>Ga0182019_10000140_pt1 | contig 35021 bp, 44 predicted proteins | sample 812E2MmetaG_FD_120483 | JGI IMG/M metagenome (GOLD analysis project Ga0182019, IMG submission 120483) | Permafrost microbial communities from Stordalen Mire, Sweden - 812E2M metaG | ecosystem: Environmental > Terrestrial > Soil > Wetlands > Permafrost | place: Sweden: Stordalen | collected...
CCTCTTCTGCCAGAAGATTTTCGGCCCGGTGCGCGACTACGAGTGCGCCTGCGGAAAATACAAGCGCATCAAGTACAAGGATGTCGTCTGCGACCGTTGCGGCGTGGAGGTGACCATCGCCCGCGTCCGCCGCGAGCGCATGGGCCACATCGAGCTGGCCGTGCCCGTCGCCCACATCTGGTTCCTCAAGAGCATGCCGAGCCGGCTCGGGCTGCTGCTGGACATGACCGCCCGGTCGCTCGAGCGGGTCATCTACTACGAGAACTTCATGGTGGTTGATCCCGGCAAGACGCCGCTGGAGCTGAAGCAGCTCCTGACCGACACCGAATACCGCCAGGCCATCGACGAGTATGGCGACGACGCCTTCACCGCGAAGATGGGCGCCGAGGCGGTGCGCGACGTCCTCAAGGGCATGGACCTCGCAGCCACGGTCGCCGAACTGCAGGAGCAGATGCGCGCCACCCGCTCGAAGCAGATCAAGAAAAAGCTCTCCAAGCGCCTGAAGGTCATCCAGGGGTTCATTCACTCCAAGGCCCGGCCCGAGTGGATGGTGCTCGAGGTGCTGCCCGTCATCCCGCCGGACCTGCGCCCGCTGGTCCCGCTCGAGGGCGGCCGTTTTGCCACCTCCGACCTCAACGATCTCTATCGCCGGGTCATCAACCGGAACAACCGCCTCAAGAACCTGCTGCAGCTCAAGACGCCCGACGTCATCATCCACAACGAAAAGCGGATGCTGCAGGAGGCGGTCGACGCCCTCTTTGACAATGGCCGCCACGGCCGACCCGTGACCGGCGCCGGCAACCGTCCGCTCAAATCCCTGAGCGACATGCTCAAGGGCAAGCAGGGCCGTTTCCGCCAGAATCTGCTCGGCAAGCGGGTCGACTACTCGGGCCGCTCCGTCATCGTCATCGGTCCCGAGCTCAAGCTCAACCAGTGCGGCCTGCCCAAGAAGATGGCGCTCGTGCTCTTCGAGCCTTTCATCATCCGCCGCCTCAAGGAACTCGGCTTCGTGCACACCGTGCGCGGCGCCCGCAAGATGATCGAGAAGAAGTCCCCCGAGGTGTGGGACATCCTCGAGGAGGTCACCAAGGGCCACCCGGTGCTGCTCAATCGCGCCCCCACTCTCCACCGGCTCTCGATCCAGGCGTTTGAACCGATCCTGATCGAAGGCGAGGCCATCCGCATCCATCCGCTTGTCTGCACGGCCTATAACGCCGACTTCGACGGCGACCAGATGGCCGTCCATGTGCCGCTATCCCTCGAGGCCATCCTGGAGTGCAAACTCCTGATGATGTCCACGCTGAACATCTTCTCGCCCTCGAGCGGCAAGCCCATCCTCACGCCCTCGCAGGACATCGTGCTCGGAGCGTATTACCTGACAATCGAGCCGCGCAAGAAGCCCGCCAAGGACCAGCGCGTGCCGCTGCTCAGCGGCCTGCAGGAGGTGCTCTACGCCGAGTTTGACGGCGCCCTCCGCAAGCACGACTGGGTCGACGTCCCGAATCCCGACTACGGGCGCACCACGGTTTACGGCAACAAGGACCGCAAGGTCATCCGCACCACCGTGGGCCGGGTAATCTTCAACCAGGTCTGGCCGGCCAGCGTCGGTTTCGTGAACTTCGCGGTCGCCAAGTCCAAGCTCGGCGACCTCATTCTTAACACCTACAAGTCCGCCGGCGATGTCGCCACGGTGGAGACGCTGGACAAGCTCAAGGAGCTCGGCTTCCAGACGGCCTTTAAGGCGGGCATCTCCATCGGCATCGACGACATGATCATTCCGGAAAGCAAGAAGGACATCGTCGCCGACGCCCGGAAGAAGATCGCCGAGGTCGAGAGCCAGTTCAACAAGGGCATCATCACCTCCGGCGAGCGCTACAACAAGATCATCGATATCTGGACCAGCGCCACCGACCGCATCGCCAAGGAGGTCTTCGCCAAGCTCGACGCCAACGAGGGCAAAAACGAGGTCAATCCGGTCTACATCATGATGGACTCGGGCGCCCGGGGCAATCGGCAGCAGGTCCGCCAGCTGTGCGGCACTCGCGGCCTCATGGCCAAGCCCTCCGGCGAAATCATCGAGCGTCCGATCCTCTCGTCCTTCCGCGAGGGGCTCACCGTGCTCGAGTATTTCATCTCCACCCACGGCGCCCGCAAGGGCCTCGCCGATACCGCGCTCAAGACCGCTGACGCCGGCTACCTCACGCGCAAACTTTGCGACGTCGCGATGGATGTGATCATCGCAGAAGACGACTGCATCACGCGGGATGGCATCTGGAAAAAGGCCATCTACGAGGGCGACGACGAGATCGTGTCGCTGCGCGAGCGCATCGTCGGCCGCTGCGCCAGCGACGACATTGCGAACCCGCTCCATCCGTCCGAGCTGCTCGTCAAGTCCGGCGAGCTCATCTCCGAGGAGACGGCCCACAAGATCGAGGATGCCGGTATCGAGCGCATCAAGATCATGTCGCCGCTCACCTCGACCAGCCGATACGGCATCGACGCGAAATCCTACGGCATCAACCCGGCCGCCCAAAAACTGGCTAAGATCGGTGATTCCGTCGGCATCATTGCCGCCCAATCGATCGGCGAGCCGGGGACGCAGCTGACCATGCGGACCTTCCACATCGGCGGCGTCGCCAGCGGCGGGTTCAAGCAGCCCGAAATCCGGGTCCGCACCGCCGGCACGGTGCGCTACCGTGGCCTCCGCATGGTGCAGACGGCCGATGGCGCCACCATCGTGCTCAACAAGACCGGCACCATTCAGATCGTCGACGAGGAGGACAAGGAGCTCGAGACCTACAGCATCGTCATTGGATCGGTTGTCACGATTGCCGACGGCGAGAAGATCGACAAGGGCCAGGTCCTGGCGCTGTGGGATCCCTACAACGTCCCCGTCCTCTCGGAAAAGGGCGGTGCGCTCTCGTTCAAGGACATGATCCCCGGAGTTACGGTGAAGCGGGAGCTCGACGAGTCGACCGGGCGCATTGCAACCGTCGTCATCGAGCACAAGGAGGACCTCAATCCGCAGATCGAGGTGCGCGACAACTCCGGCAAGCCGGCGGCCGCCTATTCGATCCCCGTCGGCGCCCAGATCGTGGTCAGCGAAGGCGACACCATTTCCCCCGGTGCCCTGCTGGCCAAGACGCCGCGCCAGGCGTCAAAAACCAAGGACATCACCGGCGGTCTGCCGCGCGTGGCCGAGTTGTTCGAGGCCCGGCGCCCGAAGGATGCCGCCGAGATGGCCCGGATTGACGGCGTGTTGAACTTCGAGGGTTCCATCCGGGGCAAGCGCCGCCTCATCGTGAAAAACGAGGAAACGGGCCAGGAGGAGGAGCACCTGATTCCGCATGGCAAGCACATCATCGTGCAGCCCGGCGACGTCGTGCACAAGGGCCAGCATCTCACCGAGGGCGCCGCCGACCCGCATGAGATCCTCGAGATTCTCGGGCCCGCGGCGCTCTATGATTTCCTCATCTCCCAGGTGCAGGAAGTCTACCGGCTGCAGGGCGTGACGATCAACGACAAGCACATTGAGATCATCATTCGCCAAATGCTCCGCAAGGTGCGCATCACCGATCCGGGTGACAGCGAATGGTTCTGGGGCGAGCAGGTCGACCGGGGCAATTTCCTCCGGGAAAACCAGCGCTTGGATGCGGCGGGCGGCAAGCCCGCCGAGGCCGAGCCGATTCTGCTCGGCATCACCAAGGCCTCGCTGGAGACGGAGAGCTTCATCTCCGCCGCCTCCTTCCAGGAGACCACGCGCGTGCTGACCGATGCCTCCACGCTGGGCAAGGTGGACATGCTCAAGGGTTTCAAGGAAAACGTGATCATGGGTCACCTGATTCCGGCCGGCACGGGCCTGCCAAAATACAAGAACCTGCGCATCACGCTTCCGTTTGGCGCCGAGTTGCCGCCGATCGAGGAGCCCACGGTCGCCAGCGAAGCCAGCTGAGCCGGCGCCCTCCGCCGACCAACTTCAGGACCGCCGGTTGCGACCGGCGGTCCTTTTTTTTGCAGTGCGCCCGGCCAGGCTAGAGCGATTCAAAAAAACTCGTAGCCGCGCTTGGGTGGAGGGCGGACCTCCGTGTCCGCCGAGGCTATCGCACTCGTCGCCGCCGCGGCTCGGCGGGAGCCTCGCCCTCCATTTGGTCGCCGTCTACAGCTACAGTTTTCGTGAAACCGCTCTAGAATTTCAGGCGCGTGTTGGAATGGCCGCAGTGGGGGCAGTCTGCCGTCCCGGCACCCGTCTTGGCGACGTAAAGCAGGCCGCAGCGGATGCAGTGGAAGGTGACCTTGCGGCGCTCCGCTTCGAACCGCGCATGGTCCCGGCGATCGTAATAGATCCAGATCCCGCAGAAAAAGCCGAGGGCGAGCAGGCAGTAGGCGGCGGCACCAAGGGTCAGATCCATGTTCGGGGAGGCGGGTGCCCGACCGCGGCTGGCAGAGGCCGGGCGAGGCCGGGGGCGATTGTCGCGCGATGTCCGGGCGCAGCCAAGTGGGAAAATGAAACACGCCGGGCGGGCGGCCCGGCGTGGTTCGCTGAGAAAACGATCGGATCGGGGAGGAAGCAGACGTCAGGCCGGCGCCTCATTCTTGGTTTCGACCGGCGCCGGCGCGACCGGTTCCGCGGCCGCCGGGGCCTCGGTCTTCTCCGCCTTCTTGGCCGGGCTGCGTTTGCCCCGCTTCTTGTAGCCGGGATCCTCGGCGCCCACGAACTCGATCAACGCCATCTCAGCAGAGTCGCCGATGCGACGCGGGGCGAGCTTGTAGATGCGGGTGTATCCGCCGGGCCGCTTGGAAAACTGGGCCGCCTTTTCATTGAAGAGCAGGGTGACGGCGTCCTCGTCGCGAACCTTGCGGAGCGCCTGGCGGCGGAGATGGATGGCATCCTTCTTCTCGGGCGCCGCCGCGGCCTGCTTGGCCTTGGTGATGATCTTCTCGATAAACGGACGCAGCGCCCGGGCCTTCGTGAGGGTGGTCTCGATCCGCCCGTGGGTGATAAGCGCGGCGGCCAGATTGGAGAGCAGGGCCGCGCGGTGCTCGCGAGTGACTCCGAGGGATTGGTGATGTTTAAGATGACGCATTGGTGGGGAAAACTCCAAACTCCAAGCTCCAAATCCCAATGAACTTCAAACCATGGCCGAAGGCGGGATCTACAAAGAGCGGCGGTTGTTTGGCAGTGTCAGTGTTCGGGATTTGGCGTTTGGAGGTTGGGCGTTTTCGGCGGGGCGGCTCAGGCATCCTTCTTGGTGTCGAGCAGCCGTTCGTCGAACTTCATGCCGAGCGAGAGGCCGAGGGCCTCGAGCTTCTCCTTGATCTCGTTCAGCGACTTCTTGCCGAAGTTGCGGTACTTGAGCATCTCCTGCTCGGTCTTCATGGAGAGTTCGCCGACCGTCGTGATGTTCGCGTTGTTCAGGCAATTGGCGGCGCGAACCGAGAGTTCGATTTCGTTCACCGACATGTTGAGCAGCTTGCGGAGCTTATTCTCCTCCTCGCTGACGGTGCTCTGCTGGCTTTCGAACTCGAAATGCTCCTCGCTGACGCGATCGAACACGTCGAGGTGGTGCTTGAGGATCGAGGCGGATTGCTTGAGGGCGTCGTCGGGCGTGATGCGGCCATCGGTCCAGATTTCGAGGATGAGCTTGTCGTAGTCGGTGATCTGGCCGACGCGGGTGTTCTCGACCGTGTAGCGGACGAGGCGCACGGGACTGAAGAGCGAATCGATCGGAATGACGCCGATCGGCTGTTCCTCCTTCTTGTTGTTCTCGCCCGGGCAATAGCCGCGGCCAGTCTTGATCTCGATCTCGGCCTCGAACGGGCGGTTCTTGTCGAGCGTGCAGATCAGCTGCTCCGGGTTGACGATCTGCATGGCCGCATCGGGCTGGATGTCGGCGGCGGTAACGGGACCTTCGCGGCTGGCCTTGATGGTGAGCCGCACGGGCTCGCGCTTCTGGGAGATGATGAGGACCTTCTTGAGGTTGAGGACGAGGTCGGTGACATCCTCGACCACGCCTTCGATGCTCTGGAACTCGTGCTGCACGCCCTCGATCTTGATCGAGCTGATGGCGGCGCCCTCGATGGAGCTCAGCAGCACCCGGCGGAGGGAATTGCCGACGGTATGGCCGTAGCCGGCCTCGAAGGGCTCGGCAATGAACTTGGCGTAAGTCGGGCTGGAACCTTCCTCAACCTTGGTGAGCTTGTTGGGCAATTCAAATTTTCCGAGGCGTTTGGGCATGGCAGGAGATTTATTGAGGTTTGAGTCGTAAAATTAAAACCCGCGCGAGCTTAGAACCGGCTGTAATACTCGACGATGAGCTGCTCGTTGATGCTGGGCTCCATCTCGTCGCGGACCGGCAGGCGGACCACGGTGGCCTTGAGATTCTCGGCGTTGAGCGAGAGCCAGCCGGGGACGTTGCGCAGGCGGTTTTCCTCCAGGCCGCGTGTGGCGATCTGCCGCGAGGAGGCCGCGGGCTTCACCTCGATTTCATTGCCCGGCTTCACATTGTAGCTGGCGATGTCGACCTTGCGGCCGTTGACGCGGATGTGGCCGTGGTTGACGAACTGCCGCGCGGCGGCGCGGGTCTTGGTAAAGCCGAGGTGATAGATGACGCTGTCGAGGCGGGTCTCGAGCAACTGGAGGAAACGCTCGCCAGTGACGCCGCGCTCCCGCTTGGCGACCGCAAACACGCGGCGGAATTGGCGCTCGAGCAAGCCATAGATGTAGCGGGCCTTCTGCTTCTCAGTGAGGCCGACGGCATACTCCGACATCTTGCGGCGCGACTTGGGGCCGTGCTGGCCGGGCGGGAAATTGCGGCGCTCGAGGGCCTTGGCGGAACCGATGATGAACTGGCCGAAGCGGCGGCTGATGCGAGTGGAGGGACCGATATAGCGGGCCATGATGAAATAGGTGGAAAGTCGGTGGACGAGGGTCGGAGGGGGCGCTGCTTACACGCGGCGGCGCTTGCGCGGCCGGCAGCCGTTGTGCGGCACCGGGGTCACGTCGATGATGGAAGTGATTTCAAGGCCGATGGCCTGCAGGGCGCGAATGGCGGAGTCGCGCCCGAGACCGGGGCCGCTCACCCGGATCTGCACGTCCTTGAGGCCGTGCGCCATGGCGTTGCGGGCGGCATCCTGGGCGACAACCTGGGCGGCATAGGCGGTGGATTTGCGCGAGCCGCGGAAGTTGCACTTGCCGGCGCTGGACCACGCGATGACGTTGCCCTTGAGGTCGGTGATGGCGACCACGGTGTTGTTGAACGAGGCCAGGATGTTCGCGAGGCCGGTGGTGATGTTCTTCGCGCCTTTGGCCTTGCGGATCTTGAGCGCGCCCAACTCTTCCTTGAGCAGTTCCTCGGCGGTCGGCTGCTTGGCGACGCCGCCGACGGTCTCCACCGGCTTGTCCGCGGGAGCGGGGGCCGGCGCGGCACCTTCGGCGGGAGGGGCGTCCTTCTTGGCTCCCTTGTTATCGCCGGCCGGGGCCTTCGGGCTCTTTTCCCTGGCGGGTTTCTTCTCGGCAGCCTCCGCCTTGGCGGGGGCCTCGGCAGATGCGGGAGCCGTCTCCTTCCGGGGTGACTTCTCCTTTTTTGGGGCGGGCGTGGGTTTTTCTTCAGCCATGGCGGGAATCAAACGGTGGTGGGTTCAGCTTTGACCTTGGTGACGCCAACGGTCTTGCGCGGGCCCTTGCGGGTCCGGGCATTCGTGCTGGTGCGCTGGCCGCGGACCGGCAGGCCCTTGCGATGGCGGATGCCGCGGTAGCAATTGATGGCCTGCAGTCGCTTGAGATTGGCCGTAATGTCACGACGGAGGTCGCCTTCCACGACCCACTTGCGATCCGTGATGACGTGGAGGATCTTATTGAGTTGCTCCTCGGTGAGATCCGCGGCGCGCATGTTCGGGTCAAGGGCGGCGTCCTTGACGACGAGATTGGCCCGGGTCGGGCCGATGCCGTAGATATAGCAAAGCGATACGGCGATCTTCTTTTTCGGTGGAATGTCGACACCAAGCAGACGTGGCATGGGAAAAAATGAGCGGGTTTAGTTTCGGGTTGAGTAGGTGAGAATGGGTGAAGTCGGGAGAGCGGGCGAAGGGGGCGGACGGGGGATCGTGAGGATCTCGGGTCCTTTCTCGGTGGTGAGCACGGTGTGTTCGAAGTGGGCGGAAGGCAGGCCGTCGACGGTCACGACCGTCCAGCCGTCGTCCAGCGTCTTGACGTGGTAGGCGCCAAGGTTGACCATTGGCTCGATGGCCAGGGTCATGCCGGGTTTCATTCTCTCCCCGGTGCCGCGACGCCCGAAGTTCGGGATCTGCGGCTCCTCGTGCATCGTGCGGCCGACTCCGTGGCCGACCAGGTCGCGGACGACGCTAAAGCCACGCGCCTCGACGTAAGTCTGGATTGCATGGGAAATGTCGCCGATGCGATTGCCGACCTGCGCTTGCCGGATGCCGACCCGGAGGGCTTCCTCGGTGGTCTGGAGCAACTCCGCGACGCGGGGCGGGATGGCCCCGACCGGTACGGTGATGGCGTTATCGCCGATATAACCCCCGGCTTCGACCGTGACATCAAGCGAGAGGATGTCTCCGGTGCGGAGAATGCGTTTGAGGGAGCCGATGCCGTGAACCACCTCCTCGTTAACCGAGAGGCAGGTATAGGCCGGGAAGCGGCGCGAACCGATCTGGTATCCGAAGTCCGCACTGCGGGCACCGCAGGCCGCGATCAGATCGCGGCCTGCCTGGTCGAGGTCATACGTGTTGATGCCCGGTTGCACCAGCGCCTGCAGACGGTGCAGCACCGTTGCGGCGATGGCGCACGACTCGCGCATGCGCGCGATGGCCGCCCGGTCCTTGATGGGAATCATCGGAGTTTCACGGACTCAGACAGGCGCGAGAGCGGACGGAGCGGGCTCCCAAAGGAGCCCGAGCGTGCGGTAGTGTTCGGCGACTGCCGGGTTGGCGGCGTCGGCCGTCGCTGGAGCGAGGGCCGACGGAGACTCGGCGCAGAGGCAACCGGTGAGGGTTTCCTCGCGCGCTTCAAGCCACTCGTCGAACACGCGGGCATGGAGCAACGTAGCCGGGAATCCTGCCAGGAGGAATCCCGCATCGGGTTTGCGCGCCCAGAACCACTTGCGAAGGATTGCTAGCAGGGTCTGGTCGGACACGGCGGCGCCGCGCTGGCGTGCCTGCGCGGCCTGCTGGCCGAGCGGCGTACCACGGCAAATCTCCTGATGCACAAGCATTTCAGGAGAGACGTGCTCTAAATTCAAAGAACGTGCCTCGATCGCCAAGTCCGCAGGAAGCGGACCGGCGGCACCGAAGTACAACAGCTTCGCGCCGGCCGTAAGGCCGGACAGCGAAAAGGTTAGGGAAATGGCAGCCATTACCCGGGAAGTAAAGCCTTAAAAAGCAAAGTGGCGGATAACCCAGGAGATGATGCCCACCAAGAAGATGCCAATCAAGGGGAGGCCGAGCGCCTTGACCGTGCCCATGTCAGCGGCATCGCCGATCGCCGAAGCCACGGCGGTGCTGCGGGCGCGGATGCGACCCTTGCGCAGGAACCCGTCATAATGCCGCTGGAGCAGGAAGGTCTCGAGCTGGCGCATCGTATCGAGCAAAACGCCCACAACGATCAGCATGCCGGTGCCGCCGAAGAAATAGGCGATGCGCTGGGGCACCTTCAACTCAAAGAGCAGCACGTCAGGCATGACGGCAATGACGGTCAGGAAGATGGCACCGGCCAAGGTGAGCCGCGTCATGATGAAATCGAGGAACTGGGCCGTGGGCTCGCCCGGGCGCACGCCGGGGATGTAGCCGCCGTATTTCTTGAGATCGTCGGCGATCTGGATCGGCTTAAACATGACCGACACCCAGAAGTAGCTGAAGAACAGGATGAGGACGGTATAGCCGGTATAGTAGAGCCAATGGCCGCGTAGCAGATTGCCGGAGAACTCACTGAGGAACTTGAGATTAAACACGGCGCCGAGCTGCGAGAAGATCTGCTGGGGAAACAGCAGGATCGCGGCGGCGAAGATCACCGGCATGACGCCCGAGTAGTTGACCTTGAGCGGGAGGAAGGAGCTTTGGCCGCCGTAAACCTTCTGGCCGACCACGCGCTTGGCATATTGCACCGGGATTTTCCGCTGACCCTGGGTGACCATGATGATGCCGGCGATGACCACCACGAAAAGGACGAGCATCATGAGAAGCTGGGGCATGCTGATGGCCTGCACGCCGACGGGGGCGAGGATCAGGGTCTTGAGGGTCTGTGCCGCGCCGGGAATGTCGGCGAGGATGCCGATGGTGATGAGGAGCGACACGCCGTTGCCGATGCCCCGCTGGGTGATCTGCTCGCCGAGCCACATGAGCAGCAGCGTGCCGGCCGTCATGAAGACCACCGAGGTGGCGAGAAAGCCGGTCTTGTTGACGATGATGATGTCGCCGTAGACGTTGATATCGTAGCCGGAGAACAGGCGGCCCGGATTCTCGAGCGCCAGGATCAGCAGCGCGCCCTGGACGATGCAGATGAGCACCGTGGCGTAGCGGGTGTACTGGGTGAGCTTCTGCCGGCCGACGTCGCCCTCCTGCTGCAGCCGGCTGAGCGTGGGCACGACCGCGGTCATCAGCTGGAAGATGATCGATGCGCTGATGTAGGGCATGATGCCCAGCGCGCACACCGCGCCCTTCACGAGCGCGCCGCCCGTGAACATGTTGTAGAGGCCCACCAGGGCGCCGCCGGTGCTACCGACCTGCGCAGTGAAGAAATCCTGCAGGGGCTTGGGATCGAGCCCGGGCAGCGGGATGTGGGCGCCGACGCGCGAGACAAACAGCAGCGCCAGCGTGTAGAAAATCCGCGAGCGCAGCTCGGGGATTTTCATCGAATTGGTGAAGGCGGAGAGCATGGGAGCGGAGCGATTTTTGATTTACGATTTATGATTTTCGCCCTGACCTGAAAATCTCAGGGGTTGGGCGGACGCCCAATCGTAAATCGACAATCGTCAATCGGAAATCGTGAGGGCCTTGCCGCCGGCCTTTTCGATCTTGGCCTTGGCGGAACCGGAGAACTTGCTGGCGGTGACCGTGAGGGCGCGGGCCAGTTCGCCCCCGCCCAGCACCTTGACCGGCGCGTCGCCCCGGCGGACCAGACCGCGGTCCGCGAGCACGGCCGGCGTCACCTCGGTGACCGTCTCGTCGAGCCGGGCGAGGTCGCCGACGTTGACGACTTCGTATTCGGTGCGAAAACGGTACTGGTTGAATCCGCGGTGCGGAAGCTTGCGGTAAAGCGGCATCTGGCCGCCTTCAAAACCGGGGCGGATCGAGCCGCCGCTGCGGGCCGTCTGGCCTTTGCCGCCCCGGCCGGAGGTCTTGCCGTGGCCGCCGCCTTCGCCGCAGCCGACGCGTTTCTTGCGGTGCACCGCGCCGGGGACGTTCTTAAGTTCGTGGAGTTTCATGGGCGTCTGGAATGGAGGCCGGCCTTGCGGTGGCCGGAGCGGAGTCGGACAACCCCGCCGGGAGGAGCGGATTTTAGCTGTGGCTGCGGAGGGCGTGCACGTCGGCGGCGAGGCGGAGCTGGAGCAGGCCGTTGAGCGTGGCGTGGACGACGGCGATGTGGTTATTGGACCCCATCGATTTGGAGAGAACGTTGCGGACGCCCGCGGCTTCCAGGACGGCGCGGACGCCGCCGCCAGCGATGATGCCGGTGCCGGGGCTAGCCGGGCGGAGGAACACCTTGCCGCCGTCGGACTGGCCGAGGACTTCGTGCGGGATGGTGTCACCCTTGAGTTTCACCGAGACCATGTTCTTTCGGGCGTGCTCGGTGCTCTTCTTGATCGCGTCGGGCACCTCGTTGGCCTTGCCGTAACCAATGCCGACCTTGCCCCGCTGGTCACCGACGACGGCGAGGGCGGAGAAGCTGAAGCGGCGGCCGCCCTTGACGACCTTGGCGCAGCGGTTGATGAAGACGACTTTCTCGATCATCTCCGGCGCTCCGGGAGCGGAATCCGAGGGGTTCGAGGCGGTGGAATTTCTGGCGGGGAAGCTCATGGGCGTTGGTTAGAAAACAAGACCGCCGGCCCGCGAGGCTTCGGCGAAGATCTTGACTTTGCCGTGATAGGGACGGCCGTTGCGGTCGAAGACGACCTGGTTGAGCCCGGCGGTCTTGGCCTTGAGGGCAAAGGCCGTGCCGAGAACCTTGGCGCCGGCGAGGTTGGCCTTGAGGTTCTGGGGGCGGAGTTCGGGATCGAGGCTCGACAGGAAGACCACCGTGGTGGCGTTGTCGTCGTTGATCGCCTGGGCGTAGATGTGCTTGCCCGAAAACTTGACGCTGAGGCGGGGACGCGCGGCGGTGCCGGCGACCTTCTTGCGGATGCGCCATTTGCGCTTCTGCAGCAACTGGGCTTTGTGGATGGTGTTCACTGGAGAATCTGCCGTTAGGGGTTTGAGAATTTCGATGCGCGCGGCGCGCGCCTCAGGCGACCGTCTTGCCTTCCTTGCGGCGGACGCGCTCGCCCACGATGCGCACGCCCTTGCCCTTGTAGGGCTCCGGCGGATAGAAGCTGCGGATCTCGGCCGTGACGGCTCCGACGAGCTGTTTGTCGGCGCCTTCGACCTTGAGCTTGGTGTTGTCGGCGATGGTCACCTTGATGCCCTCGGGAATGTCGAAGAAAATCGGGTGCGAGTAGCCGAGCGCAAACTCGATCTGCTTGCCCTTGGCGATGGCCTTGAAGCCGACGCCCTGGATCTCGAGGTCCTTGGTGAAGCCCACGGTGGCGCCCTTGATCATGCTGTTGATGATCGACCGGGCGGTGCCGTACATGGCGTTAGCAAAGCGGCTTTCCGCCAGGGGCGTGACGATGATCTGCTGCTTGTCGTTGACCGACAGCTTGACGACGTCGGCGAAGGTCCTGTGGACCTTGCCTTTCGGACCCTCCACCTGGATGGAGTGATCCTGCACGTCGACCTTGACCTTGTCGGGAATGGGAACGGGTTTTTTGCCGATGCGGCTCATGGCGGAGGGTCTCCTTACCAAACGTTGCAGATAAGCTCGCCGCCGAGTTTGTTGCGGCGGCAGTCCTGGTCCTTCAAGAGGCCCTTGGAAGTGGATAGAATCGAGATGCCGAGTCCGTTGAGGACGAGCGGAATCTCACCGTACCGGCAGTAAAGCCGGCGGCCCGGCGTGCTCATGCGACGGAGGCCGGTGATGGCGGGCGCGCTGTCGACGTATTTGAGCTTCGCGACGATGGTCTTGTGGCCCCGTTCGTCGACGCCGGTCGAGTAGTCTGTAATGTAGCCCTCGGACTTGAGAATGGCGGCGAGGCCCTCCTTGACTGTGGAGTAGGGGGCGGCGCACTCCTCGCGGCGGGCCTTGCTGCCGTTGCGCAGGCGGGTCAGGAAATCGCTGATCGGGTCGGTCATGTTGGATGTTGTTGGGTTGGAGCCAGGCGGGTCATATCCCACTCCCGCCGGCAGGAATGGTCACCAGGAGGATTTGATCACCCCGGGGATTTTGCCGGAGAGGGCGAGCTCGCGGAACGTGATGCGGGACACGCCAAACCGGCCGATGTAGCCGCGCGGGCGGCCGCTGAGGGAGCAGCGGTTGCGGATGCGCACCTTGGAGGAATTGCGCGGAAGCTTGGATAGCTTCTTCTGCGCCGCGAAGAACTCGACGTCCGTGGTCTTCGGATTGGCGAGGAGGGCCTTCAGTTCGGCCCGCTTAACTTTGTATTTTTCGACGAGACGCTTGCGTTTCTTATTGCGCTCGATGGCAGAGGTCTTGGGCATGGGAGATTTTTGATTTATGATTTTCGAGTTACAATTTGCAGGACGCGGGCGGCATCGTTGGGCAGCTCCGGGAACGTCTTTCAAATCGGAAATCGTGAATCGGAAATCGTAAATGGATCAGGCGGCCTTGGTGGTGGTGGGCTTGGCGGGACCCTCGACGCGGCGGAAGGGCATGCCGAGCAGGCGCAGGAGATCGCGCGCCTCGTCGTCGGTCTTGGCGCTGGTCACGATGGTGATGTCGACGCCAATGTGCTTCTTGACGTTGTCGACCGTGATCTCGGGAAAGATGGTGTGGTCGGTGATGCCGATAGTGTAATTGCCCTGGCCGTCGAGCTTGGACGACATGCCGCGGAAGTCGCGGATGGTCGGCAGCGCCACGGCGATGAGGCGGTAAAGGAACTCCCACATGCTGGCGCCCCGCAGCGTCACATGGCAGCCGACGACCTGGCCCTGCTTGAGCTTGAAGTTGGCGATGGCCTTCCGCGACTTCGCGAGCACGGGCTTCTGCCCGGCCAGCACGGTGATGTCGCGCTGGGTGTCGGCGATCACGTTCTTGTCCGCCTCGGCGTCGATGCCGGTGTTGACGTTGACTTTCACGAGGCGGGGCACCTCATGCTTGTTCTTGTAGCCGCGCAGCTTCATCAACTCGGGCACGACCTGCTCGATGTAAATTTTCCGAAGGGAAGGAGTGTAACTCATGGTGATGCGACCGGGTTACCGAGCCGGAGGCGGGTTGAGTGTGGGTGGAAGGGGATCGGGGCCGGACGGCCTACGGCTGGGCGGCGGGCGCGGCCTTCTTGCCGGCCTTGCTCCGCTCCCAGCGCGCGAGCAACATGAGGTTGGAGACGTGGACGGAGCCTTCGCGCTCGGCGATGATGCCCTGCGGGTGCTCCTGGGATTTCTTGAGATGGCGCTTGATCAGGGCCACGCCCTCGACCCGCGCCCGCTGTTTCTCGGCGAGGAGCTCAAGCACCTTGCCCTGTTTGCCCTTGTGGGCGCCGGCGATCACCACAACGATTTCGCCACGTTTGATGTGAAATTTCTGCATGGTCAAAGAACCTCCGGGGCCAGCGAGATGATCTTCATAAAGTTTTTGGCACGCAGTTCGCGGGCGACCGGGCCGAAGATGCGGGTGCCCCGCGGATTGCCGTCGACGTCGATGATGACGATGGCGTTGCTGTCAAAGCGCAGGTAGCTACCGTCGTTCCGGTGGATCGCCGCCCGGGTCCGCACCACGACGGCCTTCACCACTTCGCCCTTCTTGACCGTGGCGTCGGTGGAGCTTTCCTTGATGTGGACGGTGACGATGTCACCGACGTGGGCGAAAGCCGTGGTCTGACCCATGCGCTGGATCAGCGCCGCCCGGCGGGCGCCGGTGTTGTCGGCGATTTCGAGAATGGAACGAAGTTGAATCATGACAGGCCTCCGTGCTGGTGGCTTTCAGGGTTTGGGGTCAGGCCGACGGGGCATCCGCCGGCGCCGCCTCGGCGGCCGGGGCCGCGACGGGCGCGAGCTTGGTGGGAACCGTCTTGGCGACATCCTGTTCGGAGATGGCCTGGGCGATGCCGGTCTTGGCGGCCTCGACGACGCGAACGAGCCGCCAGCGTTTCAGCCGGCTGAGCGGGCGGGTTTCCATGACCTCGACCTTGTCGCCGACCTTGGCCTCGTTCTTCTCGTCATGCACATGCACGACCGTCTGGCGGTTGATGACCTTCTGGTACTTCGCGTGCGGCGTCCGGTAAGGAATGGTGACCTTGACGGACTTGTCACCCATGCGGCTGGTGACAAAACCGGTGAAGGTCTTGCGCTTGTTGCGGGTGGGAGCGGACATGTTGGAAGTGGGTTGGAACGGCGGGTCAGGCGACCGGGGCGGGAGCCTGCTTCTTCGCGTGGATGATGGTTTCGAGCCGGGCAATGTCCTTGCGGTAGACGTGCAGGAGGTGCGGTTTCTCGACCTGGCCGGTCTGCTTGCGCAGGCGGAGCTGGAGCAGTTGCTCGCGGGTTTCCCGGAGTTTGATATCAAGCTCCGATACGGACAGCTCGCGAATCTCTTTCGTCTTCATGAGGGAGGCGGTGGGTCGAGGTTGGTGATGGCAGCCGGGTCACACCGTCACGCCCTCGCGGACGATGAAGCGGCACCGGAAGGGCAGCTTGGTGTCAGCGAGGCGGAAGGCCTCTTTGGCGACCTTGGCGGGAGTGCCGCCGAGTTCGAAGAGCACGGCGCCGGGCTTGATCTGGGCCACGTAGTATTCGACCGGGCCCTTGCCGTGGCCCATGCGGGTTTCGGCGGGCTTCTTCGTGATGGGCTTGTGCGGAAACACGCGGATCCAGAGCTTGCCCTTGCGCTTGAGATGGCGGGAAATGGCCACGCGGGCGGCCTCGATCTGCGCGCCGGTCATCGAGCCGCGGGTGAGGGACTGCAGGCCGAATTCGCCGAAGGCGATCGTGTTGCCGCGCTTGGCATTGCCGGCATTGCTGCCCTTCTGCATCTTGCGGTATTTGGAGCGGGCGGGTGAGAGAGTAGCCATGGAAGTGATTTTCGATTGAGGAGTTTCGATTTACGATTTCGCCGTGGGTCGCCGGCGTGCGGCCGGCTCGCGAAAATCAAGAATCGTCATTCGCAAATGCGGTCAGTTGGTCATGTCGGCGTCTTTTTTGCAGATCCAGCACTTGACGCCGATCTTGCCGTAAAGGGTGTGGGCCTCCGCGAAACCGTAGTCGATGTTCTCCCGGAGGGTGTGCAGCGGCACGCGGCCCTTGCGCTGCCATTCGCGGCGGGCGATTTCCGCGCCTCCGAGCCGGCCGGAGCATTGGATCCGGATGCCCTCGGCGCCGAGTGTCATGGCCATTTCGATGGCCTTCTTCATGGCCCGGCGGAAGGCAATGCGGCGCTCCAGCTGGAGGGCGACGTTTTCGGCGACCAGCTGCGCCTCGATCTCGGGCTTCTTGACCTCCTGGATGTCGAGGAGGATTTCCTTCCCGGTGAGCTTGGCGAGCTCGTCCTTGATCTTCTCGATTTCCTGGCCCTTGCGCCCGATGACGATGCCGGGGCGGGCGGTGAAGATTTTCACGCGAACCCGGTTGGAGGCGCGTTCAATGAAAATGCGTGGCACGGAGGCTTGCTTGAGCTTCTCCATGAGCTTGGTGCGGATGATCTGGTCTTCGAGAAGGAGACCGGGAAAATCCTTCTTGCTCGCAAACCAGCGGGACTGCCAGTTGCGGGTGACGGCGAGGCGGAAACCGACGGGATGTGTCTTCTGACCCATGGGAAGAAAGGTTGGTCGAGGCGGGAAGGTTGGGTGGGGTTAATTTTTCTTCGCCTCGTCGGACAGGACGATGCGGATGTGGGACATCTTCTTGTGGCGCGGCATGGCGGTTCCCCGGGGGCCGGCCTTGAACCGGCGGAGGCTGGAACCGTTTTCAATCAGGGCGCGGTGCACCCACAGCTGGTCCGCCGTGAGGTTGACCTTCGGGTTGTTCTCCGCGTTGGCGATGGCGCTCTTCAGCGTCTTCAGCAGGAGGCGGGCGGACTTGCGCGGGATGAGCGCAAGCAGGTCGACCGCGGCGGTGACCTTGCGCCCCTGGATCTGGCGGGCGACTTCGCGCACCTTCTTGGGCGACATGCGCGTGTTGCGGGTAAGGGCTTGGACTTCCATGGTGGGTCTTTTCGGTTGGGCGGCGGGGCGCGATTAGAGCTCCTTGCGGGTCATGCCGCCGTGGGCCTTGAAGATGCGGGTCGGGGAGAATTCACCGAGCTTGTGGCCCACCATGTTCTCGGTCACATAGACGGCGACGAAGGCCTTGCCGTTGTGGACGTTGAAGGTGTGGCCGACGAAATCGGGCGTGATCGTCGAGCGGCGCGACCAGGTTTGGATGGGTTTGCGCGAGGGGGCTTTGGCGGCCTTCTCGATCTTCGCCATCAAATGCGGGTCGACGAAGAAACCTTTCTTGATTGAACGAGCCATGGTGGAAGGTGGGAGTCTGAGGGCGGGGGAGGCCGGTGGGGTTTACTTCTTGCCACGCGGCGGACGGCCGTTGGCGCGGATGAGGATGAGGCTGTTGGAGGGCCGGGAACGCCGGCGTGTCGGAAAGCCCTTGGCGAGCTGGCCCCACGGGGAGACGACCTGCTGGCGGCCGCCACCACCCTTGGATTTGCCCTGGCCGCCACCGTTGGGGTGGTCGACTGGATTCATCGCCATGCCGCGCACACGCGGACGGCGTCCAAGCCAGCGGTTGCGGCCGGCCTTGCCCAGCGACTCGTTGATGTGGTCGGCATTGCCCACCTCACCAATGGTCGCGCGGCACTTGGCATTGACCAGGCGGAATTCACCCGAGGGCAGCTTGAGCTGGGCGTTGCCGTTCTCCACGGAGATGAGTTCGAGGCCGGTGCCGGCTGCGCGGGCTAGCTGGGCGCCGCGGCCCGGGATGAGCTCGACCGCGTGCACGCGCGTGGAGGGCGGAATGGTCTCCAACGGATAGGCGTCACCAGGGCGATACTCGTTGTTCTCGCACTTGCTCGCGCTGATCAGCGCGCCGCCGACGCTGAGTCCCTTGGGCGCCAGGATGTAGTTCTTGGTGCCGTCGCGGTAGGCCACGAGGGCGATGAGCGCGCTGCGGTTGGGATCGTACTCGATGGCCTGCACCGTGGCGGGCATGTCGAGCTTGGCGCGCTTGAAGTCGATGACGCGGTAAAGCTGCTTGTGGCCGCCGCCGCGGCGGCGCGATGTGAGGCGGCCGTAACAGTTGCGGCCGCCGGTCTTGTGCTTGTGCTCGGTCAGGCCGCGTTCGGGGCGCTTGTCGACGATCTCCTCCGGGCGGTTCAGCTGGGTGTAGCGGAGGGACGGGGTGATCGGGCGGAAGATTTTGAGTGGCATGGCGGTGGTCTCCTTTTCGGCGAATCGGGCTCAGGTGAGCTCGATCTTGTCGCCCTCCTTGAGGGTCACGATGGCCTTCTTGTAGTCCGAGCCGCGGCTCGGCTGGCCCTGGCGGCTGCGCTTGTTCTTGCCGCGGATGTTCTGGATGTTCACGCGCGTGACCGTCACCTTGAAGGTCTGCTCGACGGCCTCGCGCACGGTGTATTTCGTGGCGTTCCGGTCGACTTCAAAGGTGTACTGGCTGTACTCGGCGGAGAGCTTGTTGGACTTCTCCGTCAGGCGCATGTGCTTGAGCACTTGGTCGGCGTTGATCATCAGTTGCCTCCGTTGGCCGCGCTGGCGCGGGCGATGATTTTTTCCAGGGCCTTCGTCGACACGACGATCTTCCGGTACTGGCAAAGATCGAGGGTGTTGAGCTTGATGGCTTCCTGCATGGTGATGCGTTTGAGGTTGCGCGCGGCGCGGCGCATCTCCGGGGCGAAGGGATCGTCGACGAGGAGCACCTTGCCCTTGGGGGCGATCCGCGTGAGCACCTGGCAAATGACCTTGGTCTTCACCGGGTTGACCTCGAAATTCTCGATGACGTCGATGTCGCCGGCCGTGGCGCGGTCGAAGAGAGCGCGGCTGAAGGCCAAGGCCTTGACCTTCGCATTGATCTTCTTGGTGTAGTCGCGCGGCTTGGGGCCGAAGACGACGCCGCCGCCGGGCCAGAGGGGCGAGCGGATGGAGCCGGCGCGGGCGCGGCCGGTGCCTTTCTGCCGCCAGGGCTTCTTGCCGCCGCCGCGGACCTCGCCGCGTTTCTTGGTCGAATGCGTGCCCAGGCGGGCGTTGGCCTGGTGGGCGACGACGACCTCCTTGACGGCCTGCACCCCTTTGTCGCCCTCGAAGGCGGGGATGGTGAATTCAGCTTCGCGGCTCGTCGTGCCGTCGGGACTGTAAATCTTGAAGTTCATGGCTGCGGAATCTCCAGTTCGTTATTTCGCGGCCTTGGGCTGGCCTTTGATGGCGGTGCGGACGATGACGCTGTCGCCGTTCGCGCCGGGGATCGCGCCCTTCACCAGGATAAGATTCTTCTCCGGCAGCACTTTCACGACCCGCAGGTTCTGCATGGTGCAGTGATCGGAACCGAGGTGGCCGGGCATCGCCTGATTTTTCCACGAGCGTCCGGGTGTCTGGCGCATGCCGATCGAACCGATGCGGCGGTGGAACATCGAGCCGTGGGCCGCGGGGCCGCCTTGCACATGGTGCTTCTTGACCACGCCCTGGAAGCTCTTGCCCTTGGAGACGCCGATCACGTCGACCAACTGGCCTTCGTGGAAGGCCGTGACGGTGACGACGTCACCCGGCTTCAGGGTGGACGGCTCGGTCAGGCGCACTTCGCTCAGGGTGCGGGGAGCGTCGGTCAGGCCGGCTTTCTTAGCGTGATTAAGCTCGGCCTTGCTGGTGTTCTTGAGCTTCTTCCGGTCGAAGCCGAGCTGCACGGCATTGTAGCCGTCGCTTTCGGTGGTCTTGACCTGCACCACAGGGCAGGGACCGGCTTCGACCACGGAGACGGGGATCAGGACGTTTTGAGCGTCGTAGATCTGCGTCATCCCGATCTTCTTGCCTAAAAGGGTAGCGATCATGGGCTAAGCGGTAGGTGGAGGGTTCCGTTTCGTGAGACCTACATTAGCAATGCCGGGGGTAAGCCCGCCGGCGTGCTGCTAACTGTCTGTCAGAAAAGTGTTCGTTAAACGTTGATGGTGATGTCGACCCCCGACGGGAGGTTCAGCTTCTTGAGTTCATCGACGGTCTGGGCGGTGGGCTCGATGATATCGATCAGACGTTTGTGGGTGCGCGTCTCAAACTGCTCCATGGACTTCTTGTCCACGTGAGGCGAGCGGTTGACGGAAAGTTTCTCGATGATGGTGGGCAACGGAATCGGACCGGAGACGCGGGCGCCGGAGCGCTTGGCGGTTTCGACGATTTCAGAGGCCGACTGGTCAATGACTCGGTAGTCAAAGCCTTGAAGTTTGATGCGGATACGCTGGCCTTTCATAATGGTGCAAAGAACGGAGGGTTAGGCGCGGGCCGGAGCTTTGGTGGAGGTCTCGACGATCTTGGTGAGCAACTGCGCCGGTACCTGGCTGAAGTGCGAAGGCTCCATCGAATAGGAGGCGCGGCCCTTGGAAAGCGACCGGATGTCGGTGGCGTAACCGAACATCGTTTCGAGCGGAATCAGGGAGGTGATGATGCAGGCGCCTTCGCGCTGCTCCATGCCCTGGATGTGGCCGCGGCGGCGGTTGATGTCGCCGAGGAGGTCGCCCTGGTATTCTTCGGGGACCGTGACCTCGACCTTCATGATCGGCTCGAGAAGTACGGGCTTGGCCTTGGCCATCGCGTGCTTGAAGGCGAAGATGCCGGCCATCTTGAAGGCCAGCTCCGAGGAGTCGACCTCATGGAACGAACCGTCGACGATGCGGGCCTTGAAATCGATCACCGGATAGCCGGCCACGACGCCGTTGTTGGCCGCCTCGAGAATGCCCTCGGTGATCGGCTTGATGTACTCCTTCGGGACGACGCCACCCACGATCTCGTTGATGACCTCGACGCCCTTGCCCTTCTCATTGGGCTCGATGGTGACACAGGCGTGCCCATACTGGCCGCGGCCACCTGACTGGCGGATGAACTTGCCCTCGCCGTCGGCGTGGGCGGTGATGCTCTCCCGATAGGCGATCTGCGGCTTGCCGGCGTCGGCTTCCACCTTGAACTCGCGGAACATGCGGTCGCGGATGATTTCGAGGTGCAGTTCGCCCATTCCGGCGATGATGGTCTGGCCGGTATCGGTATCGGTGAAAGTGCGGAAGGTCGGATCTTCAGCCGAAAGACGCTGGAGTGCCGTGCCCATCTTTTGCTGGTCGACCTTGGATCTGGGCTCAATCGACATCGAAATCACCGGCTCCGGGAAAGTTGGCGGCTCAAGCCGGATGTCAGCCTCGTCGTCACACAACGTATCCCCCGTGATGACGTCCTTGACGCCGATCACGGCGCAGATGTCACCCGCATAGGCCACGTCGATTTCCTCCTTGTCCATCGCGCGCATCAGCAGCAGGCGGGAGACCCGCTCGTTGCGGCGCGTGCGTGGATTGTAGAGGGACTGCCCCCGGGAAATCCTGCCTTGGTAAACACGGGCGAAGACCAGGCGGCCGACGAAGGGATCGCTCCACAGCTTGAAGGCCAGGGCTACCGTCTTCTGGCGGTCGTCCGCGATCGTCACGGCCTCCACTCCCTCGCTCGTCTGCCCCTTGGTGGGCGGAAGATCGAGGGGATTGGGCAGATAATTGACGACGCAATCGAGCAACCGCTGGACGCCCTTCTTCTTGAATGCGGAACCGGGAATGACGCCGGCGAACTTGAGGGACACCGTGGCTTTGCGGATGCCCATCATCAGCTCATTGACGCTGATCTCGGCTCCTTCGAGGTATTTATGAGCGATCCCATCGTCGCAGTCCGCCACGGCTTCAATGAGCTTCTCGCGGTATTTCTTGGCGTCAGCGAGCATCTCGGCCGGAATATCACCGATCTTGGGGCTGAGCCCGAGCGGATCGGCCGGATCGTCCTCAAAGAAATAGGCCCTCATCTGTACTAGATCGACGAGACCCCTGAAATTCTCCTCGGCTCCGATGGGCAGGAAAAGCGGGTGAGCATTGGCGCCCAGCTTCTTGCGCATCTCTTCGACACAGGCGTAGAAATTGGCGCCGACCCGATCCATCTTGTTGACAAAGGCCAGGCGCGGAACCCGGTATTTGTTGGCCTGACGCCACACTGTCTCGGACTGGGGTTGCACGCGCCCGACCGCGCAGAAGACCGCGACAGCACCGTCAAGCACCCGGAGCGAACGCTCCACCTCAGCGGTGAAGTCCACGTGTCCCGGAGTGTCGATAATGTTGATGCGGTGCTTGATAGGCGAAAATGGCCCAAGGGAGGGAATCCATGCGCAGGAAATCGCGGCAGCGGTGATCGTGATGCCGCGCTCGCGTTCCTGCTCCATCCAGTCGGTCACCGTGGTGCCTTCGTGCACCTCGCCCATCTTGTGGACGGCTCCGGAATAGTAGAGAATGCGCTCGGTCGTGGTCGTCTTCCCAGCGTCAATATGCGCGGCAATGCCAATGTTGCGGGTCCACTCCATGGGCGCAGGGCGCTGCGGAGAGTTGGCCGGCGACAGCTTGGCCTTGTCGGTAACGATCTGGAGAGTAACGGACATGCAAAGCAGGCTGATTACCAGCGGAGGTGGGCAAAGGCGCGGTTGGCCTGGGCCATCTTGTGGGTGTCTTCCTTCTTTTTGACGACCGACCCGGTGTTATTGTAGGCGTCGACGATCTCGGCGGCGAGGGCTTCCGGCATGGGCATGCCCTTGCGATCACCCGCTGCGGTGACGATCCAGCGCAGCGCAAGGCTCTCCTGGCGTTCGTAAGAAATCTCCACCGGCACCTGATAGGTCGCACCGCCCACGCGCCGGCTCTTCACCTCGAGGCGCGGTCGGGCATTTTCCAGGGCGCCGATCATCAGGTCGACGGGATCGCCCTTGCCGAGCTTCTCGCTTACGCGTTCGAACGCACCGTAAACAATGCGCTGGGCGAGGCTCTTCTTGCCCCGCTCCATGATGACGTTGATCAGGTGCGCTACCAGCGGACTGCTGTAACGGATGTCCGGAATGGTCTCTCGCTTCTCTGCTCGGTGACGGCGTGACATGGCTTGGTGGTCTCCTCGTCAGGGTTGAGCCGGGGCGGCAGCAGCGACCGCCACCGGGGCTTTGCCGGCTTTGGGACGCTTGACGCCGTACTTGGAGCGGCTGCGGCGGCGTTTTTCGACGCCGGTCGCGTCGAGCGTGCCACGCACAATATGATAGCGGACGCCGGGTAGGTCCTTCACGCGGCCCCCGCGGACCAGCACGATGGAGTGCTCCTGCAGATTGTGGCCCTCGTCGGGGATATACGAAATGACTTCATAACCATTCGTGAGACGCACCTTGGCCACCTTGCGGATGGCGGAGTTGGGCTTTTTGGGCGTGCGCGTCATGACCTGAACACAGACACCGCGGCGGAACGGATTGCCCTGCAAGGCGGGCGCCTTGGATTTGGCGCGGATCCTGCGGCGGCCCTTCCGCACAAGCTGGTTGATGGTTGGCATATAAAGACTTGAAAATGACGGCTGGATTGGAGGAAAAGTCGCGAACGCTACCAGAGGGGGCACCTTCGGCAAGCGTTTTTGCGAAAAAAAATACGGCCCGCGAAATCTGGGATTCAGTCCCCAAACTCGCGGTCCTAAAGCGTTGTTCAGCAGGTGCCGAAAACGCGCTGACGTTGAGGGAGAAAAAGGATGGTCAGAAAAGCATGCCAGCGCGCCGCAACGCAAGGCCAAAGTTTCGATCCGAAAACGGCCCCGGTTTTTGCGCCGGCGACCGGCCGCAACCGGGCCCGGACGCGGCTGGCCGCGGTCTTTGGCCGGGGTCATACTAATGTCCCAGATGTTCGAGACATTTGTCATCGCGAGGTGCGCGAAGCGCGCCGTGGCGATCCAGCTGGATTGCTTCGTCGCTACGCTTCTCGCAATGACAGTCTATTCATCAAGGGACGTTGGTATCGGCCTGATTCCGCTCGGGCTCCCCAAAAAAAGCGCCCGGCCTGCTAGAGGCCGGGCGTAAAATACCAGGAGCTAGGCTCAACTGGTATTTTGGCGGGAGGGATTGAAAGAATCGTGCAGCACCCGGTGAATGACAAGGTTTTTCTGAAGGCACGGCACCTCGGACGACCAACCGCTCGGAGAGGCGTCCGCTGTCCGGGAATCTTTGCCTTTTCACTCCGGATGTATTCGATGTTGCCTCGCTGCGGACCTTCCTTGCATAACTTCACATGGCACAGACAGTCGCCGTCCTCGATTTCGGTTCCCAATACACCCAGGTGATCGCGCGCCGGATCCGGGAGTGCCAGGTCTACTCGAAGATTTACCACTTCACGACCCCCGCAGCCCAGCTCCGGGACGACGGCGTTATCGGCATCATCCTTTCCGGTGGACCGAGCAGTGTGTTTGCGCGGACTGCTCCGCTCCCTGACCGGGGGATTTTTGAGCTGGGAGTGCCCGTGCTCGGGATTTGCTACGGCATCCAGCTCTTCGGTCACCTGCTGGGGGGCACCACCGCGAAGAGCGATCACCGCGAGTACGGCCACGGCACGCTCACGATCCGGCGTCCCGGCCGGCTTTTCGCCGGTCTCCCTCGACGGCTCCGCGTTTGGAATTCGCATGGCGATCGGGTCATCAAGCTGCCGCCCGGTTTCAGAGCCATCGGGGTCACCGAGAATTCGCCGTTTGCGGCCATTGAGGATCTGAAGCGCAACTTCTACGGCATCCAGTTTCATCCCGAGGTGTTTCACACCGAGCGCGGCGTCGAGGTGATCCGTAACTTTCTCGTCGCGATCTGCGGCGCACGGCAGGACTGGTCGATGAAAAACTTCATCGCCCAGACGGTGAGGGAGATCCGTGCGACGGTCGGTCCGGGGCGCGTCATCCTCGGCCTCAGCGGCGGCGTGGATTCGTCCGTGGCGGCCGCCCTCATCCAAAAGGCCATTGGCCGCCAGCTCACCTGTGTGTTCGTCGACAACGGTCTGCTGCGCCTCGGCGAGCGCAAGGCGGTGGTCGAACTCTACCAGAAACATTTTCACATCGACCTGCGCGTGGCCGACGCCGCCGCGCTGTTCCTCCGCCGGCTCAAGGGCGTCAGCGACCCCGAACGCAAACGCAAGATCATCGGCCGCACCTTCATTGAGGTGTTCGAGCAATCGCTGAAGTCGATCGGCCACGCCGACTTTCTCGGCCAGGGCACGCTCTATCCGGACGTCATCGAAAGCGTCGCGATCGGGAACAACCCCGCGGCGCTGATCAAGAGCCACCACAACGTCGGCGGTCTGCCCGCGCGCATGCGGCTCCGCCTGGTCGAGCCGCTGCGCGAACTTTTCAAGGACGAGGTGCGCGCGGTCGGCGCCCGGCTGGGTCTGCCGCGCGCGGTAGTCTGGCGCCAGCCCTTTCCCGGACCCGGCCTGGGGGTGCGCGTGCTGGGCGAAATCACCCGCGAGCGGCTCGAGATCCTCCGCCAAGCGGATGCCATCCTCCAGGAGGAAATGATGGAGACCGGCTGGTATTGGAAGGTCTGGCAGTCCTTCTGCGTGTTTCTCCCGGTGAAATCGGTCGGGGTGGTCGGCGACGAGCGCAATTATGCCTGGGTGATCGCAGTGCGCGTCGTCGAGAGTATCGACGCCATGACGGCGGATTGGACGCGCCTGCCCTACGATCTGCTGCAGCGCATCTCGGGCCGCATCACCAACGAGGTGCGCGGAGTAAGCCGGGTGGTCCTCGACATCAGCTCCAAGCCGCCGGCGACCATCGAATGGGAGTAAGGGAGAATCCCGTTGCGAACCTTGGCGGGGCCGTCCAGTTTCTCTTACCCGCTCAAACCACCATGACCAAGATTCCGATGTTCATTCGCCTCACCGTTTTGCTGGGCGGCGCGGCCGGCTTCCTTTCCCCCGCCTCCGCCCAGACTGCGGAGCAGATCATTGCCAAGGCGCGCGAATATCTCGGCGGCGAAGCGGCGCTTAACGCCATCCAATCGGTGCATTTTGTCGGGACTCTGGACATCGAGCAAATCACCTCCGAGGGCCCGAAGGTGGAGAAATTCGGCCTCGAGATGCTGGTCCAGAAACCGTGTCAGCAGCTCATCGTCTCGACCTCGCCCGAATCCATCGATATCACCGGACTCAACGATTACGACGGCTGGCACCGCCTGCAGACCGGGTCCGGGCCGGGCCGCTCGCAACTCAACCTGTATAGTCCGGCTCAGATCAAACGGCTGCGGGCCAATACTTGGGAGAACCTGTATTTCTTCAAGGGGATCGAGCAACAGGGCGGTCGGGTGGAGGTGATCGGTCCGGCCCCGGTCGGCGACCACCCGGCCGTCAAGGTGGCCTTCGACCATGGCGCCGGCATTGTGTTCTACCATTATTTCGATCCGGCGACCGGCAAACTCCTGTTGTCGGAGACGGATCAAGGCGGAACCACCCGGAACGAGGGTGAACTCATGGTCAACGGGGTGCGCTTTCCGCAGAAGGTGCTCCAGACGTCGAAGAGCCTCGATGCCAAAGGCCAGGTCGCAGAACGAAAACTGGTCATGACCTTCGTCAGCATCACCTGCAACGAGAAGTTTCCCGACAGCGATTTTGAAATACCGATCCTGAGTCTGTCGAGCCGGCCGGCCGCGGCGCCCGCTGCCGGAAAGTAATCGCGGCGCGGTGGCGCCGGTCCGACGCACCCTCAGGAAGCCGGATACCGGTTAGCCTTCTTCACTGATCAGTGGAAGAACCAGAGCAAGCACATCCTGAATCACTACCTTCGATGTCGCCGCTGCAAACTCAGCCTTTCGAGCCTTCCAATCCAGGCTCTTGATCTGGTCGGTTAGGATCACGCCGCTGACCAGGAGCCCTGCTGGCAATGGAACTTCGAACGGATAGCCCTTGACCTTCGAGGTGATGGGACACGCCAAGAACAGACCGGTCTTCCGATTGTATGCTTCCGGCGAAAGCACAAATGCTGGTCGACGCCCGGCCTGTTCGTGCCCTGCTTGCGGATCAAAGGTGAGCCAAACCAAATCGCCTCGGCGGGGAACATAGCTCATCACCAGACCTCCTGGCCCAGTGCCGGGCCGGTCGCGACCGACGCATGCCGGTTCGAGGGAGTGATGCGCTTCAATAGGTCGGGCAAGGAATGCCGCTTTCGGACAACGGCGCGAACCACCAGGGCGCCGGATTTCAGCGTGAGCTCCACTTCCGAACCCTCGGAGATTCGCGTTTCGGCGGCATAGGTTCGCGGAATGCGCAAAGCGAGGCTGTTACCCCAGCGCCGGACGGCGGTTTTCATGGCTCTACATCGTATCTACACCGACGGACCTGTCAACCAGGTTTGAGGCCGAACGTTGAAAGGATCCTCGGCGACTACGGCTGGTGCGTCCAGGGGGGCAGGTCATTGGGCGTGACATACGAGGTCGCCGCCTGCGGGTTCGGCAGCACTTTTTCCCTAGAAAGGTATTCGGTTTGATTCCAAACAATTATCCAGTGTCCGTCTCGGAAAGAAACCACTGCTTCGCTCTCTTCAGGTGTGACCGTGCCTCCCTGCTGACGCATCATCATCGCGGTCAGAATATACGCTGGCCCGGAGCTCCTGAGGTGGAGCCGACCGTTGCTTAATGTCCATGTACCTGTGCTGTTCGTCTGGAAGTCATACGGCATCAGACCGGAGAAATGCACGAGCTCCCCATCGTGGTACATCTCCCACCACGCGCTATAATCTCCATTTGGATATAAGGTCAAAGTGAGATCCCTCGTCGCGGTATGACTCCTTCCGTCGGCCCATTTTCAATCCTTCTCCTCATGAACCGGATTCGACGCATAGAACCCAGCGATCGGCGGTCTAGACGGCGTCATCACGCATCCCGCGAAGATCGTAACAAATATCGCCGCAATGATGTGACGCTTCATTCCGCTTTTAACGTTGTTTAGGCAGACCATTTAGTGGGTCTGCACATTGGGGTGGGGTGATAGGCAGAACGGCCAGGAGTTTGCAGAAGATTTCCAGGGACAAACGGCGAATCATGGGGCGATTGAATTTCGACGGACCGGATGTTTTCTTATCTCACATTCAGCGAAATGGGGCCAGCTAATTGCAGCGGTCTGGTGGCGGGCAACCCCCGCGCTGATTCCGCCCCTGCGGACGCGGCCGGGATTGCCAGGCTTTGGGGCTCCGCCAAACGCTTTGACGCCCGGCGGCAGACCGCATAGCGGTTTCCCTTCCATGCGCATGCTCCAATATGGCTCCCGCGGTTTTGACTCCCAGCTGGCTGCCTTCTGCCGGGCGGCCGCGCCTTCCCCCGCGCTGCAGGCAACCGTCGCCACGATCCTCGCCGACGTCCGGGAACGGGGCGACGCCGCCATCGTCGATCAGGCCGCGCGCATCGACGGAGCCGCGCTCACGCCCCGCCAGTTCCGGGTGAAACCCGCCGAGCTCGCCCGCGCCGCTGGCGCCCTTTCGCGCCGCGATCGGGCCGCGATCCTGACCGCCCGGGCCAACGTGCGGGACTTCAATCGGCGGACGCTACCGCGGGGCTGGACCGGCCACAACCGCGAGGGCGCGCGGGTAGGGGAGAAGTTCGACCCGATTGGCCGCATCGGCATCAACATCCCGGGAGGGCAGGTTCCGCTGGTCTCCACGGTGGTGATGACCGTGACGCTGGCGCAAATCGCCGGGGTGCCCGAGATCGCGGTTTTCACGCCCTGCAGCCGCGAGGGCCGCGTGGCCGACGGCCTCCTGGCCACACTCTCGCTGTGCGGGGTCAGCGAGGTTTATCGCATCGGCGGCGTGTACGGCGTTGGCGCGATGGCTTACGGGACGAGGACCATCCGGGCGGTGGACAAAATCTTCGGCCCGAGCAACGCCTACGTGTGCGAAGCCATGCGGCAGGTTTTTGGGGTCGCCGGGGTCGCCGGCCTGCCCGGTCCAAGCGAGCTCATGGTCATCGCTGATGACACAGCGCATCCCGATTACGCTGCCGCCGATCTGCTGGCCCAGGCCGAGCATGGCTCTGGCAAGGAGAAGGTCTATCTCGTGACGACGACATCCAGGGTGCGCGCGAAAATCCTTGCCGCGCTTGAGGCGCAGCTCCGCGAGCTCGCCCGAGCTGAGCCGGTCCGCCGGGTGCTGGCCGGCGGGTTTCTCGCGGTTGGGGTGAAGACTCTCGCTGAGGCCGCAACGGTGGCCAACTACGTCGCACCGGAACACCTTGAACTGCTCGTCAGCCCGGGTGCCGTGGCCGGACTCACGCGCGACATCACCACCGCCGGGGCCATCATGATCGGCAACGATACGCCCACCGCGCTCGGCGACTTCACCGCCGGACCGAGCCATGTGTTGCCTACCGGCCGCAGCGGGCGTTTTTTCAGCGGACTCCGCGTCGCCGATTTCATGCGACGCACCAGCCTCGTGCGGTATGACCGTGCCAGTCTGCGCCGCGCCACGCCGGTGGTGGCCGCATTCGCCGCCCTGGAGCAACTCGGCGCCCACGGACGGTCGGTGGAGATCCGAGTGGAATAGGTAGGAGACCGATCCTTGGCCTCACCGGTGTAGTCAGAAACGCGTCTTCAATGAAGACCATGAAACCGAATAATTGTAGGGCGGCATCACCGGATGCCGCCGCCTCTCCGGAGGCACGGCGGGGTCCGGAGACCCCGCCCTACATTGCTGGTCGCACGGACCTGGCGTAGGTCGGTCGCTCGCTTTTTCCGATGTCCATCACCGATCCGAAATTCGACGCCCAGTCGCTTGCTCTTCCCCACGTCGGGCGGCTTTCGGCCTACGTGCCCGGGCTCCAGCCGGCCGAGCCCGGCTGGATCAAGCTCAACACCAACGAGAACCCCTATCCGCCCAGTCCGCGGGTGGCGGAGGCGCTGCACCGCGAGATCGGCGCGGACGGGGCCGCGCTGCGCCTTTATCCCAACCCGAAGAGCGCCCGGCTGCGGGACGCGGTCGGCCGGTTGCACCGGCTCGCGGCAGACCACGTTTTCATCGGCAACGGGGCCGACGACGTGCTCAACCTTCTTGTGCGCTGTTTTTGCGCGCCGGAGGCCGCGGCCGGTTTCATGCTGCCGAGTTACTCGCTTTACCCCGTGCTGGTCGGTATCCAGGACGGCCGCGCCCTCGCGCTGGCCTTCGACCGGTCGATGCAACTGCCGGTGGACGCCATTGCCGCGTCCGACGCGAAAGTCTTCTTTCTCACCTCGCCCAACGCCCCGACCGGCGTGGGTTTCCGTTCGGCGGACATCGCGGCCATCCTCGGCCGGTTTCGCGGACTGCTGGTGGTGGACGAGACCTATGCCATCTTTGCCCGGGAGCACGCGGCGGATTTGGTGGCACGGCATGCCAACCTTTGCGTGGTGCGCACTTTTTCCAAATCGCATTGTCTGGCCGGCATGCGGGCGGGGTACGCGCTGGCGCAGCCCAGGGTCATCGATCTGCTGGACCGGGTGAAGGACAGCTACAATGTCAGCCGGCTCACCCAGGCGGCCGCCCTCGCGGCGCTGGGTGATCCCAACTACTACGCGGAAGTGGTGCAGAAGATTCTCGCGACGCGCGACCGCGCCCAGGAAGTCCTCACGAACGAGCTGGGATGGTTCACCTACCCCTCGCAGGCCAATTTTCTCTTTACGGAACCGAAAGACCGCTCCGGCCGCTCCGGACCCGAGGTGGCGCGCGGACTTTACAGCCACCTATGTGCCTGCAAAATCCTCGTCCGCCACTTCGGGAGCCACGCCTTGACCTCTTCCTTCCTCCGCATCAGCGTCGGCACCGATCAGGAAATGTCTGTCCTGCAGGAACACCTCGAGGCATGGCTAAGAACCGCATAGCAACCATCACGCGCAAGACCGCCGAGACCGATATCACCGTAAAGCTTGCGGTGGACGGCAAAGGCGCGGCAAAGGTCGACACGGGCATCCCGTTTTTCGATCACATGCTCACGTTGTTTGCCAAGCACGGGCTCTTCGATCTCGAGGTGAAAGCCCGGGGCGATGTGGCGGTCGACTATCACCACACCGTCGAGGATGTGGGTCTGGTGCTGGGCGAGGCGTTCAAGGCGGCGATCGGCGACAAAGTCGGCCTGAAGCGCTACGGTTTTTTCATCCTGCCGATGGACGAAGCACTCGCGCGCGTGGTCATCGATCTCGGCGGCCGCCCGCATCTGGTTTATGACGTCACCGCGCCGACGATGTTCGTGCGCGACTTCAACCTGGCGCTGGTGAAGGAATTCTTTCGCGCGTTCGCCAACAGCGTCGGCGCGAACGTCCACGTAAAGCTCTCCTACGGCGAGGAACCGCACCACGTCGTCGAGGCCGTCTTCAAGTGCTTCGCCCGGGCGCTGGACGCCGCCTCGCAGATTGAGCCCCGCGCGGCAGATCAGCTGCCGAGCACCAAAGGCCGGTTGTAGCCAGGCTCCCGGTTCAGAGCTCGGAGTTCAGGGTTCAGCGTCGATCGACCCCGGCTCCGGCTCTGGGAAAGGCCACCCTGAACCCAGAACCCAGAACCCTGAACCCTGAACTCGGAACTCCGGCCCGGCCACGTCCCAAGATCGCCGTCATCGACTACGGCATGGGGAACCTGCGCAGCGTGGCGCGGGCCATGCAGACCACCGGGGCGGAGGTGCGGATCATCACGACCCCGGCGGAGATGGCGTGGGCTGGCGGCGTCGTGTTTCCCGGCCAGGGGGCGATCGTCGACACGATGGAGTTCCTGAAACAGACCGGCTTCGATTCCGCCCTCCGGGACTGGATTGCGGCCGACCGGCCCTACCTCGGCATCTGCCTCGGTCTGCAGGCGCTCTTCGAAGTCTCGGAGGAGGGCGGCGGCACACCCTGTCTGGGAGTTTTTCCCGGCCGGATCGTGCGCTTTCGTCTGCCGCCGGAGTTCAAGGTGCCGCACATGGGCTGGAATACCGTGCGGTTCCTGCAGCCGGCAGCGCCGCTGTGTGCCGGCCTGCGCACCGATGGCGAGGCCTTCTATTTTGTGCACAGCTATTATGTGGAACCGGCGGAACGGGCGCTGGTGTGGGCGGAGTGCGATTACGGTGGTCCGTTCGTGTGCGCCATTGCGCACGGCCGTTGTTTCGCCACCCAGTTCCATCCGGAAAAGAGCCAGGCCCGGGGGCTGTTGATCTACCGGAACTTCGCGCAACTGGTCGCCGGGCGCCCCGCCTAGCGGCTTCACCCACGCCGGGCGCGCCGCGCCGCGGAGAATTCCGGTTGACTTTGTTTGCAACGAAAAAGCAACTGATGCTTAATCATCCCATGCCCACCAACGCCACGCTCAAACTCGACAACGTAGAGTATAGCCTCCCCATCATGGTCGGTACGGAGGGCGAAAAGGCGGTGGACATTCGCAACCTGCGCAACGATTCCGGTTACGTCACCTACGACGAGGGTTACGGAAACACCGGTTCCTGCCAGAGTGCGGTCACCTTCATCGACGGTGAGGCCGGCATCCTCCGCTACCGCGGCTATCCCATCGAACAGCTCGCCGAGCATTCCTCCTTCATCGAGACAGCCTACCTCATCGTCAACGGGGAGCTGCCGCTCCCGGCGCAGCGCAAGCGGTTCTCCCAGTTGCTCACAGAGAACTCGCCCATTCACTCGGGCATGGAGCACCTGTTCGAGGGCTTTCCGAGCGACGCCCATCCGATGGCGATCCTTTCGGCCATGCTGAATTCGCTGGGCTCCTACTATCCCCACCTGGCGACCAACGACCACCAGCGCGACCTCGAGACCTACGAGGCGACCTCGGCCGTCATCATCTCCAAGGTGCGCACGATCGCGGCCTATTCGTATCGCGCCAGCCGTGGCCTGCCCTACATCCATCCCCGGCGCGACCTGCCATACTGCGAGAACTTCCTGCACATGATGTTCTCGACCCCCTACGAGCCGTACATCGCGCTCCCTGAGGTCGCGCAGGCGCTCAATCTCTTCCTGCTGCTGCACGCCGACCACGAGCAAAACTGCAGCACCTCCACCGTGCGCATGGTGGCGTCCAGCGGCGCCAACCTGTTTGCCTCCGCCGCCGCCGGGGTCTGCGCGCTCTGGGGCCCGCTGCACGGCGGCGCCAACATGGCCGTGATCGAGATGCTCAAGAGCATCCACGCCGAGGGCGACGACGGCACCAAGTTCATCGAGCAGGCCAAGCTGGGCAAGGCCGACAAGCGCCTCATGGGCTTCGGCCACCGGGTCTACAAGCACTACGACCCGCGCGCCAAGATCATCAAGGAGAGCTTCTACAGCGCGCTGGCCAGCCTCGGCATCAAGGACGATCCGCTGCTCAACATCGCCATGCGCCTCGAGGAGGCCGCCCTGCGCGACGAATACTTCCTCGCGCGCAAGCTGTATCCGAACGTCGACTTCTACTCCGGCCTCATCATGCGCGCGATCGGCATTCCGGAAAACATGTTCACGGTCATGTTCGCCATCGGACGCATGCCCGGCTGGATTGCCAACTGGAAGGAAGTCGCCGCCAACCGCAAGGGTCGCATCTATCGCCCGCGCCAGATTTACACCGGGCACAACCTGCGCGACTACGTGCCGCCGCACAAACGCACCGCATAAGCGGTTGACTGGTGGGGGCTCCCGGGCGTCCCCGTCAGGCTACTGGCTACTTCGCCGCGGGCTTCGGTTTCTCCGGCGGCGCGCGGAAGATATCGTCCAGGGTGAGTCCGGTCAGCGCCGTGATGCCGCCCAGCAGGCGCCAGAGCACGAGCATCATCATCGCCATGCTCGGCAGCACGATCACCGGCAGGCTCCAAATGTGCATCTTCCCGAGCTCGCCATTGAACGCCTCCGTGCCCGGCGGACTCCTGATGAGATGACGCGCGAGGAAATAATTCAGCACGGCACTCGCGAAGAACGACAATGATAGCAGTCCGGTGGACCGGCGCAGCAGCGCGGCAAACGCCGCCTGGGCGCCGCGGGCCGCCAGCGCCGCATCCACCTTCTCCACGTCGATCACCTGCGGATTGTAAAGCAGCTCAGTGACCAGCGGCGACTTTGCGCGCGCCGACGCAAGCACCACGAGGCCGATCAGGCTGGGGATGGTGGCATCCTTCACCGCGAACCAGAATCCCTCCACTTTAAGCAGTCCGAAGCCGCCGGAAGCCAGCACGCTGACGAAGCCGATGATCGAGATGAAATTCCAGCGCCGCCGGACCGCGAAGTCGTAGAGGCCGTAGCTGACTGGAAACAAGAGAGCGATCACCAGTCCCCACTTCGGGCCCAGCCATCTGGCGCCGCTGAAACCCGTCAGGATCACCGTCGGGACCACTACATTGCAGACGAGATTGACCAGCAGGTTTTCCGGCCGGGGCTTGGCCGGCTGGTCGGATGGATTGGTGGTGGATGGTTCGATGGCGGGCATGGCGATTTTCCACCGCACTTTTGCAGAGCCAATGCCAAGGTCAACTACCTGGTGTGAACGGGGTCTTGATCCGCCTCTGTCATGGAGACGCGACGCCCTCGTCGCGTACGTGCGCCGAGAACGCAACAAGGGCGCAGGTCGCATCTCCCCAATGGCGGCGGAGGCAGGTAATTGGCCGAGGCGTCTTTTTCAATCGTTTTTCCCGGACAGTTTTGTCATTAGGAATCTCGCACCATGATCCTCCTCGGCGTCAACATCGACCACTGCGCCACCCTCCGCCAGGCGCGCTACCGCGAAAGCGGCCGCGCCTGCGGCGGAAATGTGGAGCCCGATCCCGTCACCCTGGCGGTC
>Ga0182019_10000141_pt1 | contig 35004 bp, 26 predicted proteins | sample 812E2MmetaG_FD_120483 | JGI IMG/M metagenome (GOLD analysis project Ga0182019, IMG submission 120483) | Permafrost microbial communities from Stordalen Mire, Sweden - 812E2M metaG | ecosystem: Environmental > Terrestrial > Soil > Wetlands > Permafrost | place: Sweden: Stordalen | collected...
CGGCTCCTCGCCGAGGCCGTCGCCGCGTACCGCGCCGCCCTTGAGGTCTATACCCGCCAGGCGCTGCCCCGGGATTGGGCCTGGACTCAGACCAACCTCGGAGCTGCCCTCCACGACCAAGCCGACGCTTCCGCCGGAACCGAAAGCGCCCGGCTCCTCGCCGAGGCCGTCGCCGCGTACCGCGCCGCCCTTGAGGTCTATACCCGCCAGGCGCTGCCCCGGGATTGGGCCTGGACTCAGAACAACCTTGGAGCTGCCCTCCACGACCAAGCCCCCAAAGCCAACGGATCCGAACGTGCCGGTCTTCTTCGCGAGGCCGTCGCCGCCTATCGCGACGCGCTTGAAGTTCGCACCCGCGAAGCGCTGCCTCAGGATTGGGCCGAGACTCAAAACAATCTCGCCATTGCCCTCCACGACCAAGCCGCTGCTTCCGCCGGAACCGAAAGCGCCCGGCTCCTCGCTGAGGCCGTCGCCGCCTATCGCGCCGCGCTTGAAGTCTACACCCGCCAAGCACTGCCTCAGGATTGGGCCGAGACTCAAAACAATCTCGCCAATGCCCTTCGCGACCAAGCCGCCAAAGCCAACGGATCGGAACGGGCCGGACTTCTTCGCGAGGCCGTCGCCACCAAGCGCGCGGCACTGGAGATCCTCACCGCCGAAGTCGATCCAGAGTGGCACCGACAACAACTGGAGTGGATCGCCGCAGTCGAAGCCGAGCTCAATAAACTCTGACCAACTGCAATTACTTCGACAGTTACGTCGTGCCCGTCCAAGTGGACCCCGTTTCTGTGAGATCTGCTCCAAGAAGTGGATGCTGGTGGCGTCACTGGTTGCAGCCGTGAATTATTTGCCACGGATTTGCCAGGAAGCCTATTTTTGGCTTGTTTTCGTTCAAGCTCGTTGCATTATTTTTTTGTTCTAACTCATTGCTAAACAACTCAAAGCACGTTCAACGAAGCTTTTCTGTTGTTGGGGTAAACAGGGTTCGACTCCCGCCCTGAGCACCAGCCTTCGCCAAGCCTTCCGCCGTCGCTGAAGCTATGGCGGACAGGACGGCTGACAGGCCACCCGCCGGTGTTTCCCATTCCCCCTGACACGCGCCTGCCGGGCCGCTGGCTACAGTGAGAATCCCGGTTTCCGGATTGGGCCGCACTCTGTCCAAGCCCTGCAAGACCGCACCATCAAATCTCCAGCCCCTAGGTTTTCATACTGCCTGGCAATGATTTCCGCAGCTGACGTCCATCCTGCATTCGACTCATCCGCCCGGCCCTCTTTGCCTTCCGGTTTGCCGACAGCCGATGACCAAGAAACTTTTTGCGAGTGCACTAGCGGGTTGGGCCCTTTAGGTTGTCATTGGTAGTAGCGTGACACCATTCTCAGCTTTCCCAATGATCCCCGTTGGGGGACCCCACCCAGCCTCCCAGTTGCGGTGGACCCATTCCGTTCACCGCCATGTCTGAGGAGCACTCCAATCCCCGGGATTTTGCCTCGCTTTACCGCGCGACCATTGCTCCGTTGCGGCGTTACCTCGCGCGCTTCCTAGGCGACCCGACCGAGGCGCAGGACGTGGCCCACGACGCTTACCTGCGCGTATTTCCGGCCGATGGAAAACCGCCGGCGCGGAAACCCGAGGCTTTGCTATACACCACCGCCCGCCGGCTGGCCATCAACCGACTCAAGCGCCGTAGCATCGCGCCCTTCACGCGCCAGGCATTCGAACCCGAAACTGCGGCCTCGCCGGCACCGGGCGTGGTCCAGCAGGTAATGGCGCGCCAGGAACTGCAACAACTCCAACAAGCCATCGGACAGTTGCCCGCCGGCTGCCGCAACGTGCTGCTCTTGCGAAAAGTCGAGCTGCTGTCCCACCAGGAAATCGCCGACCGACTCGGCATCGCCATCAGCACCGTCGAGAAACAACACGCCCGCGCCCTGCGGCTGCTGCGCTCGATGCTTGCCACCGAACTCGATCATCCCGCCGTCAGTGTTGCCCCGCTGGCAGAACAGGAGGCCCGCCCATGAATAGTTTTTCCAAGTGCCTCGATCCCGCCGCCGAAGAGCAGGCGTCTCTTTGGGCCGCGCGGCTCGACGGCTCCGTACTTTCCGCCGGCGATCAGAATGCCCTCGGGGCGTGGCTGGCCGAAACCCCGGCCCACCGCGAGCTGCTCTCGCATTACTGCCAGTTCTCCGCCGATCTTGAACAGCAGCTGCCGGCGTTGGTCGAGGCTGGCGCGGTGGAATTGCCGGTTAACTCCACTCCCGCACGCAGCTGGGCCTGGCTCAAATGGGGGTTCGGCGTTGGTCTGGCCGCAGTCGCCGTGATGGTGTGGGTCGCCCGCCCCAGAACCCAGTCCGAGAACCTGGCGTCACCCATGGCCGTGCGCCAGACACTCACCCTTGCCGACGGGACGCGGGTCGAACTCAACGCCCAGACCAGCCTCCAGATCCAAATCGACCGGAACGGACGCCACGTGCGCCTCGCCTCCGGTGAAGCGTTCTTTGCCGTGCACAAGGAGCCCGCCCGTCCGTTCATCGTCGAAACGCCCGCCGGTTCCGTGCGCGTCACGGGAACGCAATTCGACGTGCGCGCCGAAGCCGCCGCCCCGCTCGAAGTGACAGTCGTCGAGGGCTCCGTCCAGGTGCGGCCCGCTGACCCGGCCGGCCGGCCTGGTGCCACGGTATTGCTGGGCGCCGGCGACCAGTTGTCTGCCGGCCCCGGCGGCGTCGATGTCCGCGCGCTGTCCGCCAGCGCCCTTGACGATGCCCTCGCCTGGCGGCAGGGGCAGATCGTTTTCACCGACGTTCCACTCCGCACGGCCCTCGCCCGCTTCGCCCGCTATCATGGACGCGGCATCACCGCCACGTCCGCCGCCGCAGAAAGACGTGTGGGCGGGCGCTACAGCCTGGACGATCTCGACGGATTTCTTGCCGCGCTCGAAGAGGTGCTGCCGGTCCACGTGACACGCAACCTGGATGGCACGGTCCAGGTGAGTCTGCGCACCGAACATTAGTGTCCCTGGCGATCTCCAGGCATGAAGAACGCATTCCGCCGACGAGATTGTGCGGCCTTCCCATTATTGTTGTGCAACCCTTCCGTTCATCCCGCTGTGCGTCCCGCCTTGCTTCTCCCGCGCCTGCTCCGCTGGTTGTGTCTGGGTACCGTGCTTTCCGGGCTCGTCCTGGCCGAACCGGTGGAGTTCAACCTTCCCAGCCAGCCCGCTGCCGACGCCTTGCTGGCCTTTTCCAAGCAGGCCAGGATCGAGGTCCTGTTTTCCTCGGATGAGCTGCGGCTGACGCAGTCCGCCGCCGTTACCGGCGCCCACGAGCCCGAGGAGGCGCTCAGCCGCCTGCTCCAAGGCACCGGTTTCGCCGCCCGCCAGAATCGCAAGGGGAAGTTTGTCGTCACGCGCGTCAAACGATCGGTCGGTGCGATCACCGGGAAGCTGGTCGCTGCCGATGGGGCCCCGGCGCGCGGCCTGCGCGTCACCATTCCCGGTATGCGCCTGTCGACCGCAACCGACGAGCGCGGTGAATTCAATTTCGCTTCCGTGCCACCCGGCACCTATCGGCTGGTGGCTTCCGGTCCGGGGTTCAAACCATTGCTGTTGTCCGGCCTGAAGGTGGAGGCGAATCAGGTGCTCACCGTCAATCCGCAGGCCCTGCAAACCGCCGATGACCTTGTCCGGCTCGATCCCTATGTCGTCAAGGCGGAGTCGGCCTGGCCGATCGACCCGAGTTGGGACGCCCTCGCACCCCGGATCGCCGGCGGCAACCTCGACCTGCCGCGCACGAATGACGATCCGCTGCCCTACACGATCTACAGCCGCGCCCAGATCGCGCGCAGCGGGGTGGTGAATCTGAATGAATTTCTGCAGCGCGAGCTGCTGGACAGCGACGCGACCAAGCGCCCCCCGGAACAGGACGGCAGCCAGAATAGTTTTGTTACCGGCAGTTCGAACCTGAATCTGCGGGGCTATAATGCCGACCAGACCGTCGTGCTCGTCAACGGCCGGCGCCTGCCAGAGATGCTGACCAATGTGTACAACAGCACGAGTTCGCAGCCTCCGGACGTGAATTTCATCCCGCTCAGCCTGGTTGAGCGGGTCGAAGTGCTGCCCGTCTCCGCGTCGGCCCTTTACAGTGGCAATGCGGTCGGCGGAGCGATCAATATCGTGTTGCGGCCGGACGTGGATGCGAACGCGACCGAAGTGACCGCCACTTACACCAATGCGCTGCGCGGTTTCGACGCGCCGCAATCGTCCCTGTCCTTGCTGCACGGCCAGACCTTGCTCGACGGGACGCTGCGGGTGCGGTTCAACGCCACCTTCACCCGGGCGTTGCCGCCCACGGAGTCGGAGCTTGGTTACATTCAATCCAATCTCGCGGCGCGCGCCGGGCCGTCCGACTTCCTCCACCGCGCGACGCCCAATATCCGCAGCGCCGACCTTTCGCCGCTTTTCGGGCCGGGCTCAGCCGCGGTGACTTCGGTGGCGCCGGGCGCGGACGGCACGGGAGGACTCGCGGCCTTTGCCGGCCGGCAGGGCGTGCCTAGCCTAGGGCTGTTCAAATCTCCTGGCGGCCTGGCCACCTCCCCCGACAGCCTGGATTACGCTTACGGCCGCCGGCAGCAGACCGCCAACTATTTCGCCTCCGCGACCTACGATCTGTTCCCGTGGCTGCAGCTGGGCCTCGACGGCATCTACGCACACACCGTGGTCAATCGCGGCTACAATGTGTTCGCTGGCGACCTCACGTTTCGGGCGAATTCCCCGCTCAATCCATTCCATCAGGATCTTATCGTATCCTTGAACGAAGCCGCGCCGCTCCTGGGCCAGGATTTCAGCGAGGCCCGTCTGGATTTCTCCTCCGTGGTGGCCGGCCTGCTGTTTAAGCTGCCGGCGGACTGGCGCGTGTCGCTTGACGGCCAGTATGGTCACAATACCACGAAATACCGGGGCATCGCCGGCGCGGACCCGGACCGCTGGCAGCAATTGGTCGACGCGGGCCTCTACAATCCGCTGCGCGACACGCAGGTCCACGGCCCGCCGCCCCAGTTCTATGACGAGGTGCTGAAATATTACGGCGGCAAGAATCGCTTCGTCACCCTCGGCGATTATGACACCCTGGACGCCGCTCTGCGGATCACGAATCAATCGCTCGCTCTGCCGACCGGCAATGGCGCTGTGACGGTCGGCGGCGACTACCGGCTGAACCGTCTGAAGTCGTACACCGACGAACAGCGCTACGGCGACGGGTCGCTAGTGGACACGCCTACGCTTTGGACTGGCCGCGCGCTGGAGCGGATCAGTGTCTTCGGTGAACTGCAGGCGCCGCTGCTCCCGCCGCACTGGCTGCCGCACTGGGTTCACGAGATCGCGGCCGACCTCGCGGTACGCTATATCGCGGCCGACACCTCCCAGGAAACCAATGTGGCTCCGACCGGAGGGTTGAAGATCGGCTTTGCCAATGGACTGGCTTTGCGCGCCACGGTGGCAACCTCGAATCGCTTTCCCACGCCGTACATGAGCCGGAAGGTGTCGGCGCCGGCGGCCTCGACAGGAGCGGGCGAGGTTAGTTACGTCTCGATTCTGGATCCGGTGAGAAACCAAACGTACAATGTCCCGGCCAGCGACGCCCTCAATCCGAACCTGCGCCCCGAGGCGGCTGTCACTCGAACGGCGGGGGTGGTCTTCCAACACGGCCAAAGTCAGCGGTTCCGGGTTTCAGTGGACTTTGTGGACACGAGGAAGTCCGGCGAGCTGTCCTATCTTGATGCGCAGGCAGTCATGAATCTGGAGGGCTCCCTGCCGGACCGGGTCGACCGGGCGGCGCTGGCGGCAGGCGATGCGCACAGTGTGGGGCTGGTGACTGCCGTCCGCACCGGGAACTTCAACCTCGCCTGGCGTCACTCCCAGAATTGGAATACCTCCCTGGATTATACGTGGACGGAGTGCCTGGGCGGCCAGTTGGATCTCTACGGTCGGTGGGTCTATTTCCAGCGCTACGAAGTTCAAGTGCTGCCCGATTCCGCGGTTGTCGATGAACTGCGCCAGCCGGACGGCGCGGCGTCGGGATTGCTGAAACACCGCATGAATTTCGGCGCCGGCTGGTCGACCCGCAATTACGGTTTCGGCCTCGACGGGCATTATTTCCATTCGCGAATCCTGCCGGCCTTCGAATGGCCGAGCCAGGGCAGCCGCCAGATCAATCCAAGCTGGCAATTCGATGCCTATCTGCAAAGCGATCTTTCCCGATGGTTGCCGTGGAAAAGCTCCCGGTTCGGCCTGCGCGGACAACTGCGCATCAATAACGTTTTCGGCGCCGACTTCCCGAAATACGCCAATGATCCCTCGGGCGCCGGGGTGCAGCCTTACGGCGACTGGCGCGGTCGCACCTACTCCCTCTCGCTGACCGCCACGTTTTGACTGGGCAGATTATCCGCCGCATGGTGCACACGAATTTCCAGTTGGAGTAGCGGATTTCACGCGCAAAACTGTCATATCTTGCAGCGGGCTGCGGAGGCGCCGCCCCTGATCCCTCCCGGCTCAGTCCTTCCTCTCAACCCAAATGTCCGCTCGCCTGCCAATCACCACTCACGATCGCCCCTGAGACCGCGCAACCGCCTGGATCCTGAATTTTCCGCAAGAATCCTTCTGTTCCATGGACAAGACGCTCAACTCGGGAAATCACGACATCGCACCAACCGCCTGCACTGATCTGGAAGCCGACCACCGGTTTCCGGCTCCGGCCACCACGATGGCCGCCGAAGATGACCGCACCCTGCGTGACGTGCTGAAGCGCTGTCCTGCTTCCACCTACGAAGCCGCCTGCCAGTTTCGCAAGACGGCCAATCCAGCGCATCTGCCCGCGATCATCCTTGGTGTCATCGAACGGTATGTGGAGCCAGCCTTGCGGCCCAAGCTCAGGAAGCCTGATGATGACCTGCGCTTGGTCGAGGATCTGGGCATCGATTCGCTGACCATGATGGAGATTGTCATCCTCGCAGAAGAGGTGCTCCGGATCTCCATCAACAATGAGGAACTCTGCCGGCTCCGCACGCTGGGCGATGTCCGGCAGTTCATCGAATGCAAGGTGCGCGGCGTTCCCTCTCCGGCGCCCGCGAGGTTGATGGCCGGCGACCTGGTCTTGGAGTGACGGATCGGGCTCCACCCGGCGGACGGCGGAGCACACCGGGAGTTTGCCGACCGTCCGGTTGGACGCCGTGATCCGGTTTGACCCGGCGGGGTTCCTCACGGAAGGTGGCGTGCGCACGGCCATGTCCCTCGAACCCATCAAGCAGGCTCTCCTCGCCTCTTACGAAACCCACGGAGGCATCAACCATTTCGACGGCACCAACCTGCCTTCCGAAGAGTCGGTCAACCGCTTGGCCTCGGATCTCATGCACGTGCTCTTTCCGGGGTTCTTCGAGCAGAGCCCCGTCACTCGCCGGAATGTCGCCACGCTGATCGAGCGGCGGCTCGGGGAAATCTCCGCCCGGCTGACCACGGAGATCGAGAAATGCCTGCGCTTTGCCAAGGACCCCCATCCGGGGACGCATGCCAGGGAGCTGGCCCAGGAAACGCTCCGCCGCCTGCCGGAGGTGCGCGAGATCATCCAGACCGACGTGATCGCCGCCTATCACGGCGATCCCGCGGCCCGCAGCATCGAGGAAATCATTCTCGCCTATCCCTGCGTGCTGGTTATCTCGCTCCAGCGCATCGCCCATGTCATGTACCAGCTCGGCGTGCCGCTGCTGACCCGCATGCTCACGGAATACGCCCACGAGCGCACCGGCGCCGACATCCATCCCGGCGCGCAGATCGGCACGCATTTCTTCATCGACCATTGCACCGGCGTCGTCATCGGCGAGACCGCCAGCATCGGCGCCCACGTGAAAATGTACCAGGGCGTCACGCTCGGCGCGAAATCATTCGAGCTCGATGCCGCCGGCAATCCCATCAAGGGCGTCAAACGACATCCCGACGTCGAGGATCATGTGACGATTTACGCTCATGCCACGATCCTCGGCGGCGACGCGCGCATCGGCGCCCACTCCGTGATTGCCGGCAACGTCTGGCTGCTCGGCCAGTCCGTCCCGCCGCACAGCATTGTCTACAATCAGGGCGAAAGCCTCGTGATCCGTCCGCGGAGCTCGAGAGAGTCCCTGGTGGGAGAGGCGATCGACTGGCAGATCTGAGGCGCGGCCGGCGCCGGTATCAGAATCCGAACGGCCGGTCCTGCCGGGCGGCCAGACCCCACGCCAGGTCCCGGGCGAAGAATGGTCCGCGGTAGATTAGTCCGGTGTAGACCTGCACGAGCGTGGCGCCGGCATCCAGCTTCTCGCCGGCGGAGGCAAAATCCATGATCCCGCCCGATCCGATGATCGGGAGTTTTCCATTCGTGGCCCGGGCGATGTAGCTGATGATCTTCGTGGCGGCAACCTGCAAGGGCCGGCCGCTGAGCCCGCCCGCCTGGTTCACGGCGCCGAATGGCCCTGGCCGCGCCAGGGTGGTGTTGGTGGCGATGATGCCGTCGAGCCCGAACTCGGTGATGGCGGCGAGCGCACTGTCGATCTCGCGGAACGTCAGGTCCGGGGCGATTTTCAGCAGCAGCGGCCGCCGGGGCCGGCCGGTCGCAACCCGCGCGAGGTTCGCGTTGACCATGGCGGGCAGGAGTTCCCGCAGCCAGTGCGCCTCCTGCAGCTTGCGCAAATCCGGCGTGTTCGGGCTGCTGACATTGATGACCAAATAGTCGGCGTGGTCGGCCAGCAGCTCGAAGCTGCCGAGATAATCCTGCACCGCCTTGTCGAGCGGCGCCGCCCGCGACTTGCCAAGATTGATGCCCAGCGGGATGCGGCGCCTGCCCGGCGGCGCCAGCCGGGCCAGGCGGCGGCCCACCGCCTCGGCGCCGTGGTTGTTGAATCCCATGCGGTTGATCACCGCCTCGTGCGCGGGAAAGCGGAAAACGCGCGGCCGGTCGTTGCCCGGCTGGCGCAGCAGTGTCACCGTCCCGATCTCGACGTGGCCGAACCCGAGGGCCGCGGCGCCGCGCCACGCCACGCCGTTCTTGTCAAACCCCGCCGCCAGCCCCACGGCGTTGGGGAAGCGCAGGCCGAGGCACTCCACCGGCCGCACGCGCGCGGCTGGCTGCTGCGTCCAGGCTTCGAGCAGGCGCCGCACCGGCGCCACGGCGCCCAGCACCGTCATCGCCTCCACGGCCCGCTCGTGGGCCACCTCCGGATCGAGCCGGAACAAGACGGGCCGGATAAGCGCTTCGTAGAGGAACCCCATGACCGCGAAATTGCAGCCCGGGCCGCAAAAACTCAAGCCCGCCCCGGCCCTGGCGCCCGGTCCGGATTTTGTGCTTGTTATTTGCGCCCCCCCGCCCACCCTGCGCACCGATTTCGTCCGCCAAGCCGCGGGAGGGACGTTCCCGATATCATCACCGATTTTTTTCGCGCTGAGGGGTTGACACGATCGTCAAGCCGGCTTTTTGGTGCACGAAAACCATTCGTCATCTTTTTCCACCACCCATGGCTAAATCCGCCCCCCAACTCGAATGGTGCATTGTCCGCCTTGGCGACGACCACAACTGGTGGGTCGAGGAAGTCAGTGACGCCGTGCGCTGGGATGTCGATGGCCTGAGCATCATCGACCCGCGCCAGGTGCAGCACATCATCGAGCTGGTCGAACCGCTGCGCGACTACGCCTTTGAGCAGGACCTGATGGAGCGGGCGTTCTTCCCCTTCCGCATCGAGAAGGACCTCGGGGGCGGACGCGTGCGCCTGGCCCGGGTGAAGGACTCGCTGTTCGAATCCGAGGACAAGCTGTTCGCCCTCCCCGACCTCCTCGACGAGGAGAACGGCCCCTATGCCGATTTTCTCGATCACATCACGCGGCTGCGCGTGAAGATGCTCAATGACCTGTTTGACTTTGAGCAGCAGCTGACCGTCGACGAAGTGGAGGACGAACTCCGCGAAGCCCGGAACATCGACTTCATGGAAGGCAAGGCCGTGCATGTGTTCGCCGAGATCACGGCCATCCTCGATTATGTGCCCGTCGGCTGGGAGAGCGAGGAGGAGGGCGAGCGGCCGGCGCGAAAGGAGGACGAGCTGGATGATCAGGACCTGCCCGCGCTCGACGAAGCCGAGGAGGAACGCCTCAAGAACGACCAGTCGCTCAAGTGGGATGAGGATGAAGAAGAGGATGAGGAAGAGGAAGCGGGCGAGGAGGGTGAGAAGAAAGACTCGGAAGACGAGGACGAGAAGGACGGCGAAGAAAAGGAAACCACGGAGGACAAGGACAAGGGCGAGCCCCCGCGCCGCCGGAGCAGTCGGGCAAAGGAGTAGAATTGTCCGGAAGCCAGTCGCTTCGGTCTGACCAGTCTTCGAAACCCCGCACGATTAAGCGCATCCTCCGGATGCGGCGGCCCGGTGGGCTGGAGTTGCACGCTCCGGCGTCTCACTGAAATACCTTTGACAATTCCCTCCGCCACCGATTGCATTTCTTGGGCCGGACCCACCCGCCGCTTCACCCTAAAGACATGGCCAGCAATTTCTTTGGTTATTTTTCGAACGACATCGGGATCGATCTCGGTACGGCGAACACCCTGGTGTACGTGAAGGATAAGGGCATTGTTCTGCGGGAGCCTTCCGTAGTCGCAATCAGCACGTCATCTCGCAAAGTTCTGGCCGTGGGCGAAGAGGCCAAGCGAATGCTGGGCCGCACGCCCGGAAATATCCAGGCCATCCGTCCGATGAAGGACGGGGTCATCGCGGACTTCGATATCACGGAGGCCATGCTCCGCTACTTCATCCGCAAGGTGCACAGCAATTCCTTCCGCGTCGCACCGCGGGTGATCATCGCGATTCCGTCGGGCATCACCGAAGTCGAAAAGCGCGCGGTGAAAGAATCGGCGACGCATGCCGGTGCCCGCGAGGTGCTCACCATCGAGGAACCGATGGCCGCGGCAATCGGCGTGGGGTTACCGGTCGACGAGCCCGCCGCCAATATGATCGTCGACATCGGTGGCGGCACCACCGAGATCGCCATTATTTCCCTCGCCGGCGTCGTGTTCTCCAAATCGATCCGCGTGGCCGGTGACGAGCTCGACAACGCCATCATCAATTATATGAAGCGGGCCTACAATCTGCTCATCGGCGAGCGCACCGCGGAGGAGATCAAGATCAAGATCGGCTCCGCCTACCCGCTCGAAGAGGAGCTGACGATGGAGGTCAAGGGCCGCGACTCCGTGGCTGGCCTGCCCAAGACCATCCACATCACCTCGCAGGAGATCCGCGAAGCCCTCGGCGACACGATCGCCGCGATTGTTGATGCCGTGCGCAACGCGCTCGAGCGTTGCCCGCCCGAACTTTCCGCCGATCTCGTCGACCGCGGCTTTGTCATGGCCGGCGGCGGCTCGCTCCTCCGCAACATCGACCGTTTGCTCAGCGAGAAGACTGGCCTGCCGGTCACGGTGGCTGACGATCCGCTCAGTGCCGTGGCCAACGGCACCGGCGTGGTGCTGAGCGACCTGAATTTTCTGCTTCCGCACTTCACCAGCGAGGCGAAGAATTGACCTGCCCGTGCGGCCCCGCCCGCCACGCCAGCCCGCGCGTCGTCCCCCGCCCGCCCCGCGAGACGGGCTCGCCGGAGGGTCCTTCCAGGGCCGGGGAAAAGGCCTCGCGGCCAGCGAATATTCGGATCGATTCGTACGCGCCGTGACCTAACGTCTCCTGCCGCCCGTGCCCTCCAACCGTTTCGACCAGGCCAAGCCATTTGCCACCCTCGGCATCGTTGTGCTCGGGTGGCTCCTGCTCCCTGTCTTCGTGAAGGTGTTCCTGCGCGTGGGTTTTTTCGAGCTGCAGGCGCCCGTTCACGCGACCACCTCCTATGTGCGCGACCTGCAGGAATATTGGGCGGACCGCGCCCATTCCAACAATGAGCTTGTCGAGGCGGGACGGCAGCTCCGGCATGTCTACGCCGGCTACGAGTATCAGGCCCAGCAGATGGAGGCGCAGCGCGCCGAGATTGCCCGCCTCGAGCAGCTCTTGCGCCTGCCGTCCAACCCCGATTACCGGTTCGAGCCGGCGCGCGTCGCCCGGCGCGACCTGTCGGGGTGGTGGCAGCAGCTCGTCATCCGGAAGGGGGCCAACTATGACATCCCGATCGGCGCGCCGGTTGTTTACAGCGGCGGCGTCGTCGGGCGCGTGCGCGAAGTTCATGCCTACACCGCCGTCGTCGATCTCGTCACGAGCCCGCGCGTGCGCCTCGCCGCCACCATCGAGGATGACCCGCGCCCGGTCAGCTACCAGGGCGGACTCAACCCTCCGCTGGCCCCGGCCCGAGGCATCGTGGAGTTTGTGCCCCCCGACCTCGTTACCTACTCCTCGGCTCCCCGGCGCCTGGTCACCTCCGGCCTCGGCGGCGTGTTTCCGGCCGGGCTGACGATCGGCTATGTCTCCCGGCTCGAGGCCAGCACCGACGGCCTCTTTCAAAGCGGCGAAGTCTCCCTCGACCCGCGTCTCTCCGAGCTCACCGAGGTTACCGTGCTGGTGCCGCTCAGCCCGGATTGAATCCCGGCTCCTCCCGCTCCGCCTTCGTGCTTTGACTCCCACTGATCGACCTTCGACCTTTCACTCATGTACCGCCGCTGGCTGATTCCTTTCGCCACCACGCTGCTGCTCTGGTCCCTGGTTGGGCAGCTCAACCATTATCTCGCCCCGTATGGCGCCTACCTTTTTGTCAGCGGACTGCTGGTGACTTTCGCCGCCCTGCGGCTGAGTCTGCGCAACGGTCTGGCGGCCACGCTGCTGACCGCCCTGGCCGTCGACGCCCTCGAGCCCGTGCCCTTTGGCACCCACTTCGTGCTCTTCGGACTGATGCACGTCGTCCTCTTCCACCTCCGGACGCGCTTTCCCCGCGAAGAATTGATCTTCGGCGTGGTCGTCGCGCTGCTCGCCAACCTGGGGCTCTTTCTCGGCCTCTCCTTCGTGACCCTCGGCGACCCGCCCGCGTCCGGCGCCGCCTGGTTGCGGCTCTTCGCCGACCTCGGCTGGTCGCAACTCTTCATCGTTGCAGTCGCCCCCTGGTTCCTGGCCCTCCAGCAGCGCGCGCTCGAGCTCGGGCGCGTCGATCTCGCCGACGAGAGCCGCCGCTTCTTCTAGAACTGCGAGGGATGTATGCCGCCTTGCCGCCAACCGTCCCGGAGTCATCCGGGTCTTGAAGTTTCCTCCGGGTTTCACTGGGCCAGGAGTTCTTCATCGTGAGCGTCATCGAAACCCACAAAGCGCAGCGCCCGCGCCTCCTGTTCTTCCAGCTGCTGATCGGCGCGATGCTGCTCGTGCTGGCGGCCGGCCTGGCGTACCGGCAGCTTTTCCGCTCGGGCGACTACGGCGAGCGCGAGCGCCTTCAGAACCAGCGCCGGGTGCTCGTGCCCGGTCCCCGTGGCAACATCTACGACCGCGATAACCACCTGCTGGTGGGCAACCGATCGCGGTTCGCCGTCACGCTCTACCTCGACCAGCTGCGCCGGGAATTCCGCACCGAATACATCCAGATCGTCCGCCGCTACCGCGAGAGCGAGGCGGCGGGGGACATCACGCGCAGTGACCGCCCGTCACCCGGCCAGCTCGAGCAGATCGCCCGCGCCCAGGTCGTCCAGCGTTACCTTGACCAGATCAACCGGCTGCTGGGACGAAACGATCAGGTCGCCCTCCGCGACCTCCTCCGCCATTTCCAGCAGCAATTGCTGCTGCCCTACATCCTGCTCGACGACCTGAAGCCCGAGGAATTTGCCCGCCTGCTCGAGCGGCTCCCGATCCAGTCGCCGCTGCAGGTCTACACCTCGAGCACCCGCCATTATCCCTATGGCTCGGCAGCCGCGCACGTGCTCGGCTATGTTGGCTCCACCGAAGAAATCGATGTGGAGGACGTGCCCGACGAGGATCTCAAGACCTATGCGTTCAAGGGATCCGCGGGGCGCGACGGACTCGAGCTGCACTACGACTCCCTGTTGCAAGGCAAGACCGGCGGCGCCACGTACTGGGTCGATCCGGCCGGCTTTCGCGTGAGATCCGCCGTCAAACCGGTAACTCCCCAGCAAGGGGGTCGGCTCGACACCAGCCTCGACATCGACCTGCAGATCGCCGCCGAAAAGGCCATCGACCAGTTTGAGACCCTCAAGGGCGCGGTCGCCGTCCTGGATGTGCGGACCGGAGAGGTGCTCGTGCTCGCGAGCAAGCCGGATTATGACCTGAATGCGTTCTCCCCGCGGCTGAGCGCCGCCGCGGCCCAGGACATCAATGATCGCGAGGCCTGGGCCAATCTGGCGATCAGCGGAGTCTATCCGCCGGGCTCCACCTTCAAGCTGATCACCACCATTGCCGGGCTGCGCAGCGGCCGGCTCACTACCGACAATTCCACCGCGGACTGCGAGGGCACCATGCGGATCGGCGGGCGTATCTTCGTTTGCGACAAGAGTGCAAGCGGCTACGCCCGTCACGGAGTCATCGCGCTGCGGGAGGCCATCGCGAAGAGCTGCGATATTTTCTTTTATACCTACGGTCTCAGGATCGGCCCCAATCTCATCGCCGACGAAGCTCGCCGGTTCCAGCTTGACCAGCCCACGGGCATCGATCTGCCGCACGAGACCCGGCGCATGCTGATTCCCGATCCCGAGTGGAAAAAGGCAACGCAGCACGAGGGCTGGTTCGACGGCGACACCGCGAACATGGCGATCGGCCAGGGTTTCATCGGCGTCACGCCACTGCGAATGGCCTGCTTAGTCGCCTCGCTGGCGCGCGGTGAAACGACGACCCGGCCCACGCTGCTGCACGACCCGCACCGGGCGACTCAGCACACCGAGCCGATCGGGCTCACGACTGGACAATACGCAACGCTCGTCAGCGGTATGGAAGGATCCACGATCGACGGAACCGCGAAGATCTTTCAAACCCCGACCTACCGCATTCCTGGCCTGCGCATTGCGGGCAAGACCGGCACGGCGCAGACCACGCGGGACGGCAAGAAGATCAACATCGCGTGGTTTGTCTGCTTCGCGCCGGTTGAGGATCCCAAAATTGCCATGGCAGTCGCCATCGAGGGAGACACACCAGGCGAGAGCTTTGCCGGCGGCCTTTACTCCGCCCCAGTGGCGCAGGCGGTATTGAAAGCCTGGTTCGAGAAGAGCCAGCAACGCGTCCCCGCGGTGTCAGGCGTGGCGGCCCGCTGACCATTCGCCGCGCCGCCCGCCGCCGGCGGGAGGCAATCCCTCGATCATCGTCCGAAGAGCCGGTCACTTCTCCGGCGTTGCGACCATTCCCTCGCCGCGCGCCGGGCGCGGCGGAACACCGCCCGCGGTTCCGCCCATGAGCGACGCGGACCGTACCGCAAGCGCAGCAGTTCGGCCACGACTTCCTGATTATCGCCCTTTGCCTCGCGAAGCCCGCGCATCCGGCGCAGCCACCGCCCCGCCTCGCCCCGCACCGGATCGGCTCCGCCATGCGCCCGCGAACCGCGGAGGCGCCCCCACCAGGCGCGACCGCGCCGCCACCAGAGGATCGCCCCCGTCGCCGCGACGCCGGCCCCGCCGAGCCAGCCGAGCGCCCGCCGGGCATCCCACGGACGCAGGAGCCACTGCCGCAGCGAGGCCGCCGCGCCGTCGAACGTCGCGCGCAAGGCCGCGCGGAAGCGGTTCGTTGTTTCCTTGAGGGACTGCACGAGTGCGAGCTGGGTGCGCTGGTCGAAACTGACAATGCGCCGGTACCAGAGGATGCGGATCGAATCGAGACGCGCGCCCCAGCTCCGGTCGGGCTGCCTCAGGCCGGCAGGCTCGCCGGCCTGGTCCTGTGGTCCGGCACCGATTGGCGCCGAACCGTCGGTCGGATCCACCCGGATCCATCCCGTGCCGCCGTCGTAGACTTCGCACCAGGCGTGCGCCTGGGAATTGCGCACCATGAAATAATTCTCGTAGGCGTTCCAATCGCCGCCCTTGAATCCGGTGACTGCGCGCGTCGGAAAGCCCGCGGCCCGCGCCAGCAGCGTGAACGCCACCGTGAACAGTTCGCAATGCCCGGGCTGGCCGGACTCCATCCACGCCACCACGGGGTCCCGGTCAGCGCCCGGCAGGTCGACCTTCAGGGAGTAACCGTGCTTCTGCGTCAGCCAGCCCCGCGCGCGCGCGGCAAACTCCACCGCGCTGAAGCTGACCCCGCCGGTGACCTCCTCCACCATCCGCTGCAGAGCCCGTCGGTCGCCTTGCTGTTCCGGCAGCAGCAAGGTCGTCAGTGGATAGCTGGCCCGCGGCCGACCTTTTTCATCGAGGTCCGGGCGGGCGGGCCGGCCGTCGGCAGCGCCGTGCTGGGCCCGGCTCAACGCAGCGCCGAACAGGCGATCGGAGACGAAGCCATCGGCCACCATGCCCTCGACGCGGTAGGCCGTCATCGTCACCGGCTCGTTGCGCAGCGCGACGATGCGGAGCTCAGACTGGTGCAGCGCCTGCTGCGGCTCGCGAAACCGCAAAATCGTGAACGGTCCGCAGAGCGGCAGAAAGCGGCTGATGCCCGACTCCAAGTAAAACGTCCACGACGCCGGCGTCCCCGCGGGCGGCCTGAGCTGATCCCGCACCAGTGATGTCGTCTGGGCGTTCAGCGTCAGCGCGTTCCGGAGCCGGCGCGAGGTGCGCAGCTGACCATCGCGATAATCGTCAAGCACGACCATCCGCCAATAGGGCATCGCCGGCACGCGCGCCGGGTCCGAAACATCCACGCGAAGCGCCACCGAATTGTCCTGCTGGATGTCGATCACGTCGCCGAGGCGGATCGACTCCGAAAACCCGGTGCGACTTTTCGCGCTGATGAAACGACTGAGGAAAAAGCTGCCGTCCAGTTGGAACCGCGGGATGACCAAAAAGAGCAGCGCGGACACCGCCACGACCCCCGCGAAGAGCACCCCGCCCAGCGCAAGCAACCGCAGGTCGGCCACCTCGCGCAGCCGCCGGGCCAGTCTTCGCCAACGAACCTCGGTCCAGGCGGGCCGGGGTCCCGACATTTGTGCCGCCGGCAATTCCGCCGGTCCCCCCAAGGTCCGGGCGAGCAAGCCGCGCCCCCCCTCCGCGGTCTCCGCCAGGGTGACCACGAACAAGAAGGCCAGCGTGGTCGCGGTGAAAACGAGCATCTGCACCGCGAATTCCAGCGAGACCGTGAGCACTCCCGCCGCCGTCACCAGAAACAGGCCGAGGACGATAATCTGCAGGTCGTCCCGCTTTTTGCGGTAGCTGCAGCCCCGGTATAGCAGCAGCAGGATGTCGAGGCGGATCACCGCCGGGAGCCACTGCGCCGTCGAATAGAGGTCCCAGGCAAAGAACGTGACGATGAATGGAAACGCCAGCTTGTGCACCTGGGGCGGCAGGCGGGCCGGCAGACCGGGCCGCACCAGCGTCAGGAGCACAGCCCCGGTCGTGATGCCGGTCAGTACCCACGCATCGATCTCGAGATACCACACGGTCCAGACTGAGATCAGCGTCAGGATGCCGCCAAGCAGCCACCGCAGCTGCTGCAGTTCGTCCTGGCTAAGCTGTGGCCGATTTCTCTCCATCGACGTAAGCGGCGACTCCCCGGGTTCCCTCGGGCGCGAAAGTGATGACGTTTCGCCGGTTTCGGCCGGCCGGGAATCCGGTACTTGAGTCCGGACTGGTCTCCCGCCCGCCGGCCCGCCGGCTGGGTTCAGGCGGGTGGTTCTCGGCCTCCGGCTCCAGCACCGCCAGGCGGTCGAGAAACGACTCCAAGTCGCGCACGCGGCGGATGGCCATCGGCTCCTCGATGTTCACCCTTGCGCCGGTCAGGCGGCCCGCGGTGAACAAATCCTCGGCCAGGGTCGCGGCGAAGCGGCACAACAGTTCGAACTGCTCCGTGCGCGGCCAGCTGCCCGGCGGCGTTTCGAGCCACAGAAAGAAACCCTCGGCGCTCTCCGCCGCGAACTGCCGGACCATGAGCTGCCGCAGCCGCGCGCTCGCCTTCCAGTGGATGAGCCGGTGGGAGTCGCCCGTCTGATAACGGCGCAGGGCGAGGAGATCGTTGCCCGCGCCGGGCCGCGCCACCCGCCCGCCCTCCGCCTGGCGGCCGGGCGCCGCGGTTCGCGCGGACCGATACTCCACCGGCGCCGGCCAGACAATTGCCTCGCGCTGGAGCTGCGTGCCGTGGTTCTTCCGGAGAAAGCCGAACGGAAAGAGCGAGCCCACGCTCGTCAGTTCCACCCGCACCCGGCCGCGGCGGGAGGGAGTGAACACCCAGTCCAGTTGCGTCCGGCCGGCCGGATCGAGGCGTTCGCGCAGCGGCAGCACGGTGGCTGCCGTGCTCTGCTCGAACCGGGTGAACGCGGCCCGGATCTCGCCGGAGGTCGCCCGGAACGTGGCCTCCGGACGCTGCGGGCCCGCCGGCACCGGCCGCGCGGTGAGTTCAAACCACAGACCATAGGTCGGCAGCAGTCGCTTGCGGTTCCACAATTCGAGCGTCACCGGCTTCTCCTGACCCGCCCGCAGCGGCGGCGCCAGCAACAGGCGCCAGCAGACGCCCCGCACGTTCAACCACGACATCACCCCGCTGAGGATCAGGCAGGCCAGCAACAGCGAGAGCGTGATGAAGAGGATGTTGCTCGCGGCATTGTAGGCCGCGGATCCGATGCCGAGCGCGAGGCCGATCAGCACAATGCCAGACACGGTCGGCATGACGCGTTGGGTTCTGGACGGGTAGATCAGCGCCCAGAGAATCTCGCTCCAGCGCCAGCGCCGCCGGCTGCGCACCCCCGGGCCACTCCAGTCGACGCTCGGATCTGCGATTTCTCGGCCGACCTTCATCGGTGGTTCCTCGCTTCGAAACGCCAAGTGCCAATTTCCAAATTCCAAAGGATGCGCAAGGCAAAGTCCCGCTTCTGCTGTTGGGATTTCTTTGGAGTTTGGACGTTTGAAGTTTGGCCTCTGGGCCTCTGGCGTTTGGAGTTTTCCGCCCGGCGGCCTATACCGGCAGGGGGATGGCGCCGACAATCCGGCGAAGCGCGCCCTCGACGGCATTGCGCTCCTCTAGAGCGTCCGAGGTCTGCCGCACCAGCGCCAGCCGGTGGCCGCAGACCGCCGGCACCAGTTCGAGCACGTCCTCCGGCACCACGAAATCGCGCCCGCTTAGCAGGGCCTGCGCCTGTGCCGCCAGCTTGAGCGCCAGTCCGCCGCGCACGCTGATGCCGGCCTTGAACTCCGCCTCGGTCCGCGTCGCCGCGACGATCTTGAGAATGAAGTCGAGCACACTCTCCTCGATGAACACCTGGGCCACGAGCTGCTGCAGTTTGAGTACCTCGGTCCGCGCCACCACGGGGTTGAGCTGGATCGAGTCGTAGGTCATGCGCGGGGCGCGGAGAATCTCGCGTTCGTCGGCCGGCCCCGGATATCCCATCCGGATGCGCATCAGGAAACGGTCCATCTGACTCTCCGGGAGCGGGAAGGTGCCTTCGTAATCCACGGGGTTCTGCGTGGCCAGGACCATGAATGGCGCGCCGACCGCATGGGGCTCGCCGTCGACCGTGACCTTTCCGCGGTCCATCACCTCGAGCAGCGCCGACTGGGTCTTCGGGGTGGCGCGGTTGATCTCATCAGCCAGCACGATGTTGGCAAAGATCGGCCCGGGCTTAAACACGAACTCCTTGAGGTGCTCGTCGTAGATAGCGACGCCCGTGACGTCGCTCGGGAGCAGGTCGCTCGTGAACTGGATGCGGGTGAACGAGCAGTCCATGGAACGCGCCAGGGAATAGGCCAGCGTGGTCTTGCCGAGGCCCGGGAGGTCCTCGATCAGCAGGTGCCCGCCCGCGGCGAAGCAGACCAGGGCGCGCGTAATGACGTCGTCCTTGCCCATGACCGCGAGGCGCATGTTGGCCTTGAGCCGGCCCAGCGCCTGCCGGGCCTCCGCCAACTGGGTTGCTTGCAGGAACTCGCTCATCATTCCGAGGCTAGGCGGAACGGCCGCCGCGTCAACGCGTCCGGCGGGTCTCGAGGAGACCGGCGAGGAGGGCGTCGCCGCTCCCGTTTCACAACGTTCAGGACAAGAGCTTCATCAGCGCGCTGAAGTCCTCGTCCGCGAAACCCCGCGCCTCCGCCAACCGCAGCCGCTCCCGCACCGCCTCAAGCAGGGGCAGCGGGAAAGCCCGGGTCGCGCCGGAGGCCAGCCGCATGTCTTTGTACATGTGCTTGACCGAAAACTGCGGCGAGAAATCGCCGGCGCGCAGCTTGGGTTCCTTGAGCTTGGCGAACGGGGAATAGCCGGCATTTTGCGCCAAGGCATCGAAAAAGCTGTCGTCGCTGATACCCGCGCGCCGGGTGAAGGTCAGCGCTTCGCACAAACCTTCCAGCAAGACCGCCAGATTCAGATTCATAGCGAGCTTGAGCGCCGCAGCCTTGCGCGGCTCGGCAGCGATGACCAGGCGCGTCTCCGACACGAGCTTCAGCAGCGGCTCGACGGCGGCGACCAGGTCGGCCGGCCCGCCGAGATAATAGACCGTCTTGCGTTGTTCCGCCGCCGGCTTGCTGCCCGTGAACGGCGCCTCCAGGTAGCGGGCGCCGCGCGCTTCCACCTGCGCCCGGAACCGGTCGCTGCTCTCCGCATCGATGGTGCTCGACTGGACGACGACCTTGCCGGGACCGAGCCGCGGCAGGATGCGGTCGAGCACGCCCTGGACGGCCGGCGGATCGGCCACCACAATCTGCACCGCGTCGGCCGCGTCGGCGACCGCCTCGGGCGTGTCCATCCATCGGGGCGTTGCCGGCTTCGGCGTGCGATTCCAGCAGCCGGCCAGCACGCCCGCCGCGGCATAATGCTTGGCCCACACTCCGCCGATGATGCCCAGTCCGATGACGCCGATGGTCTTCATGATAGCTGACTACAAAACACACAAGCCGCGGAAAGAAAAGCTCCGCCCGCAATTCCCGCCGCCGTTTTTTCCTTGTTCGCTCCCGACGCCGCGATGAGATTCATCCAGCGGGAACATCAGGCCCATGCGCTGGATGATCCTGCGCAGCCTGACCGATGAAACTCATCAACCGGGAAGTCATCAACGAACTGCTCAAGCGGGCCGCGACCGCTCCCCGGCGGCGGGCCAATTTCAATCTTCACCCGGGGCCGGAGGATCCGGTGCAACGCCTGCTGGTCGCAGCCAAGGCGGACACGTATTTCCGTCCCCACCTGCATGAGACCAAATGGGAATGCGCCTTGGTCATTCAGGGCGCATTCGATCTACTCATTTTCGACGATACCGGTGTCATCACCGAGAAGGTCCGGCTGGGCAAACTCAGCGCCGCCCTGGGCTTTGAAATCCCGGCCCGCACCTGGCATGGATGGGTGCCGGTCGGGGACGACGGAGTGTTCTTTGAAGTCAAGCAGGGCCCCTATGATCCGGTCTCCGGAACCACGTTTGCGCCGTGGGCGCCGCCGGAAGGGGATGCCGCGGTGGCGGCTTTTCTCGCCCGCCTGCGATCGGCCGGGATTGGCGAGCGGATGGCAAGCTGAGCGGCGGCTTCAGGCGAGGATTTCCAGGAGCCGCGCGAACAGCCGGTTGACCTTTTCCTGGTTGGATTTCACGAGGTCCTTGAACTTGGCGAAGTCGATCTCGGTGCCCTCGAGTCCGTTGGCGTAGTTGTCGATCAGTGCGAGACTGTTGTAGTGCAGGCCGGCTTCAACGCAGAGGTCGGCCTCATGGGCGGCGGTCATCCCAATGACGTCGCCCCACTCTTTCACGATACGAACCTCCGCCTTGGTCTCGAATCGCGGCCCGCGCATCTGCACATAGACCTTGCCGGTCTTGATCTCGAATTCCGGCGCGAGCTCCCGGACCAGGAGCGGAATCAGATGGTTGGCGATGCCCGGGGCGCCGCCCTTCAGTTCCGTGTCGAAGAAGGTCGCCGGCCCCTGCTGGAGCCCGACATAATCGCTGCACGAGACGAGGGTGCCGGGAGGAAGTCCTGGCTTGAGCGAGCCGACGGAATTAAGCGACAGCACCTCTTCGCATCCCAGGTCGGCCAGCGCGCGGATGTTGGCGCGGTAATTGATCGCATGGGGCGGCAGCGGAAAGCCGTAGCCATGGCGGTTGATCAGAGTGAACCCGTCGTGCTGCTTGTACGTCACCGGGCCAAATTGCGTCTCGATCGTCCGGACTTCCCACGCCGCGAAGAGCGTGCTGTTGACGATGCTCGTCCCGCTGAGAAAGGCGACCTTCATGCCCCCGACTACGCTCCCACCGCCCTCGCGAGGCAAACGCTTTTTCACCCGGGCTTGCCGCAGCGCGCATTTTCTCCTTTCACTCCCACCAGGTTCCTGACGTTTGCCCTTCCATCAGTCATCGGGCCGGGGAGGGCCCGCGCCGGCGATGTCGCGAAGCGAATTTCTCAATCCAATCTGCCAACCTCCTCACCGCCATGCCGCTAACCTTCGACAAGCCCCTGCCCGAACTCCAACGATATCAAGGCATCAACCCGCGCCCAGCCGATTTCGACGCTTACTGGGACGAGGCGCTGCGCGCCATGCAGGTTCTCGACCCGCAGCTTGAACTGCGGCCGAGTCCGGTGCTGCAGGCCCGCGGGGCGGATTGTTTCGATCTCTACTTCACGGGAATGGGCGGCGCCCGGGTGCATGCAAAGTACCTGCGCCCGAAAACCCCCGGACGGCATCCGGCCGTGCTGCAATTTCACGGCTACAGCGGCAACAGCGGCGACTGGCTGGACAAGCTGGCCTTTGTAGCCGAGGGTTTCTGCGTCGCGGCGCTCGACTGCCGCGGCCAGGGCGGTTCTTCCGAGGATGTCGGCGGCGTCAAGGGCAACACCCTGAACGGCCAGATCATCCGTGGCCTCGACGATCCCGACCCGCGGAAGCTTCTCTTCCGCCAGATCTTCCTCGACACCGCCCAACTCGCCCGCCTCGTAATGAACCTGCCCGAGGTTGATCCCGGGCGGGTCGGCGCGATGGGCGCTTCGCAGGGCGGCGGACTCACGCTCGCCTGCGCCGCGTTGGAGCCGCGAATCCGGCTGGCCGCACCGGTTTATCCCTTCCTTTGTGACTACCAGCGGGTCTGGGAAATGGACCAGGCCAAGGACGCATACGACGAACTGCGCCGCTATTTCCGGAACTTCGACCCACGGCACGAGCGCGAGCACGAGGTATTCATCAAACTCGGGTACATTGACATCCAGCATCTCGCCCCGCGCATTCGCGCCAACACGCTCTTTTTCACCGGCCTCATGGACACGATCTGCCCGCCCTCGACCCAGTTTGCGGCCTACAACAAGATCACGGCGCCAAAGCGGATGGTCCTCTACCCTGACTTCGGCCACGAATATCTGCCGGGGCAGGGCGATGAGACGTTCAATTTCCTGCGCCCACTGCTGGCGTAGGCGCGGCCGGGGGGCGTCGCCCGCTCGGCGGCTAGTCCACCCACGAGATCTGCTGGATCTTGCGCGCGAGTTCGACGTCCTGTGCAGTGACCTTGCTGCCGGCGTCGTGTGTGGTGAGGCGCACGGTGACCCGGCTATAGACATTGGTCCAATCGGGGTGATGGTCCATGGCCTCGGCCTCGAAGGCCACGTGCGTCATGAACGAGAAGGCCTCGCGAAAGCTGCCGAGCTTGAACGACTTCGCGAGTGCATTGCCCTCCCAGGCCCACCCCGGAAGCCCGCGCAGCACCTGCTCGATTTCCGCTGGATTCAAGGGAATCGCCATGCGGGACGATGGACCGGTCATTCCCCTTGTCAAACGGCAGGGCCGCTTCATAAAGGGCCGGAATCCACGCATGCAGCCAGCGAGCGCCAACCTACCCCAGCATGTCGCCATCATCATGGACGGCAACGGACGCTGGGCGAAACAACGCGGCCTTCCCCGCATCGAGGGCCATCGCCGGGGAGTGGAAACGGTGCGCGCCATCATCGACGCGACGCGCGCCCTCGGCATCCGTTACCTGACGCTCTACGCGTTCTCGGCCGAGAACTGGCAGCGCCCCGCCGACGAAGTGTCGGCGTTGATGGGTCTGCTCGAATATTTCCTGCGCCGCGAAACGAAGGTGCTGATCAAGAACCACGTCCGCCTGCATACCATTGGCCGCATCGACGAGCTACCCGCAGGGCCGCGCAAGGAGTTGCAGCACGCCGTCGCGGCCACCCGCCATTTCACGGACTGGAACCTGGTGCTGGCGCTCAATTACGGTTCGCGCACCGAGCTGGCCGATGCCGCGTGCGCCTATGCCGCCGCCGTCGTCGCCGGGCGCGAAAAACCCGGCGAATCCTCCTGGACCACGTTCAGTCGGTATCTTTACACCGCCGGCCTGCCCGATCCCGACCTGCTTATCCGCACCTCCGGCGAAACGCGGCTCAGCAACTTTCTCCTCATGCAGTGCGCGTACGCGGAGATGGTTTTCTCCCCGGTGCTCTGGCCCGACTTCACCAAAGCCGAGCTGGCCGCCGCCGTGGAGGAATACCAGCGCCGCGAGCGTCGGTACGGTCTCACCGCCGAACAGATTAAAGCCGGCACCGCGCCCACCGCGGCTGCGATCAACCGGTAACCGCCGCAACCCCATCCCCGCCTGTGCTAAAACGGACGATCAGCACTGTCATCCTGTGGAGCCTGGTCATCGGCTGCCTGCGCTATCTCGGCACCACCGGCGCCGTCTGGCTCGTCACCGCTGTCAGCGTGCTGACGCTGCACGAATTCTACGCGATGCTCGGACCTATGGGGCACGCGCCCTTCCACCGGCTCGGTCTCGTGCTCGGGGCCGCCATCACGCTGGCGCCGTGCTATTTTGAGCCATCCATCACCGCGGCAGAACTGCTGGCGCTGGGCGTGATCGTGTTCGCCGTGCGGATCCTCGGCGAACGCCAGTCGCAGAACCGGGTGGAGACCCTGGGCTGGACCCTGTTCGGCCTCGCCTACATTCCGTTCATGCTGCACTTCCTCGTGCGCATCATCCTCCTTGCCAGCCCGCATCCCCACACCGGCCTGGTGTTCTGCCTCTGGCTGATCGCCGTGACCAAACTGTGCGACACGGGTGCGCTCCTGACGGGACTGGCCATCGGACGGCACAAGCTGGCGCCCGACATCAGTCCGAAAAAAACGTGGGAAGGCGTGGCTGGCGGTCTGCTCACCGCGGCCCTCGTCGGAGCAGCCGTCGCCTGGGGCGGACGCGCCTACCTGCCCGCGAGCTTCACCCCGCTGTTTGGAGCCCTCGCAGCGCTGCCATTCGCCGGGCTCGCCATCATCTCGGATCTCGTCGAGTCGGTCATCAAACGCCGGGCCGACCTCAAGGATGCCGGCCGGACAATCCCCGGCATTGGAGGGATCTTCGACCTCTCCGACAGCCTGATCCTCACCGCGCCCGTCGGATGGGTCGTGTTCCACCTGCTATAGGCTCCAATCACCCCCGGACCAGGATCCGCGCAGGAACCCCGCAAGACCGTGCCCACCGCCCCCGCCAAGAAACGAATCGTCCTCCTCGGCGCCACCGGCTCCATCGGCGAGAATACGCTGCGTGTCATTGCCGCGCATCGTGACCGGCTGGACCTCGTGGGGATTGCGGCGCGCGCCAATTACCGGCGGCTGGCAGAGATCGCCCGCCAATTCGGGGTTCGGCACGTCAGCCTTTTCGAGAACGGCGCGCTGGCCGAGGCTCGCGCCGACCTCGCGGCCTTTCCCGCCGGCACCCAGCTCAGCGGCGGGCTCAGCGGGCTCGTCGAACTCGCCCAATTGCCCGAAGCCGACCTCGTGCTGGTGGCGGTCGTGGGCACCGCTGGCCTGCGGCCCGCGCTGGCCGCGCTCGCCGCCCACAAGCACCTCGCGCTCGCGTCCAAGGAGATTCTGGTGCTGGCCGGCAAGTTTGTCATGGCCGCCGCGCAGGCCGGCGGCGTCCGGCTGTTGCCGGTCGACAGCGAGCACAATGCCGTCTTTCAATGCCTCGAAGGCCACCCACGCACTACCGTCCGCCGGATCGTGCTGACCGCCTCCGGCGGGGCGTTTCGCGATCTGCCCACCGCGGCCCTCGCCCACGTGACTCCCGCCGATGCGCTCACCCATCCCAACTGGTCGATGGGACCCAAGATCACCGTCGACTCGGCCACGATGGCCAACAAGGGCCTTGAGCTGATGGAGGCGCAATGGCTGTTCGGCCTGCGCCCGGCGCAATGCGAGGCCGTGTTGCACCCGCAGAGCATCGTGCACTGCCTGGTGGAATTCGCAGACGGCATCATGCTCGCCCAGCTGGCGCCGCCCTCGATGACCTTTCCCATCCAGCATGTCCTCCTGTATCCCGAACGGGCGCCGGGGGTTGATGCCCCGCTCGATCTGCAACAGCTGTTCGCGCTCGATTTCCGCCCGGTGGACGAAACGCATTATCCCTGTTTGCGACTGGCGCGGGCGGCCATGCTGGCGGGCGGGGCGGCTCCGGCCGTTTTTAACGCTGCCAACGAGGTGGCGGTGACCGCCTTTCTCGCCGGCCGGGTGCCGTTCCTTGCTATTCCCGAGGTCATCGATAAGACTCTGCAGTCCCTCGCGAATTTCGAACCGGCCGACCTTGATGCGGTCTTGGAGGCCGATCTTGCTGCCCGCCGCTCCGCTCACGCCAGCCTCTCCAATCTCCAACTCTGACCCGCGACGTGTTTCCCGCCCTGCTCCAGTCCATCTTTTCCAGCCTCTGGTCGGTGTTCCTGATCATCCTCTTCTTCGGGGGTTCCATCTTTGTCCACGAACTGGGTCATTTCCTGGCCGCGCGCCGCCGCGGCGTCCATATCGCTTGTTTCTCCATCGGCTTCGGGCCCAAGATGTTTTCCTGGCAAGGCAAGGACGGTGTTGAATACTGCCTGTCCTGGCTGCCGATCGGAGGCTATGTGGCCCTGCCCCAACTCGCCGACCTGGGCCCGATCGAGGGCGAATACGAGGCCGATCTGGAGCGGCTGCCGCCAATCAGCTACAGCACCAAGATGCTGGTGTTCGTGGCCGGCGCGGTCTTTAACGTTCTCTTTGCGTTCCTGCTCGCCTGTGTGGTGTGGCGGGTCGGCCAGCCAACCAGCGCCGAGCTCAACACCACGAAGATCGGTCAGGTGACGGCGCTGCCGGACGAGCCGAACGTGCCCAGTCCGGCGTTCGAAGCCGGCTTCCGGCCCGGCGACATCATCCGGGCCATCGACGGCCAGAGGGTCACGAACTGGCCGGATTTGCAGCAGACGCTCTTCGCCGGCAGCGGCCGCACGGCCGACGGCCGGCCCAAGGCGGTGTTCACGATCGAACGGGAGGGCCGGGCGCTGGATCTGACCGTCTATCCCCGCCTCGCCGGCGACGAAGGCATGCGCCGCATTGGAATTTCCCCGGCCGAGGAACTGGTGGTCGGCACCCTCGAACCCGGCCTGCTCGGAGCAAAGATCGGATTGCGCCCCGGAGATTCCATCGTGGACTTTGATTCCATTCCGCTGCTCTCGCGGGATGAATTCATCGAGCATCTCGGGAAGAATCACGCGCACGTGGTGCGGTTGGGGATTCTGCGCGGCACGCAGCGCCTGGTCCTCGAGTTGCCGCCGCGCCCCGAACGGGCCGATATCGCCGATCTCGGGATTCTGCGGCAGACGAGCTTCATGCTCACCTATCCCGATCCCGTCAGCCAGATCACCGACAACTTCGTGATGACGTTTCGCGTGCTGGCCGGCCTGATTAATCCGCAGTCCGACCTCAGCGTGTCCAAGCTGAGCGGCCCGGTGGGGATCATTCGCATGTTCAACGCCACCGCGCAAAGCGACTTCCGCCTCGTGCTCTGGTTCACCATTCTGGTCAACGTCAACCTCGCCATTTTCAACTTGCTGCCCATTCCGGTGCTCGATGGCGGTCAGATGCTCTTTGCCACGGTCGCGCGGCTGCGCGGCCGGGCCCTGCCCGCGAATTTCATCATGACCATGCAAAGCGTCTTCATGGTGCTGCTCCTCTCCCTGATCGTCTACGTCAGCTTCTTCGACACCCGCCGCTGGGTGAATGACACCCGGAACGAACGGGCGACAGCCCGGCAGCCGGCGCCGCAGCCAGCGCCCGTCCCGGCGACGCCCTAGCTGCCGGACGCCGCCGTCCGGCCGACTGCGATGCCCTATTGCGCATCCCGTTTCCACACCGTCCGCCGCCCCACCGTCGAAGTGAAGGTGGGGCGCGTCGGGGTCGGCGGAGCCAATCCGCTCCGGCTGCAGTCGATGACCACGAGCGACACGCAGGATATCGCGGCCACCGTGCGCCAGTGCATCGCGCTGGCGGAGGTCGGCTGCGAAATCGTGCGCATCACCGCGCCCAATGTGGCGGCCGCGCAATGTCTGCGCCCGATCCGGGGGCAATTCACTGCCGCGGGCTTTGGCGGCGTGCCGCTGGTCGCCGACATCCATTTTCTCCCCTCGGCCGCCATGGAGGCGGTCGAGCACGTCGAGAAGGTGCGCGTCAACCCCGGCAACTACGCCGACAAGAAAAAGTTCGCCGCTCGCGAGTACACCGACGCGGAGTACGAACGCGAGTTGGAGCGCCTCCACGCCGCGTTCTCTCCGCTGGCGCGGCGCTGCCGCGAGCTCGGCCGCGCTCTGCGCATCGGCACCAACCATGGCTCGCTCTCCGACCGCGTTATGAACCGCTTCGGCGACACGCCGCTCGGCATGGTTGAAAGCGCGCTGGAGTTCGTCCGCATCGCCGAATCGCAGGGTTGCCACGACCTCACTCTCTCGATGAAGGCCAGCAACCCCAAGGTCATGATCCAGGCCTACCGGCTGCTGGTGGAACGCCTCGATGCCGCGCACCGTCCCTACCCGCTGCACCTCGGCGTCACCGAGGCGGGCGATGGCGAGGACGGCCGCATCAAGGGCGCGATCGGCATCGGGGCGCTCCTGCTCGACGGGCTCGGCGACACGATTCGCGTTTCGCTCACCGAGGACTCGGTCTACGAGATTCCGGTCGCGCGGGCCATCGCGGAAAAGGCCATGAGCCTGTGGAGAATGCCGGAAATGGGAGACCGGATGCCGGATAGTTCCGCGGGCGCACCGCCTGGCCCTCTGGTCTCCACCCTCCGCTCTCCGGTTTTGGCAGACTCCATCGACCCCTATCATTTCACGCGGCGCGCGACGACGTCTCTCCGCCTGTCGGGACACTGCGCCGTCGGGTCCGGGCACCCTCCGCGCGTCATCGTCCGGGTCTCCCAGCCCAGCCAGCTGGCGCAAGCCGTGGCTGGTCTGGCCGCGCTGGCGCGCAAGGAAACGCCGGCGGAGGGCGTGCTGCTCCCCGTGGGGGAACCGCGAGTCCTGGACGATCTCCGCCGGGTGCTCGCAACCGTGGAACTTCCGGTGGATTTTCTCGTGCTGGATCTGGCCGCCGCCATCACGCTTCCGGATCTGGCTGATTTCGCCGCCGCCAGCCGCAGGCGCCTGGTGCTTTGCCGCCGGTTCGCCGCCGCGGCCAGCGACGAGCTCGCTGCCTGGACCGAATTCGTGCGCCGCCAGGGTCATTTTCTCGCGCTCGACCTTTCGCCGGGGGAATTTCCCGCTTTGGCTGACTCCCTCCGGACGCTCGGCAGCGACCAACTGCTTTTCACCCTCTCCGGTCTGGGATCACCCGGCGTGGCCGGCGGCCATGCGCTCGGGGCTTATCGAGCGCTGGCCGAGCAATTGCACCAGCTCGGTATCCGCGCGCCGATCTGGATCCGCAACACCACCGCCACCGCGGTGCGCACCGATCCGGGTTTCCTCGGCCGGCTGATCGAGGCCAGCATCCTCACCGGCGGGCTGTTGTGTGACGGCCTCGGCGATCTGCTCAGCATCGAGACGGAGGCGGACCCTGTCCGGGCCGCGCGACTCGCTTACAACGTGCTCCAGGGCGCCGGCGCCCGCATTTCCAAGACCGAGTTTGTCGCCTGTCCCAGTTGCGGCCGCACGCTTTTTGACCTGCAGACCACCACGCAGCGCATCCGCGAAAAGACCGGCCACCTCACGGGCGTCAAGATCGCGATCATGGGCTGCATCGTGAACGGTCCGGGGGAAATGGCCGATGCAGATTTTGGATACGTCGGTGGCGCCCCCGGCCGGATCAACCTCTACGTGGGGAAGGACTGCGTCCAGTACAACCTCCCGCAGACTGAGGCGGACGACCGCCTGATCGCGCTGATCAAGGAACATGGGCGGTGGCGGGAACCGCGGCCCGCGGCGGAGGCCTGACCATTTTCCGGGACGCGGCCCGGCCGAGATTTGTCACGGCGCCGCCACTACCTTCATGCGATTGTCACCCCATTATCACCGGACGGTCGGCGGCGCGGTGCGTAGTGGATGTTTTGTTACGATCGCCCCGCGGGCGGGGCGGCGGGGCCGCGCGGCCCGCGAGCACCCGCGCCCGGGGAAGGAGCGGTGTGAATAACTTGTGGGAAAGTTCCTCTTGAAATGCATTTTGTGATTCACGTTACTGCCCAAATCGTTTTTAGTGTTCGCTACCTCGGTGGTTCTTTTCCACGTCCGCAGTTCGTATTCCTCCGCCAGCCCTCTGGGAGTCTTCCCTATCTTCTGGTTCTCAACGTCTTAACCGACCGCTCACCTTGCATCCTGCAACGCTGAGACCGGACCTGCCTTTCTCCCGTGAGCAAGCGAACGAATCGGACCCTGCCAGACGCGCGGCCAGAATCCCTGCCGGGGAAGTGTGAATAATGTTTTTCATTTGCCTGCTCCATGCCCTCGTTGACCCTCCCGCCCAGTCTCTGGGAAACTGTGAAATGCGACTTCAAGGGGCTCTTCCCTGAAGACGTGTTCCAGATGTGGTTCGAACCGGTTGTCTGCCTCGAAACGACCGAAGACACGATGGTGCTGGGCGTACCCAATGACTTCGCAGCCATCTGGATCCACGATAACTACCTCGACCTCATCACGCAGCGCCTGCGCCTCACCGCCGGCCGGCTGATCAATGTAACCCTCAAGGTCTACCAAACCGGGCAGGGCACCCGGTCCGGCCTTCCGGCGGCGGCGGCCACCAATGGCACCACGGACGGCCTGCCGGTGGCTGCCAGCCATAACCGGATGCGGGGCCCTCCGCGCCGCGCGGGTCGCTACGACGAAAAGGGGCCCTATGCCGGCCCGCTGAACCCGCGGAATACGTTCGAGAATTTCGTCGTCGGCGCCAACAACCAGTTGGCCCACGCCGCCGCCCTCGCCGTGGCCCAGGCGCCCGCCCAGGCCTTCAATCCGCTGTTCATCTACGGCGACACCGGCCTCGGAAAGACCCACCTGATGCATGCCGTGGGGCACAGCATTCTCCGCAACAACCCCGAAGCGAAGGTCGCCTATCTTTCGACCGAGAAGTTCACCAACGAATTCATCCAGGCCCTGCAGGAGAACAGTCTCACCCGGTTCCGCCAGCGCTACCGCAACGTCGACGTGCTGCTGTTGGACGATGTGCAGTTCCTCAGCGGCAAGGAGCGCATCCAGGAGGAGTTCTTCCACACCTTCAACGATGTCTTCGAGTCCGGCAAGCAGGTGGTCCTCTCCAGCGACCGCCCCGCCAGCGAAATCGCCAAGCTCGAATCGCGCCTCGTGTCGCGCTTCCAATGGGGTTATGTGGCCGACATCCAGTCGCCCGACCTCGAGACCCGCGTGGCGATTCTCCGCACGAAGGCCGCCAGCCTGAAGTTCGACGTCCCCCCGGCCGTCATCAACTTCATCGCCCAGCACATCTCCAAGAACATCCGCCGCCTGGAAGGCGCCCTCATCAAGGTGGCCAGCTACTCCGCCCTCACCAACAAGCCGCTCGACCTGCCCACCGTCGAGCTCCTCCTCCAGGATGTGCTCATGGAGCAGGCGCAGAACCTGCTCACCCTAGAAACGATCCAGAAGCGGGTGGCCGATCACTATCAGATCCGCCACAGCGACATGACCAGCAAGCGCCGGCCTGCCAACATCGCCATGCCGCGGCAGATTGCCATGTATCTGGCCCGCCAGCTGACCAAGCACTCCCTGCAGGAGATCGGCGACGCCTTTGGCGGCCGCGACCACGGTACGGTGATTCATGCCTGCAAGACGGTCGATAACATGATGGAGCAGGACGATTCCGTCCGCGGCAGCGTCGAGTTCTTGAAGACCCAGCTCTCCAAATAGGCCGGCGGCGGCCCGGGCGTTCCCCGGCGTCGGGGTGGATTCTGCTCGTGTCCGCCCGTTGGTCTATTGTAAGAACACCTTCTGATTTCTCAGCGCCGGGCCGTTATGCGATGCCAACGTCCGCCTACCCTTCTATGAAAAAATCTTCGGCTCACTTTCCCCAGATTCGGCAGATCGCCTATGAAGGCCCGAAATCGGAGAATCCGCTCTCGTTCAAGCACTATGATCCCACCGAGATCATTGACGGCAGGTCGCTGAAGGACCACCTGCGTTTTTCCATCGCCTATTGGCACTCCTTTCGCGGAGTCGGCTCCGATCCGTTCGGGCCGGGGACGATCGTCCGTCCCTGGGAGAGCGGGAGAGATCCCGTTTCCGTCGCCCGGGCGCGCATGGACGCCGCCTTCGAGTTCTTCGGGAAGATCCAGGCCCCCTTTTGGTGCTTCCATGATCGCGACATCGCGCCCGAAGGCCGCACGCTGGCCGAGTCGAACCGGAATCTGGACAAGCTGGTGGCCCACGCGAAGCAACTGCAGAAGGCCACCGGCGTGAAGCTCCTGTGGGGCACCGCCAACCTGTTCTCCAATCCCCGCTACATGTGCGGGGCGGCCACCAACCCGGACGCCCATGTGTTTGCCTATGCCGCCGCCCAGGTAAAGAAAGCGCTCGAGGTGACGCAGGAGCTCGGAGGCGAGAACTACGTCTTTTGGGGTGGCCGGGAGGGCTATGAAACCCTCCTCAACACCGATCTTAAACGCGAACAGGCCCACTTGGCCGCCTTTTTGCACATGGCGGTCGCCCATGCCAAAGCCATCGGCTTCAAGGGCCAGTTCCTCATCGAGCCAAAGCCAAAGGAGCCCACCAAGCACCAGTACGATTTCGACGTGGCGGCCGGCATCGCCTTTCTCAAGACCCACGGCCTCGACAAGCATTTCAAGTTCAACATCGAGACCAACCACGCGACGCTCGCCGGCCACACCTTCCAGCACGAGATCGAGGTGGCGGCGGCCCACGGCCTGCTCGGCTCGATCGACGCCAACACCGGAGACCTCCTCCTCGGCTGGGACACCGACCAGTTCAACACCGACGTGAAGGAACTGACCCTCGCGATGGTCTCGATCCTGCGCGCGGGCGGCCTCGGCACGGGCGGCTTCAATTTCGACGCCAAGCTGCGCCGGCCCTCGATCGACCTGGAGGACCTCTTCTACGCGCACATTGGCGGATTCGACGCCTACGCCCTCGCCTTCAAGCTGGCGCGACGGATTCTCGCCGAGGGCAAGTTCACGCAGTTCATCGCCGCACGTTACAACAGCTACAATGTCGGTTTCGGCCACGATCTTGAATGCGGGAAGCTGGGTTTCAAGGAACTCGAGAAAATCGTCCTGAAGCTGGGCGAGCCGGTCCCGCACAGCGGCCACCAGGAGTACCTGGAGAACCTGCTGAACCAGTACCTCCACGGCTGAGCCGGCGCGGCGGCCGTGGGAGCATTCGCCTTGGGATGCGGCCGGTCGCTTCGGGGATTTTCCAGTCCGGCATGCCCTTGAAGCCCACGGACATAATCGGCCGTCGGCGGGGCCGTTCCTTCGGCCGCTTCAAAAATACTTCCTTTGACGGCGCCGGTGATCCAATATGAACCGACGCGTCGGCTCCCGACGGCCCTGTCCGGCAGGCCTTCCCTCTGAAAGCTTGGTGGCAGTTCCTGATTATCCTGCGCGAGTTTTCTCCCAGAGCCGAAGAGGCGGTTCGCAGGATTCAATATGTCACATCCGATCATTATTCAGGGCGGCATGGGCGTCGGCGTCTCCGACTGGCGGCTGGCGCGCGCCGTGTCGCAACTGGGCCAGGTCGGCGTGGTCTCCGGGGCCTTGCTGGCCGTGGTGTTCGCGCGGCGGCTTCAGGCTGGCGACCTGGAGGGCCACATGCGCCATGCGCTCGATTACTTTCCGGTTCCGGGCATGGTCGAGCGAGTGCTCAAGGACTACTTCGTGCCGGGTGGCAAGTCGCCCTGGACTCCTTTCAAGCTCAGCGCGATGCCGACGCTTCATCCCAGTGCGGCGCTGACGGAGTTGATGGTCATCGCCAACTTCGTTGAGGTGTTTCTGGCGAAAGAGGGTCATCAGGGAGTGGTGGGCATCAACCTGCTCGAGAAGGTGCAGCTGGCCACGCTGCCCGCGCTCTTCGGAGCCATGCTCGCCGACATCGACTACGTGCTGATGGGGGCCGGCATTCCCCGCGCCATTCCCGGCGTGCTCGATCGGTTTGCCGCCGGCGATCCGGCGGAACTGAGAATCGACGCCGCCGGAACGATGCCCGGTGACGAATTCGTCGCCTCGTTTGACCCCCGTGCCTTTTGCGGCGCGCACCTTTCGAAGCTGAAACGTCCGCATTTCCTGGCCATCGTCGCCTCGGCCACCCTGGCCATCACCCTGGCCCGGAAATCCAACGGGCGGGTCGATGGCTTCGTCATCGAGGGAGACATCGCCGGCGGGCACAACGCGCCGCCCCGGGGTCCGCTGCAACTCACCGCCGCGGGCGAACCGATCTACGGATTGCGCGACGTTCCCGACCTGGAGAAATTCCGCGCCCTCGGCCTGCCGTTCTGGCTGGCCGGCGGATTCGCCCGGCCGGAGAAACTGGCCGAGGCCACCCGGCAGGGCGCTGCGGGCATTCAGGTCGGGACGCCTTTTGCCTTTTGCGACGAGTCCGGCATCGAAGGCTCCTTGAAGCGTCAGGCCTGCCAGCTGGCCCGGACGGGCGGCGCTCACGTCTTCACCGACCCCCTCGCGTCGCCCACGGGTTTCCCTTTCAAGGTGATGCAGATGGCCGACTCGCTCTCCGAAGCCGATCGATATGCCCTCC
>Ga0182019_10000142_pt1 | contig 34944 bp, 32 predicted proteins | sample 812E2MmetaG_FD_120483 | JGI IMG/M metagenome (GOLD analysis project Ga0182019, IMG submission 120483) | Permafrost microbial communities from Stordalen Mire, Sweden - 812E2M metaG | ecosystem: Environmental > Terrestrial > Soil > Wetlands > Permafrost | place: Sweden: Stordalen | collected...
CGCGGCAGGCGGACTGCATGATCGTGGCCGGAACGGTCACCTACAAAATGGCCCCGCAGGTGCGGCGCATTTACGATCAGATGCCGGCGCCCAAATGGGTCATTGCCATGGGAGCATGCGCCAGCACGGGCGGCATGTATCGCAGCTATGCCGTGCTTCAGGGGGTGGACCGGATTGTGCCGGTGGACGTCTATGTGAGCGGATGCCCGCCGCGGCCGGAGGCCCTGCTCGACGCCCTCATCAAGCTGCAGGCCAAGGTCCGTCGCGAGCCGGCCGCCCAGCGGCTTTTCAAGACTTAAGCCACCCCGCCAACGCCCGCCGATGACCGCCACCACCGACGTCGCCACTGCCCTGACGGAGAGATTCCCGCAGGTCACCGCGCGCCCGAGCCTCGACTGGCCGGCATTCAACGTTCCGGTGGGACAGTTGCTGGACGTGCTGCGGCACCTGCGCGACAAATGCGCTTTTGACCTGCTAGTAGACGTGACGGCGATCGACTGGAGCGCCGCGCAGTCGCCGCGGTTCACGGTGGTCTGGCACCTGCTCTCGACCGTGCGGCATACCTATGTCCGCCTGGCGACCGATTGCGCGGACGATGCCAATCCCGCCATGCCCAGCGCCACCGGTCTCTGGCCCGGCGCCAACTGGCACGAACGGGAGGCTTACGACATGTTCGGAATCAGCTTCAGCGGGCACCCGGACCTGCGCCGCATCCTGATGTGGGACGGCTACCCGTATTTTCCGCTCCGCAAGGAGTTTCCCCTTGCCGGACTCGAAACGGCGCTGCCCGATCCCGCGGTGGCGGAGGAGACCGGCGCCAAAGTGAAGCCGGCTCCATACATGGGTGGTCCGTTCGTGGCCGCGGCCGGCGGGTCGATGGACGAAGCCGAACCCCGCGCCAAGGACCAGAGCTGGACCGAGCACCAGGAAAAGCCTGTTTAAACCCGCCTCTACCATGAACCGAATCTGCAAACCGCTGACCGCCATTCTGGCGGCCCTGTGCCTGGCCCTCACGGCCGGTGCGCAAGTCACCAAGGAACAGGAGACCGGAATCCGCAAGATGATGCGGCTCACCGGCATGATCGACATGATCGGGCAGATGACCGACCAGATGATTTCGTCGATCAAGCAGGGCGCCCCGGCTGGTGTGCCGGAGGATTTTTGGGGCCGAGCCCGGGAGAAAAGGATGAAGGCCGAGGACCTGATTGCGCGGATGATCCCCGTCTACGCGAAATATTTCTCCATGGAGGACCTGAAGGCGATCAATGCGTTCTACGAGAGCCCGGCCGGCCAGCACTTCGTGGCCAGTCTGGGGCCGATGATGCAGGAGAACATGAAGATCGGCCAGGCATGGGGGCAGGAGGTCAGCCAGAAGCTGATCGATGATTTGAAGGCCGAACTGGGCCGCAAGGAGAACTCCGTGGGCGTCACGGTGCCGGGAGTGACGAAATGACGATGGTGATCAAAGGCGTCTAGGCGCGTTCTTCCATGGCGATCGAATACACCTTTCCTGATAGCCCGGCGAAGACGGCCGCGCCCGCGCAGGAATTTCCGCCGGAGAAGATGTCGATCAGCATGGGGCCGTCGCATCCGTCGACGCACGGCGTGCTCCGCCTGCAGATGGAACTCGATGGCGAAGTCGTCACCCGCGCGGATCCGGTGGTCGGCTATCTGCACCGCGGTGACGAGAAGATCGCCGAGAACATGACCTACAACCAGTTTGTGCCCTACACGGACCGGCTGGATTACCTCGCGCCCCTGGCCAACAACGTAGCCTATGCCATCGCTGTCGAACGCCTGGCCAAGCTTGAAATGCCGCCGCGCTGCCAGGCGACGCGCGTGATCATCTCGGAACTGGCCCGGATTTCCTCCCACCTGATGGGCCTCGGCGCCTTTGGCATCGACGTGGGCGCGTGGACGGTCTTCCTCTACTCGTTCACCGAGCGCGAAAAGCTCTACCGGTTGTTCGAGGAGCTGACCGGCGCGCGCTTCACCACCAGCTACACGCGCATCGGCGGCGCGGCCCGCGACATTCCGGACGGCTGGCTCGAGCGCGTGAATGCCTTTTGCGACCAGTTCCTGCCGATCCTCGAGGAGACCCTTGCGCTGCTGACGCGCAACAAGATCTTCCTCGACCGCACGGCCGACGTCGGCGTCATTGCGAAAGAGGACGCCATCGCCTACGGGCTCACCGGGCCGAACCTCCGGGGCTCCGGCGTGCCGCTCGACCTGCGGAAGGCCAAACCCTACAGCGGCTATGAGCAGTATGAGTTCGACGTGCCCATCGGCTCCAAGGGCGACTGCTTCGACCGCTATCTTTGCCGGGGCGAAGAGATGCGGCAGTCGGTGCGCATCGTCCGGCAGGCGATCCGGAGTTTTCCCGGCGGTGACTGGTACGCCCAGGAGGCGAAGCGCATCTTCGCCCCGCCGAAGGACAAGATTCTCACCAGCATGGAGGAGCTCATCCAGAATTTCATGCTGGTCACCGAGGGGCCGCAGATGCCGCCGGGCGAGGTCTATTTTGAAGCGGAGAATCCCAAGGGGGCGCTCGGGTTCTACATCGTGTCGAAAGGCGGCGGGGTGCCGTGGCGCCTGAAGATCCGCAGCCCGTCGTTCTGCAATCTGAGCATCCTGCCCAAGGTCTGCGTCGGGGCGATGCTCGCCGACATCGTCTCCATCCTCGGCTCGTTCGATTTCGTGATGGGAGAATGCGACCGCTGAGAAAAAGCATCGAGTAGCGAGAAGCGAGCATCGAGCATGAGCCTTTCACCAATCGATCATCCGCCCAATTTCCGTGGGCTCTCAGCTACTCACTACTCGCTACTCACTACTCACTACTCACTACTCCGGAAATGAACCTGAAGCCTGAAACGCTGGAGAAGATCGACGGGGTCATCACCCACTATCCGGTCAAGCGGAGTGCGGCGCTGCCGCTGCTGCATTTGGTGCAGGAGGATCAGGGCTTCATTGCTCCGGAGGCCATCGAGTGGATCGCCGAAAAGCTGGAATTGCAGCCGGTCAATGTCTACGAGCTCGTGACGTTCTACCCGATGTTCCGGCAGCAGCCCATCGGCCGCCGCCACATCAAGGTCTGCCGCACGCTGTCCTGCGCGCTGGTCGGCGGCTTCCAGGTCTGCGAGGAGATGCGGAAGCAGTTTGACTGCGCCCTTGGGGCCACCTCCGCCGACGGGGAGGTCACCATCGAGTTCGTCGAATGCCTCGCCAGCTGCGGCACGGGCCCGGTGGTGATGATCGACGACGAGCTCCACGAGAAAGTCCACGTCGCGCGGGCGCGCGAGCTGGCCGCCCAGATCAGGGCGGTGGCGGCCGCGGAGGGCCGGGCGTGAAGATTCCGACCTCATCCTGATGAAATCCCCTCCGGTCAACGATCTGCTTTTCACCTACGGAACGCTCCGCCGGGCCGCCGGGAATGCCGCGCACCGGCTGCTGGCCGACAGCGCGGAACTGGTCGGCCACGGGGCGGTGCAGGGGCAGCTCTACCAGGCGACGGGGTTTCCGGTGCTCGTGCCGAATTCGCAGGGCGTCGCGGTGACCGGCGAGGTCTACCGCGTATTCGCGCCCCAGGCGGCCTTCGTCCGGCTCGACCAGTACGAAGGCTTCGACACGGCCTCGCCCGACACCAGCGAGTTCCGCCGGGAGCTCGTGCCGGTCACGATGAACGACGGGCGCACCGTTACGGCCTGGGCCTACGTCTACCAGCGCCCCCTCTTCGACCTCCTGCCCATTCCGCACGGCGATTACGCGCGTTTCTTGCGCGAATCGTGAGCCAATCTGTCATCTTTTTTCGTTTTTCCATGCCTCATCCCGCCGAACGCCGCCTCGTCTTCGAGCATCTTGACGAGCCCGGCTACACGCCCGACCTTCCGTGCTATCTCCGGTACGGCGGCTACGAGGCGTTGAGAAAATCCGTCCAGCGCCAGCCGGCGGAGCTGGTCGACGAGGTGAAACGATCGGGCCTGCGCGGCCGCGGCGGCGCCGGTTTCCCGTGCGGGGTCAAGTGGACGCTCCTCGATCGCCGGAGTGGCAAGCCCGTCTACCTGATCGTCAATGCCGATGAGTCCGAGCCGGGCACCTTCAAGGATCGCTACATCATCCACCAGGATCCTCACCAGCTCATCGAGGGGATCATGATCACCTGCTGGGCGAACCAGGTGCACCAGGCTTACATCTATATTCGCGGCGAGTTCCCGCACGGCGCCCGCCTCCTCGAGCAGGCCATCGCCGAGGCGCGGGCGGCCGGCTTCGTCGGACCGGACGTGCTCGGCACCGGTTATTCGTGTGAAATCTTCGTGCACCGCGGGGCCGGCGCCTACATCTGTGGCGAGGAAACCGGCCTGATCGAATCGCTCGAGGGCAAGCGTCCCTACCCGCGCATCAAGCCGCCGTATTTTCCCGCGGTGCTCGGCCTCTACCAATGCCCGACCATCGTGAACAACGTGGAGACCCTCTGCCACGTGAAACACATTGCCGCGATGGGAGGCGAGGCGTTTGCCCGGATCGGCACGCTCAACAACACCGGGACGCGCCTGCTCTGCGTGAGCGGCCACGTGCAGCATCCGGGCTATTTCGAAGTCGAGTCCGGCAAGGTCACGTTAGGCCGGCTTCTGAACGAGATCTGCGGCGGCCCGCGCCCCGGCCGCCAGTTCAAGGCGGTCATCCCGGGCGGTTCCTCGTCGAAAATCCTCCGGTTTGGTGAACGGTTCAAGATTAAGCAGCCGAACGGCTCGATGGTGGAGTGGGGGGTGGAGGACATCCCGATGGACTTCGACTCGCTGGCCTCGTGCGGATCCATGGGCGGTTCGGGCGGCGTCATCGTGATGGACGACTCGGTCGACATTGTCGCCGCGCTCGCCAACCTCAACGCTTTCTACGCCCACGAGAGCTGCGGCCAGTGCACGCCCTGTCGCGAAGGCTCGCTCTGGATGAAGAAGATCACCGCCCGCATGGTCCACGGCGACGCCCGGCCGCAGGACGGCGAACTGCTCAAGAGCGTGGCCGACCAGATTGCCGGTCGCACCATCTGCCCGTTTGGCGAGGCGTGCGCCTGGCCCACCCAGAGCTTCGTTTTGAAGTTTGCGGGCGAGTTTGCGGGATACGCAGAAATCGGGAAGCAACCCAAGGCTGCCGATCATGTTCAAATCGTCTGATCAATTATGAACCGCCGAGACACAGAGCGCACAGAGAATAATCCGGGAGGCGCCCGCCTCGGTGATCTCCGTGCCTCCGTGGTTCAATTCCGTTTTCCTCAATGATTGCCCCGCCCCAACCCGACCTCATTACCGTCAATGTTGACGGCCGGGATATCGCCGTGCCGAAAGGCACGAACATGATCGAGGCGGCGCGGCTGCTGGGCATCGAGGTTCCGCATTTCTGCTATCACCCCAAGCTAACCGTCGCGGGCAACTGCCGCATGTGCCTGGTCGAGATGGGCACGCCGGCGCTCGATCCGGGCACCAAGCAGCCGGTGCTGGATCCGGCCACCGGCCGGCCGAAGATTAACTGGGTGCCGAAGCCGGTCATCGCCTGCTTCACCAACGCGACCCCCGGGCTGCATATCTGCACCGGCACTCCGCTGGTGAAGGAATGCCGCGAGGGCGTGATGGAGTTTCTCCTCATTAACCACCCGCTCGACTGCCCGGTCTGCGACCAGGCCGGCGAGTGCAAGCTGCAGGAACAGGCCGCGGGCTACGGCCGCGGCTACTCGCGCTTCAGTGAGCAGAAGAACGTCAAGCCCAAGCGCACGCTACTCGGCCCGCGCGTGATGCTCGACGATGAACGCTGCATCTTGTGCTCGCGCTGCGTCCGTTTCTCGAAGGAAATCGCTCGGGATGACGTGCTCGGTTTCATCGAGCGCGGCAGTTACAGCACGCTCACGTGTTATCCGGGCCGGAAGCTCGAGAACAACTACTCCCTCAACACGGTCGACATCTGCCCGGTCGGCGCGCTCACAAGCACCGACTTCCGGTTCAAGATGCGCGTCTGGTTCCTCAAAACAACCCCGGGCATCTGCCCTGAGTCGTCGGTCGGCGTCAACACCGAGGTGTGGAGCCGCGAGGGCGTCATCTACCGCATCACCCCGCGCCGGAATGACGAGGTGAACGACACCTGGATGGCCGACAGCGGCCGGCTGCTCTACAAACAGGTGGCGGCTGAAAACCGCCTCCTGGACACCATGGTTGATGGCGTTGTGACGCAAACCGCCGCAGCCTTGGCGGGTGCGGCCGACCTGCTCAAGGCCGGTGGCGTGGCCATCGTCGGCTCGGGTCGCAGCACCGTGGAAGAACAGTTCCTGACGCGAAAGCTCGCGAATGTGCTCAAGGCGCCAGCGTGGCTGGTCGGCCGGGTGGGGCAGGGCGATGGCTTGCTGATTTCCGCCGATCGCAATCCGAACGTCCGCGGGGCGCTCGTCACCGGCTTGATCAAGACGCTGCCGGCGACGGATCTCGCCGAACTTGCCGGACAGATTGACTCCGGCGAGGTGCGGACCGTGCTCAGTGTCGGCGAAGATCTCACAGCCGCCGGCCTAAGCGAGGCGCAGCTCAACCAGATTACGGTCATCTACCTCGGCACGCACGCCAATCCGACCAGTGCGGCGGCGAGAGTGGTCATTCCGACCCTGACCGTCTTCGAGAAAGCCGGCACCTTCATCAACCAGCAGTTTCGCCTCCAGAAGTTTGCCCAAGCGGTCCCCGGTCCGCTCGGGATCGCCGATGATCTCGCGACCTTGGCCAGCCTCGTCCAGGCGGCGGGCGGCACCGCCCTCGCCAGCGACCTCGAGGGACTCTGGATGACGCTTGCCGCCGAGATTGGACCGTTCGCCGCAGTCAACTACCAGAACCTGCCGGCGACGGGCCTGTTGCTTGATGCGGGTGATATCAAAGAAATGCCCTTCTCCGAGGGTGAGACCCTGCATTTCAAGCGGGCGCAGGGGACCGTTGTCACGCCATGAATCTCTTCCTCCAGATTCCGCCGGTGGTGCTGGGCCTACTCAAGGGCCTGGCGGTGATCTGCGTGATCTTTCCGATCGCCGGTGCGTGCTCGATGGCCGAGCGCAAGGTCTCCGCGTGGCTGCAAGGCCGCTTCGGACCCAATCGCGTCATCGTGCCGTGGTTTGAGTGGATTCCCTTTCTGGGGCGCGGCCTCCAGCGCCTTGGCGTGTTCAATCTCCTGGCTGACGGTGGCAAGCTGCTCTTCAAAGAGGACCCGCTGCCCGGCCACGTGAACAAGTTCTACTTCATGATCGCCCCGGCTATCGCGATCATTCCCGCGTTCACCACGGTGGTGGTCGTCCCCTTCGGCGCCTATATTGATCAGGCCGGGCAGGTCGTGCCGCTCATGCTGGCGAACGTCGATGTCGGCCTGCTCGCGGTCTTCGCGATCGCGTCGCTCGGCATCTACTCAATGATCCTGGCCGGCTGGGCGTCCAACTCGAAGTATCCGTTCCTCGGCAGTGTGCGCGCCTCGGCGCAGCTGGTTTCGTACGAGCTTTCGCTGACGCTCTCGGTGCTGCCGGTCTTCCTCTGGGTGAACGCCCCGGGCACGGGAGCTTCGCTCAGCCTCGTGCGCGTGGTCGCATTCCAGAGCCTGCCCGGTTTCTGGGGCGGCACCTGGTTCATCTTCCTGATGCCGGTGTCTGCCTTTGTTTTTCTTATCGCCCTCTTTGCCGAGACCAACCGCCTGCCATTCGACATGATTGAATCGGAGGCCGACCTTGTCGGCGGATTTCACACGGAATACGGGTCGTTCAAATGGTCGCTCTTCTTCGTGGCGGAATACGCGCACATGACCGTCGGGTCGGGTGTGTTCGTTCTGCTGTTCTTCGGCGGCTGGAACCCGTTGCCGTGGCTGCCGATCGGCACGTTCTTCGGTTGGCTGGGCCTGGTGCAGTCCGCCGGCCAGTTCAGCTACGCCATAGCCATCACCCAGGGAGTCCTCTCCATCGCCATCTTCCTCGCGAAGGTGCTCTTCATGATCTTCTTTTTCATGTGGGTGCGGTGGACGGTGCCGCGCTTCCGTTACGACCAGGTGATGCGCATTGGCTGGCGCCGTCTGCTCCCGCTCGCCCTCGCCAACGTGGTCGTTTATGCGATCGTGATCGCCCTGCTTCAGGGAGATTAATCACGGAGACACCGAGCCCGCTGAGCAATGAACAGCCAATCCAAAACCTCCTTCCTCGGTGCTCTCTGTGCCTCTGGAGTTCAGATTAGTTAATGCTTCCGCCGATGTCCGTTATTCAGGTCCAACGCAAGCCGCTCACCTTCGCCGAACGCACCTACCTGCCGCAGGTGTTCGGCGGCCTGATGATCACGTTGCGGCATTTCTTCGGCCGGAGGGTCACCCTCGAATATCCCGAACAGCGGCCGGAGATTTCCCCGGGCTATCGCGGCGTGCCCACGCTGGTCAAGGATCCCAACGGCCGCGAGAAGTGTGTCTCCTGTCAGCTCTGCGAATTCGTCTGCCCGCCCAAGGCCATCCGCATCGTCCCGGGCGAGATTCCGGCGGACGCCCCCAACGCCCACGTCGAGAAAGCGCCGCAGGAGTTTGAGATCAACATGCTGCGCTGCATTTACTGCGGCCTGTGCGAGGAGGTCTGCCCCGAGCAGGCCATTTTCCTACAGAACGTCTATTCGCTCTGCGGCTATTCACGCGCCGAGCTGGTCAACAACAAGGAGAAGCTTTATGAACTCGGCGGCACCATGCCCGACCAGCACTTCAAATGGGACAAAAAGAAGGCGGCAGCCGATCACGCCCCCGTGCATCAATAAACCCACCGCGTTATCGCGCTGACCAGACCACCCCGAACAGCCGCTCTTCGCTCCCTCTGATACCCCGACGCTTCAGTCCCCTCTCATGGCCGAATTTCCGTTCTACCTATTCGCATTTCTGACGGTGGTGGCCGCCGCGGGCGTGGTCGTCAACCGCAACGCCGTCAACGCGGCGATCTGCCTGCTTGTGAGTTTTGTGGGCATGGCGGCGCTCTTCGTGCTGCTCGAGGCCTACTTCCTGGCCGTGCTGCAGGTGCTGGTCTACGCCGGCGCCGTCGCGGTCCTGTTTCTTTTCATCATCATGCTGTTCGACGTAAAGGGCGGCGACCCGCGGAAGCCGTACAAGAAGATCGCCGCCGGGTCCGGGTTGGTCGCCCTGGCGCTGCTGACGACCGGCCTGCTATCGCTCGCCAAGCACGGGCAGCTCGTCAGTGCCGATCCGGCCACGGTGCCCGCCGCCGGCGCCAACCTGAAGACGTTTGGCTACCAGCTTTTCACGACCTACCTGCTGCCGGTGGAAGTGACCGGATTCCTGCTCCTCATCGCCATGCTGGGAGTGGTCGTGCTCAGCAAGAAGCATTTGGAGGAGACGGAAGCCAGGAGTCAGCATTCAGGAGGGAAGGTCTGATCGAACGCCGCACGCCATGATCGTTCGTCTTTCATCTTCAATCTTCCAGTTTCCCCTGGCGTTAGCGGCGGCGCCGCTTGCGCCGGTCGGACTGAATCACTACGTACTCCTTAGCGCGCTGCTGTTCGCCCTCGGCTTTTTCGGCGTGCTGCTGCGGCGGAACACGCTGGTCGTTTACATGTGTCTCGAGCTGATGCTCAACGCGTCGACGCTCGCGGCGGTGGCCTTCTCGCGCTTCAACGGCACGATGGACGGCAATGTCTTTGTGTTCTTTATCATCACCGTGGCGGCCGCCGAGGTGGCGGTCGGCCTCGCCATCATCGTCGCCCTGTTCCGCCTGCGCCGCACCGTGCAGCTGGAGGAACTCACCGCGTTGAAGCACTGACATGGATCGCCTAAAGACTGACGCCGAAGACTGGATCCTCGTAGCCAGACTCGTGAGAGTTTGGACGGACTATCCAGCGCCTCACGATCCAAAGCCTCACGGCTTTGGCTACCCAGACACGACCATCGGCTGAGCCAATGACACCCGCCCAACTCGCTTACCTGGTCCTGTTGATCCCGCTGGCCTCGGCTGCGGCGATCGCGCTGTTCCTGCGGCGCGAGGGCGCGCTGGCCTCCTGGATTTCGGTCGCGGCGGCGGCGGGCGTCCTCGCGGTTTCGTCGCTCCTGATCTTCGGCGGGCACCGCGATTTCCCGGCTGCTGTGGAATGGCTGCGTTTTGGGAGCTTCGGGATCTCGCTCGGCATCAAATTCGACGATCTCGCCGCGCTCATGCTTTTCGTCGTGAGCTTCGTGGGGTTCTTCATCCATGTTTTCAGCCTCGGCTACATGCACGACGACCCCGCGAAGGCGCGCTTCTTCGGCGGACTTTCTGTGTTCATGTTCTCGATGTGCGGCATCGTGCTGGCCGACAACCTGTTCATGCTTTTCATCTTCTGGGAGCTCGTCGGCTTCAGCTCCTATCTGCTCATCGGTCACTGGTACGAACGCCAGTCTGCGTCGGACGCCGCGAAGAAGGCCTTCATCGTCAACCGCATCGGCGACTTCGGATTCCTAGTGGGGATTGTGATGTGCTACTGGCTCAACGGCACGGTGAATCTCGGCGAACTGGCAAGCCGGGCGCACGCCGGCGGGCTGGTTTTCAGCCGCGCGATTCCGCTGCTCCTTTTTTGCGGCGCGGTTGGAAAGTCGGCGCAGATGCCGCTGCAGGTCTGGCTGCCCGACGCGATGGAGGGCCCGACTCCCGTCTCCGCCTTGATCCACGCCGCGACGATGGTCGCGGCGGGCATCTACATGCTCTGCCGCATCCAGGTGCTGATGGTTCCCCAGGCGCTGACAGTGATCATGTGGGTCGGCACCATCACCGCGCTCTACGCGGCGGTCTGCGCGATTGTGCAGCCCGACATCAAGAAGGTGCTCGCCTATTCGACGCTCTCCCAGCTCGGCTACATGGTCGCGGCGTTCGGACTGGGCTCGTACATGATTGCCCAGCCACTGAAATACCAGGTGCCGGGCGGCGGCGTGGTCGCGCCCGTCGCCGTCGCGATTGGTTCGGGAGCCGCCGCGGCGATGTTCCATCTGACGACGCACGCCTTCTTCAAGGCGCTGCTCTTCCTCGGCTCCGGCTCGATCATCCACGCCTGCCACCACGAACAGGATATCTTCAAGATGGGCGGTCTGGCCAAGAAGATGCCGTGGACCTTCCTGACGTTCACAATCGGCGTGTTCGCAATCATCGGCCTGCCGGGCTTTGCCGGTTTCTTCTCGAAGGACGCCATCCTCTACCTGGCCCACGAAAAGAACCCGGTGGTGTTCGGCGTGCTGGTCTTCACGGCGGTGCTCACGGCAGTCTACATGACCCGACTCTGGCGCATCACGTTCTTCGGCGAGGCTCGCTCGGAGTCCGCTGCAAACGCGCACGAGAGCGGCGCCGTCATGGTGGTGCCGTTGGTCGTGCTCGCAGCCGGCGCCGCGCTCAGCGGCTACGGATTCTTCCGCGACAACCTGCTCGGCGGCGCGTTTCAGGGCGTGCTCTCGCATGTGCCGGAGCCGGAAGGCCTGGCCCATTGGCTGATGATCACCGTCGGCACCGGGGCCATGTTCATCGGTGCGAGCTTTGCGTGGGACTATTACCGTCCGGCGGCGGTGGACCGCTTGCAGGCCGGGATGCCTGTGGTTTTCGGCGGTCTGACCTTCGCCAAGGAGTTCTTCGACCGTGTGTACGGTTACTACGTTGCCAAGGTGCAGCAGCGATTTGCGATGCTGCTCAACGTGCTCGACCAGATCCTGATCGCCGGCTGGGTTGTCCGCGGCGGCGCGGGCCTGGTCGGCTACCTCGGCATGGGCGCCCGCCTGCTCTATGGCGGCAAGGTGCACGTCTACGTCTACTGGTTCCTGCTCGGCGTGGTGCTCCTGTGGGGCTTCGCCTCCGGAGTCTTCTAAAGGCGGCCGGCTCATCAAATGGACGCTCTGCTTTCAAATCTCCTCCTCGTGGCCATCGCGACGCCGCTCGCCGCGGCGCTGGCCATCGGACTCGGGTTGCCGGAGCGGCTGGCCACGAAGCTGGCCGCCGTGGCCTTCGCGGTGCCCGCCGGTGTTGCGCTGTGGCTCTGGAGCCAGTTTCCGGACTATGCCGCCATCCCGGCGGGCCGCCTGGGCTTCGCCTTCTACAGTCTGCACGCGCTGGGATTGGAGAAGATCGGCATCCATCTAACGCTGGGACTCAACGGCATTTCGCTGCCACTCTTTGTGCTGGCAGGCGTCGTCGGTCTCGCCGCCGGCCTCTATGCGCTGCAGTCGGGCGCGGGGCGTTTGAGGATGTATCTGATGCTCCTCCTCATCATGCAGGGCGGGCTGATGGGCGCCTTCGCCTCGATCGACATCTTTTTCTTCTATTTTTTCCACGAACTCGCCCTGATCCCGACGTTCATCATGGTCGGCGTCTGGGGTACCCGTCGCGAAAGCGAGAACCGCTACGCGGCGATGAAGATGGCGGTCTACCTCACCGCCGGCGCGATGCTATCGTTGCTCGGACTCATTGCCATTTACCAGAAAAGCGGCGTGGAAAGCTTCGATCTGATCAATCTGCGGACGGTGCTTGCCGGGGACCCGATGAGGGCGAGCCTGCAGAAGAATGTCTTTGGCCTGCTGATGTTCGGTTTTGGCATTTTGGTTTCACTTTGGCCGTTCCACACCTGGGCGCCGCTCGGCTACGGCGCCGCGCCCAGTTCGGCCGCCATGCTGCACGCCGGCGTGCTCAAGAAGTTCGGCCTCTACGGTCTCATCCAGATCGCGCTGCCGTTGCTGCCGGCTGGCGGCGTCGCGGAGGTCGTCATTCCATTGCCGTGGCTGCCGGGCATTCACACCACTTGGACGGGGCTGCTGGCTTGGCTGGCCCTCGGCAATGTGCTGGTGATCGGCCTCGTCACCATGGCCCAGCGCGATCTCAAGCAGATGATCGGCTTCAGCTCGGTCATGCACATGGGCTACGCCTTTCTCGGGGTGGCCTGCCTGTCGGTGCTCGGGGCCGGGGGCGTGGTCATGCTGATGGTGGGCCACGGCCTGTCGGTGGCGCTGCTGTTCCTGCTTGCGACGAGCATTCATCACCGCACGCAGACCTTCGACCTGGCGGAAATGGGTGGTCTCGCGCAGAAGGCGCCCGTGCTCGCCGCGCTGTTCACCGCCGCCACGCTGGCCAGCATCGGCCTGCCGGGCTTCGCCAATTTCTGGGGCGAACTCACCATCTTCGTCGCGCTGTGGCAGTTCTCGCCGTGGATGACCGCCGCGGCCATCGCCGGCATCGTGATTTCGGCGGTCTACGGCCTCCGCGCCGCGGCGCGGGTGTTCTTTGGAGCGCCGACCCCGGAGTTCGCGAAGGTCGCCGCCGGGCAGCCACCGGTTGATCTTCGTTGGAGCGAGCGCCTGCCGGCCCTGATCCTCCTCGCGCTGCTTTTCTTCGTCGGCTTCTGGCCGCGCTCGCTGTCGGCTCCCCTCAACCAGGCGCTCCAGACCGCGATTCCGGCTGCGCAAACGACGCCCGCCGAGATGGTGATCGCCAAGTAAACCGCCATGCCTGCCACCATCGATCTTTCCGCTCTCCAGGCCGCTGCCGCCTCCAACCAGTGGGCGGCAATTGCTCCCGAGCTGGGCCTGGCCGGCATCGCGCTCCTGCTGCTGGTGCTCGAGCTGGCGCTGCCGAAGGCGCAGCGGGCGTTCATTCCGGCGTTCGCCATCGCCAGCCTCGCGGTCGTGCTCGCGCACACGGTGATTAATTTCAACCCGACATTCCTCGGCACGGACACCTTCTCGCACCTGTTGCACCATTCAGCCGGCGGGCAGTTCATGCGGGTCTTCTTCCTGCTGACCGCGATCCTGGTTTGCATTCTGGCCGCGGTGACCCTCGGCCGCCAGCCCGTGCCCAAGGTCGAGTTCTACCACATCGTGATCGTCATCACTGCGGCGATGATGCTTCTGGTACAGAGCAACCACTTCGTGATGTTCTTCGTGGCGCTGGAGACGGTCACCGTCGGGTTCTACGTGCTGGTGAGTTATTTTCGCACGAGTGCCGCTTCGACGGAGGCCGGCCTCAAGTACCTCATCCTGGGCGCGCTCAGCTCGGCGATCCTGCTGTTCGGCATCGTGCTGCTATATGGCGCGGCCGGCAGCCGGGCCCTGCCCGGCGCCACTGCCGAGCCGATGAATTTCGACGCCCTGCGCGGATTTCTCGCGGCCAATCCCGACAACTTCCTCGCCAACGTGGGCGCGGTGCTCGTGCTCGCCGGCGTGGCATTCAAGATCGGCGCGGTACCGTTCCAAATCTGGATTCCCGACGTCTACCAGGGCGCCCCGACCCCGGTGACGGCCTTTCTCGCTGTTGGATCCAAGGCCGCCGGCTTCTCGGTGCTGCTGACGCTGGCGCTGAATGTTTTCAATCCGTTGCAGGAGGTGCTCGGGCCCGTTCTCTCGCTTATGGCGGCGGCGACCATCCTCCTGGGCAATCTCGGCGCGCTCACACAGCACAACGTCAAACGCCTCATGGGCCTCTCCGGCGTTTCGCATGCCGGTTACCTGCTCATCGGGGTGATCGCCGCCTATCGCGAACCGCTCGCGGTCGGCGCCGTCTATTTCTACCTGCTGGCCTACCTGCTGGCGTCGTTTGGGGTGTTCATGGTGATGGCCCACGTCTCGGGTGGCGACGATGCCGACCAGGATCTGGACCATTACGCGAATCTCGCCCGGGAGCGTCCGTTTCTTGGCACCATTCTGGCCGTGGGGCTCGGATCCCTCGCCGGAATCCCCCCGCTGGCCGGTTTCATGGGCAAGCTGCTCATCTTCATTTTCGCCTTCAAGGCCGGGCTCTACGGACTGCTGGTTGTGGCGGTCAGCGGGGTCGTGATCTCGATCTATTACTACTTCGGCTGGATCAAGGCGGCGTTTTTCCCGTCCGGGCGGCCATGGCCTGCGGCGGGCGGCGAGGAGGCGGCACCGGTGGTCGCCCGGGTGGGTCTGGCGGCCGGCACGGCCATGGTGGTGCTGGCGTTCGCGTCGGTGGTGCTCGGATTCTACCAGGGACCGGTCGGCGAGTGGATTCTCTCGCGTTGAAGACTCCCGCGGCCGCGGGGCGGAGCCCGGCGGATTTTTCTTCGTGCCTTCGGGCCTTTGTGGTTCAAGTAAGAGCCCCCGCATGAAAGTAACCGGACTCGCCCTCGTTCCGCCTCCGACCGCCGCTGACGCGCCACGGGTCACGCCGGAACTCCTCGCCTCGGTCCTCGCGCGGTACTCGCGCAGCAACGAGGGCCTTGCGAAGATCCTTGAGCGGGTTGACCTCGCCAATCCCGACGAGTCCATCGACCGCATTCTGAAGTTCGTCGACTACGGGCATGCCTCCATCGGCGGCCTGACCGGCGGGCTGGGAGTCGCCATCGACCACGTCTCAATGTGGCTCGCGTACAAGATTTTTGAAATCTCGACGATGGCCGATGGCCAGGAATCGAGCACGCGTTACATCACGATGGACGCCGCGAACCTGCCGGCGGCCGAGGAACTCGGCGTGCCCGACGACCTGGCGCCGCGCTGGCGCGAACTCATGGCCCGCGCCTTTGCGGCCTACCACGCCGAGTATGCCCGACTCGAGGCCCTGGGACTGGCCGAGCCGGAGCGGGTGCGCGTCCCAAGGGATGCCCGGCCCGCGGTCGTGACGCGCATCCGCAAGAACTACGCCCTCGATCGCGCCCGTTATTTTGTGCCATTCGCGACCCGCACCAATCTGGCGCTGGTGCAAAGCTCGCGGATGTGGGCCCAGACCGTGAAGCACCTGGATTCGCTGCCGCAACTGGAAGCGCGCGCGGCCGCCGCGGCCATCCGGGAGGAATTGCTGAAACTGTCCCCGCGGCTCCTGCGCCACAGCGGGGCGGAGCCGTCGTACCAGGAGCAGGCACGGCAGGAGCTGGCGGCTGCGCACCGGCTCGGACTCGAACGGCTCTCGGCCGCGCCGCTTGCGGATGCCGTGTGGGTGAAAGTCGACCGTGATACGCCGCCGTGGCTGCCGGAGCACCAGCCTGTCGTCGAGGCGCTGCGCCACCGCGGCAACCGTTACGGACAGTGCGGCCCGGCGATCCGCCGCATGCGCGTGACCTTTGCCTGGAACAACCTGGCCATTGCGGAACTGCGCGACCTCAACCGCCACCGCACTGGCCACCGGTACACGCCGCTCATTCAAGCCGGGTTCTACCTGCCGCCCGAAGTGCCGCGCGCACCGAACGCCGGGCTGCTGGCCGACCAGCTTGGGCTGACCCGGGAGCTGCATCAGCGCGGCTCGCCGGCCTACGTCTATTCGCTCCTGCTCGGCGCGCAGACGCCCTTCGAGCACAGCACGCATGCCGACATGTTCATCTACGAGGCCGAACTCCGCACCGGCATGGGCGCTCATTTTCGATACGCCGAGCACCTAAGTGCCTCCCTTGGCGAGTTCTTCAGGCAGGTTCCGGACGCGAAGGCCTGGGTCGCCGAAGGGACTGCCGAGCCGGAGTGAAGCGAGCTGGCAACGCCGGATTCTTCGAAAATTGGCTTGCGAACGAATAGCCAGCGGGAATTATTTAATAAGCTGCAAATCATGGTTTTGCCTGAGATAACCTGGGCGGTTCCGCCCCTTGCTGCACATTTCCTTCGACTTGGATGTTTCTGTTTTTGACACCCTTCGCCCGGCTTTAAGCCCCCACTTCCATGTGCGCGTTCCGAGTCCTGCAGTTTAACATGCAGTTTGGGCAGAACTGGAGCGACGCCGATCCCGATGCCGCTCCGATTGACCTGGATCTGACCATCGCTGAGATTCGCAGCCATAACGCTGACGTCGTGTTTTTGCAGGAGGTTGAGCAGGGCCGTCCCGGCGGCGTGCAGATCGATCCACCGCCCAACTTCACACGCCTGCGCGCCGCCTTTCCGGACTACGACAGTTTCTTCTCCTATCCAAAGGCGGACCCGCGCGAGCTGCCCTTTGGCATCGGGCTCGCCATCCTGTCGAAATCCCCTCTGAGCGAACGGATGCACCGCGACCTGCCTTCACCGGCGGTCGAGTTCAGTTTTCGGGGCGAGAGGAAGACCCCGACCGACCGGGTGCTGATCGGGGCGAAGACCATCATTGCCGGCCGGGAGTTGCAGCTCTTCAACACCCATCTGCTGGCCTTCTTCATGCTCAATGCCACCAGCGAAGGACACCCCGGCCAGCGCCAGTGCGTGGTCGATCAGGTGCGCGCGGCCTCAGGGCCCACGCTTCTGGGCGGCGACTTCAATGTCAGTCACCACGGCTCGCTGGTGAAACAGTTCAGTGAAATCGGCTTCCAGACCGTGCAGACCGGCGAGGCCACCTGGCGCCGACGGTCCTATGTGCTCGACCACATTTTCTACAACCGTCAGCTGCAGCTCGTGCGCCATGTCGTGAAGCCGACCCCGGCCTCCGACCACCTCGTGCTCGTGGGCGAGTTTGAATTCGCCTAGTGAGGGTTACAGGATGAAGTGACGGAGGTCATCGCGAGTCCGGCGCAGCCGGACGTGGCGATCCAGCTGGATGAATTGCTTCGTCGCTCCGCTTCTCGCAATGACGGCCTCGGTCACTTCAACCGGCAACCTTCAATAGTCTCCCGCCCAAGGCGGAAAGATCAGCTCCGGGCGGGTCCAGGACCCCGTCGCACCTTCTCTTTCGCCTCTTCCTTTTCTTCTTCTAGCCGGGCTCGTTCGCCGGCCAGCTGCTTCTTGATCTTCTCAGCCTCGTCCCAGTTGCTGGCCGCCAGCGTGGCGTCGAGTTGCTGCTTCAGGAAGATCTCGCGCTCCGCGATCTTGCCCTGGTAGACGCGGTCAACCTCGGCCAGCTGCGCCTTCTGCTCCGGCGTGAGCGGCCGGCCCGCGTCAGGGTCCGATGCCTGGAGGCGTTCCATCGCGAGTTCGTAGGCGCTTTTCATGGTCGGGGGGAATCGAGGCCACAGAACACACCGAAGCTGCCGGAGAAGCAATGACGGAACAGCGGCTGTGGGGGGCCGGAACGCACCGCTGGGACATTTCACAATGATGGAGATGGTGCCCGGGGTAGATATCCCAGGTTGTCATTGCGAGAAGCGGAGCGACGAAGCAATCCAGCCAGCTGGATCGCCACGCCCTCGTTCCTCGGGCTCGCGATGACAAGATCGAGGGTGCAAATGCCGCTCAGCTCCCGAACTTCGCCCCGAGGATCAACAGGAGCGCGCCCAGGATGAACGGCGGCCAGAAGCCGCCGCGCTCCCGCCGCCAGTGCCATGCGCAGCCCGTCAGGCAGGTGGCGAGCACTAGCGCGAGAATGGTTGGACCCATCCAGGGAGCGCGGAATCGCGCGGTCTGGTAGACTCCGGGCACCGCCATCGCGGCCCGCAGCAGGAAATCCATCAACCAGACCAGCAGCAACCCGGCGTGGTTGAACAGGACGCTGCCTGCGATGAAGCCGGCAAGCCCGCACAGCAACGACAGGAAGCCGGCGCCGATCACGAGGGTGGAAAGCGGGATCAGCACGAGGTTGACGGCCAGCGAGCCTGGGGTGAAGAGCTGAAAGTACTGGATCGTCGAGATCGTGCTGACCAGCGAAGAGGCCAGGCCGATGCCGACCATTCCGAGGAATGCGCGCCAGACCTGGTCGGCGAGCCACTGGTACCACCGCCACGTCGCCTCCGGGAGGGCGGCGAACAACGGCCAGCGCGCCACCATCGCGTCGGCCAGCGGCGCACCCAGCAGCAGCAGCACCGCCACAATTCCGTACGACATCTGAAAACTCGCACTGAACAGCTGCATCGGCTCGAGCAGCAGGATGAGCAGGGCGGAGGTTGCCAGCGTGGCGAGCGCTCCGCCGGGCCGGCGCAGCGCAAACGCGGCGATGAACAACGCACTCATCGCAAAGGCCCGCACCGCCGAGGGGCTGGAGCCGGTGAAGTCCACGTAAAGCCACAGGGCCGCCAGGCTGAGGGCGGCGCCCGCGAGACGCGGAACGCGCAGCAGGGCCAGCAGGATCTGGGCGCTGAGCGCAATGACGGTGATATTCAATCCGCTGATGGCGAAGAGGTGCATCGTGCCGCTGTGCATGAACAGTTTCTGCTGCTCCTCGCTCATTTCCTGCTTCTGGCCGAGCATCATGGCACGCAGGATCGCGGCAAGGGCCGGCTGGTCGGCCAGACCGGCGCCCAGGATGGCATGAAACCGCTGCTCCGCCGCGTCACAGAATCGCTGGTAGCGCGACGGCGGCTTCACCTCGCCGAGCACGCGGCCGCGGGTGAACTTAAAATTGATACCGGCGCTGGCCAGGTAGCCCGCGAAGCCCTCGCCGGCCGGGTGCCGCGGCAGCAGTTCGATTACACCCACTCCCGCAATCTCGCTGGAGCGCAGCGGCGGGCCGGCGTTTGGCGGCGCGTTGAGCGAGAAATAGAGGCGCTGGCCCACAAGTTGGCGCGGCTGCGGCCCGGCCTCGGCGATCACTCCCAGGCCGGTCACCCGCAGGCGGCCGGCGACCGGCGCAAACAGCTGCGTGACGCGGATCGTCAGCCGGGCTTCGCGCGGGGGCAGATCCTTCCATTCAGCCGGCCGGTCGAGCCGCCAGTGAAAATAGGCGGCGCCGGCCAGCATCACCGTCAGGCCCAGGGTCGGCGGCCACCACCAGCGGGCGCTGGCGCCACCACGCCAGGCGAGAACGAGGGCCGCAACGGCGGGGACGAGGGCGCCCGCCAGCAGGGGCCGAACCGGAAAATCAACAAGATCGCCCGCCGCCAGCCCGGCCATGAAGGGCAGCAACAGCCACAGCAAGGGCGCGCGCTGGCCGTGGCCGCCCGAACTCATGGTTTACGGCCGATGGTTGATGAACCGCCGGTCGCCCACCAGGAGACTGCGTTCCAAACCGCGCAGCAGGTAGGCCCGGGCGGCCCCCACTGCGTCGTCCAGGGCCAGTCCTTTCGCCAGATTGGCGGCGATCGCCGCCGAGAGCGTGCAGCCGCTTCCGTGCGTGTCGACGCCGTCCACGCGCGGCGAGGTGTAGATTTTGACGGAACCGTCCGGCTTCACCAACACATCCGTGAGCTCGTCGCCGGGCAGGTGACCGCCCTTGATCAGAAACGCCACGCCGTAGGTTCCAGCGAGCTGCTGGCCGGCGGCCGCGAATTCGGCAGCAGTCGCCGGTTTCTCGCCGAGCAGCACCCCCACTTCATCGAGATTGGGAGTGACGAGCAGGGCAAGGGACAGGAGTTGCTCCCGCACGGCGGCGAGCGCGTCAGGCTTGAGCAACCCGACGCCGCTGGTCGCCACCATCACCGGATCGACGACCGCCGGAATCTTCCGCTGACCGCGCAGAAAGTCGGCCACGGCCGCGATGATGCCGGCGGAATAGAGCATGCCGGTTTTGAGCGCGGCGATTTTGAAGTAGCGATGCACCTGCAGGATCTGCTCCTGCACAAACGCAACCGGCAGGGCCTCGATCGCGGTGACCCCGCCGGGGTTTTGCGCGGTCAGGCAGGTGAGGGCCGTCGTGCCGTAGACCTCGTGGGCGGCAAACGTCAGCAGATCTGCCTGAATGCCGGCGCCCGCTCCGCTGTCAGAGCCGGCGATGGTGAGGGCCACGGGATGGACGGCGGAAGTCATGGCGATTTTCCTAGTGATTAATTTCGCATAAGCGAACGGATTTTCAAGAAGCCTTTTCAACCGGCGGGATTCCTGCCATGCCGGAATGGTCATGAGCGACGGCGACCAAAGCGATCTGTTTGCAGCAGATGATCCGGCGACGCCGGGGCCGGGGCGCTCCCCGTCCGGGGTCGGGGGACGCCGGCTTGCGGCCCAGCCGCTCGCGGCCCGGATGCGCCCGCGCTCCCTGGCGGAAATGGTCGGACAGGAGCATATCCTGCGTCCCGACGGCCTGCTCTTGCGCCTCGTGGCCAGCAACCGGTTCGGCAGCCTCATCTTCTACGGTCCGCCCGGCAGCGGCAAAACCTCGCTCGCCGAGGCCATTGCCTGCGAGACGAAAAGCCGGTTTGTGCGCGTGAACGCCGTCATGTCCAACGTCGCCGAGTTGCGGGATGTCCTGGCCGCGGCGCGCCGGCGGCCCGAGGCGGGCACGATTCTGTTCATCGATGAGCTGCATCGCTTCAACAAGTCGCAGCAGGATCTTCTGCTGCCCGATGTCGAGGAGGGCAGCGTGCGTTTGATCGGCGCCACTACCCATAACCCCGGGTTCTACGTCAACCCGCCGCTGCTCAGCCGTAGCCATCTCTTCCGCCTGGATCCGCTGACCCCGGCCCATGTGGTGGCCGTCCTCAAGCGCGCGCTGGCCGACCCGGAGCGCGGCCTCGGCGGGCACCGGTGCACCGCGGCCGACAAGATATTGGTCGACCTTGCCAACCTCTGTGACGGCGACGTCCGCCGCGCGCTGAATGCGCTGGAGGTCATTGTGCTGACTCTGCCCGCGGCGGCGGAGATCAGCGCCGCGGAGCTGGAAATCTTCGCCCGCGAACGCCGCATCCGGTACGACGCCGATGAGGACGAGCATTACGACACGATCTCCGCCTTCATCAAGAGCTGCCGCGGCGGCGACCCCGACGCCGCGATGTACTGGCTCGCCAAGATGCTGGCGGGCGGCGAGGACCCGCGCTTCATCGCGCGCCGGCTGGTCATCCTCGCGTCGGAAGACATTGGACTGGCTGATCCGCAGGCGCTGCCGCTGGCCGTGGCAGCCCATCATGCCATCGACTTCATTGGACTGCCCGAGGCGGAACTGACGCTGGCCCACGCCACGATCTACATCGCCACCGCGCCGAAAAGCAATTCGGCCACCCTGGCGCTGGGCGCTGCCAAAGCGGCCCTGGCCGGACAACCGGTCCAGTCGGTGCCGGTGCATCTGCGCGACAAGGGCGGCCAGGCGTCGAAGCGCATGGGCCACGGCCAGGGCTACCTCTACAGCCATGAGTTCCCCGAGGCCATTTCCGGCCAGGAGTTTCTCGAGAAGCCGCTGGCGCTCTACGCACCGAAACCGGCCGGCACCGAAGCAGCCATCGCCGAACGCCTTGCCGCCTGGAAGAAGCTCAAGGCAGGCCGGCAGGGCCAGACCCAGCCGAAACCCTGAACGGGCGCCGCCGGGGGCCGGCGGGTGTTCCGTGGATGCGAAATCCGCGTAAACCTCGATCCGGGCGGGGTGATGCGGCTTGCGGGCGGACATCCTCCCGTTAGTCTGAGGCGTTTTCATCCACATGAAGCCCATTGACTGCTTGCTGAAGACGCTGGTGCTGGCGTCGTCGCTGGGAATCGCGGTGACCGGGCTGGCCCAGGATACCACCACCATACCGCCGTCGAAGTCAGCGGTTGCGAACAAGAATATTCCGTCCGCGTCCGGCGCAAAGAAACCCGCAAAAGTGGAGGAGGAACCGGTTATTCCGGGGATCGTCATCCCCCGGACCAATGGCGGTTACCTCGGTCTCACGCTCGAAAACAGCAACTTCAAACTGTCTTTCTACGACGCAAAGAAGAAGCCGGCCAAGGCGGATGTCACCCGGGCCACGGCCCGCTGGCAGGCGCAGTACAAGATAGCCGACGAACGCGCGGTGTTGAATCCGACGTCGGACGGCATGGCCCTGGCCTCCAACAAATTCGTCCGTCCCCCTTACGTCTTCAAACTCTACCTCACACTTTTTAAGGAAGGTGGAGAAGGCGAGGAGACGACGGCGGAACCCTACCTGGTCGACTTCCGCATGTAGCGTCGGACGCATTCCCGCGCGTCGTTCGCTGACCGCCGCTGGGGACCGCGGACGGGCAGTTGACAGACCGCGGACTTCGCGAGACCGTGGGCGCCTTTTCCCACGGACCTGCTCCGGTTCCACCATGTCTGTCGCCACCTCCCATCCGCCGTTCGATTCCGTCGAGTCCGCCATTCAGGACATCGCCGCCGACCGGATGGTCATCGTGACGGACGACGAGGACCGCGAAAACGAGGGTGACCTGATCATGGCGGCGGCCGGGGTCACGCCGCAGTCCGTGGGCATGATGATCCGGTATTGCAGTGGGATTATCTGCGTGCCGACGGTGGAGACCCAGCTCAAGCGCCTCGGGCTCGGCCCGATGGTGGGCCACAACCGTGAGTCGCGGCGCACGGACTTCACAGTGAGCGTCGATGCCGCCGCGGGCATCAGCACGGGCATCAGCGCCGCCGACCGCACCCAGACCATCCGCATCCTTGCGGATCCGCTGGCCCGCCCCGAACAGCTGGTGCAGCCGGGTCATGTGTTCCCGCTGCGCGCGCGCCCTGGGGGGGTGCTGGAGCGCGCCGGGCATACCGAGGCGGCAGTCGACCTGGCCACCCTCGCCGGACTTTTCCCGGCCGGGGTGCTTTGTGAACTCGTGAATGATGACGGGGCCGTGCAGCGGCTGCCGGAGCTCGCCGAATTCAAGCGCAGATTCAGCCTGCGCATGATCTCGATCGCCCAGCTCATCGAATACCGTGTCAAACGCGAACACCTCGTCGACCTTGTCTGCACCAAGCCGTTTCCGACCGAGTTCGGCGATTTCGTTCTGCACGTTTTCCGCAGCACGCTGGACGGCCGCCAGCATCTTGCGCTGACCATGGGACCGCTGGACCCGGCGCCAACCCTCGTGCGGGTGCACAGCGAAAACCTGCTCAGCGACGTCTTTCACGCCCGCGGCATGGGGAGCGGTCGCGCGCTGGCCGCGTCGCTCGAGGTCATCGCCCGGGCGGGCCGGGGCGTCGTGCTTTACATGGAACCGGCGAACGCTGGCGAGGTGCTGCTGCGCCGCCTGAACGCGGCGCCGGGCGAGACGGTCTCGCCGATGAGCCTCCGCGACTACGGCACCGGCGCCCAGATCCTGCGCGCCCTCGGCCTGGGCCAGATTCGCCTGCTTTCCAACAGCAATCGAAAGGTGGTGGGTCTCGACGGCTATGGGCTGGAGATCGTAGAGCAGGTGGCGTTGTAAGGGTTTTGATGGCCGGTTTTCGATTGCCTATGCTGCGCCGTGCTTTGCACTCGTGGACCTCCAGATGACCCTCCGCCCACCCAGTTTGAAAAACGCCAGCCGGAAATTGGCAACCCGATGAGCCGGCATGCGCCCAGTTCGCGGCAAGTCAGCGGGACTGCCTTCACGGTCGGCATTGCCGCCGCGCGTTTTAATGAGCGGCTCGTCGACGCGCTGCTGCAGCAAGTCCAGGCCCACCTGCGCGCCGCCGGAGTGCGGGCGCGACGGGTTGTGCTGGTGCGCGTCCCGGGCTCGAACGAACTGCCGAGTGCAGTGCAAATGCTCTGTCGCCGTCACCATCCCGACGTTTGCATCGCCCTCGGCGTCATCATCCGCGGCGAAACGCGGCATTACGAACTGGTGGCCGACGCCGCCTCGCAGGGCTTGATGCGGGTCGCGCTCGAGGCGCGCATTCCAGTCATCAACGGCGTGATCGCCGCCGAAAACGGGCGGCAGGCCGCGGCCCGTTGCACCGGCCGCCTCCAGCGCGGTCCGGAATTCGTCCGGGCGGCGCTCGAGATGGCGGCCCTCGCCCGGAGACTTTCCTGATGAGCAAAATCCAATTCGCCCAGCGCCGGGACGGCCGCGTAGCCGGGTTGCAGTACCTCTACGCCTGGAGCCTGAACACCCCGGCCGACCTGGCTGAGGACCTGCGGGTGTTCTTTGAAGGCTTGGAGAAGCCGCGCGACGAGTATGCGTTCGGCGAGGAGCTGATCCATGGCGTGATCGAGCATCTCGACGAGATCGACGGGAAGATCCGGGTGCTCGCGAAGAACTGGGAGTTTGACCGCATTGCGAAGATTGATCTCGCGATCCTGCGCCTCGCGATCTTCGAGATGCTCTATCGCAAGGACATCCCGCCGGTCGTCTCGATCAACGAGGCCATCGACCTTTCCAAGCAATTCTCCAATGCCGATGCGAAACGGTTCATCAACGGCATCCTCGATCGGCTGAAGGACGATCTGGGCCGGGACGCCCGCAAAGCGACGGAATAAGCGACGGCGAAACCGCGGAAGCCGGTATGGCTCTACCCCGATTTCCTGACTTCCACATTGAATCGTCCTCACCGCTGAATGCTCTCCATCTTTCGCAAATTCAAAGGCGGCCTGGCCAAGACCGTCGAGGTCATCACCCAGAAAACCCACGCGCTCTTTGGCGGACGCAAGATCGACGCGGCGTCGCTCGGGGAACTGGAGGAGGCGCTGTACACGGCCGATTTCGGAGTCGCCACGACCACGGAGATTCTCGACGAGATCAAGCGCGCCCACCAGCAGGAGCAGGAACTCCGGGGCCAGGAGGCCGCCGCCATCGGCGCCGCCGTGCTCCGACGCGTGCTGACCGGGAGCGAGGGCCGGCTGGAGGAGGGGAGCGGCCGGACCGGCGGGTCGCCCAATCCGGAAGTTATCTGCCTGATCGGCGTCAACGGGTCCGGCAAGACGACCACCGCGGCCAAGGTCGCGTGGATGCTCAAGCAGGACGGCAAAGCGGTGACCGTCGCCGCGTGCGACACCTTTCGCGCGGCGGCCATCGAGCAACTTCGGACGTGGACGGAGCGGCTGGGGCTCGAACTGATCGCCAGTCACACCGGGGCCGACGCGGCCGCGGTGGCCTTTGACGCCTGGCAGGCCGCCAAGGCGCGCGGACGCGACTATGTCGTGATCGACACCGCCGGCCGGCTGCACACCAAGGACAACCTCATGGAAGAACTGGCCAAGATCCGCCGCGTGCTGCAGAAACACGATCCGGCGGCCCCGCAGCACTCTTGGCTGGTAATCGACGGCTCCCTGGGCGCCAACTCGATCGAGCAGGCGCGGGTCTTTCACAAGAGTTTCGGTCTTACCGGTCTGGTCGTGACGAAGCTTGATGGCACGTCGCGCGGCGGCGCGATTGTGGGCATCTGGCGCGAACTGAAGCTGCCGATCTTCTTCGTCGGTCTGGGCGAGCAAGCCGAGGACCTGCAGCCGTTCAGCGTCGACCATTACGTAAAGGCCGTCTTCGGACTGGACAGTTAAAACCCTTCCGCCGGAACGGCGGCGCGAAGCCGAATTTGTGACGCAATACGTTAGGAAAACGACCGGCGCGGGCGCGTTTCCCATTGTCAATTAATAGTTGACATGGTCAACGCAGACGGAGGCCCGGAGTTTCATGTCTTATTCCGTGCGATCATTTGGGCTGGGGTTCGGTGCGGCCAACGAGAAGCCGCTCGACGGACTTCGAGCTTTCCGGGCGGCTAGAAGGCGAAGGTGCAGCCGCCATAGAGGCCGCGGCGCTGGCCGAACTGCGGGGCGCCCACGCCGATGCCGGAGCCGTCGCGCAGTTCGTAGACCTCGTCGAAGACGTTCACCAGATCCAGGCGGGCGATGAGCTGCCGCCGACCGGCGAGTGCAAAAATGTGCTGCACGCTGAGATTGACCGGATGGTACTCGGGCAGGTGGTCGGTGTTGGCAAAGCCGCGGCGCAGCCCGCTTCCGTAGAGAAAGTCAGCGGTGGCGGTGGTGCCTCCGGACCGGTAAGAGGCGCCGGCGGAAACGGTGAGCAGCTGGTCGTGGTCGAGGTGAACGTCATGCGTCCCGATATAGTCGAGTTCCTCCTGGCCGAACTGGAACTCGCCGGAGACGATATTCCGGCCGGTGGCGCGGCTGAGGGCGAGGTTGGCGTAGGCGGAGAAACCGTCCTGGGTATAGTTCGCGGCCAGCTCGACGCCTTGGATTTTCCCGTGCTGGTAGTTAAAGGGCGAGAAAATCAGCGCCTGCCCAAACTGGCCTTCATCGAGCAGGTCGGTGACGCGCTTGTCGTAGCCATCGAGGGTGGCGGTGAGCGCGGGCGTGAACTGGTGTGAGAGGCCGACGTCGAAGGAGTGAGCGCGCTCGGAGCGCACCGGTGATGCCGTGGTCACGGTGGGGGCATTCGTGGTTCCTGCGAACGGGGCGATGTCGGTGGCATTCACAAGTTCGAGGGACGGCGGGGTGAAGTAGCGCGCGTAGCCGGCATGCAGGCTGGTGGTGTCGGTCAACTGGTAGACGAGGTTCACGCGCGGGCTGAGTTGGCCCTCGGTGATGTAGGCTTGTGAGAGGTCGGCGCGCGCCCCGTAGTTGATTGTCAGGCCGGCCGCTGGTTTCCATTCGTCCTGCAGATAGATGCCGTAGAGCCGGCCCGGCTGGTGCTGGCTGCTCGCAATGTCGAATGGGGTGGTGGAGGTCTGGCTGCCGGCGGAATCAGCGGAGAACACGTCGGTGAAGGTGCGGGTGCTGGCGCGGTCGGCGGTCAGGAAGATCCCCCCGCGCAAGGTGTGCGTGGCCGCCGCGGACCATTTAAGGTCGGCCTCGATGCCACTGCCCGCCACGGCCCGGTGGACATCGCTGGCGACGCCATTGAAAATGAGATCGCCGACCCGGTCAGGGGTGAACTGCACCATGCTATACCGGCCGAACGCGGAGAGCTGCGCGCTGAAATTCCCGGCCGTCTTCTGGTAGGCAAGGATGGCATATTCGTTTACCTCGCGCTGGTTCTCGTCGAGATTGGCGGAATCGAAGCCGCTGACGCCCGCCAGCGTGAAGGCCGGCTGCTGCCTGGGGTTGTTGGGGATCTGGTATTGGTCGAAGGAGCCGTTAAGCATCAGGCTGAGCCGGCTGGTAGAGTCGACGACGTCCGAGAAATAGCCGAACACTTTGAGCTGGCGCGCGCGATCGTGCAGCGGATCACGGCTGGCGGTGGGCGGGTCGAGGCCAAGATCCGTGGTGTCAGCGCTGGCCGTGACGTAGGTGTTGAGCTTGTCCAGCGAACCGCTCGCCTCCGCGCTGGCGCGCAGCGTGCCAAAGCTGCCGCCATAAAGCGCGAGATCGCCGGCAGTTTCCGGGGTGCCGTTGCGGGTGTGGATGTCGACGACGCCGGCGGTACGGTAACCGTATTGCGCGGGCAGGGAGCCGGTGAGCACGGAGACGGTCTGAACGAAATGCGTGTCGAGCTCCTGGCCGAAACCGTTGATGCCTTCAGGGAGGAGAACGTCGTTGATGCGATACTGGAGATTGGCGTGTTCGCCGCGCAGGTGGATCTGGCCGAAGGAGTCCTGGGCCACGCCGGGCACGTGCAGGAGCACATCGTTGAAGCCGGCGTTCGCACCAACGGCCAGGGTATCGATCTGCATTTTGTCGATCTGGAAGGAGGTGGCTCCGAGACTCGGCACGATGTCCTCACGGGCTTTGTCGAGCTCGCCGGTTACGACGAAGGGCTGGAGGGCCACCGCGGTCTGGTTGACCGGGGCGTCGCCGGGAGGTTCGTCGCCGGGGAGCAGGGCGGCCGTGATGAGGAAAAGAGGCAGCAGAAAACGGGAAAACATGATGACACTGAGTCGAATTAAACGCTGACTGGCCCGGACCGGCAAATAGCGCCATGAGTCCGACAAGCAGGCGCCGGACGCAAGCATGCATCCGCGCGAAACCGTGATCAACTCAGCGCACGGGCGGCGCAAGAGCGGGGGGCAGCCAGTGGCCTGGTAGAGCGAGGTGCAACGCGGCCGGTGCGGCGGCTACCCGCGCAAGCAGGACCAGCAGCACCACCACCAGCGTGACTTCGACCGCTGCCGAGACCACCCCGTGCTGGTACAAAGTGATGACGCACTCGTGATCCGCTTCGCCGGCGGTGCCGTGCAGCCTGGCATGCAGCTCCGGGCTGGCGGCCAGAACCGTGAGCAGCAGGACGAGCGCGACACCCCCGGCGGCCAAAAGGCGGCGCAGGAACAGAGAGGAAACGCGCAGGTGTGGATCGGCAGCCGGCATAGAACGACCGGCCAGAACTGATGCACTGATCCGGCCGGACGGCAAGCGCGTCGGCCAGTTCGCAGGTTTCGCGCGCTGGTGCTTTCGGTGACGACAAAACCGGGTGGCTCTGCTAGGCAGGTGGCCGCAAACCATCTCCCTCGCGGCCCATGACTTCCCTCACGCTTCAACAACTCATCCCGGTGATCCAAACCGCGGTCGGACCGGTGATCCTGATTTCCGGGGTCGGCCTGCTGCTGCTGTCGATGACGAACCGCTTCGGCCGGGTCGTCGACCGGTCGCGCCTGCTCGCGCGGGAACTGCCGCAGGCCGGGACGCCGGAACGCGAGCAACTGGCGGTGCAACTTGGCATCCTCTACCGCCGCGCGAAGATCATCCGGCTGGCGATCATCCTCGCCACGACGAGCGTCCTGCTGGCCGGGCTGGTGATCATCTCGCTCTTTCTCGCGGCGCTGCTGCACCTGGAGGCGGCGCTGCTGGTGACCATCTGCTTCATTTTGTGCATGGCCTCGCTGATCGGATCGCTCGCCGTATTCCTGCTCGATCTCCAGGTGTCGCTCACCGCGCTGCGGGTGGAGCTCACCCAGGCGGGTTTCAATGGAGAATGAGGAGGCTAGGCTCTCAGCCGGGATCATGCAACTTGTAGGAAGCGAGCTTCGGCCTTCGCATGAAGCTACGGCCGACAGGTGCTCGCGACCTGTCCTCCGTCCTGTCCGCCTTAGGCTTGGCGGCGGCGGAAGACCCGGCGGAGGAGGACTGCAGGGCAGAATCGCCTGTCCCTCGACCCCGCTCGGGACCCTGACCTATTCGACTTCGCTCAGGGTCATCCTGAGCCTGTCGAACGGATGAGCCTGTCGAACGGGCAAGCAGGCTTCCTACAAGATTCACCGGATGATATGAGCGCCCGCGGCGACCGGCTAAAACTCGTAGAACGGCGTGCCCCCGCCCGGGCCGACGATGGAGAAATCGCAGCGCAGCGCGGCGCGGACGCCGGCACAGGCGGCCTCGACCGCGGCGGGACTGTTACACTCGCGGCTGAGGTGGGCGAGGAAGACGTGGCGCCAGCGGGGTGTGTCGACCGAAAGGAGCAGGTCCCGCGCGCTTTCGTTGGAGAGGTGGCCATGCCGGCCGCTGATGCGTTGCTTGACCGACCACGGTCGCTTCGAATCGTCCTTCAGCATCTGCGGACAATAGTTCGCCTCGACCACGAGCACGTCAGCCTCGCGGATGCGCTCCCGGATGTGCGCCGGGGCGTGGCCAAGGTCAGTCAGCCAGGCGAGGCGGCCCGCCGGCGTGAACAAATCATCCGCGCCATGGGTAAACACGAACGCCACGGGGTCGTGCGCATCATGAGGCACGGCGAAGCTCTCGACCTCGAGGTCACGATACCGAAAACGGGTGCCGGTCTCAAAGTACTGCCAGGCGGGCCGGTGTTTCAGGCCGGCCTGCACGGCGCGCGCCGTGGCGTGGTTCGCGAAAACCTTGATGTGCGGATGGTGCGACAGCCCGCTGATCCCGGCGGCGTGGTCGCCGTGCTCGTGGGTGAGGAAGATGGCGTCGATGCGGTCGAGCGATTCGCCCACGGCCGTCAGCAGCTGCCCGAGCCGGCGGGCCGAGAAGCCGGCATCGACGAGCACACGGGCGTGTTCCGTCTGCAGCAGGGCGCAATTGCCTTCGCTGCCACTGCCGAGGATGCAGAACCGCATGTTCATGGGGAATGACGATGCAATGCTCCGCCGGTCTGGCGAAGCAAGGGGTTTCTGTTCGCGGCCCCGCGGCCGGCGCGGCGGCCCGCCACCACGGGGCTCCCGCCATCTGTCCCCTCAGTCGTGCCGTTCATCCAAAATCAATGCAACTGGGCGTCCAATTGTAGTGTCTTGAGGGCGCGCAGTCCTCTCGTCGGGTCCCCGTGCCGTCCACCACGTTCTTTTCTGCAACCGGGTGAATTCTCTGCTTCGGCTCCCCTTGCTTGCATTGGGCGTCGGTTTTCGCCAGATCTTTCCGCCTCACTGACCAACCAACCATGACTTCTGACTCCGTTTCCCGTTCCGCCACCGCCCCCGTGGCCGTCGCCGCCCGCAAGAAATCCCGCCGGAAGTGGTGGATCATCCTCGCCATTGTGGTCGTGATCGGCCTGGTCGCCGCCGCGGTGGTCAAGAGCAAGCAGGCGGTCAAGCCGACCATGGTCACGACCGAAAAGGCCGTCATCCGGACCATCACGCATCTCGTGACCGCCACCGGAAAGGTGCAGCCGGAAATCGAGGTCGCGATCGCGCCGGAAGTTTCCGGCGAGATCATCGCCCTGCCCATGAAGGAAGGAGCAACGGTCAAGAAGGGCGACGTGATCATCCGCATCAAGCCTGACTTCTATGCCGCCGCCGTTGATCAACAGGATGCCGCCCTCGCCTCGGCCAAGGCCGCCAGCATCCTCGCCAAGGCAAATCAGGACAAGGCCGAGGAGGATTATCGGCGGGCGGACGACCTGTACCAAAAGAAGCTCATCTCGGATTCCGATTACACGGTCGCCAGAACCGGCAAGGACGTCGCCCGCGCCAACTACGAGGCGTCGCTCGCGGCGATTCGCCAGGTGCAGGGCGCGCTCAACCAGTACCGCGACCAGCTGAGCAAAACCACCATTTACGCGCCGATGGACGGCACCATCAGCGTGCTGAACAACGAGGAGGGCGAGCGGGTCGTCGGCACTGGCCAGTTCGCCGGCACCGAGGTGATGCGCATCGCCGATCTCAGCAAGATGGAGGTGCGCGTGAAGGTGAACGAGAACGACATCGTCAATGTGAAGATCGGCGACCACACCGCCATCTCGGTCGACGCATTTCCCGGCCGGAAGTTCGACGGCACCGTGAGCGAAATCAGCAGTTCGGCGCTGACCACGGGCACGGGCGGGGCCAGCAACAACCAGGCGGCGCTGGCCGCCTCCGCCTCCGACGAGGTCACCAATTTTCTGGTGCGCATTCGCATCACCGACAAGGAAGCCCGCCTGCGCCCCGGCATGAGCGGCACGGTCGACATCGAGACTGAGACCGTGAAGGACGTGGTCGCCGTGCCGATCCAGAGCGTCACCGTCCGGGCGGAGGGCGGCAAGACCAGCGAGGAACTTCAGGAGCAGCGGTCGAAGGAGGCCAAGGAGCGCTCCGGGAACGATCTGGAAGTCGTCAAGGAACGCCAGGAGGCCAAGCGCACGCTGGAGAAGCTGCAACGGGTGGTTTTCCTGAAGCAGGGCGACATCGTGAAAATGCGGCCGGTCGAGACCGGGGTCGCCGACAATTCCTACATCGAGGTCAAGAGTGGATTGAAGACGGGAGACGAAGTGGTGTCGGGCAGTTACGCCGCCATCAGCCGCACCCTCAAGGACGGAGCCAAGGTCCTGGTCGAGCCCAAGAAGAAGGAGGAGAAGAACTAGGCCAGTCCACCCGGTTGCCGCCGCATGATCGCCTCGAGAACCACCCCATCCGAACGCCCGCTGCCATGATTCCTCCGCCTGCACCCGCCGCAAGCACCCACCGGACCATCCGCCCGCGCGGCTCCCTGGTGATCGACATCAAGGAGGTCACCAAGCTGTACCGCATGGGCGCGGAGACCGTGCACGCCCTCCGGGGGGTCGCGCTCCAGGTCCACAGCAACGAATACCTGGCGATCATGGGTCCGTCCGGCAGCGGCAAGTCGACGCTGATGAACATGCTCGGCTGCCTCGATACGCCGACCAGCGGGCACTACCAGTTCAACGGAAGGGATGTCTCCAGCATGTCGGACGACGAGCTGGCCGCCATCCGCAACCGCGAGATCGGCTTCGTCTTTCAGACCTTCAACCTATTGCCCCGGTCGACCTCCCTGCACAACGTCGAGCTTCCCCTGATCTATGCGGGCTTGCCGCCCCACGAGCGGCGGGAACGCGCCCGGCAGGCGATGCAAAACGTCGGCCTGGGTGACCGCATGCTGCACAAGCCCAACGAGCTTTCGGGCGGCCAGCGCCAGCGGGTGGCGGTTGCGCGGGCCCTCGTCAATCATCCGTCGATCATTCTGGCCGACGAACCCACCGGCAACCTCGACTCCAAGACCGGGGAGGAGATCATGCAGCTGTTCGATCAACTCTACGAGCAGGGGAACACGATCATCGTCGTCACGCACGAAGAAGACATCGCCCGGCATGCCCGCCGAACCATCCGATTGCACGACGGTCTGATCGCCAGCGACCGGATGGCGGACGCCTGAGAACCCGCTGCCAACACTTCCTGCAATGAAATCTCCCGCTCGGTTCTTCTACGAATTCACGGAATCCATCCGGATCGCGTGGGCGCAGATCCGCGCGAACAAGACGCGTTCCGTGCTGACCGCGCTGGGCGTCATCATCGGCATTGTCGCAGTAACGCTCATGGGCGCCGCCATCAGCGGGATCGACCGGGGCTTCGAAAACAGTCTCGCGATGCTGGGCAACGACATCTTTTACGTCGAGAAATGGCCGTGGTTTGGCGCCGAGGACTGGTGGAACTACATCAACCGGCCAAGCATCAAGATCACGGATGCCGAGAAGCTGAACCGGATCATTGAGGATACGCCGAACTCCCTGCTCGAGGTCGCGGTGCCGCGCGCGGGACGGGGGTGCTCGGTCAAATACGGCGATGGACGGGTGGATGGCATCTTTGCCTTCGGCACGAGCGCGGACTATGCGCGCATCACGAACGTCGATTATTCGGAAGGCCGGTTGTTCAACGAAGTCGAAGCCAATAGCGGTCGCGCGGTGTGTGTCTTAGGCTTTACGGTCGCCGAGGCGCTGTTTCCCCACGATTCCTCGCTCGGACATACGGTGATCGTCGACGGCCATCCCTGCCAGGTAATCGGGGTTTTCGCGAAGCAGGGCGAGTTCCTGGGACTCTTCAGTTTCGACAGTCAGCTGGTCATGCCCATCAACGCGTTCACCAAGATGTTCGGCTCCCGGCGCGGGGCGCAGTTGCAGGTGAAAATGAAGGACATATTGCAGATGAGCGCGGCGAAGGACCAACTGATCGGAGCCATGCGAAGGGTGCGCGGTCAGTTGCCCGGAGAGCGCGACAATTTCACCGTCAACGAGCAGCAGGCCTTCAAGGCGCAGCTGGACCCGGTGAAGTTCAGCATCTTCGCCGCCGGCCTCATCATCACCAGCCTGTCGCTCTTCGTCGGCGCGATTGGCATCATGAACATCACGTTTGTGAGCGTGAAGGAGCGCACCAAGGAGATCGGGACGCGCAAGGCCATCGGTGCCCGGCGCCGCACCATCCTCCTGCAATTCTTGATTGAAGCGGTGTCCATTTGCCTGATCGGGGGAACCGTCGGCATGGGAGTCGCCTATGCCGTCTTTGTCGGTATCCATTTCCAGATGCCCAGCTTCCCGGCCGAATTCTCCCCCGGCCTCGTGTTTGTCGGTATGCTCGTCTCGGTGGCCACCGGAATTGTCTCCGGAATCGTGCCGGCGTGGGGCGCCTCGCGCCTCGATCCGGTGGTCGCATTGCGCTATGAATGAATTACGAATTACGATTGACGATTTCCGATTTCTGCATGGAAGCAGACCTGGCCAAAGGGAGCTTACGGGATTTGGCACGGACGGTTGCTGGATCGACACTTTTCCAGGCCTTTTCCGGACAGCTCTGAAAACCGTTAATCGTAAATCGTGAATCGAAATGCCGCTCATTGAGATTCTTCGCATTGCCTTCGCCTCGATCGGGGTGAACAAGCTCCGCTCGATCCTCACGATGCTGGGCATCACCATCGGGGTGTTCTCAGTCATCGGAGTCATGACCACGATTTCGGCGCTGCGCGGCTCCATTGAAAACGGGCTCAGTTTCCTCGGCTCGAACACGTTCCAGTTTAGCAAATGGCCCTTTGCCGGCGGTGGAGGAGGGCCGGAGCACCGCAAGTATGAGATGCGCCGCAATATCACCCTGGCCCAAGCGCTGCGCTACCGGCAGTTGATGGAAGGCACCGCTGATGTGATTTGCCTGAAAGTGTTCCACTATAGCGCGGCCCAGGCGGTGTACAACGCGCGCAAGACGACCCCCGATGTCAACTTCGGCGGCACCAACGAGTACTTTCTCAACGCCAATCAATATGCCATTGAACTCGGGCGGAATTTCCAGTCCGAGGATATCGAACTCGCCCGGCCGGTGGTGATCATCGGCCAGGACATCGTCAAAAAGCTCTTTCCGTCGGAGAACCCCTTGGGCAAGACGATCAAGCTGAAGGAGCGGAC
>Ga0182019_10000148_pt1 | contig 34385 bp, 34 predicted proteins | sample 812E2MmetaG_FD_120483 | JGI IMG/M metagenome (GOLD analysis project Ga0182019, IMG submission 120483) | Permafrost microbial communities from Stordalen Mire, Sweden - 812E2M metaG | ecosystem: Environmental > Terrestrial > Soil > Wetlands > Permafrost | place: Sweden: Stordalen | collected...
CGTTCAGGTGCAGGACCGGTAGCACGGCGCCGTCACGAATGGGGTCGAGGAACTTGTTGGAGTGCCAGCTCGCCGCCAGGGGCCCCGTTTCGGCCTCGCCATCGCCGATCACGCAGCACGCCAGCAGGTCAGGATTGTCGAAGACGGCACCGTAAGCGTGCAGCAGGGAGTAGCCGAGCTCGCCGCCCTCGTTGATCGAGCCAGGGGTCTCCGGGGCCACATGGCTGGGAATGCCGCCGGGGAAGGAGAACTGGCGAAACAGCCGCCGCAGGCCCTCCTCGTCGTGGCCGATGTGGGGATAGACCTCGGTGTAGGTTCCCTCCAGGTAGACGTTTGCGACCACGCCGGGGCCGCCGTGACCGGGGCCGGCGATGTAGATCGCGTTCAGATCGCGCGCGCGGATCACCCGGTTCATGTGTGCGTAGATGAAGTTCAGCCCGGGGGTCGTGCCCCAATGACCGAGCAGGCGCGGCTTGATGTGCGCCACCTGCAGAGGCTCGCGCAGCAGCGGGTTTGCGAGCAGGTAGATCTGCCCTACAGAGAGGTAGTTGGCCGCGCGCCAGTAGGCGTCGAGCTGCTCCAGCTCGGTGGCCGAGAGCGGGCCCGCGGGTGCGTTGTCGGGAACGTTTGCCTGCATCTGGGAAGGGGCCGGCGACGGCGTTCTACAGGTGATACCCAGTTGACCGCGTCGGCGGCGCGCGCCTGCGCACAGCATGACCCTCGCAGGCTCGCTTGGTCTACGTAGATCCCCGCAATCGCCCGGGTGGCTACTCCGGAGGTGCTCGGCGCTCGCCCTGCCTAGCATCCTCAGCAGCGATCCAAGGAGAGATGAAATGTTCAAGAACGTGCTCGTAGGAATTGATGGCAGCGCCAACGGCCGCGACGCGGTTGCGCTTGCCGCGCGCCTGACGGACCCCGCCGGCAAGCTCACGCTCGCCCACGTGCACCCCGGCGAGCTGCACCCTTTGCACGCGATCACGCCCGGACTGCTGGTTGAGGAGCACAAAGCCTCAGAAGCTCTGCTTGAAAGCGAACGTGACGCGGCCGAGGTCAAAGCCAAGCTCGTCAGCATCGTCGCCGCATCCCCGGGCGGCGGTCTTCATCGCCAGGCGGAGGAGCAGGGCGCGGACCTGCTCATCGTCGGCTCCTGTGGACGCGGCCTGTTTGGGCGCGCGATGATCGGTGACGACACGCGCGCGGCCCTGAACGGTGCGCCCTGCGCAGTGGCGATCGCGGCGCGCGGATATGCAGAGCACCCGACGCCGATCGCGAAGGTTGGGGTCGGCTACAACGACTCGCCCGAGAGCAAGAACGCGCTACAGGCTGCTCGCGGCCTCGCCGAGCCGACGCATGCGAGTGTGCACGTGCTCGAAGTTGTCTCGATCCCGACATACGCCTACACGGGCATGATCCCGCCGGCGCTCGGCGAGGGCATCGAGATGATGATCCGCGAAGCCAACACGCGCTTGAGCGAGATCCCCAACGTCGAGGGTCACGCCGTTTACGGGCTGACCGGCGAGGAGCTGGCGGCCTTCAGTGACGATGTCGATGTGCTCGTGGTCGGCTCGCGCAGCTATGGACCGCTGCGCCGCCTGGTGCTCGGCAGCACCTCTGACTTCCTCGAGCGCCACGCGCGTTGCTCGCTGCTCGTGCTGCCCCGTGCTGCGGTCGGCGTTGTCGAGCAGGCCACGGAGAGCTCGGCTGCGGCCGAGGTCCCGACGCCGGCGTGAGTGCAGCGCTAACTTAGATCCAGTGAGTCCGGAGAATTCCGAAGGGGAGGATGTGGGGGTGCCGACGCCCGGACTGATCAAGATCGTGCTTGCCGACGATCACGCGGTCGTTCGGAGCGGCCTGCGCATGCTGCTCGACAGCGAGGGCGATTTCGAAGTCGTGGCCGAGGCCAGCGATGTGGAGGGCGCCGCTCGCTACGTGCGCGGCCATCACCCGCAGGTGCTCGTGCTCGATCTGAACATGCCGGGCGGTTCGAGCCTTGCGGCGATCCCGGTCATCCGCGCGGAGTCGCCGGACACGCAGATCGTGGTGCTGACGATGCAGCAGGAGCCGGCCTTCGCACGCGAGGCGCTCGGCTCCGGCGCGCTCGGCTATGTGCTCAAGGAGGCTGCCGATGAGGAGCTCGTCGAAGCGGTGCGCCGCGCGGCCGCCGGTGAGAGCTACCTGAACCCCGGGCTCGGCGCGCGGATCGCCTCCGAGCCGCCGCCTGGGCCGCCCGATGACCTGTCCGAGCGGGAGGTCGACGTGCTGCGCCTGATCGCCCTCGGGCATACCAACGCGGAGATCGCCGAGCAGCTGTTCCTGTCGGTGCGCACAGTCGAGACGCACCGCTCGCACATCCAGCAGAAGCTGCGCCTTGCCACGCGCGCCGAGCTCGTCGGCTACGCGCTGGAGCGGGGGCTCATCGCCCGGTAGTGTCGCTCGCCCCGGAGCTGTAGTGCTCGCGCCAGATCAGCCGGTAGATCGGGATCTTGCGAGGGAGGCTGCGCACGCCGGGGATGAACGGGACGCAGATGAAGGCGAGGCTGAGCACGCTCATCAGGAGCAGCACGAGGATGTCCGCGTTTTCGGATTCCTTGAAGGGTTCGACCTGGTACCAGAGGGAGTAGAGCCACAGCCACGCCTGTCCGGGGTAGCTGCCCGTCTCGTTCATCATTCCCCACTGCTCGCCGAGTAGATGCTGGGCGTCTGCGCGTTCTTCCAGCAGGCCGCCGTCGGCCATGAACAGCAGTGGCTTGGTGTAGTCGGTCTGGAAGAACTGGCTGCTCGTCAGCAGGCTGCCATCGAGTCCGCCGCTCTTGGCGAGGCTCAGCAGGCCCGCCATCATTGTTGCGACCGGGCCGGTGTCGCTCGCCTGGACCGTTACGGCTCCCGTGGTCGGGTCGAGCGCGACCGTCTTCGGCAGGGGCTTTTCTTCTTCCTGGGCCGCTGCATATTCTTCCAGTGGCTTTGCGTAGGCTTCGCCCCAGGCCTTCTGCGTCGCAGGCGGCGCGGCCTGGTACTGGGCGAGCGCGCTCTGCAGCGCGGGATCGTTCGGGACGGTCTTCAGAGGGTCGATCACGAAGTCGTTGGCCGTGTTGATCGGGTGGCTGACCCCCAGCCATTTCTGGGGGTAGAGAAACGCCGCGTGGACGCCCTTGCTGTTGTGGTTGTAGGGCGGTCCGTATCCGGCCGTTCCGCTGGTGCCGTCGAGCTCGGTGGCCGCGGCCGTGACGAAGTTCACCGGCAGCTGGCGCGACCACTGGGCGATCGTGCTCGGCCTGTCATCGGGCGAGGAGAACAGAATGCTCAGCAGGATCGCCAGCAGCGCGATCACGCCGACGGCGATGCTCGCCTCCTTGACGAGGTCGTAGGGGGCGTAGCGTCCCTTCCACGGCTGGGTGTCGTCCTGCGGGCGAAGCAGGGCTCCGAGGCGGCTCATAAGTGGCCTCCCGCCGGGGTGGCGGCCGGTGGGTCCGTGCTGGGCTTGGCCGGCGCGAAGGCAGCGCGCTTGTCGAGCTCAAACGGTGGCACGACGCCGTGATTGCGCACCAGCAGGACGTGCGCGGCCACGAGCCCCACCACTGCCAGCGGCAAGAGCAGCACGTGGTAGCTATACATCTGGCCGAAGTTGGTGACGTTGAAGAAGGCGCCCACTCCGACCGAGTTGAGCCCGTCCTTGGCCTGCGTGGAGATCCACTGCGCGTCGAAGTTCTGCTGTGAGACGTAGCCGGTCAGGGCGGTGGGGACCGCCACCAGGAAGGTGACCGCTCCGGTCATCCACACGCGGGCGCGACCTCCGCGCCAGGCCGCCATCCAGTACTTGCCCCACAGGTGCACGACCATCACGAAGAAGAACAGCTCGACCGCCCACATGTGGATGGAGTTGAAGAAGTGCCCGACTCCCGTGTAGTGCCACCAGGCGGGCCCCTTCAACGCGAGGATCGACCCGGAGGCGACGATCACGACCAGCGAGGCGATGGAGGCCACGCCGAACACGTAGATCCAGGAGGCGACGTAGGTCGGCTGACCGTCGGGGAGGAGCTTCTCGGGAGGCAGGGCCGCAACGCCTGCTTCTCGCACGCGAACCGTCCACGAGCTCGGCCGCGGCGGCTTCGGAGGGGACGCGCCGGCGCTCACGATTTACCTCCCCGCCTGCCGGCGGCGCCGGGGAACGGCAACAGCAGCGCGAGCACGAACACGACGAGCATCAGAGCGATGACCACGACGTTGGCGACCGACATGTGGATGAAGTGCCAGTCCACCGTGTGGGCTGGGTGGTTCAGGTTGAAGACCGCGCCGATCACGGCCGCGCCCGCAGAGTTCACTACCAGCCTCCTCCGATTGGCCAGAGCATGCGAGGGCGACTCTATGCGCGCCGCTTCATTCCGTACATCCGTACTTTTCCGTCTTGATGGCGCGGTCAAGCCCGCTTGGTCTCGCGCACGCTCAGGCCCAGCGCTAGGCTGCGGGGGCGTGCGTCGTCTCCCCACAGCTCCTGTCGCATCCGCCACCCTGATCGTCGGCTATGCGGTCGCCCTCGCCAGCGGCTCGCGCCCGCTCGGTGGGGTCGTGCTGCTGATCGGCGGCGCCTGGTGTGCGCGTGCATGGAGTGCGCGCCACGACCCGCGCACCGCGCTCACGCTCACGACGGTCGGCCTGATTGCGTTCATCGTCTCCCACATCCTCGCCACGCAGATCGGCGCATGGCCCTCGGTGCTGCTGGTCTCGGCCCTAGCGGGAACGGTCGTGTGGGTGCGCGCGGACCTGCGCGAGCCGAGCGGCCCAGCAGGGCTGGCGTTCCGTCCACCAGCGCGTTAGATTCACGCCATGGCGCACGCTGCCGTCTCAGCCCCGGGGGTCGTTGGGGATGGGCCTCTCCTCGCCCTCGAGCGGCCGGACTTCCAGATCGTCCCACGCGCGGGGTTGCCGATCGTGGCGGTCGTCCTCGCGCTGACGATTGCGGGCATCGCCGTCAACGAAGAGTGGCCGCTGACCTTCCTGCATGTCGTCGGTGGAGCGGCCTGGACGGTGATCGACCTGTTCCTCGGCTTCGTGCTCGGGCCGATCATCGGGCGCATGTCGATCCCTGCGCGCGTCGAGTTCACGACGCGGTTGATGCCGAAGATGGTGCTGATCATGCCGACGGTCGTGACGGTCACGCTCGCGGCGGGCTGGCAGCTCGCGACGAAGCTCGGCAACACCCACACGAGCTACGCGCTGCACGGCTGGATCGTGGCGAGCTACATCGTGGTCGGGATCATGGCGGTGATCGCGCTCGGGCTGCTCGAGCCGGCGAACATCGCGGTGCTCGTCGAGATGAAGAAGCCGCGCCCCAACCCCGAGGTGATCGAGCGGCTGATGAAACGCTTCATCTACACCGCGGGCGCGACCGGGCTGATGCAGGTCGCGACGTTCGTGATCATGACCAAGCTCGCATCAGGATGAGCGAGCAGGACCGGGGGAACACGGCTCGTCTGCCGCCGGTAACGCAGGTGGGGATGCTCTCGCTGGCGATGATCGTGGCCGGCGGGATCTACCTGTCCGCGCACATCCCTGAGCACGTCTCGCTGACGCCGGCGATCGTGCTGTTGTGCGGCTCGGCGCTACTGCTGGCCGGCAACCTCGCGGCGCTGGCCCGCGTCGAGGGGTTTCCCTGGAGACGCTTCTTCGAGATCGCGCGCTGGGCCCTCGTGGCCTACCTGATCATCGCCGGGATGATCGAGTACGCGTTCCTGCGCAACAACCTCAGCGGCGGGCCGCTGGTTGTGTTGACGCTCTCGCTGGTCGTGTTCGCAGTGCATGTGCCCGTGCTGATCTCCTTCACGGTCGCGCGCTTCGCCGACAGCTAGCATCGCCTCCATGCTCGCCCTGACCGCTTCGCCGGGTGCTCCTGGAGATGTCGCCCTGCGCGAGGTCCCTGCGCCAACGCCGCTCTCTGGGCAGGCGTTGGTCCGCGTCAGCGCCTTCTCGCTCAACCGCGGTGAGTGCCGCCGCCTCCCCGACATGCAGGACGGCGAGCTGACCGGCTGGGATGCAGCGGGCGTGGTCGAGCAGGCAGCGGCCGACGGCAGCGGCCCACCGCAGGGCACGCGCGTGGTCGGTCTCAGCCCGCGTGGTGCGTGGGCAGAGCTCGTCGCGCTCGACACCGACACGCTCGCGGCGCTGCCCGAGGGCGTGAGCGAGGTTCAGGCGGCGACGCTCCCGGTGGCCGGGCTGACGGCGCTTAAGGCCCTGGACATCATTGGACCGGTGCTCGCGCGCCGCGTGCTCGTCACCGGCGCCAGCGGCGGCGTGGGGCGCTTTGCGATCCAGCTCGCGAAGCTCGCGGGCGCGCATGTCACGGGCGTCTCGGCCAGTCCTGAGCGCGCGCGGGGCCTGCGCGAGCTGGGCGCCGACGAGGTGATCTCAGAGCTCACGCCCGAGGGGGAGGAGTTCGACGCGATCGTCGAGGGTGTCGGCGGGGCGAGCCTCGCGGCGGCGATCCAGCGGGTCGGCTCTTTCGGCGCGATCGTCAGCTTCGCCTCCAGCGACACCACGCCCGTGCAGTTCCCCACGCGAGCCTTCTTCGGGCGCGCTCCGGGCGCGCGTCTGCACGGCCTCTTCCTGTTCGGACAGCTGCGTCACGAGCGCTCGGGCACGCGCGATCTCGGGCGCCTGGTGGAGCTCGTGGCGAGCGGGCGCCTGGACTGCTCGATCGACCTGGAGGCATCCTGGCGTGAGGCGCCGGGCGCGATCGATGCGCTGCTGGAGCGGCGCATCGCCGGCAAGGCCGTGCTGCGGGTCGACTGAAAGCGTGGCTGCGCTGCTCAGCTGCTGCTGAAGCGCGCAGCTTCCTCTGAGCCGCCGGTGGCGTCGCCCTCGCTGTAGGCGTGCGCGCCCGCGCCGGCGAGCTTGCCGCCGTCGACGATCAGGTACTCATCGCGGATCGGACGCCCGTCGAAGAAGCACTCGAGGATCTCGCGCGTGCCGGCGGCGTAGCGGGCCTGGGCTGAGAGGCTCGTGCCCGAGGTGTGTGGGGTCATGCCGTGGTGGGGCATCGTGCGCCAGGGGTGCTCATGCGGTGGCGGCTGGGGGAACCAGACATCGCCCGCGTAGCCCGCCAGCTGCCCGCTCGCGCATGCGGCTGCGACCGCGTCGCGGTCGCAGATCTTGCCGCGCGCGGTGTTGATCAGGTAGGAGCCGCGCTTCATCTTGGAAAGCAGCTCGGCGTTGAACATGTTCTCGGTCTCGGGGTGCAGTGGCGCGTTGATCGTGACCACGTCGCAGACCTCCACGAGCGACTCCACGTTCTCGTGGAAGGTGACGCCCAACTCCTGCTCGACCTCACTCGGCAAACGGTGGCGGTCGGTGTAGTGCAGGCCGACCTCGAAGGGCTTCAGCCGGCGCAGGACCGCCGAGCCGATCCGTCCTGCGGCGACGGAGCCGACCTGCATGCCCTCGAGGTCGTAGGAGCGCGATACGCAGTCGGCGATGTTCCAGCCGCCGTCGAGCACCCATTTGTAGGAGGGGATGTAGTTGCGCACGAGCGCGAGGATCATCATCACCACGTGCTCGGCCACGCTGATGCTGTTCGAGTAGGTGACCTCGGCGACGGTCACGCCCTGCGCGATCGCCGCCTGCAGGTCGACGTGGTCAGAGCCGATCCCGGCGGTCAGCGCGAGCTTCAGCTTCGGCGCCTTGGCGATCCGCTCCGCGGTCAGGTAGGCAGGCCAGAAGGGCTGGGATATGACCACCTCGGCGTCGGGCAGCTCGCGCTCGAAGACCGAGTCGGGACCGTCCTTGTCGGAGGTGACGATCAGCTCGTGGCCGCGCGACTCGAGGAACTCGCGCAGGCCCAGCTCGCCCGAGACGCTGCCCAGCAGCTCGCCGGGAGTGAAGCCGAGTCCCGCCGGCGTGGGCGCGCTCTGCCCGTCGTGATAGGAGTTGATCGTGGGAATCGCATCGCGCGCATAGGCGGGCGGGAAGCCGTCGACGGGATCGTCGTAGAGAACGCAGAGGACCTTGGCCATGGCATGAACCCTAGCGAGCCGCGCGAGGTGAGTATCGTCGCTGGTCGTGGCTGCACAGGAAAGCTCGCGCGTGAGCCCCTCGGAGGAGGTCAACCACCCGTTCTTCGCGCGCGTCTACATGCGCCTGGCGCAGGGGGCCGACGCGCGCGGGGGCGCTGAGCACAGACGCGAGCTGCTCGCAGGCGCGAGTGGGCGCGTGCTCGAGATCGGCGCCGGTGCGGGGGCGAACTTCGCGCACTACCCCGCGACGGTGGTCGAGGTGCTTGCGCTCGAGCCCGAGCGCCATCTACGCGAGCACGCTCTGCGGGCTGCAGCCGCCGCCCCGGTCGCGGTCTCGGTGCGCGAGGGAAATGCCTCGCGACTACCGCTCGAGGATGCGAGCGTCGACGTCGGCGTGGCCTCGCTCGTGCTGTGCACCGTTCCCGACCAGCCGCGTGCGCTGGCGGAGCTCTTCCGCGTGATTCGCCCGGGCGGGGAGCTGCGCTTCTACGAGCACGTGCGCGCCCGCAAGTCCGGCGAAGCGCGAGTGCAGGACATTGCCGACGCGACCTTCTGGCCGCGGATCGCCGGTGGCTGCCATCTCGGCCGCGACACCGGCGCGGCGATCGCGGCGGCGGGCTTTGAGCTTGAGAGCTGCCGGCGCTTCGCTTTCGCGCCCGCGAAGCACGTGCCGCCGGCCGCGCACATCCTCGGCGTGGCCCGCCGTCGGTGACTCGGACATAATCACGCAGATGAGAGCCATCCAGATAGTCGAGGAGTCCGGTCCCGACAGCTCGCTCGCGCTGGTCGAGCTGGGAGAGCCCGAGGCTTCGCACATGCTCACGCCCGGCGAAGGCGTGCTCGTCGAGGTCCACACCGCGGGGGTCTCCTTCCCGGAGCTCCTGCAGACGCGCGGCATGTACCAGATGAAACCGCCGCTGCCGTTCGTGCCCGGGAGCGAGGTCGCCGGCGTCGTGCTGAGCGCGCCCGCCGGAGCGGCTGTCTCCGCGGGTGATCGCGTGGCGGCCTTCTGTGCGCTCGGCGGCTTTGCCGAGACCGCGGTCGCGCCCGCCTTCTTCACCTTCGCGCTGCCCGACTCGATGGACTTCGCGCAGGGCGCGGGGCTGATCCTCAACTACCACACGGCCTACTTCTCGCTGGCTTTGCGTGGGCGCCTGAAAGAGGGCGAGAGCGTGCTTGTGCACGGCGCCGCGGGCGGTGTCGGCACGGCCTCGCTGCAGGTCGCCAAGGCGCTCGGCGCGAGCACGATCGCGCTCGTATCGAGCGAGGCCAAGCGCGCGGTCGCCGAAGCGGCCGGCGCCGATCAGGTGGTGCTGCTCAGCGACAGCTGGAAGGACGAGGTCAAAGAGCTCTCGGGCGGCGGCGTCGACGTGGTGCTCGACCCGGTCGGCGGGGACCGCTTCACCGACAGCCTGCGCTCGCTGCGCGAGAACGGGCGGCTGATCGTGGTCGGCTTCACGGGCGGCTCGATCCCCGAGGTCAAGGTCAACAGGCTGCTCTTGAAGAACACCGAGGTGATCGGCGCCGGCTGGGGCGCCTACGTGATGGGCAAGCCGCAGCTGAACATTGAGATCGGCGAAGCGATCACGTCGATGATCGAAGGCGGCTTCATCAACCCGATCGTCGGCGAGCGCTTCCCGATGGAGCGCGCCGCCGACGCGTTGCACGCGCTCGATGAGCGCCGCGCGACGGGCAAGATCGTGCTTGACGTGCGCCCCGCCTGAGGGCGCGCGCCGGCGATCTTCAGCCCTTCATGACGCCGATGACGTGGCCCTGCGGGTCGGTGAAGAGGCCGACTCGACGTCCTCCGTGACCTGCTCGGGGCCCATCATGCGGGTCCCTCCGAGCTGCTCGGCCTTCTGCAGCGATGCCTCGACGTCGGGCACAGCGACATAGAAGGTCACGTGGCCGGGGTAGCCCGCGGGGCCTTGGGCGATGCCGCCGCCGATCCCGATCCCCTCGGCGTTCAGGTTCTCCTCGCGTGCGACGAGGCCATAACCCATCGGGTTATCGGCGTTGATCTGCCAATCGAAGAGCTCACCGTAGTACTTGTGCAGCGCGGCGCTGTCGGTGCCGGTGATCTCAAAGTGCACGACCGGGTATCCCATGTTGTTCTCCTCCTCGCGCTCGGGGTGAGCGCCTCGTGGTTCGCCTAGCCGGCCTTCAACAGCTCGCGCCAGCCCTCGGCATCGAGTGCGGCAGGCTCGGTCGAGTCGATGAAGTCGCTGAGCAGATCAATGAAGCGCTCGGGCTGGTCGAGCTGAGGGAAGTGACCGGACTCCGTGAAGATCTCCAGGCGGCTGGCGGGCAGCAGCGCGTGGGTCTCGTGCCCGTGCTTGACGGGGATCAGCGAGTCGTGCTCGCCCCAGAGCAGGAGCAGCGGCAGCTGCTCGGTGAGATACAGGCGGTTGGCAGCGTTCACGCGCTGTCCTCCGGGCTCGACAACCGAGCGCAGCGTGTGCACGAAGGCCGAGCGCGTCTCGGCGTCGGCGAGCGTGGCATGTCCGCGGGCCATCTCCTCGATGTCGGTGCCCGCGCGCAGCCCGAGGCGTCCCAACAGGCCGCCGGCGATCCGTCCGAGGTCGAGCAGGCGCGTGGCCGCGAGCAGCGGCAGCACGAGCTCGGAGCCCGGCAGCGTCGCGGCGCGCAGCAGCAGGCTGACGTCGCGGCCGAGCCCGCCGCTGTTGACGAGCACGAGTCGCTCGCAGCGCTCGGGGAACTGATAGGAGAGCTGCATCGCGATGCCTCCGCCGAGCGAGTGCCCGACGAAGCTCGCGCGGTCGTGGCCGAGCGCCAGGAGCAGGTCACGCACGACGCTCGCGTGGGCGCCGAGCGAGTAGTCGCCCCTGGGCTTGGCTGAGGCGCCGTGTCCGATCAGATCGGGCGCGATCACGGTAAAGCGCCGCGCGAGGTAGGGCATCACCCGCCGCCAGGTGCTCGAGTCGGAGGTGATCCCGTGGATCAGGACCAGCACCGGACCGTCCTCGCCCGCCTGGCGATAGGCCACCCGGTGGCCATGGAGCGTGAGCTCGCGCAACTTGAGCTCCTCGGCGTACCTCACGGTCTGCTCGCTTGCATGCTGAGCTGCACAGTAGCGGGCGGGTACCTGGGAAGTGACGGGCGAGTATGCATGTGCTTTGCAATTGCCGACGGCACGCCGACCGACGTCGAGACCAACCGGCTAGGCGACCTTGAGATATTCGCGCAGCGCCTTGCGGATCACTGAGGAGGTCGTCTCGTGGTCGTGCTCGGCGCGCAGGGCCAATGCCTCGCGCAGCTCTGGCTCGAGGCGCACAGACTCGACGCTGGCAGCCGCAGAGCCGATAGGGGGCCGCCCTACGCGTCGGCGTAGCGTCTCCTCGACGCTATAGCCCTTCTCCGCCTTCGCTGCGAGTTTGTCGACCAGCTCGTCTGTGATCGGCACCCCACTCGCCGTGTTGCCATGTGCTTTCTTCGCCATCCTCAGCCTCTCGGTAGCAGCCGTTGATACTTGGCCCTCATCCCCATCGCGTGGATAGCCAACTCAGAGTCGTCGTCGCGAACGATGGTCACGACCTCCAGGAGCGCAGCGCTCCTGGCTGGGCCTAGATACAGACGGGTGTCGTCGTCTTGATCATCGATCGTCATGGCGTGCTCCACGGCATGTTGGATGTCGGCATCGGCGATGCCATGCTTTCGCGCCGCCGAATGGATCTCCACTCAGAAATTGTATTACGAAACATCAGCAGAGGGAACTACGGCCTCAGTGGGGGGTTAACCCCACCCCGAAACGGGGGTCAGCCACCGCAAGCTCGGTGGTCGCCTGCATCGACAGCCACACCCGCGGGGCTCAGCATGTAAGAGGATGAGCGCCGGCCCGCCAGAACTCCTCGACGCGCCTGCGGCGATCGCGCCGGCGCCGCGCCCTGAGACCGCGCCGGCCCCATCCGTCGAGCATGGCCCCACGCCCGAGGAGATTCGGGTGCCAGTGCTCAAGAACCTCGACCGTGCGGTCACCGCGCTGATCACGGCGGTACCGCCGCTGCTGCTCGTGCTCGCCGCGGCACAGCTCTGGGGCAGCGCGCTGCACTGGCGCGACGTGCTGATCTTCGCCTTGTTGTACGTGCCCACTGGGCTGGGCGTCACGGTCGGCTTTCACCGCCTCTTCACGCACCGCAGCTTCAAGACCTCGCCTGCTTTGCGTGGGCTGCTCGCCGTGCTCGGGACGATGTCGGTCGAGGGCCCGGTCATCTCCTGGGTCGCAGATCACCGCAAGCATCACGCCTACAGCGACAAGCTCGGTGACCCGCACAGCCCCCACGTCGACCATGGAGGCGGCTGGCGGGGAGCGCTGCGCGGACTCTTCCACGCGCATCTCGGTTGGCTCTTCGACCACAGCCAGCGTGGCGCGCGCGAGCGCTTCGCCCCTGACCTGCTGGCCGACCCGGTCGTCAATTTCATCGACAAGACCTTCGTGCTCTGGTCGCTCGTGGGCCTCGCGATCCCGTTCGGGCTGGGGGTGCTGATCGGAGGGACGCTCGCGACGGGCTTGGAGGCGATGCTGTGGGGCGGCGCGGTGCGGATCTTCGTGCTGCATCACGTGACCTACTCGATCAACTCGCTCTGCCACTTCTTCGGGCGCCGGCGCTTTCGCACCGAGGATCACTCGCGCAACCTCTCCTGGTTGGCGCCCTTCTCGCTTGGCGAGGCCTGGCACAACAATCACCACGCCTTTCCCACCTCGGCCTTTCACGGCATGGGCCGCGCGGAGATCGACCTCTCGGGTCTTTTGATCGCAGCGCTCGAGCGCCTCGGGCTGGTCTGGGATGTGCAGCGCGTTGCGCCTGAGCGTCAGGCGGCGAAGGCGCTCGGCAGCTGAGCGCTCGGCTGCGGCGAGGCCGTGCGACGATAGCCGCGATGAACCAGCACGCGCGGCTATCGCTTGAGCAGCCGATGCCCTCGGGCGCGGAGCACCGACGCTGGATGCCGGCGCTCGCGGCAGGGCTCTCGATCGGCGAATATGCGCGCTCGCTGCTGCGCCGCCTGGCCTTCCTGACGGCGGTGCTACTGGGCGCGATCTGGATGCTGGATGGTCAGGGCTATCTGTGGCCGGCGTGGGCCTGGCTCGGCCTCGGCGATCTCGTCCTGCTCGACCTCAGCGCCGACTGGGCCTGGCGGCGTCCGCCGGGGGCCGCACGGCGGGTCGCGTGCGTATGGGCGCTGGTTGGCGCGGCGGCGGTGATCCTGATCTTCACATGGCTCTTGACCTGGCTGCTCGCGGGCGTGCACGAGTTCTGGCCGGCCTGGGCGCTGCTCGGCCTGGCGACGGCCGGCAGCGGCTACTCGCTGATCGCGCTTCAGGATCGCGTGCTCGTGGCGCGCGGCCGCCGGGCCCTGCGCGCACGGATCGACCTGCTCACGCATACACGCCGCCAGGCGGTCGACGCCCAGGCCGCGGAGCTGCGTCGGATCGAGCGTGACCTCCACGACGGCGCGCAGGCGCGGCTGGTGGCGCTCACGCTGCAGCTCGGCCGCGCCGAGCTGCGCGCCCAGGACCAGCCCGAGATGCAGGAGCTGATCCAGAACGCCAAGCGTGAGGCACAGCTGGCGATCGCCGAGCTACGCGACCTCGCGCGCGGGATCGTGCCGCCGCTGCTGGCCGACCGCGGGCTCCTCGCCGCGGTCGAGTCGCTCGCGGCCCGCTATGGCCTCGGTACCGCGGTCGAGGCCGATACGCACCGCACGCGCGGGCCCGCGATCGAGAGCGCGGCCTACTTCGTCGTCGCCGAGGCGCTGACGAACACGGCCAAGCATGCGCAGGCGAGCAGCAGCTGGGTGGCGATGCGCAACGAGCCGCGCGCGCTCGTGGTGCTCGTGGGCGATGACGGTTGCGGTGGCGCCGATGCGCAGGGAGCGGGCCTCGCGGGGCTGCGGGCGCGCGTCGAGGCGCTCGACGGGAGCATGAGCGTGCGGAGTCCCGCCGGCGAGGGCACGATCGTCGAGGTGCGCCTGCCGTGCGGGTAGTGATCGCAGAGGACCTGGCCTTGCTGCGCGAGGGTCTCGTGGCGCTGCTGCGCGAGAACGAGATCGAGGTTGTCGCGCAGGTCGAGGACGGTCCCGGTCTGCTGCGTGCGATCGCCGGGCATAAGCCGGACCTCGCGATCGTCGATGTGCGCCTGCCGCCGACCTACAGCGACGAGGGCCTGCTGGCCGCGATCGAGGCGCGCCGCCGCCAACCAGAGCTGGGGGTGCTCGTGCTCTCGCAGTACGTCGAGACGGCCTACGCGAGCGAGCTGATCGGCGATGACACGGCAGGGATCGGTTACCTGCTGAAGGAGCGCGTCGGTGACGTGGCGGCCTTTCTGGGCGTGTTGCGACAGGTCGCGGCCGGTGGCACGGTGCTCGACCGCCAGGTCGTCAGCGAGCTGATGGCTCCGCGTGGCGAAGATACGCAGGCGCTTAAAGGCTTGACCGCACGCGAGCGCGAGGTGCTCGCGCTGATGGCCGAGGGTCGCTCAAACGCAGCGATCGCGGAGAGCCTCGTGGTCACCGCGGGCGCCGTTGAGAAGCACATCACGAACATCTTCGCCAAGCTCGAGCTGCCCGCCTGCGAGGACGATCACCGGCGCGTGCTCGCGGTGCTCGCCTACCTGCGCCTCGCCTCATAGCCGGACCGTTTGAGGGCTGAACTGATAGAAGTGCGGTCTCGTCAGTTTTCGATGGGGGGCTGGGTAACTTGATGACGGATGACTTGCTCGAGCAGATCCAGGCGCAGATCGATGCGCGCTGTGCTGAGCTACGGCCCCGCGTAGAGGAGTATCAGCAGCTGCTGAGCGCCGCTGAGGCGCTCGGTCTGCCGACCGCTGAGACGCCGCCGCCGCGCGGCACCCGCGCTGTGAAGAAACCGGCGAAAGTGAAAGTCGCGCGGAAAGCACCGTCGGCGCGCCGCAAGAGCACCGCCGCCGCAGCGGGGTCCTCGCCGGCGAGCAGCCGCGCTCCCCGTGGCGCCGCCCAGACGGCGATCCTGGCTGCGCTCGAGCACGGCTCCCACACGGTCACCGAGCTGGGCGTGGTGACCGCGATGAGCGGGCAGAACATCCGCGAGAATCTCAGGCGGCTGCTCGGCGCGGGCGCGATCACGCGCGCCAAGCGCGAAGGCAAGGCCGCCTACGCACTGGCGAGGAGCTCTCACTGAGGGGCGCCGGCAGGGCTCAGGCGGGGGTTGGTGGCGCGCCCTTGGCTGCCCGCGCCACCTTGGCGGCCTCCTGTGGCCCGATAAAGGGCGTCAGCGCCATGTAGGTGAGCTGCGGGGCGGCCTCGGGGAGCTGCTCGACGCACTCGTTCTCGATGTAGTGGTGGAAGACCTGCCAGATTCCGCCCGCGACGGCCTCGGCGGTGATGTCGGGTACGGCTGTGCGATCCTCAGCGACCTCAATGCCCGGTCGCAGATAAGCAGCAAAGCCGTGCATCGATGCGGTGCGGATCTCGATCGCCTCGGGGCTGGCCGCGAAGGTGTCGACAAGGTTCAGGTGGGCGTGGGCCGGCTCTGAGGCGAGGTAGTCGATCAGTGCCCGCAGGCCGGCCGCAACAGCCCGCGGCCAATCCTCCCCCTGCGCGCGGTAGGCCTCGACGGCGACCTGTAGCGCCTGGTGCATGCCGACCTTCTGAGCGCCGAGGAAGGCGTCGTGCTTGGAGGAGTAGATCGAGTAGAAGGTCTGGTTTGAGACGTTGGCGCGCCGCGCGATCTCGGGGATCGTGAGGCCCGCGAGCCCCTTCTCGGCGACGATCGCAGCGGTTGCGTCGACGATCCGCTCGCGCTGGCTTTTGACGATGAACTGGCGGGGCAGGTCGCTGCGCCCGCTCGGGAGGCGACCCTCGGCGCGGCGGGCGCGCTCTGAGGTCTGTGCTGCGCAGGGTTCACGCCGGGTGATTGCGGGGGCGCCAAGCCCGTTGGGCACCTTGCGCGGGTAGCAGGCTGCCCAGTTCGCCAGTTCCTCGACGAGGCTCGGGAGCTCCTGCTCGCGGCCCGTGCGCAGACGCTCGGCGGTTACCTCGCGGATGCCGCCGAGGATCGCCTTGATCGTGAGGTCGGCTTTGCCGCGCCCGAGCGTGCGATCGCGGGTGGTGATGATGCGCTCCTCGAGCGCGTCGAGCGTCGCGCGCCTGCGCTCGAGCGCTCTGGAACCGGCGCCGAAGGCCCCGAGCACCAGGAGCGACATCGCCTCGGGCTCGGCCACGGCCAGCTCGGCGAAGGCGCGCATCGCGACGCGCAGGCGCGCATCGCGGGTGCCCTCGGGCTCATAGCTCTTCATCACGGCCTGTGCGGTCCGCTGGGCGATCTCGTCATAGGCGCTCAGGAAGAGCTCTTCCTTGTCGGCGTAGAGGGTGTAGAAGGTCGGCTGCGAGACGTGCGCGAGTTTCGCGAGATCGACGATGCGCACCGAGGGGTAGCCCTTGCGTGCGATCAACTCGATCATCGCGCCGCGTAGGCGGCCGCGCTGATCGAGCTTGACCAGCTCGGGGTCGAGACCGTGCGTGCCGGTCGGCAGCGGCCGGTAGCGATCGGCGGCCCCCTTCTCGTCCGTGAGTGGCTCGTTCGTGACATCGCTGGCCGCCATGCCTTGCAAACCTCCCCTTGACAACAACCCAAGATCGAGATTATCAAACGGTGTCCACTGGCAGACCCCGGGGTATTGGCCTGTGGATCAGCCCGTGATGACCTTAGAGGTACCGATCACCGCGCCGCTCCCGTCGAGCGCCTGCACCGCCACGTAGGGCTCCGCAGCGGGCGCGGTGAGGGTGGTCTCAAAGCCGCTGTGAGCGGCCGTGGCGACGGGTGCGAGTTGACTCGCGCTCGGGCCGGCGAGCAGGCGCCAGTTGGCAGTCCGGGTGTCGCCGTTCCAGCTGACATAGACGCTCGTGTGGGCTCCGGCGCTGCCCGCAGCGGCAACAATTGCTGGCATTTCACTGGGTGTGCCGGTCCAGTCGAAGCGGTAGGCGCGGTAGGACTGGTAGGTGCCGTGCATGTGCGCGTCGAAGAGCAGCTTCCCGGCGGAGTTGAACTCCGAGAAGAAGGGCGAGGAGCCCCAGCCGATGAAGACGTCGCCGTTCGCGAGCGTCTGGAAGTTGCCCTGGCTGCCGGCGGAGAGCGGGCTGGGGTGCTCGTACTGGGCGAGCACGGTATCGGTCTTCTTGCGGGGGTCGAGCGCGATCACGATGCCGCGCGACTGAGGGTGGACCTTGGGGACGGCGCCGTTATCGAAAATGCTGATCGACCCGTTAGCCAACTCGCTGGCGTCGTGCTGGTAGGCGGTCGAGGCGCCTGCGCCGAGCTTGTAGTCGGAGTGCTTGCCGCCGATGCGGCTCAGCACCTGGCCGCTGGTGGTGTCCAGTTCGTAGAGCGCCGAGGTGTTGCGCGATGAGATCAGCGTGCGCCCGCCTGCGAGCTGCTGGAAGGAGTTCAGGTGGAAGTAGTCATAGGGCCACGCCTCGCTGGCATGGGTGGCGGTGCTGTAGGAGTCGGCGAGGCGCACGTGATCGAGGCTGTGCCACTCGCGTCGCACGAGCCCCGTGGCGAGGTCGAGTTCCTGCATGACCGTGTCGGTCACGGCGGCGCCGGCCGGACCGCCGAGCGCTGAGAGGTTGCAGTCGATCGGGTCAAAGGCGCTCAGCAGCGCGGTCCCCTGCGGGGTGATGTGGAAGTCGTGCAGATCGGCCTTGAGGCCGTTGCCGGCGTGCACGCGCCCGATCTGGCGGTAGGAGCTGTCGTAGATCATCTCTTCGCCCTGACCGAAGCCCTGGGTGGTGATCCGTCCCTGCCACCAACTCAACACGGGGGTGTGGCCCTCGAACTGGACCTGCAGGTTGGCGGCGGCCCCGCTGGGAAGCGGGTCGAACCAGATCAGGTTGCCCGCTTCGTCGAAGATCATCGGGCCGGCGGGGCCGGGGCCGGAGTAGGGCGCGGCGAAGATGTAGCCCGGGGCGCTCTGGGAGGAGCGCGCGCTGATGATGAGCGAAGGCGGCTGCAGTTCGGGCCGTGAGTGGAAGTGCATGATCTGGTTTTCGTTGCGGCTTACATGGGCCTTGGCCGAGTAGAGGTTGTTGTCCTGGTGGGCGACGACGAAGTTGTAGGAGAACTTGTGGGTGTGCGTGCCCACGCGCACGTGCCCGCGCACGCTCACGCTCTCGCCCGCGATGAAGGGAGCCGATGGCACGAAGCTCGCGCCGTCACCTTGCGAGAAGGCCTTTAGGTGCCCTGCGTGGGAGCCGCTTTTGGAACCGTCGACGTGGATTGCTGAGAGATCGTGCGCGGGCACGCCGAGCATGCTGATCTGGGTCCGTGGCGGCGCGTCGTAGGAGCCGGGCAGCGGTGAGACCGCGATCGTCGTCCCGGGCAGCACTGCTGAGACGTTGAGCCGGACGGCTTCGCATCGTCCCGCGCTGGGGGCCGTGAAGGCGGCCTGCTCAGAGACGATCCGTCGCGAGGCGAGCGCCAGGGTGACGACGCTCGAGAGGACCACGATCATCCCCCCGATGACGAGGAATCTACGCATGCAGTGCCTTGGAGGTCGCGAGGACTTTGCCGGAGGCGCTGAGCGCGCGGACCGCGACGAAGGCGGCGGCAGGCGCGCTGAGGGCGGTCTCAAAGCCGATTCGCGGAGCGCTTGCGACGACGTTCATGTGCGCGGCGCTCGCGCCCGCGAGCAGCTGCCAGGAGGCGAGCGTGGTGGCGCCGTTCCAGCTTGCGTAGACGGTCGTCGTAGCGCCGCTCGTGGTCGCACTGAGCGCGGGTGCTTCGCTCGGCTGTCCCGCCCAGGGCTCGCGGTAGACGCGATAGCTGCTCTCGCCGGCGGGCAGTTGCGCGTCGTAGATGATCTGCCCGTGAGCATCGAATTCGGTGAGGTTCGGAAGCTCGCCCCAGCCGATCATCGAGCCGCCGCCGGGGAGCGCCTGAACGTCGCCCTGGCTGGTTGTCGTGAGCGGACCGATCGTGCGCACGAGTTGGCTCACGAGCGTCGCGGTCTTGGCTTTCGTGTCGAGCTTGATCAGCTCCCCGCGTGAGGGTGGCGCTACGGGTGGCGCGCCCTCGTCGTCGAACAGGCTGATCTCGTTCTTGCCCACCCAGGTGGCGTTGTGCTGGTAGGCGAACTGGACGCCGGGACCGAGCGTGAAGCTGCTCCTCTTGCCACCGAGGCGCCAGATGATCGCGCCGCTACGGCCGTTGATCTCATAGAGCCCTGAGGTGTTGCGTGCGGAGATCAGGATGTTGCCTTCGTGGTCTGTGACGAGCGAGTTGATGTGGAAGTAGTCGTAAGGCGTACCGGGCACGTCGGGCAGTTTCGAGTAGGACTCGGCGGGATCGACGTGGCCGAGACTGTGCCACTCCCACATCACGAGGCCTGTGTGGATGTCGATCTCCTGGATCACTCCCTCGACGGCGACGCCGCCGGCGGGACCACCGGCCGAGGTCAGGTTGGCCTGCACGGGGCTGTAGGCGAGCACGAAGGCCGCGCCCTCGGGGGTGAGGTTGAACTCGTGCTCGTCGGCCTGCAGGCCGTTGCCGGCGTGCACGACCGCGACGGTCTTGTAGTTGGCGTTGGCGATCACGTCCTCGCCGAGGCCGTAGCCGAGTTGCAGTGTGTGGCCCTGCCACCAGGTGAGGTTGTTCTTGCCGTGGAAGACCTGGGTGCGCAGATCGGCTGCGTCCTGCTCGCCGGCGAGCGTGCGAAACCAGATGAGGTTGCCCGCGCTGTCGAAGATCATCGGCCCATGCTGGCCGGGCCCGAGGAAGGGCGTGGCAAAGAGGTAGCCGGGGGCGCCGGCCGCGCCTGCCGCCTGGTGGACGGTCACGGTGGGTGGGTGCATTTCGGGCAGGGAATGAAAGCTTTGGATGTCAGCGGCCGTGCCGGGGGTGGTGGGAAATTCGCTCAGGGGCACTGCGACGGGGGACGCGACCTTGAAGTGGGTCGCGAGCAGGACCGTCTTTGAGCCTTCGCGCAGGCGGGCGCTGACGCGGACGTGCTCGTTTGCGAGGAAGGGCTTGCTGAGGATCAAGCTCGCACCGAGCGCGGAGGAGTAGGAGCGCAGCCGGCCGCTGTGATGGCCGCTGCGCGAGCCCACGACCTGGATCCGGCTGAGCGCGGTGGCTGAGGCGCCGAGGAAGCTGATCTGGGTCCGGGGCATCGCGGTCGGGGTGCCGGGCAGCGGTGAGATCACAACCGCGCCCTGGGCATTGGCAGCGAGCGCCGGCAGGCAGAGCAGCGAGGCCATGACGGCGAAGCGGGTGCGGTGAGTCAAGGGTCCTCCGGGAGGGCGCAGAAACGGCGGGGGAGCAGAGAATCCTAGAAGACGGGTGTCTCGGTGTAGTCACCAAAGACTTGCTGCAGCGACTCGATGATCTCGCCCTCGCTGGCGTGCGCGCGGGCGCAGTCCAGGAGTGGCTCCATCAGGTTGTGGTCCTCGTGCGCGGCGTGATCGCGCAGGGCCGCGAGGGTTCGCTCGACGGCAGCGCCGTCGCGAGCGGCGCGAGCGGCCTGTAGGCGTCCGATCTGCTTGCGCTCGAGGGCCGGGTCGACGCGCAGCGTGGGGATCGGCTCTTCGTCGGTGGCGACGTATTGGTTGACGCCGACGACGACGCGCTCGGCGGCGTCGATCTCCTGCTGCAGGGCAAAGGAGGCGTCGGCGATCTCGCGCTGGGGGTAGTTGAGCTTGACCGCGGCGACCATCCCTCCCAACTCGTCGATCTTCTTAAAATATTGATAGGCCCTGGTCTCCATCTGGTCTGTCAGGGACTCGAGGAAGTAGGAGCCCGCGAGCGGGTCGACCGTGTTCGTCACACCGGTCTCGTGGGCGATCATCTGCTGGGTGCGCAGCGCGATCGTGACCGCCTCCTCGGTGGGTAGCGCGAGCGCCTCGTCGTAGGAGTTCGTGTGCAGCGACTGCGTGCCGCCGAGCACCGCTGCGAGCGCCTCGATCGCGGTGCGCACGATGTTGTTGAGCGGCTGCTGGGCGGTGAGAGAGACACCCGCGGTCTGGGAGTGGAAGCGCATCTGCCAGGAGCGGGGGTTCTTCGCGCCGAAGGTCTCACGCATCTCGCGGGCCCAGATGCGACGCGCGGCGCGGTACTTGGCGATCTCCTCGAAGAAGTCGATCTGCGCGTTGAAGAAGAAGGAGAGACGCGGCGCGAACTCATCCACGTCGAGGCCGCGCGCGACCGCCTGCTCGACATAGGTGAGGCCGTCCTTGAGCGTGAAGGCGAGCTCCTGCTGAGCGGTCGAGCCGGCCTCGCGGATGTGGTAGCCGGAGATCGAGATCGGGTGCCAGCGGGGCATGCGCCGCGTGCACCACTCGATCATGTCGCCGCAGAGGCGCATCGCGGGGTCGATCGGGAAGCACCACTCCTTCTGTGCGATGTACTCCTTGAGGATGTCCGCCTGGATCGTCCCCGAGAGCGCCTCGGGTGCCACCGCTCCGCCGCGACCGTCGCCGTCGAGCTCGGCTGCGGCCACGAAGTAGGCGAGCATGATCGCCGCAGGCGCGTTGATCGTCATCGAGACGGAGACCTCGCCGAGGTCGATCCCGCCGAAGAGCGTCTGCATGTCGTCGAGCGTGTCGACCGCCACGCCCTCGCGGCCGACCTCGCCCAGCGAACGCGGCGAGTCGGAGTCGTGGCCCATAAGCGAGGGCATGTCAAAGGCCGTGGAGAGGCCCGTCTGGCCGTGGCCGAGGAGGTAGTGGAAGCGCTCGTTGGTCTCCTCGCTCGTGCCGAAGCCCGCGAACTGGCGCATCGTCCAGAGCCGGCCGCGATACATCGAGGAGTGGATGCCGCGCGTGTAGGGGTACTCACCAGGGAGGCCGATCGGGTCCTCGGGAGTACCGATGCTCGCAGGCAGGTCAGCGGGGGTGTAGAGCTCGCGGATGGGCTCGCCGGAGAGCGTGCGGAAGCTCCGCTCGCTCTCCTGGACCGGCTCGCCTGTGCCCGTGGGCGGCTTTGCGCTGACTGCCATGACGTCCTCATCTTAAGCTCTCTGCACCCATGTCCTCCACCATGAAGCGCGAGCTCGGCCGCATCGTCGGTGTCGAGCACGTGCTCGAGGCGCCCGCCGGCTCCCCTTACAACCACGATGCGGCGCGCCGGCGAGGCGTCCAGGGACGGGCCGAGGCGGTGCTGCTGCCAGGCAACGCCGCCGAGGTGGCGGCGCTTGTGGGCTGGTGCTATGAGCACGACGTCGCGATCGTGCCGCGCGGCGGGGGCACGGGGATGATGGGCGGTGCGGTCGCCACGCAGGGGGGGATCGTCTGCTCGCTGGAGCGCCTGGGAAGGGTGCGCGAGCTCGAGCCGGCCCTCTGGCGGATCTTTCCGGAAGCGGGCGTGAGCACGCGCGATGTGCAGCGCCTCGCGCGCGAGAACGGGCTCTTCTTCGGGCCCGACCCGGGTGCGGGTGAGCAGTCGCAGATCGGCGGCAACGTGGCCACGAACGCGGGCGGGCCGCATGCGCTGAAGTACGGCGTGACAGGAGCATGGGTGGCAGGTCTTGAGGTGGTGCTCGCGCCGGGTGAGCTCGTGGAGGTCGGCGGCTGGGTCGGCAAGGACGTGGCGGGCTATGACCTCAAGAGCCTCCTGATCGGCTCGGAGGGAACGCTGGGGGTGATCACCGCGGTGCGGTTGCGGCTGCTGCCGGCGCCCGAGGCTGCGCTTGCGCTGGTCGTCTTCCTGGCCACGCAGCAGGAGGGCTGCGCGGCGATCGAGGAGCTCCTGGCCGCGGGACTGCGCCCGGCGGTGCTGGACTTCCTCGACGGTGAGACGCTCGCGATGGCGTCCGGCTCCTATCCCGGCGAGCTCCCGGAGGGGGCAGGCTTCGGGTTGATCGTGGAGCTTGACGGAACACGAGCGGATGTGGAGACCCAGCGCGCGGCGCTGCTCGAGACGCTGAGTGGGGCGGCGATCGCGGTACAACAGCCCGCGGCGGCGGCGCTTTGGCGCTGGCGGGACGGGATCAACGGGATCGTCACGGGCGTGCGCGGCGCGAAGGTCAGCGAGGACGTGGTGTTCCCGCTCGAGCGGCTCCGCGAAGGCCTCGAGCGCTTTGTACAGATCGCGGAGCGTTACGGGCTGCGCTCCTGCGCCTGGGGGCACGGTGGCGAGGGCAACGTGCATGCGACGGTGCTCGTGGACCCGGAGAGCGAGGCGGAGCTCGACGCGGCGCAGGCGGTCGGCGAGGAGCTCTTCGCGCTGGTGGTCGCGCTCGGCGGCTCGGTCGCAGGGGAGCACGGTGTGGGCTGGCTCAAGCGCGGACGCCTGGAGGCGCAGTGGGGGCAGCGGGCGCTCGATCTGCATGAAGAGATCAAGCGGGTGTTTGACCCCAAGGGGCTGCTCAACCCAGGGAAGAAGCTGGCAAGGTACCCTGCGCCATCGCCGGTGACATCTATCTGAATGAAAGGAAGCGCCAAGAAATGAACAAGACCCAGCTGATCGAGGCTGTCGCATCCGACAGTGGCCTTTCGAAGGCCGACTCGAGCCGCGCAATCGAGTCGCTGTTGGACACGGTCACCAAGACGCTCAAAAAAGGCGACGAGGTGAGCATCACGGGCTTCGGCAAGTTCTCGGTCGTCAAACGCGCCGCCCGCCAGGGTGTCAACCCGCGCACGGGTGAGAAGGTCAAAATCAAAGCCTCCAAGGCCCCGAAGTTCTCGGCCGGCGCCTCTCTGAAGCAGGCAGTGAGCCCGAAGAAGAAATAGGGCGCGACATGGCGCTCGTCACCGAGCTGGAGCTCCCCGCGTTCGACCACACGGACGCGTCGATGCGCGGGGAGAGCTTCCATCGGGCGATGAGCGAGGTACGCCGTAAGGGCTGGCTGGCGCAATCGCCCTACGGCTACATGACGCTCGACCGCGAGGCCGGCGAGTTCTTCCTGCGCACCCGCGCGGCGATCTTCCCGGGGATGAAGATCGCGGAGATCTTCGACGTCGGCGAGGGGCCGCTGTTCGAGCAGATGCGCCACAACATCCTGCAGGTCAACGGCCCGGACCACTCACGCCTGCGCGGCCTCGTGAACCCCGCGCTCTCGCCGCGTGCGGTGGAGCGCTACCGACCGGCGATGCGCTCCTTCCTCGAGGCGCTGCTTGCGCAAGCGGTCTCCGCAGCGCGCGCGGGCGTCGAGCGCAACGACAGGGGACAGGTCAGCTGCGAGTTCGTGGAGGCTTTCGCCAAGCCCTACCCCTCGCAGGTGATCGCCGAGGTGATGGGCGCGCCGCTTGAGGATGCGCCACGGCTGCACCACTGGTCGAACTGGATCCAGCGCCAGTTCGATGCGCTAAGCATGGCCGGCGAGCGCGAGCAGATCGAGCAGGCGGTCGAGGAGTTCTACGTCTACGCCGAGGAGCTCGTACGCGACCGACGGCAGAGCCCCGCCGATGACCTGATCTCAAAGCTGATCGCTGCCGCAGACCCGGCCCACCCACCCGATCGGCTGAGCGATGTGGAGTGCATCAACCTCGTCTTCAACGTGCTCGTCGGCGGTGTCGACACGAGCCAGAGCCAGCTTGCCCACGCTGTCAGGCTGCTGGCCGAACGCCCTGAGCAGTGGGCCATGCTGGTGGAGGACCCGAAGCTGGCCGGGCAGGCAGTCGAGGAGGCGCTGCGCTACGAGCCGATCACGCCCTTCACGGCACGCATCCTGACCGAGGAGGTCGTCTTCCGCGACGTGACCTTCCCCGAGGGCACGGTGGTGCTGGTCTGCGCCTTCACGGGCAACAGGGATCTCGGCGAGGAGGGGGTCGCGGAGGAGGGCGCCGACAGCTTCGACATCACCGTCGACCGCGGTCGAGCGCGCGCGCTCACCTTCGGGGCCGGCGTGCACTACTGCCTCGGGGCCAACCTCGCCCGCGCCGAGCTGCAGGAGGGGCTTGAGTTCCTGGCGCGCAACCTGCGCGCGCTCGAGCTCGACGGGGAGCCGGTCTTCGAGGGCGTCTCGGGCATCTACGGCCTCGCCGAGCTGCCGATTCGCTTTTCGCTTCAAGAACCCACAACCTGAAATAATTCGCAGGGGAGGCACCAGGCCTCCCGCAGCGACATAGGGTTGAGATGGTCCGGTTCTTCGAATGGATATCGATGCGGGCGATGCGGGTGCTGGGGCTCGCGACCTTGCTCTCTGCGCTCCTCGCGGTCAGCTCGACAGCTGCCCTTGCGGGGCGCTTTCACGTGTACTCGTGTCGTATGCCATCTGGGGCAAGCGCGCCTGTGGATGGGTGGAGTGGGTCGGTCGTCGGCCCTGAGTCCTATGCGCAGGACACGTGCGGGCTTCCCGGCGGTGCACTTGTCGCGGCGCTTGGTGACCAGGTGTCGCGCACGGCGGAATCCGACAGGGGGACTTGGGCGTTTGGCCCTGCACCTTCCGAGAAGGTTGTTGCGGCGACATTCTGGCGGGCTGGCGATGCTGATGGAGGTGCTGACGCCGGCGGCCAGTTTGAGTTCGGGTTCGCTGGACCCGTGAACGACATCACGGTCCCGGCGGACAACTTCGGCTTGTGCCCCGGAGGATCTATGTGTCCGAGTGGCCTCGGGACCATGACGCAGTCATTCTCGAGTGCAAATGTCGTTGTGGTTCCACAAGACAATCTCGGAGGTGGTCTCTTCGCGAACGCCTCGTGTGTTGGCCCGGTCGGCTATCTCTGCCCAACAGGCAAAGGCGACCCCAGCGGCTACGCCGCTGTCGTCTACCTCTATGCAGCCGACATCACCTTGGAACAAACCGCCGGCCCGACGGCGTCGAACGTGGGCGGGGAATTGGCAAGTGCGCCGACGGTCACGGGAGGTAGCGCGTTGACATTCAACGCGTCGGACCCGGGGGCTGGCATATACGAGGCGGTCTTCAGCATCGACGGACAGGTGGTACAGCGGACGGTCGTGGACGAAGCTGGGGGCCGATGCCGGAGCGTTGGGCAGACGACGGATGGAACGCCTGCGTTCCTCTACCTGCGGCCGTGTCCGGGATCGGTGGGTGCGGACGTGGCGCTCGACACGACGCGGGTCGCCAATGGGACGCACCGCCTGACAGTCAGCGTGGTCGATTCGGCGGGCAACGCGGCTGCGGTGCTCGATCGGGTGGTGAGCTTCTACAACCCGCCGGCGCCTGGGATTCCCGGTCCGCCAAACGGTGTCAACGCGTCGGCTCAAGCGAGGCTCTCGGTGCGCTGGAAGCGCACGCGCAAGCCCAGCCTCACGAGCGCTTTTGCCGGCCGCCCGACGATCACGGGCGAGCTGACGGGTCCAGGCGGCGTGCCGATCTCGGCGGCGCAGATCGATGTGCAGGCAACTCCCACCACCGGCGGCCCGGCAGTCGCGATGGCCGGCCCACGCACTGACCGAGAGGGACGCTTCACGATGCGCCTGGCAAGAGGGCTCTCCTCGCGCACGCTGCGCTTCGCCTATCGGTCACACATCGGTGACGCCACTCCGGTCGCGACGGGGACTCTCAGGCTCGCGGTGAAGGCCGGTCTCACGCTGCAGATCGCCCCGCGCACAGTGGGCGTGGGGCAGAGCATCTTCTTCAAGGGGCGCCTCCTCGGCCACCCGATTCCTGCGGCGGGCAAGCAGTTGGTCCTGGAGGCGCGCTCGCCTCTAGGATCGTGGATTGAGTTCAAGGTCGTGCGCACCAATCCGCGGGGGCGCTACCGGGCGAGCTACCGCTTCAAGTTCCCCGGCCCTGCGACCTACCAGTTCCGGGTGGTCTGCGAACCGGAGTCCGACTACCCCTTCGTCGGTGGCTCCTCGCGAGTGTTGGCGGTGCAGGAGCGCTGAGCGCTACCTCGGCGCTGGGAGGGTGTTAGGGGTGCACCGCGTATTGGGTAGCTTGCGCAGTCCTGTCCCGCACTGTGGGGCCGGTGATTCGAGGCTCGACTTCAGAGAGGCGGAGGATGAGGGCGATCAGAGGGTGGCGCGAGGGGATTGCGGGGCGACTACTGCTCTGGATCTGCATGCTTTTCCTCATGGCGATGACGGCGGGGGTGGCGAGCGCCGCTGCGCGCACGCTCGCGATCTCGCCGCTGAACGGCACCCCGGATGCCTCCCCGCGTACGCAGATCAGCTTCCTCGGGGTGCCTGCGAACGAAATCACGCAGGTGTCGGTCGTGGGCTCGAGCACGGGGAGTCACAGTGGCAAGCTGCGCTCCTACGTGAGCAGCGCAGGCGCGAGCTTCCTGCCGAGCACAGGCTTCGCGCAGGGGGAGCAGGTCACGGTCAGTGCGCTGGTCGGTCCCCGCGGGCATACGCGCAGGGTGGGAACGAGCTTCACGGTGGCTCGACTCTCCGGTTATCGAGCACCTGCCACCGGATCTCCGGCACCAGCGCGTCGAGGCACGACCCAGAGCTTCGCCTCCGAGCCCGCGCTGCATCCGCCAAAGGTCGCGATCACCGCCTCCTCGCCTGCGGCGAGTGCGGGCGATGTCTTCATCACCCCAACCCACGGCCTGGGACAGTCGGGCCCGATGATCATCGACGGACGGGGGAAGCTGATCTGGAACCTGGCACTCCCGAGCGGGGAAGTCGCCGCGAACCTGCAGGTCGAGAGCTACCGTGGCCAGCCGGTGCTCGTGTGGTGGCAGGGGCGAATCCCGGTGACGCTGGGAGTGGGCTTCGGTCGCGATGAGATCTACAGCACGGCCTACACGCCCGTCGCCACCCTCTCAGCCGGCAACGGCTATGAAGCGGACCTGCACGAGCTGCAGATCACGCCGCAGGGCTCGGCCTTCATCACCGCATACACGCTCGTCGATGCCGACCTCTCCTCGGTCGGAGGCTCGCGGGGCGGAGCCCTCCAGGACTCGGTGCTGCAGGAGATCGACATCCCGACGGGCCTCGTGATGTTCGAGTGGCACGCCTACGGTCACGTTGACCTCCACGACTCCTACACCACACCCCCGAGCAATGGCGTGCCATGGGACTTCTTCCACATAAACTCGATCTCGCTGGACAGCTGGGGGGACGGCAACTTCATCGTCTCCTCGCGCAACACCTGGGCGGCCTATGAGATCGAGCACGTGAGCGGCACGGTCATGTGGCACCTCGGCGGCAGGCGCTCGAGTTTCAAGATGGGCCCCGGCACGGGCACCGCCTACCAGCACGATGTGCGCTGGCAGCCGGATCACACGCTCACGATCTTCGACAACGGCGCGGTCCCCAAAGCGCACTCCCAGTCGCGCATTATCCGCGAGCGGATCGACTGGAAGCACCGCGCGGTTTCGCTGATCAGCCGCAGCGTGCGCACGCCCGCGCTCCTGACGGGCAGTCAGGGCAACGACCAGGTGCTCGCCAACGGCAACTCCTTCGTGGGCTGGGGCGAAGACCCCTACTTCACAGAATTCGCCACCTCGGGCCAGATCCTCTTCGACGGGCACTTCCCCTCCCCGGGGCAGTCCTATCGCGCCTATCGCTTCCCCTGGAGCGCGACGCCGGCGTTGCCGCCCAAGGCGGCAGCGACAACGAAGGGCGCGACTTCCACGGTCTATGCCAGCTGGAACGGGGCGACGGGCGTGAGCGCCTGGCGGGTGCTCGCTGGGCCGAGCCCGGCCGCGCTGTCTGCGCTAACTACCGTCCCTTCGGCAGGCTTTGAGACCGCGATCGCGGTGCCCGCAAACGCTGACTTTGCTGTGCAGGCGCTGGGGACTGGCGGCGAAGTGCTCGGGACCTCAGCGGCCGTCAAAGGCTCCTAGCTCGTCGCGGCGCGATCGGAGGCAAACGGGCTACGTCGATTGATCTCCGCAAGCTCCAAGTCAGTTGGGCCACGACCCTGACCGCTGCCAACGCGGCAAAGACAGATGATGTTGAACGGCCGCTTGGGCCGTAGCAGCAGCACCTCTAGCCCCGCCTCGGTGCACGTCTGCGCGACAGTCCGCGAGACGAACACGTGATGGTGCATGGCGCGTGTGGCCATGACCTCGCGACAGCGCTGCTCAAAGGTCTCACGGCTCGGGGCTCCTGGGTCGCGCTCAAGATCGTGAAGCCGAAGGATCTCGTCAAGGTGGGTCAGGTCACCCTCAGGCGTATCTCTGGCGGCGTCCTCGCGTAGGTGCTCGATGGTCGTCACCGGTCTACGGTGATCGAAGGTGGCATCGCGGTGGGGAACGATCAACAGGACATATCCCCCCGGCCGTACCACGCGCTTCCACTCAGCCAAGGCGCCCAAAGGGTTTGCGAGATGCTCGAGGACGTGGGAGGAAAGGACTGCGTCGTAGGTGTCGTCGGGCACATCCAGCTGGCCTGCCTCGCCGATCAAGCGTCGACGTACTGGCGTCAGTGTCGGCTCCCGTGTCTGCGGCGCATCGGACCAGAGGGTGCGCTCGGCATAGTCGAGCGTGTCCAGAGCCGCGAGCTTCGGATAGACGGGAACGGCTCCGCCCGCGCCGAACAGCGCACTGGGACCACCCGGCTCGAGCACCGTGGCTCCGACGAACAGCTCGGCGGCCTCGGTCAGATAACGGTCCTTGCGTATGTGTGCAAGCCGCATGCGGACATGTTCAGGGAGGTCCGCAATGATCATGCCGGGACGATCCGATGTCCGAGGGGCAGCAACGCTGCCCTAGATCGAGCTCGATGCGTGCGAGGAGTAGACACGAGCCCGCGAGTCATCACGTCGGGGTTCTAGCATCACCGGCCATCGCATTGCATGAACGCGCATTGGCCGGCTTCGGCGGCAACTCTGAGGTCGGGCATGCCGACCCGCGGCCCGTCGGCTTCGCGCCGCACTCCGAGGGTACGAAGCAATGAGTCACGGCGATGAGCCGGCCCCGGACGTCCTTTCGACGTCGGCTGCTGGGCCAGCTGCAGTCCGCGGCGGGGCGCTGCGGGTCGGTGGCTATCTGGTGGGAGCTCTCGTTAGCTCCGTGTCAGCAGCGCTGCTGTTTCGCCATCTTGGGCCTGTCGATACAGGCCGCCTCATCAATGCGCTGGCTCTCGTAGCGATTGTGGGGGCGTTCTCCGACCTTGGCCTAACGGCCGTGGGTGTACGCGAGATTGCAACTCGTCCCGAGGGTGAGCGCTGGGCTCTGGCACGCGATCTGCTCGGCTTGCGCATCACGCTGACGGTCGTGGGCGTGCTGGTCATGACGATGATCGCGGGCTTGGCCTACTCAGGCACGCTCGCTGCCGGTGTGTCGCTTGCGGGTGTCGGGTTGCTGCTCCAGGCGACACAGGACAACTACTCGCTGCCGCTCATCGTTGGCTTGCGGCTCGGTTGGGTCTCGGCGCTCGATCTGGTCCGCCAGCTGCTGACGACGCTGGTGACGGTGCTGCTCGTCGTGCTCGGTGCCCGGCTCCTTCCCTTCCTGGGGGTCTCTGTTCCCGTTGGCCTGATCGTGCTCATCGCCACCGCCGCGCTGGTCCGCTCGACCCGCTCACTCAGCCCGAGCTTCAACTTGCGGCGCTGGCGCCAGCTCGCCGCGCCGATGCTGCCGTATTCCGCGGCGGTCGCCGCCTCGGCGTTGTACTTCCGCGTGTCGATCTTGCTCGTCTCGGCGCTCGCCAGCGCCAAGGAGAACGGATATTTCGGCGCGTCCTTTCGCACTATCGAAGTGCTGACGATCGTTCCGGGATTGCTCGCAAGTGCCGCATTTCCCATCTTTGCGCGAGCAGCACGAGACGATCATGAGCGCCTCGGCTACGGACTCGGCCGTGTGCACGAAGTCGCAGTGATCGTGGGAGCCTGGGTGGCGGTGTCGTTCGCGGTTGGCGCGCCGCTCGTCATCAAGATCATCGGTGGTGCTCAGTTCAAGCCCGCTGCGGGCGTGCTTGCGATCCAAGGAGTCGCGCTCGGTGCGATGTTCGTAAGCGCAGTGTGGGCGAACGGCCTCTTGAGCCTAGGTCTCTACCGGCAGATTCTTGCAATCAGTACCGCAGCTCTGGTCGTAAACGCGATCCTCGTGGCCTCGCTCATCGAGCTGGATGGCGCTCGTGGCGCGGCTATCGGAACTGGAGTGGCCGAGATCCTCATCACGATCGCGCAGGCCCTGGCGGTGATCCGGGGACGACCCCAGCTGCGACCGTCCTCCCGCATCCTCCCCCGGGTCGCTCTCGCTGCGGTGGCGGGCCTCGCGCCGCTTGCACTCACGCACCGAGGTGTGCCAACGGTCGTCCTGCTGGTGCTTTCGACGGCTTTGTTCGGGACCGTCCTGTTCGTCTCGCGCGCGTTCCCGGTCGAGCTGCTCGATCTTGTGCCTCGCTCGGGACCGCTGCAGAGACTGCGCCCGGGCCGACGCCCATGATCGCTGTTGTGCATCTGGCGTGGGGGCCGCTTGGGGCAGCTCCGCTACGGGGGTTTCTATCCTCCTACCGTCAGAATCCAGCCGGCGCTGAGCACGAGCTTGTCGTGCTGTTCAACGGCGTTGGCGCGCAGCGATCGGAGCTCCAAGCTGAGCTGGCCGGGTTCGAGCACCGAATCATCGAGCTTGACGAGCCGGTCCAGGATCTCATTGCATATGCCCGGGCTGCCGCCGTCCTTGAGCATGATCGCGTCTGCTTCATGAACTCCTACAGTCAGCTTCTCGCTCCCGATTGGCTGGCGAAGCTCGATCGCGTCCTAGATGAGCCGCAGGCGGGCATCGTGGGAGCCACCGGCTCATGGGCGAGCCTTCGTTCGAGTGTTCTCAACCTGTTGTTCCTGCCTAGTCCCTACCGTGGCGTGATGCCTGAGCGGAGCATCGCCCGCGAGCAAGTCATCGCGATGAACCGCGAGATCGAGGACATCGGCGCACGGACGGGCCAGCCGTCGCCAAGGGCGCCAGGTGCTGACCGTGCGGACATCGAGCCGCCGCTGCCGCGTAAGCTCACCGGCGCGGTGACAATGGCCCTAAGGACGCTCTTGCCCATGCCAGCGCAGTTGCTGTACTTCGATGGATTTCCCGCTGAGCATCTTCGTACAAATGCGTTCATGGCCGAGCGGCGCCTGTTCGCTGGGCTTCAGTTCGGCTCGTTGAAGCGCAAGATGGATGCCTACCGTTTGGAGAGCGGACGCAACAGCATCACACGGCAGCTGCAGCGTCGTGGCTTGCGTGCGCTCGTCGTCGACCGCGAGGGTGATGCCTACGAGCCTGAGCGCTGGCATCTCAGCAACACCTTCTGGCAGGCCAATCAGGAGCGTCTGCTGGTCGCCGACAACCAGACTCGTCTTTACGCAAACGGCGGGCTCGAGCGCCGCGAGCTCCTGTCGGCCTATGCGTGGGGCAGGCTTGCGAGGCCTCTCGCGCCGGGCAGCGGTGATCGGCATGGCTGAGCAGGTCCAGGACGCACGCGACTCGCAGGCACCTGTCGCGAACCGCGAGATCACCGTTGCGATCCCGAACTACAACGGCCGCGCACTGCTTGAGATTCTGCTGCCCACGCTTGAGCTTCAGACCCTGAAACCCACGCGCACGGTCGTGATCGATGACTGCTCGAGTGATGACTCCGTCGACTATCTGCGCGAGCACTGGCCTGATGTCGAGGTGCTGGCGCTCGAGCGCAACGTGAACGTCACCGTGGCGATGAACGAAGGCTTGCGCGTGTCCGACAGCGAGTTTGTCGTGCTGCTCAACAACGACGTCGAGCTGGATGCAGGCTGCATCGCACAGCTGGTCGCGGCCCTCGATGCTCATCCAGGAGCGGCTGCGGCGGCCGCGAAGCTCGTGGACTTTCACGACCGCAGGCTGCTCGACGGCGCCGGTGACATCTTCTTCTGGCGCGGTGCCGCAACGCGCCGCGGGCAGGGGCGGCCCGATGACGGCCGCTTCGACGAGCCGGGGGAGATCTTCGCCGCCTGTGGTGCCGTCGTCGTCTATCGGCGCTCCGCGATCGAGGCGGTCGGCGAGTTCGACGAGCGCTACGTCGCAGGCTTGGAGGACGTCGACTGGTCCTTTCGCGCTCAGCTGCTCGGGCTCGAAATTCGCTACGTACCGAGCGCGATCGCCTACCACATGGGCAGCGCGACGATCGGCCGTACGCTGACCGCGTCGATGGCCTATCTGAACTGGCGCAACTGGTTGTGGTTGATCGTCAAGGACTATCCCGCCGCAGCGCTTGTGCGACACGCGCCGGCGATTCTGCTGCAACAGCTCAAGATTCTGCTGCTCGCGCTGCGCGAACGGCGGCTCGGCGTGTGGCTACGAGCCTGGCGCGACGCGCTACGTGGGCTTCCCGCGGTACTTGCGCAGCGCCGTGAAGTGCAGCGCTCGCGGTGCCGCTCCCTGCGCGACCTCGAGCGGATCGTGCGCGCGCGCTGAGCCTACGGGCCGGCGCCCGGCAGCGCGCCGCGCCGCAGCGCGATCGAGGCGCCGAATGAGATCGTGTGGTCGATTGCGTCAGCCGGCGGCCAGGGACGCCGCGCCAGCCCGTTGGCGGCTCGCCAGCCCTCGACGCGCCCGCGCAGCGCTTCGCTGTCTCGGTGAGCGATCAGGTCGGCTGCCACCACGAGCAGCTCGGTCGCCAGCGCTCGCGCGCCAGCACGCGAGCCAAGCACGCCGTAGCGACGCAAGAGGTAGCCGCGACTGAAGCCCGCCAGACGGCGCTGGCGGGCAGAGCGACGGCCATAGGTCTGTGAGCCCAGATGCACTCCGATTGCCTCCGGTGCGGCAGCGGCTCGCCAACCGGCGGCGCGCAGCCGCAAGGCGATGTCCAGGATCTCCATGTAGGCGCGAATGCCCTCGTCGAGTCCCCCCACCTGCTCCCAGGCGCACCTGCGATAAGCGCCCGCCGTGCCCTCCGGTCCGGTCAGCAGCGGGCCAGGACCTGTTGCCGCAGGCAGCGGCTGACCCTGCAACCGCGCGAAGCCCGCGAGCGTCGAGTCGGCTGTGACGCCGAGGCTGTCGATCCTCTCCCCGTCGGCCGCGAGCATCAGGGATGCGACCGAGCCCACGCCCGCATCGGCCTGCATCGGCGCGATCATGCGCTCCAGGCAGGCGGCGCGCAGCTCGACGTCGTTGTTGAGCAGGATCAGATACTCGCCGCTCCCAGCCTGCACGCCGCGGTTGATCGCGCGCGTATATCCCTGGTTGGAGCCGAGCTCGACGATCGTCACCTGCGGCCACTCGCCACGCAGACGCGCCGGCGTCTCATCGGGTGAGCCGTCGTCCACGACGATCACCTGATGGGCGATCGTTTGCCGCGCCAGGTGCGCAAGGCAGCTGCGGGTGAGCTCGTAGTGGCCGTGCACGGGAACGACGACGTCGATCGAGGCGGCCACGGCGCCATGCTAGGGCAGCTGATATGTCGTGTGGTTTGTCAAGTGGGCAGGGTTGATCGCGCCTGGTTGAGGGGCGTGTTTTGTGGTCGGGAGGCCGGGGCGCCGGGCTCGGTGTCGGCGTTGCCAGTCTGATGATGCGGGGGTTGGGTACCCCAGGGCCCGGTTTCGTGCTGCCAGCGTGCGCTGTCTAGGAACG
>Ga0182019_10000153_pt1 | contig 34087 bp, 30 predicted proteins | sample 812E2MmetaG_FD_120483 | JGI IMG/M metagenome (GOLD analysis project Ga0182019, IMG submission 120483) | Permafrost microbial communities from Stordalen Mire, Sweden - 812E2M metaG | ecosystem: Environmental > Terrestrial > Soil > Wetlands > Permafrost | place: Sweden: Stordalen | collected...
ATAGACTAGCCCACTCTCTGAGTTGAGCAACTTCAAAAACCCGCACTCAATAACCTATTGATTCAATTGGTCGGGACGACAGGATTTGAACCTGCGACCCCTTGTCCCCCAGACAAGTGCGCTACCAAGCTGCGCTACGCCCCGACATTGATTGTGTAAAACTGAAAGGATTGCGAACACAACCCCAAAACAACTAAGCTAATAATTATACTACATTATTCGGCCTAACGGTAAGAATCTATTTGAGTAATTCTAAAATCTCTTCCAGCTCGACCCGCATTTGATGTATTAACAATTGGGTGCGGGCTGAATCGTCTTTGACATTGCCGCTCATCAAATGAGCTCTGGCGCCGCCTATCGTGTAACCTTGTTCATATAACAACGCCCGTATTTGCCGTATCATCAACACTTCGTGGCGTTGGTAATAGCGTCGGTTGCCGCGTCTTTTTACCGGATTCAGCTCGGTAAACTCCTGCTCCCAATAGCGCAATACATGCGGCTTTACGCCGCACAATTCGCTGACTTCACCGATGGTGAAGTAGCGTTTTTCCGGTATTACCGGGAGTTCATTATTGTTGCTCGGCTCCAGCATAAGCTTCTACTCGGGCTTTAAGTTTTTGACCTGAGCGAAATGTTACCACACGTCTGGCCGTTATGGGGATTTCCTCGCCTGTTTTGGGATTTCTGCCAGGACGGCTGGTTTTGTCACGGAGTTCAAATTTTCCGAAACCGGAAATTTTTACTTGCTTACCCTCCTCCAAAGAGCTCTTAATTTCTTCAAAAAAGAACTCTACCATCTCTTTTGCTTCGCGCTTGTTTAAGCCTAGCTCGTCAAACAGCCTTTCGGCAAAATCTGCTTTTGTTAATGCCATAAATCAATCCCTCAGCTTTGCATTCATTTGTTCGGTCAATAAGGTTAACAGTCTGCCAACGATAGCGTCTATTTCAGAATCTGTTAGTGTTTGTGTGTCATCTTGCATGATTAAGCTTAAAGCAACGCTTTTACTGCCCTCGTCGACACCTTTGCCGCGATAGATGTCAAAGACGATGACGTCTTGCAAGGCGGTCTCGGCGCTGCCTTTAATGCAGCTGATTATTGCTTGCACCGCGACGTCTTCTTTAACAATCAAAGCCAAATCACGCCGTACCGACGGATATTTTGATAACGATTTAAAGACCGGTATACGTTTATTTAGGACTAAATTCTGATCCATTTCGAAGAGAAAAACGGGGTGTCAAAACCCAATTGTTTTTCCAGCGTCGGATGCAACATGCCTAGCCAGCCTATACTGTCACCGTCCGACGATAAAATCTCAGCGGCTTGTCCCGGATGCAAGGCCGACTGCTGCGCCGATAAAAACTGCACTTCGCAACCCGTCAACACAAATAAAGCCTGTAGATCGGCTTTAATGTCAAAAAAATCAACTTTACGGGCTTGCAAGCCCCATTGCTCGCTATAGGCACCGCCTAAAACCAGACCCGCCAGCATCTTTTGTTGCTGTGTTTCGCCGTCTTTTTTAAAAAACCGCAGACCGGTTTCAAATAAACGAACCCGGTTTTGCTGACGATTGGTGTTGTATAGAGCCGCTTTCAATAAGCCGCACCAAAGCGTCGTGCGCATCACAGCCAATTCCGAGGAAATCGGATTTTTTAGCCGAATGACTTCCATCTCAGGGGCGATAGCCTTTTGGATTTCTTCATCAACAAAGCTGTAGGTAATCGCTTCCTGATAACCTCGATCGACCAGTAAATCTTTAACGCGATCTATGTCCAGCACGGCTTCAGTTGCCCGGCTTAATTCGGAACGCATTAATAAGCTGCTGCTGGGCAAATTGTTATAGCCATAGACACGCGCTATTTCTTCAATCAAGTCGGCTTCAATCACTATATCAAAGCGAAAACCCGGCGGCACAATGTGCCAGCCATCGGCTTGTGTTTGGGCAGTCATACCCAAACGCTGAAAAATATCCAGGATTTGTTCATCCGCCAAAACAATACCTAACGTTTTCTCTATGCGCAGTCTTCTTAGAAAGACGGCGGGGCGTTGTGGCAGCGTTGCGTCGGTGGTCACTTCAGTAATCGGGCCAACACTGCCGCCGGCAATGTCGATAATCAATTGTGTCGCGCGCTCAATCGCTCTTGTTTGTAGCGTAGCGTCAACACCGCGTTCAAAACGATGGGACGAATCGGTATGCAAACCAAATCGGCGCGCTTTGCCCGCGATTGCTTCCGGTGCAAAAAAGGCGCATTCCAGAAATACTGACTGGGTTTCGTCGTTGACGGCGGTATTGCTGCCGCCCATGATACCGGCCAGCGCCAAGGCTTGCTGGTCATCAGCGATAACCAGGGCTTCCGTATCCAGCTGAATAACCTGATTATTTAATAAGGTCAAACTTTCATCCGCTTTAGCCCGGCGTACGGTGATGCCGCCTGACAGTTTTTGTGCATCGAATACATGCAAAGGCTGTCCCAACTCTATCAACACGTAATTGGTCACATCGACCAATGGCCCCAGGCTTCTTAAGCCTGATCGGCGCAGGCGTTCCTGCATCCATAAAGGCGTCACTGCTTTAGCATTGACGCCATTGATCAGGCGACCCAAATAACGGGGGCAAGCGGCTGTATCCGCTACCGATACAGTTAATACGTCTTGATGGCTAATCGGCGCGTTATTAACCTGGGTGGTTGACCAGTCCATTTTATTCAGTACCGCCACTTCACGCGCCAACCCTTCAACGCATAAACAATCGGCTCGGTTAGGGGTTAAATCAACCTCAATAATGACATCATCCAATGATAAATAATCGCGTATATCAACGCCGACCGGCGCGTCGTCGGCTAATTCCATTAAACCGTGGGCGTCCGCCGCCAGTCCCAGTTCTTTTTCCGAGCACAACATACCGAAGGATTCTTCGCCACGCAGTTTTGATTTTTTTATTTTAAAATCGCCCGGCAATACCGCGCCGCACAGTGCCGCAGGAATTTTCAAACCGACGCGGACATTGCTTGCGCCGCAAACAATTTGCAAAGGCTCGGCTGCACCGACAGCAACCTGACAAACGCGCAAACGATCCGCATCCGGATGCTGCTGCATAGCCACAACTTCGCCCACCACCACGCCGCTAAACTGTGCCGCTGCGGGTTCTACAGAACCGATTTCCAGACCGGCCATCGTCAATTGTTCGACCAGTTCTTCCGTACTGATTGCCGGATTAATGTATGATCTTAACCAAGCTACACTAATTTGCATGATTCTAAGTTTTCCTGTGTAACGACAACTTAATTAAATTGCTCTAAAAATTTAAGATCATTTTCAAAAAACAACCGTAAATCGTTAATACCATAGCGTAACATCGCAAGGCGCTCTACGCCCATGCCGAAGGCAAAACCGCTGTACCGTTCGCTATCGATATTAACCGCTTTAAAAACTTCGGGATGAATCATTCCGCAGCCCATGACTTCCAGCCATCCGGTTTGGCTACATACGCGACAACCTTCGCCGTTGCACATGACGCATTCAATATCAACTTCTGCCGAAGGCTCGGTAAAAGGAAAATAAGACGGCCTAAAGCGCACTTGTATGTCTTTTTCAAAAAACGCACGCAAAAATTCGTAAACCACGCCTTTCAAATCGGCAAAACTGACATCGGTGTCGACCAGAAAACCTTCCACCTGATGGAACATCGGGGTATGGGTAATATCCGAATCGCAGCGATACACGCGGCCAGGGGCAATCACTTTTAATGGCGGCTGTTCGGATTCCATTACTCTTATTTGCACGGGCGACGTATGCGTTCTTAATACCGTATGGGCATCAAAATAAAACGTATCATGCATGGCTCTTGCAGGATGGTGCGCGGGAATATTCAGCGCTTCAAAGTTATGATAGTCATCTTCGATTTCAGGCCCGTCAACGACCTTAAATCCGACACTGGCAAATATTTTTGAAATTCGTCTCAGCGTTGTAGTAACCGGGTGTAGCCCTGCCACCGACTGACCGCGTCCGGGCAAAGTCACATCAATACGCTCGCCAGCTAGTCTTGTCGCTAATGCGACAGTTTCCAGCCGCTCTTTGCAGGCTTCGAGTTGTTGCTGAAATTGATCTTTAGCTTGATTAATGATTTGGCCAACCGATCGCCTTTGCTCAGGATCAAGGCCGCCCAATTCTTTCATCTGCAAGGTAAACAATCCTTTTTTACCCAGATAGTGTACGCGAACCTTATCGAGTTGATTAAGGTCATTAACTGTTGCAAGCTCTTGTAATGCCTGCGCGAGAATCTCTTCAAGGGTAGCCGACACTGCTCTGCTCGCTTTAAGTTAGGAATGGGAAACTATTTAAAACAGGATTTCAGGATAAAACCCTGATCCATCCGCCTCTTGAAAAGACACGGATGGTTTCATAAGATGCCTTAGTGCAGAAAAACTGCGTCTTTCTTAAGGCTGACTTTGATTGGCTATAGCAATTTCTGCTATTTTACCAAATGACTCAATGTCACGTACTGCGATGTCGGCTAAAACTTTACGGTCTATTGCTACATTGGCTTTTGTTAAGCCATTGATCAAGCGACTGTAAGATATTCCATACAAACGCGCAGCGGCGTTGATTCGGACGATCCACAAGGCGCGGAATTGACGTTTTCTTTGTTTGCGATCGCGGTACGCATATTGACCCGCTTTGATGACCGCTTGTTTAGCGACGCGATAAACTCTACTACGGGCACCGTAGTAACCTTTCGCTAATTTTAAAACTTTTTTATGTCTTGCTCTGGCTGTTACGCCGCGTTTAACTCTAGGCATTGCTATTCTCCTTGATTAACTGTAAGGCATCATACGTGCGGCCATGCGCACATCTGATGGATGAATAGTTGCGGGTGAGCGTAACTGTCTTTTTCTTTTAGTCGACTTCTTGGTCAAAATATGACGACGATGCGACTGTCCGCATTTAAAACCGCCATTGCCTGTGCGTCTAAAACGCTTGGCAGCACCACGGTTAGTTTTTATCTTTGGCATTTGTTTGCTCCGCTAATATAAATGAAAAATCCCTGAGACATAACCCAGCAAGGCAAAATGCACGGCCCTGAAGAATTACTAGCATCTTTACGATGCCGTTAGCAGCAGATCCTTTGCTGCTTGTGGTAGCGGCGCGGCAGGCCGCATCGCTACACAACTGCCATTGTTCCTACAGCCCGCAAAGCTAAGGCTTTCTGCTTAATAGTAAGCCAAGGAAACAATGATATTATTTTTTCTTTTTCGGCGACATAACCATAATCATTTGCCGACCTTCCATTTTCGGAAATTGTTCAACTATCGCCAATTCTTCCAAATCTTTTTCGATACGCTTTAGCAGATCCATGCCGATTTCGCGATGCGCCATTTCGCGCCCACGATAACGTACTGTGATTTTTGTTTTGTCACCTTCATTAAGGAATTTGACTAAACTGCGCAGTTTAACCTGATAATCCCCTTCGTCGGTGCCGGGTCGGAATTTGATTTCCTTGACCTGAATCTGCTTTTGTTTCTTTTTGGCAACTTGAAGCTTTTTGTTAAGTTCAAACTGGTATTTGCCGTAGTTCATTATCTTGCAAACGGGAGGATCCGCGTTTGGCGATATTTCTACTAAATCCAAGTCTGCCGCATAAGCAATCTGTTTGGCCTCATCCAGCGAGATTATACCTAATGCTTCACCCTCTGCGCCTGTAACCCTCACCCGTCTTGCGGTGATTGCATCATTCAAGCGTGTCTCATCTTTTTTAGCAGCGATACCCTAATCCTCCAAAAATACTCATTTTCTATCCGCAATCTCTTGTGCTAACCGTTCGGTAAATTCACTGATTGTCAGACTACCTAAATCTTCACCTTTTTGCGTGCGTACCGTAATACGCTGTTCTTCTAATTCTTTATCGCCTACAATGACGAGATACGGTACCCGCTGCATAGAATGCTCTCGGATTTTAAACCCGATCTTCTCATTTCTCAAGTCTATTTTTACCCGGATGCCTTGTTGCTCCAGCGCTTTGAAGATTTCAGACGCATAATCGGCATGCCTGTCGGCAATGTCCAGCACCATGACCTGCACCGGCGATAGCCACAGAGGGAAGGTTCCAGCGTGCTGTTCAATCAAAATACCAATAAAGCGCTCCAACGAACCGAGTATGGCTCTATGCAGCATAACTGGGGCTTGCTTGGAACCGTCTTCGGCTATATAGGTTGCGCCCAAGCGGCCCGGCATGGAAAAATCGACCTGTATCGTGCCGCATTGCCAGACGCGTCCGATGCAGTCTTTCAGCGAAAATTCAATTTTGGGGCCGTAAAACGCGCCTTCGCCGGGTTGCAAATCCCACTTCAAGCCTTTGTTATTGAGCGCCAGTTCTAGGGCATTTTCGGCCTTGTCCCAGACCGCATCGTCGCCCACCCTGTTTTCAGGGCGTGTCGATAACTTAATAATAACTTCGTCGAAGCCAAAATCTTTATAAACGGCGAACAGCATATCGATAAAAGTCGATACTTCGTCCTGAATTTGGCCTTCCGTACAAAAGATATGCGCATCATCCTGTACGAAGTTCCTGACCCGCATTAAGCCATGTAGCGTACCCGACGGTTCATTACGGTGGCAGGAGCCGAATTCCGCCAAACGGATAGGCAGATCGCGGTAACTTTTAATACCCTGGTTATAAATCTGTACGTGACAGGGGCAATTCATCGGCTTGATCGCGTAATCGCGGTTTTCCGAATGCGTGGTAAAAATCATGGCCCCGAATTTTTCCCAGTGCCCTGACTTTTCCCATAAAGAACGGTCTACCAGCTGCGGCGTTTTGACTTCACCGTAACCGTTAACGCGTAATTTGTCGCGTATGTATTGCTCAACCTGTTGATAAATAATCCAACCTTTTTCGTGCCAAAACACCATGCCGGGCGCTTCTTCCTGACTATGGAATAAATCCAGGGTCTTGGCCAACTTACGGTGATCGCGCTTTTCCGCTTCTTCCAAACGATGCAGATAAGCCTGTAATTCTTTTTTATCGCCCCAGGCCGTGCCATAGATGCGTTGCAACATTTCATTTTCGGAATTGCCGCGCCAGTACGCGCCTGCAATCTTCATCAATTTAAAAGCGCTTAATTTGCCTGTGCTGGGCACATGTGGGCCACGGCATAAATCGGTAAATCCGCCTTGCTGATAAAGGGACAAATCCTGATCCGCAGGAATGGACTCGATAATCTCGGCTTTATAGCTTTCGCCCTGCTCTCTGAAAAACGTAACCGCCGCATCCCGGCTTAATACCGAACGACTAATGGCATAATCTTCTGCCGCCAATTGCTGCATTTTTGCTTCGATAGCCGTCAGATCATCGGGAGTAAACGGTCTTTGATAAGCAAAGTCATAAAAAAAGCCGTTTTCGATAACCGGCCCTATCGTCACTTGTGCGTCGGGGAATAATTGCTTGACGGCCTGCGCCAATAGATGTGCAGTTGAATGACGAATCACATCAACGCCGTCCGCATCTTTTGCGGTAATGATTTGTAAAGTAGCATCCCGATCGATTAAGGTATCGGCATCGACCAGCACGTCATTAACCCGACCTGCCAAAGTTGCCTTGGCTAATCCCGCGCCTATGGATTTAGCGACATCCATCACTGTAACAGTGTGGTCAAACTCGCGACGAGAACCATCAGGAAGCGTAATTACAGGCATCTTATATTTTCGGTTTGCTACAATAAAAAAAGCACCGCCAGTGCAGTGCTTTAATGTCTGGTAGGCGCGATTGGACTCGAACCAACGACCCCCACCATGTCAAGGTGGTGCTCTAACCAACTGAGCTACGCGCCTGAAGTCTATATAACTTCAAGAGCTGACCATTATACCAATAGATTTTAGTTACGCAAGCCCCTAGCCGCTTCTAATGCTAAATGAGTTAGAAATAGCGGTTTTTAGCTACTCCTCCTAAGTGCCTGTAACGGCGTGTTTATGTTTTGTAAAACTATATTTTGACGGAAGCCTTGCTAATTGTTACCTTGTTGCGAAACGGTTAGTAAACAAATCGTTAATAATAGTTTCAGGGTGTTGCTAACGAATGGAATTATATTGGGTCTGATGGCGTTATAAAGAGATTAAGTTGCTGTGTATCGGGTAACCGGCGGCTTAAGTTTTCAAAACACTCTGTTTGCGGGGATTTGGTGTCATGGCATATTTGAATACTCAGTGGTCAAAGCAGGAATCAGGCGTCGTTGTCGATAGTTATGCTGTTGAAACCGAACAAACTGCAAGCGGAGTTAATGAGGCGACAGCGCATACAGAGCAAGGGAATTTTAAAATAGCCAGACAGTTAAAAGACGAACAATCCAGACTGAGTAATGCGCTTTCCCAATTCCCTGTCACCGCTTTATGGCTGCTTAATAAATACGAACAAAATGCTTGCATGACTGAGCAGTATGATGAAACAACGCTGGCATCAGAGTTAACAACGGCTTTAGCCGAGATAAAAAAACACTTTCATGTCCTGTCCGGCACTGTCTTGACGGAGACTTGTTATGCGCTTGAAAAACAAAATCTGGCAACCGCGCTGCAATTGTTTCCTTTTTCATTTCATGATCTGATCAAGCTGGTTGATGTTGTTGTTTATGCTTATAAGTTCAGAGGACTTTGTTATCAGCCCGCCATACAAGCCCATGAAAACAATGCTAATTTAATACTTAAACGGCTGGAAGGCTTGAGTCGGCGCAGCAGCATTGATGCGGCGCTATGGCTGGGTAGCGTGTCATCTTATGACGAATACAGTCTGTTTTTATCCCCTGGTGACATGCATAAATACGTTGCCGAGGCGGTTTTTTCGGAATATCGCTGGTTAGGTTTAAGGCAAAAATTGGCGACCGTTAATTCCAGGTTAGTGTTATTCATCGCCAATCAATACAAAAGCGGTTTTTTAGATTTTGACGATCTGGTACAAGAAGGCCAGTCCGGTTTGTTAAAAGCGGTCGATAGGTATGATCATCGCTTGGGTTTTCAATTTTCAACGTATGCCGGTTACTGGATCAGGCAAGCCATTTCCCGATCTTTGTCGCGATGCGAGCGGGTCGTGCGGGTGCCTTGCGGGCAAGTCGCCACTATTAATAAGGTGTTTAGGATTAAAGAGCAGTTTATTGCGCGAACAGGCGAAGAACCTACCATTAAAGAGTTAGCCGAATGCGCAACACTATCGAGTGACGAAATTCATGCCGTTTTATCGATTTCACAAACAGCCCTATCGCTTGAGGGGTATGACGAGGATGAGGAAAGTTCATTTGCCCCCATTGATTTTCTGGAACAGCAGGTTTTTACGCCTTCTTTCATAAAAATAGCGCAAACCGATCTTGAAAACTTGATGGGTAAGGCGATAAAAATACTTAATCCCAGAGAAGCCAAAGTTATTTGTTGCCATTTTGGCGTTGAGGTGGACAGGGAAATGACGTTACAGGAAATCGGCGCGGAACTTAATTTAACCCGGGAACGCGTTAGACAAATTCAGGTCATAGCGCTGGATAAAATAAAGCGCAGTTTTGGCGAGCAATTAATGAGCTTTTTATAATGTACAAAATCAATAAAGAAAGCTAGTATAAATCCTACAAAAACAGTAGGATTAGTTAGAAATGTTTCAGACTGATGACAGGACGACGTGAAAACATCGGGTTTTGAGTGCAGTTGTAGGTCATCGCAACGCCACATAATGATCCTTTCGAGGGCCAGGAGATTTAAATCATGAAAAAATATATACAAACCACGCTTCTTTGGGCTGTTGTGTTAGTCGGTGCATTTTTAATATACAACCGCGTAAACACCACGCCGCCGATAGACGAATCCATCGCTTATTCCGACTTTATCACCAAGGTTAAGAATAAACTGGTGGAACGTGTAGAAATGTCCGGGCCTTCAATTAAGCTTCGCACATCGGACGGTCAGAATTATGAAACGTTTAACCCGAACGATCCTCATTTAATTGATGATCTTTTAAGCGCCGGTGTCCAGATAAGAACCAAACCGCCGGTACAGCAATCGGTTTTTATGCAGATGTTTATCTCCTGGTTTCCCATGCTGCTATTGATTGTTGTGTGGATGATCTATATGCGTAAAACCCAAGGTGGCGGCATGGGCGGCAATGCCTTTGGCAAAAGCAAGGCTAAGCTGCTCGAAGAAGACAAATTGACCGCCACCTTTGCGGACGTCGCAGGCTGTGAAGAAGCTAAAGAAGACGTGGCTGAACTGGTCGATTTTTTGGCGGATCCACTAAAATTCCAAAAACTGGGCGGACAAATACCGCGCGGAATTTTAATGGTAGGGCCTCCAGGTACCGGTAAAACGTTGATTGCCAGGGCGATTGCAGGCGAGGCTGGGGTTAAGTTTTTTACCGTTTCCGGTTCCGATTTTGTTGAAATGTTTGTCGGCGTCGGCGCATCCAGAGTCAGGGATATGTTCGCCCAGGCTAAGGAACACGCGCCTTGCATCATATTTATCGACGAAATCGATGCAGTCGGACGTCAACGCGGCGGCGCAGGCATGGGCGGCGGCAATGATGAGCGCGAACAAACCTTGAATCAGTTGCTGGTGGAAATGGATGGTTTTACCGGCAACGAAGGCGTTATCGTTATCGCTGCAACCAACCGCGCCGATGTGCTGGACAAAGCCTTACTTAGACCGGGTCGCTTTGACCGTCAGGTTAATGTCGGCTTACCCGATGTGCGCGGTCGCGAACAGATTTTGAACGTACATATTAAAAAAGTGCCCGCCGCCGATGATGTTAAATTAAAAGATATTGCTAGAGGCACGCCGGGGTTTTCAGGCGCGGAATTGGCGAATGTCGTCAATGAGGCCGCTTTGTTTGCCGCCAGATCGAATAAAGTGCAAGTCAGCATGAGCGATCTCGAAAAAGCCAAGGACAAAATTCTCATGGGCGCCGAGAGGCATACCATGGTGATGACGGAAGAAGATAAGTTATTAACAGCTTATCATGAAGCCGGCCATTGTATTGTTGGGCAATCATCGCCCGATCACGATCCTGTCTACAAAGTAAGCATCATGCCGCGAGGCCGGGCTCTGGGTATCACCATGTTTTTACCCGAAAGGGATCTATACAGCGCCAGCAAACGCAAACTGGAAAGCCAGATAGCCAGTTTGTTTGGCGGACGGATTGCGGAGCTTATGATTTATGGCGGCGACCGCGTGACCACAGGGGCATCCAACGACATAGAACGGGCTACTGAACTGGCGCGCAACATGGTCACCCGCTGGGGCTTTTCCGACAAGCTCGGCCCGCTGGTTTACGGCGAGGAAAACGGCCAACCTTTCATGGGTTATCCCGGCTCGCAAGGCAGTAAAGTGTCCAGTACGATCGCCCACCATATTGATGAAGAAATACGTGCGGTTATCGACGCCAACTATCAACGTGCAGAAACCATTTTGCAGGAAAACATCAGCATACTCCACAAAATGGCGGATGCCTTGATGAAATGGGAAACCATTAATAAGGATCAAATCGATGACTTGATGGCCGGTAAAGAGCCGCGTCCGCCACAGGATGATAATGATTCAGCCGGAAAGCCCAGTTATACCAAACCCGACAAAGTTGATATAAGTAAACCGGTAAAAACCGCTATCGACAAAAAGAAACCTGCCGGACAAGTTTGAGGTGCGCTTATTTTTGGGGCTTATGTTAAGCCCCATTTTTTTGCAGCACTGCTATTTGTAATAACATACCTGTCATATTTAAACCGTTGGCGTCATCAGAGCAATAGACGTTTATTAGGCAAGCGTCGACGTAAAGTATTTGCGCTTGAAGTAAAGGGCGACTTTGACCAGGCCGATTAAAACCGGAACCTCAACCAGCGGACCTATCACCGCAGCAAAAGCCTCACCGGATTGTAGGCCGAATACCGCTATCGCCACGGCGATGGCCAACTCGAAATTATTACCGGCGGCGGTAAACGACAGCGTAGCGCTAACACCATACCCGGCTCCGGCCTTGGCCGACATATAAAACGTAAGCAGGAACATAATAATGAAATAAATCACCAGCGGTACGGCAATGCGCGCCACATCCAAAGGCAGTTGCACGATATACTCACCTTTTAGGGAGAACATCACCAGGATCGTGAACAGCAGCGCTATCAGCGTGATAGGGCTAATTTTGGGGATGAACTTTTCCTCATACCACTGTTGTCCTTTGCGCCGCACCATGACAAAACGAGTGAGCATACCGGCAAAAAAAGGGATGCCGAGATAGATCAACACGCTTTTGGCGACCTCTATGATAGTAACCCGGACTTCCAGGCCGGAAGCAATGCCCAGCCAATCAGGCAGGACGGTGACGAAAATATAGGCATAAACGGAAAAGAACAGCACCTGGAAAATGGAATTGAAAGCCACCAGACCGGCGCAATATTCGGCGTCGCCCTGGGCCAGATCATTCCAGACCAACACCATGGCGATGCAGCGAGCCAGGCCGATAATAATCAAACCCACCATATATTCCGGGTAATCCCGCAGAAAAACTACCGCCAGCACAAACATCAGCACCGGGCCGATAATCCAGTTTTGGATTAAAGACAGCATCAATATTTTCGTGTTTTTGAAAACCTTGGGCAATTCCTCGTAGCGCACCTTGGCCAGCGGCGGATACATCATCAAAATCAGGCCGATGGCGATCGGTATCGAAGTCGTGCCGACCTGGAAATAATTCAGCTGATGGGTGAAGCTGGGCATAAAATAACCTAAGGCTATCCCGATGGCCATACTGATAAAAATCCACAGCGTTAAAAAGCGCTCGACAAAGCCCAGGCGTTTGGGTTTGTCCAGTTTCGTAGAGCCGGATAGGTTTGTTTTTGACGGGTTCATGGTTGTAATCTCGGTCAGTTAACTATTAAGTTTGCCTATTGCGTTCAACTCGGCGACCTGCGCCTCGCCGGACAATTCTTCCAGAGGCAAAGTCCGCATTTAGTCGCAGGGTGCCATGCGCGCCTTGCAGTTGCGATAAACTTAGCTGCACATCGCCATATCAGGCCTATTTGCCATTTTATGTAATCGTTCCAAATCGGTTTGAAACTGGCCGGTCATTTCAACAGCCGTCAATACATTTGCCAGTATCGGAAAAGCCCAGTCCGGCAAGGTCGGGTTAATCTGGTAATAAACCCATGATCCTTCACGGGTGTCCAGTAATAATCTGCATTGACGCAACAAGGCCAAATGTCTGGAAATTTTGGGTTGGGATAAATCCAGCGCCGTCGTTAATTCACAGACACAGAGCTTGCCTTGCTTTTGCAACAAAGCGACGCAACGCAAGCGCGTTTCATCGGACAAGCATTTGAAAAATTGAGCGGGGGACATGTTGTTAACTCTGCTATTGATATACGTATAATCATATATCAAAATATTTTGCGCGACAACTGTTTTCTGGCTCTATGTGAAATCACCTTAAGCGTTGGGCAAGTTTCATTAGCCATGCTGAAACCGGGTATCCGCCGATAGACAATAATGCCGGGAAAACTGTATCCGGCATTTCGAAAACAATATTAACGTCCAGTCTCAACAGGCTACTTGCTATTGACTTACGAAGCGTTTTGTTTATGTTGATGCCTTCAAACATTACGATCGTGGTTGCAAACCCCGATCGGCGCAGCTCACGATTTAACCGCCGCCTTGTCCTTGGGCTTATCTTCCGGTTTTTTCTGCGTTTCCACCACGCTCACCGTTTCGCCTTCGACCAATAAATCCGACGGGCTGGCAACCAGCACATCGCCGGGATTCATACCCTGCAAAATCTCGACTTCGCGCCCGAAATCGCGGCCCAGCTTGACGGGGCGAAAGGCGATGCGCTTTTCGGCATCGACAATGACGACATGTGTACCTGCCTGATCGACCACCAGGACATTGGCGGGCACCACCAATGGGCTGGCTTTGCCGCCGACCACGTTGATAGCGATTTCTACATAGGAACCGGGCAACAGCTTACCGTCAGTATTTGGTAGAGTAATATCCACCTGACGTGAGCGATTGATCGGGTCTAAAGCGCCTGCGACGTGTTCGACGCGGGCGGCGATGAGCTTGTCTTTTTCTTCGATCAGGCGCACCGTCACTTCCTGGCCGACCTTGACGTCATCCGAATAAACTTGCGGCACCCAGACGCTCAAGCGCAACGGGTCGATTTGCGTCAGCGCGAACAACTCTTGCGTGCCTGCGCTGATGAGACTGCCCACATCGACCGATCGGCGCGTAATAACCCCGGAAAACGGCGCGATAATACGGCGATAGCCTTCCAGCTTTTCCAGGCGTTTGACATTGACTTCGGCGGCCATCAGATCGGCTTGCGCCTGGTTAAGGGCGCCGCGTTTTTCATCGAGTTCCTGTTGCACCGCGCTGCCGGATTCGTTTAGAACCGTCCAGCGCTGCAAGGTCGAACGCGCCAATTCCAGCCTGACTTTGATCTGCGCCAGAGCGGCATGCCCCTGAGCCAGTTCCTGCTCCAATTCGGGTACATCAATCACCGCCAACAACTCGCCTTTTTTCACTTGATCGCCGAGGGTCTTGTGCCAGACGCTTAAATAGCCGTTACTGCGGGCATAAAGTTGCGTTTCCGTGCTGCCGCGCAAGCTGGCGGGCAACACTATCTTGTGCGATACCTCGCCCGGCCTTGAGCGCACGGCAATGACGCTGCGCGACAGGCTGTCGATGTTGCGCTGTTTCAAACTTTCGGCATCGCTTTGATTTATCACTAAGCGCCAGCCGCCTGCCAGCGTTAAAAAAAACAGCAGCCCGAAACCGACTCGCCTGACCACTATCAGGGTTCGTTGCGGATGGGACGGCAAAGAGAAAGTGGGGGTTTGATGATTGCTCATGACGGTTTTATTCGGTTATAAGGGTTGCTCGAATTGAATGGCGCTGTTCCAGCCAGCGATGGACACTGGCAAAAACGATGGGAACAAATATCAGCGTGGAAACTGTGGCAAAAGCCAGCCCGCCGATCACGGCTCGGCCCAGCGGGGCGTTCTGCTCTGCGCCTTCGCCCCAGCCGACCGCCATCGGCAACATGCCGACGATCATGGCGAAGGCCGTCATCATGACTGGCCTCAATCGGGTGGAGGCGGCTTCCAGGGCCGCCATTAACGGCGGCACGCCTTCGCCCAGACGCGTGCGGGCGAAAGAAACCACCAGGATGCTGTTGGCGGTGACCACGCCCATAGACATGATGCTGCCGGTCAAGGCCGGAATGCTCAGCGTGGTGCCGGTCAGGAACAACGTCCAGGCAATGCCCGCCAGCGCTGCAGGCAAGGCACTGACAATAATCAACGGATCCAGCCAGGACTGAAAGTTGACCACCAATAATAAGTACAACAACACGATAGCCACCGCCAGCCCGTTCGCCAGCCCGACAAACGAACTGTTGAGCGTCTGGATCTGACCGCGCACTTCCAGTTCAACACCGCGTGGCAATGTTGCTTTACTTTCTTCGATCAGCCGGTCTATATCGATGCTGACCGAACCCAAATCCCGATCCTCGACATTCGCGTAAATATTAAACACGTTATTGGCATTAAAGTGCGTCACCGCCGCTGGTTGTATCGAACGTTTCAAAGTTACCAGATTGCCCAATAATTGCGGCTGGCTTTTATTGATACCACCCACTGGCGTGCGCATTAATGCGTCTATGCTGTCGAGATCGAGCGGATTGCCCATTACGCCGATGTTTACCGTGTTGCCATTGGCTGGGTTCAACCAATAAGTCGGCGCGGTCTGCATACTGCCACTCAACGTCAACAGCAGATTTTGCGCAACATCGCGGGCTGAAAGTCCCAGTTGATGCAGTTGCGCGCGATTCATTTCCAGATCCAGCGCAGGTCTATTGGTGCGCTGGTAAATGTGGGCATCGACGATGCCGGGAATCTGGCGCAAGCGATTATTGAGCGTGACCACTAGCGGCAAGATCTCTTCCGGCTTGCCGCCAACTATTTGTATATCGATAGGCGCAGGCGTGCCGAAATTAAGGGTTTGGCTCACTTGATCGGCGGGTTGAAAAAAGAACTCGAGTTCGGGAAAAAGGCGCGGCAACTTTTCGCGTAAGTTCTTAATATAGGAGATGCTAGGCGCATGATCGCCAGGACGCAAAGAGATCATGATTTCGGTGTCAGCGGTTTCCACTGTGCCGGAATTGCCAAATAGCGTGTTACGCGTGCTGTACGGGCCGCCGATAATATCTAGCATATCGCCCAGTTCTTCCGTTGGGATAAGTTCTCGTATGATTTTTTCTACTTCGTCGATATGTTTAGGCATCTCTTCTATGCGTGTACCAGCGGGTGCTCGCACATGCAGCCTGATTTGGCCGGTGTCCACTGCTGGAAATAAATCCCGACCCAGCAATGGCACTAAAGTCAGCGACAGCAAACAAAATCCCAAAAAGGCAGAGCCGTAACGCAATCGATGATTCAGCAAATGACTGAGCAAAACAACATAATGCCCCCGGAAAGCTTCGAAGCCGTTCTCGAAAGCGTGGTGGACTTGCTTGAAAGTATGGGCGATGAAATGAGTCGGTGCCTGGCTCTTGCGGCCATGGTGACCGGCCATCATATACATCACCAACGTCGGCACCAGCGTACGCGACAACAGATAGGACGCCAGCATGGCGAACACCACGGCCTCGGCCATCGGCACGAACAGGCTATGCGCCACACCGGTAAGGAAAAACATCGGTACGAACACGATGCAGATACACAAAGTCGACACCAACGCCGGCATGGCGATTTCCGCCGCGCCATCAAGTATGGCCTGACGCGGATTTTTGCCCATCAATAGTTGCCGCTCGATATTTTCAATTTCGACAGTGGCGTCATCCACCAAGATACCCACCGCCAGCGCCAGTCCGCCCATCGTCATCAGGTTGATGGTTTCGCCGATCAGATACAACACGATCAGCGAAACCATGATGGATAACGGAATCGACACGGCGATGATGCAGGTGCTGCGCCAGTTGCCCAGGAACAGTAAAATCATAGCGGCGGTCAAGCCTGCGGCGATCAAGCCCTCGTGCATCACGTTACCGATGGCCGCCTTGACGAACAGTGACTGGTCAAACATCAGGCGCATATTGATGCCTTCAGGCATTTGCTCGAGAATCTTGGGAATGGATTGCTTGACGTAATCGACGACGTCCAGCGTCGACACGTTGCCGACCTTGAAGATGGAATTGAGTATGCCGCGCTCGCCGTTCTGGCGAGCTATCGTAGTTTGCGGCGACGCGCCGTCGCGTACATTGGCGACGTCGCGTATCAACGTGGTCGTGCCATTGGCCGTGCGCACCGGTATGTCGCCGATGCGGGGAATGGAGGCAATCGAGCCGTTCAGGGTGACGTCGTATTCGGTAGAACCAACTTTGATCGTGCCTGTAGGCAATATTAAATTCTGTATCGCCATCGCATCGACTAGGTCGGCAGGCGTCAGTCCTCTGGACAGCAAGGCTGATGGATCAATGTCGACCGTAACTTGGCGGCTTTTGGAACCAAAAGGACTGGTTAGCGCAACACCTCGTTTCGATTGCAGAGCGTTGCGGACGATGTTATTGGTAAGATCGTTCACCTCCGTTTCCGGCACAACGCTGCTGGAAATGCCCAATTGCACCAGCGGTAAATCGGAAGCGGAATACTGTATCACCTGCGGGGGCGCGGTGCTGGGTGGTAGAGAACGATAAACCGAGTTGCTGCTGGACATCACCTGCGCAAGGGCGGTGCGTATATCGACGCCCTCATGAAAAAACACCTTGATGACTGCAGCTCCTGCTAAAGAAACAGATTCACTGTGCTCAATGCCGTCTATCAAGGACATGGATCGTTCGACCGAACCGGTAAGACGATCCGCAATTTCCTTGGCGGTCATACCTTTGTAATCCCACAACATGGCGACGACCGGAATATTAATATCCGGAAAAATGTCGGTAGGCATGTTGCGTAACACATAAGGCGTGGACAACAGTATCAGTAGCGCCGCCACGATAAACGTGTAAGGGCGGCGTAGTGCAATATTAACGATCCACATGGATTTCTCGGAGAATTCGAATTAGTAACGGGCTGCTCTAAATGATCTGGCTGTTTTTTTTAACAATCACCGCCCAAGAATAGTTAAAGCTTTTAGATTCAATAAGCCGCCAGCGCCCTCATCTGGCGGGCTTTATCCAAGCGAAATGCGACGATGTCCCACTGGATGTTGCGGAAAAATGCGTCTATATAGGATGCTGTCGTTGCACCGTAATCCATTTGATAATCCAGTTTGGCCGGATTGAAGGGCAGTGGTTTCTGTTCGTGTAGGGTCGTGAAAGCGGGAGGTGTCGATGCTTTAACCGGAGCTTCCGGGGTCGCTTCGGCAGCAAATGTATCGGTTGCAAATGCTGCCAATGCCGCGCCCGCAGAGGCAATGGCGATAAAATCACGTCGGGTGTAAGGGGGCATGCAGGTTTCTCCGCTTTTTTATTGATTCATCGCACAATTCGTTTGACTGTTATTTTTAGCTCGATGTGTCGGGTTAGACTATCGCTAACCCGACCTACGGCTATGCTATAGACTTTATTCCTTAATACGAATCAGGTCATGGCAAGCTTTGCAGGATTCGCCGACTTTGCCGAACTGGGTCTTGATCAGGTTGACATCACCGGTAGCTGCTACTTTTGCCAATTCATTGGCCGCTTCGTTAAAAGTATTGGCCAGTTTGGTAACTTCATCTTTTTTCAGGAAGAATTCAGGTTTTAGGCGGGTTTGTTTCCAGCCTATGCCTTGGTCTGAACCTTCCGTATAAAGCGCACCCAATCCGGAATTGGCCACTGCGGCTATAGCATTGGCTGCCGCAGTCACGCTGTCTTTGTTATAAGTGTCAGGATGGTCGACGACCTGGCTTTTAATTTTCTGGACGTTCCAGGCCGCAAACGAATAAGCCGATTGCCGCCATCTGATATTTTCTTCAATCGGGCCGGCGAGCGCCGCTGTGGCAGTAGCTGCAAGCAAAATAGCGAGAGTTAATTTTTTTTTCATGTTTCAGTTCCTTAAGTTAAATGATAAAAGAGCGGGTGGTTAAAAACTGGAGTTGGCGGGTACGGTTTGTTGCGGGCTTTGCGCCGAATAAAGCTGTGATGCTCCACTCGAAACCCCCCACATCACCGTGCTGGAAATAATCAACGACAGAATAAAACGGATGACACCAAAGCCTTTACCCTGATAATGGGTTGCCGCCAAAGCGACGGGGACTTCTTTTTTTCCCGTCAGCATGGGCGCGACAAGATTGGTTTTTTTAACCCAGCGATAAAAAATAATGGCGATTAAATGTAAAACCACCAGCGCCAGCAACACATAAAAGGTGGTGCTGTGCAAGCTGGTCAATTGATTGCTAACCGACTTATCGACAAAATCGAACAACGGGCCTTCAAATGCAATATCGTCGTTAGCAAACAATCCTGTGCCCACCTGCACCGCCACCGCAGCCAACAGTGCGATGACCGACAGCGCACCCAGCGGATTATGGCCGATACCGTGCCATTGGCCTTTAAGATAAGCGGACAGCCGTGAAAAAGTAGGAAAAAAAGTCGAAAACCGGGAATGGGTCGAGCCTATAAAGCCCCAGACGATGCGAAAAACAAGTAAGCCAAGTATAAAAATACCGAGTCGGCCATGCCAATCGATCAGCTCGCCGCCGATGGTGGCGGTGACATAAGCCGCTATCACTGACGCCGCCAGCAGCCAGTGAAACAAGCGATGCGGCAAGTCCCAAATATGAATAGTCACTTTCATCTTGATTACCTCGTGTTAACTGGCGTACTTCACTGAGCAGCCATAGGGTTTAGTGTTGGATTTGGCGACTTTCCTGCCTGCGGCAAGATCGGCCAGGGCGGCGCTGACATAGTTTTCAGCTTTGCCTATATCGGATTGGTCGGCAGAAGGGATACTGTCTATCCCGCCTTTGTAAACCAACACGCCTTGCGGATCGATAATAAAAAACTGCGGCGTATTGGTTGCGCCATACAGCTTGCCTATCTTGCCGTCGTCATCGAACAGGGTATTGGTCGGCGTGGCGCCGCGATGGGCATTGAGTTTTTGGGCGGTTTCGCCACTCACATGGCCTTGCTTATCCGGCGCCGATGAAATCACTTGCAGCCAGACGATACCTTTGGCGACCGCGTCTTTTTGTAGATTGGGAATATTGCCGCTTTCATAATGTTTCACCACAAACGGGCATTCGTGGTTAGTCCATTCCAAGACCACGGTTTTACCGTGCAGATCGGCAAGCTTAACGGTAGTGCCATCAGCGGCTGTAGCGGAAAATAACGGCGCCGCCTTATCTACTACGGATTCGGCATAGACGGTTGTCGATGCGAAAGCAAAGCCCACTAAAGCAATTTGAAAAAGTCGATGTAAAAACATGGTTAACTCCAAAATAATGATAAAAAGGCTGTGCAAAAAAAACCGTTTCCGGCGTTGTTTTCGGATTTCGCCCCTACACTTTCCCTCTGACCGCCTGCGTGACAATTTCCGGGGTCAATAACTGCGGCAATACAACCGGATGCGTTGAGTTTTCAGCGCCTGCCGGATAAAAAACATAGAGCGGTACGCCGCTACGCCCGAATTCGGCCAGGATCTTGGTGATTTCAGCATCGCGGTTCGTCCAGTCGCCTTTCAAATAAGTAATGCCTACACTTTTAAAAGTATCGATAACCGAACGCTGGCTCAACGCCACCTTTTCATTGACCAGGCAACTGATGCACCAGGCCGCCGTCAGATTTATAAACACCGGCTTTCCCGCACTGCGCAATTCGCTCAAACGGGCTGCCGAGTAGGGTTCGTAGTTTGTCGCCGACTCGGAATTTAGGCATATTGCAGCGGGAACTGCGGTCGCCACGCCAAAATAACCGCCTATCAAAGCCAGGGCCAGCGCCAATCCGGCAGCGCCGGAGCCGCTACGTTGCGCCGTTTTTCCTGTGTATTTTGAAAATTCGTAGAGCCAGGCGGCAAAGGCGATAACCACCATTCCGCCCAAGGCCACCGCAACGGCATTAATACCCGCTTGTTGCGCCAGCACCCAGACCAGCCACACCGCCGCGCCGTACATGGGGAAAGCCAGTCCCTGTTTTAATTTATCCATCCATGCGCCGGGTTTCGGCAGACTGCGTTGCAAAAACGGCCAGAAGCTCAGCAATAAATAGGGCAATGCCAGCCCTAAACCCAAACAAAAAAATACGGCTAACAACACAACGGGCGGCTGCGTTAGCGCAAAGCCCAGTGCCGCGCCCATAAACGGCGCGGTGCAAGGCGTCGCAACGATGGTTGCCAATACGCCGGTAAAAAAGCTGCCGCTGTAACCGGAACGTCCGGCCAGTGATGAGCCGATACCCGCCACCGAACCGCCGATAGTAAACACGCCGGATAAGCTGAGTCCGACGGCAAAAATTAAATAAGCCACCGCCAACACAAACAGCGGCGACTGAAATTGAAAGCCCCAGCCGATCTGAACCCCGCCTGCCCTTAATGCAATTAACACGCCACCGAGCAAGGTGAAACTTGCCAATATGCCCAGTGTGTAGGCCAGTCCTTGCAGGCGGGTTTGCACAGGCGACTGGTGCGCATGCTTGATTAACGATAAGGCCTTAATGGACAGTATCGGAAACACACAGGGCATCAGGTTTAATATCACCCCGCCCAAAAAAGCCAACAGCAATGCCGAGGCCAATACTAAGTCGGGTTGTTCGGATGGAAGCGTGACACCACTTGCCGCCAGCGCCGATCCGGCAATGTTGACACTAAACCCGCGTGTAACCCGCTTGCCGCTACTGTTTTCCGTCACCGTCAAAACACCGGTTAAATTCTCGCCCAGAGCCAGCGGCTTATCTCCCGCTCGTAGCTTCAAAGCCAACGTATTGCCGGAGATCTGCCAGGGTTGCTCGGCGCTATGCTGTATTTGTCCCCATTTGGCCGGATAAAACCGGGCTTTGCTAATAGCCACAAAGGGTAGTTCGGTGTCGGTGATGCTCAAAACCAAAGCCTGTTCGTTATGCGCCAGACGAATAGGCCAAGGGCTACTCACTGGTAATGCAGCGCGGGCCGTTTTAATCAACGGACTGTCCTTCCCTGTATCAACGCCTAGAGATACCACCGGCAACACCAGTTCTAACTCAACTTTCTGGGGTATGCAGACTTCCTCGCAGACCAGCCATTTAACTTGGGCTTTGATCGGAAACACACCGCCGATAACGCTATCGCCCGGTACTTTAAGCGCGGACAGCAAGGTGACTTCATTTTCATAGCCGTAATTCGTCACCGGCCCCAGCGTAATAACTTCGGGGGTCGGCCATTGAATTTCGCCCGCTGTAGCGCCTGCGGGCAGCTGGTAGGCGATGGTCGTAGGCAAACCGGAATCGCCGGGATTGATCCAGTAAGTATGCCAATGCGGAATGATGCGCTGGTTGACACCCACCAGAATCTCGTCACCCGGATGTACGGCATCGACTGACGCTATCAATTGCGCTTTAACTTGCCCGGTTTCCGCTGTAGACGTGTCGGCTAAGGCTTGCTGGCAAAACAGCACACACAAAACAAACACGATAGGGACGGAGCAAAGTCTAAACATAAAAATCCAGAATTATCAGTAATAATGTGATTCCCAAGAAAACATAGTATCCACGAAAAGCATCAAAAAAGCGTCGAAAGCCCGGTTTCACAGATAATTCTTTTGGTGGGTTCATGATAGAAAATCACCTAAATCTTAACTACGCAAGTGCTTGTTAAAAAAGGCTATCGTGCGTTCCCATGCCAACTTTGCCGCCGCCTCGTCGAAACGCGGAGTGGTGTCATTGTTAAAGCCATGCTGCACGCCCGGATAGATAAAGGCTTCGTAACTCACACCGGAAGCTTTCAACGCGGTCTCGTAAGCAGGCCAACCTGCATTGATGCGCTCATCTTCTCCAGCATAATGTAGCAACAGCGGCGTTTTAATTTTCGCCGTCTCTTCCGCAGTCGGTTGGCTGCCGTAAAAAGGCACGGCAGCGGCAAGGAAAGGTAACTGCGTCGCCAGATAATTGACGATGCCACCGCCGTAACAAAAGCCGACTGCGCCGACTTTGCCGTTGCCTTCGGGCAACTGTTTCAACACCTCGGCGGCGGCGATAAAATCGGCGCGGGTTTTGGTTTGATCCAGCCCTTTAAACAGTTCACGCGCCTTATCTTCATCGCCGGGATAGCCGCCTAATGGAAACAGCGCATCGGGGGCGAAAGCGATAAAATTATCCAGCGCCAAACGCCGGGCTATGTCTTCAATGTGCGGATTCAGGCCTCTGTTTTCATGGATAACCAGCACCGTCGGCAGCTTGCCGCTAAATTGAGCGGGTTTGACCAAATAACCGCGTATCTTGCCGTAACCTGACGGCGACGGATATTCCACATAGCTGGCCGAGAGTCGCGGATCATCCAGACCTATTTGTTGAGCTTCTGCAAAACGCGGACTCAGCGCCTCCAGCAAGCCCTCTGCGGTCAGTCCGACCAGCGCAAATTTTGCGGCCGACGTTAAAAAACCCCGGCGTGACAGATCGCCATGAACATAGCGATCGAATAATTTCAGCACTTGCGGATCGAAGTCTTTAGCTGTTTTACGTGTCATGTGTATTCCTTAAATTTCTTGTTCCCATGCTCCAGCATTACTGCCATTATGTTAAGCAGGAGCGCAACGGCTTTAGCCGTTGCTATCAACGATTGGCTATAGACCCATCAACGGCTAAAGCCGTTGTACCCCTGCATTTAACGCCTTAACTTAATAGCAAGGGTGCTCCAGCGTAGGAACAATGTGATTATTTCGCGCGGCCTTTATAGCCTTGTGCAATCAATGGTATCTTATAAGCGGAACCGCGCCCTACGGCATAAAGCGTTTTCTTATCCGTACCGGCAAAAGCGATGTTTTGCGGTTTTTGCGGTAGAACAATGATACCCAAAGCATCGCCCTTGGCAGTGAACACCTCAATGCCGGAATTGGATGCCACATAAAGCCTGTCGTTATCATCGATAGCAAGGCCGTCGGCGCCGCTGGACCAGGCATTGTCTTCATTTTTCCAACCGTCCAACCGGGCGAATTTACGCTTGTTGCTGATGCTGCCGTCAGCGGCCACGTCATAAGCGAGTACATGTTCGCCTAGGGTATTGGCGACATACAGCACCTTTTCATCTTTGCTCAGCTGTACGCCGTTTGGACGATCTATATCGTTAGCCAGGCGTTTGAGTTCACCGGCGGGGGTGATATAAAACAGGCCTGGGTGTGAAGGCGGCGGATTGGGGATTTCCTTGGTCGGACGAGTGCCGCTGTCGGTAAAGTAAACGCCGCCGCTCTTGTCGACAACAGTGTCGTTAGGCCGTTGGAAAGGCACGCCTTCAAAATTTTCTGCCCAGGCTTTTTTCTTGTCGACAGGATAGATAACGCCGACCTGAGGTTTAAGCGTTTGAGCGGCGATGAGTTCTCCTGCGGCATTCAAGGCCAGGCCGTTAGCCCCGTTAGAGTCTTCTAAAAATGTTGTAACGGTGTTGTCGGGCGCGATACGCACGATCCTGTTGGCATTGGTTTCAGTAAACAACAAGCTGCCGTCGGTGTAAGCTATCGGGCCTTCCGTGCCTTTAAAGCCGTCCTTGATCAATTCAATAACGACGCCGCCGACGGCCACGCCTGGAATAGGCGGCGTAACGGGTTCTTCAGCTTGGGCTACAGCTACAAACGCCAATGCGCTCAGAACTGAAAATAATTTTATCGGTGTGGTTTTAAGCTGCATTTTCTTTTTCCGTATTAAAGACGAAGATCAATTTTTAAAAAAACTACTCAGTGGTTGTTTAGTTGCCACAGATTCACAGATTAATGCTTCTGGATATCATAAACATTTCTGTGTATCTGTGGCGCTTATCTTTATTGCCAAGTTATGCCTAGCCTAGCCTATGTGTTATTGCTTAGGCGCCGTCAACACCGCTAACTTGGTAATTCCTGAACGCTCTATCGATGCCATTACTTTAGCGACCGTGCCGTATTGAACGGCATCGTCGGCGTTAAGATTGAGCGCAATCTCTGGATCGGCGGCCTTGCGGGTTACCAGTTCATTTTCAAAGGCTTCCAGGGCAACTTCCACCTTGTCCAGAAAAACTTTTCCTTTGGCGTCGACGCTGATATACACCGCTTCTTTTGCTTCAGGCGGCGCCGTTTCGGCCGTCTTCGGTAAATTGACGTGTATGGCTTGCGTCAACAGCGGGGCGGTTACGATAAACACCACCAACAACACCAGCATCACATCCACCAGCGGTGTGACGTTGATCTCGCTCATTACGTCATCACCACCGCCATCATCTTTAGTATTAAATGCCATTAGATTTGCGCCCCCTGCGCTTCTAGGTCGTTATGAAGAGTGAGTGAGCCTTCATGACTGGTTTTAGCTGTCGGTTTTTTTGCGCCGGTTTCGCTGGCGCGTGATACCGAACTGGTTCCAGGACTTGCAATTAAGAACGAAGTTTTCAAGGCAAGATGAACAAAATCGATAGAGAAGTCGTCCAGAAATGCCCAAATCACTTTATTTCTGCGTATGAAGAAGTTGTAGGCGATAACCGCAGGCACCGCCACCGCAATACCGACTGCCGTAGCAACCAGCGCTTCGCCGATAGGGCCGGCCACCACTTCCAAACTGGCTGACCCGCTTTTACTGATGCTGGTCAATGCGCCCATAATGCCCCAAACCGTACCGAATAATCCCACGAACGGAGAAATACTACCTACGGTTGCCAGTATGGCCAGACCACTTTCCAACGCTCCGCGCTCTTTTTGCATCTGTTGACGTAAGCGTCTGTCCAGCAACTCCTGACGATCCCCGGTATGTTCAAGATCGTGTGTCGTGGTGCCGCCGTCAGCTTCCCGCAAAGTTGTGAAACCCACTTCAGCAACCCTGGCGGCGGGGCCTTTATTGTTTTGTAATAATGAAGCTGCTTGAAAATTCGCAGCTCCCCAAAATTTCTTGCCATAAAGCCTGTTGTGATGGGAAATCCGCAGATGCTGTATGCCTTTGATCAGTATCAAAGTCCACGTCACTGCGGAAAACCCGATTAAAATCCATAAAGTGGCGTCTACGATCAGCGCCGACGTAAGTTCTGGAGCCGCAGGCGCAATGTCTGCAACGGCCGCTGCCGCTCCACCAATTGGATTGCCTGTTATCGACACTTGAGCCGCTGCCTGTGAAATATCTGTTGCAGCAGTAGATGTTGTTTCTGTCATAATTAAACCTCAACCTTATAAAGTAAAAGAAATAGGGATCGTTACCAAACCATCGATGGGGGTTGTTCCGCGCATAGCGGGAACAAATGACCATTGTTTGACTGTTCTAACCGCCTCATCGTCCAACACTGGTTTTCCGCTGGATTTAATCACGGAAACATCGTCAGGCTTGCCGTTAGCGAGTACATGCACCTTCATCAGCACTTTACCCTCCCAGCCATGATCAAGGGCTATATCAGGATAAACCGGTGGCGGATTGTTCAGGTAACCTGCGCCCGCACGCGGCTGCGTCACTTTTTCTTCCACCGGCGGCGGCGCGGGGGCAGCTGTCGACGTCGCTGACGCATCGGTTACCGCACTGTCCGACGGAACCGGGATCGGCTCAGCCGCCGGAGGCGCAGGCTTGGGTTGCACCTTCGGCTTGGGCGGTTTTTTAAGCGCAACCACTTTAGGCGGAGGCGGCGGTGGCGGCTGTATGATCGGTTTGGGCGGCTGCGGACGGACAAATGAGATCTGCACCTTGGAGGGCGGCTTGACCGGCTCGACCAGGGCTGTTTCAACTGGCGGGTGTTTGAAGTGATAAACCACAGCGCCATGAATCAGAACGGCCAAAACAATGATTAACAGATAGTCGCCGACTTTGCTGTCCTGACTGTCAAAATCATGTCTGAAATCGCCCAAGGCCACGGCAACCGGCAAAGCAGAGAAGCTTTTAATTAACTTGCTGGTGCCCGATTTAATGGAAACGACATTGGTCTTTTTCCTGCCGGGCGGCGGCGCTGCTGCCGGTACCGTATTGGTAAAAGCCTTTAAAGGTCTATTCATGCGAGAACTCCCGTTTTTAAAAAATCGCCGATTTCTGTTTATTCATTAATAAACCGATGGATAACCCCATCGCCAACCAGCTATAGTTGATACTGTTATTATGAATAAAGCATGTACCATGCCAGATATTTATAAATCCGTAAAAACACCGAAAAAAAACGCAATAAGAAACCATAACATACCGTAATTAAAGTATTTATATTGACATATTGAAGTTATAAATATGATGAATCAGTCGTAAACAGCAACGTTGCCTAAATACCGCGATTTAGCGGCTGCTTGTTGAGCATCAGTTTTAATAACCTTTTGCTACTTGTGTGTTGACTGATCAACACTTGATGGAGTGCTACGCATATGGAAAGTTATAGCGGGGGACCGGCAGGCAAAAAAGTTATCGCTCACTACCATTGATTAGTGTGCATATAGGGCAGACTGCCGCCTATAACATCACTAATTTTGCCCGTGTGGAGCTTGTTATGAAGTCATTACAGAGGAACGGACTAGCACTTCTCAAAGCGCATTGATTTTTTTGAGGTAAAATTTAAAATTTCCATTTTCAACAAGAAAATCGGTAATTATAGTTATTTAGCCCCAAATAACGGGTTTTTTTATGACTTGAAGTCGTAGCACAGGGCTAGCAGGTGCTGTGCCGCAGCAGTCGGCGTTGTCGTACCGACTTCAACAGAAACGGATAGCTCGGCTAATGCCATCTTCACGCCGGGGTGCTCACGAAAACGGCTACGCAAGCCTGAATCGATCTGCTGCCACATCCAGTCCAGCGCCTGACGGCTACGCCGCGCCTCAATTTCGCCGCTAGCCGTCAGTGTGCGCCTGAATTTTTCGATGTGTTGCCAGAACTCTACAAGTCCATCCTTTCTGGTTGCCGACAGCGTCAGCACCGAGGGCTGCCAGTTGTGGGAGGCCGAACGTAGCGTGGACAGCGCCAAGCGCATTTGTGTAGCAGCAAGCTGTGCCGCCAGCGGATCAATGTCGGCCTTGTTGAACACCACCAAATCGGCAAGTTCCATGATACCCTTCTTAATCGCCTGTAAATCGTCACCGGCATTCGGCAGCTGTAGCAATACAAAGACATCGGTCATACCCGCCACTGCCGTTTCAGATTGGCCGACGCCCACCGTCTCGACAATGATGATGTCATAGCCTGCGGCTTCACACAGCAGCAAGGTTTCACGCGTGTATTCGGCCACACCTCCGAGATTGCCGGAGGATGGCGAAGGCCGGATAAAAGCTTCCGTGCGCTGAGAGAGCCGTTCCATGCGTGTCTTGTCGCCGAGAATCGATCCGCCATTAACACTTGACGATGGATCAACCGCAAGCACCGCCACACGATGTCCGCCTTCAATCAAATACACTCCCAGCGCTTCAATGAAAGTCGACTTTCCCACTCCCGGTATGCCCGAGATGCCAATCCGTATCGAGCGACCGGTATGTGGAAAAAGCGTGTCCAGCAATTTCTGCGCCCTCTGCCTATGATCGGGGCGCGTCGACTCTATCAGGGTGATGGCTTTGGCCAATGCACGGCGATTTCCGGCCAGCAAGCCGTCGACGAGCAAAGTGTCCTGCGCGTTAGGGCAGGCTTGGCTCAGTTTTGGCAAGGGAGGCATCGCGAACGTCAGTCGCTGGCCGACAGGTGTTTTGCGCGAATGGCGCGCAAAACTTCGTTGGCGCATTGCGGAATCGGCGTACCCGGCCCGAAAATACCGGCGATGCCCGCTTTGTAAAGCTCATCGTAGTCCTGCGCCGGAATCACACCGCCAACAATGATGACAATATCGTCGGCGCCCTGGTCGCGTAGCGCCTTAATCAGCGCCGGCACCAGCGTCTTGTGACCTGCGGCCAGGGTGGAAACGCCTATCGCATGCACGTCGTTTTCAACGGCCTGACGCGCCGCCTCTTCCGGCGTCTGGAATAGCGGCCCAACGTCGACATCGAAGCCGAGGTCGGCAAACGCCGTAGCGACGACGTTGGCGCCGCGGTCATGACCGTCCTGCCCCAGTTTGGCAATCATGATGCGCGGGCGTCGCCCCTCTGCAAGTGCAAAGCTGTCGGTCAGGCTGCGGATTGCCTGCATGGTTCCATCCTCGCCAAACGCCGCACTATAGACCCCCGACACCGTTTGATTGGTGGCGCGATGACGACCCCATACCGTTTCCAGAGCATCCGAGATTTCGCCAACGGTAGCACGCAGTCGGCTCGCCTTGATGGCCAGATCGAGCAGATTTCCGCTCCCCGTCTGCGCCGCGCCGGTCAATGCCGCCAGCGCCGATTGAACGGCCTCGCTATTGCGTGTTTCACGAATTTTCTTCAGGCGGTCGATCTGACTGTCACGCACGGCATGATTGTCCACGTCGCGAAAATCTATCGGGGCCTCCTCCTTGAGCTTGTACTTATTCACCCCAACGATCACATCCTTACCGGAATCTATGCGAGCCTGCTTTTCCGCCGCACATTTCTCGATCTGCATCTTGGCCCATCCGCTCTGCACGGCCTTCGTCATGCCGCCTATACTGTCAACTTCTGCAATGATGCGCCAGGCCTCGTCGGCAATGTCCTGCGTCAGCTTTTCCATCATGTAGCTGCCTGCCCAGGGATCGATTACATGAGTGATGTGCGTTTCTTCCTGAATGATGAGCTGGGTATTACGTGCGATGCGGGATGAAAATTCGGTGGGCAGCGCTATGGCTTCGTCGAGCGAGTTGGTGTGTAAGCTTTGTGTACCGCCAAACACTGCGGCCATGGCTTCAATAGTGGTGCGCACCACATTGTTGTAAGGATCTTGCTCGGCGAGCGACCAACCCGAAGTCTGACAGTGCGTACGCAGCATCAAGGACTTCGGGTTCTTCGGATTGAACTCATTCATGATCCGCCACCACAGCAGTCGCGCGGCACGCATTTTGGCTATTTCGAGATAGAAGTTCATGCCGACGGCCCAGAAAAAGGATAGGCGTCCGGCGAAATCATCCACATCCATGCCCGAAGCCAGCGCCGTTTTCACATACTCACGTCCGTCGGCCAGCGTGAAGGCGAGTTCCAGCGCTTGGGTCGCCCCGGCTTCCTGCATGTGGTAGCCGGAGATGGAGATCGAGTTAAACTTGGGCATGTGCTTTGCCGTGTAACCGATGATGTCGGCAATGATGCGCATCGACGGCTCAGGCGGATAGATGTAGGTATTGCGAACCATGAACTCCTTGAGAATATCGTTCTGGATCGTTCCTGAAAGCTGATCCTGCGACACGCCCTGTTCCTCTGCGGCCACTACGTAGCCGGCAAGGATCGGCAGCACAGCGCCGTTCATGGTCATCGACACCGAAACCTTATCGAGCGGAATACCGTCAAACAGGATCTTCATGTCCTCCACGGAATCAATCGCCACGCCGGCCTTGCCGACGTCGCCCGTCACGCGTGGATGATCCGAGTCATAACCGCGATGAGTGGCCAGATCGAAAGCCACCGATACGCCCTGCCCGCCTGCGGCCAGCGCCTGACGGTAAAACGCATTGGAAGCCTCAGCCGTTGAAAACCCGGCGTATTGACGTATGGTCCATGGCCGCCCTGCATACATGCTGGCTTGCGGCCCGCGCAGGAAAGGCGCGAAACCCGGCAGCGTGTCAGTGTAGGGGAGTCCCTCGACATCGGCCTTGGTGTAGAGCGGTTTTACGGTGAGACCCTCCGGTGTAACCCAGTTCAGCCGCGATATATCACCATCGGGGGCCGACTTGGCAGCCGCATTGACCCAAGTCTCAATCGAGGGGATGCTCACTTCGGGTGCCTTGCTCATATTTCTGCCTTTTCCAATGCCTCATCTCCAGATGCTGTTGACGTCCTGACTGACGGCATCGTACTACATCCATAATTATAAAGACAAGACTGTCTTCGCATATTTTCCCATAAAGAAAATTGCTGTATCTATATAAATTATTTGGAGAAACAAGTTTATGTCACTATTATAATGAGCCGCCTAATAAAGTAATCACGATACGGCAAAATGGATAACTGTCCAATGTTGTCGCAATTACCCATCAAAAGAACCCGACTCGATTAATCAAACTGAATCGAGTCAGGTTCTTTTGATGGAGGAATTTTCGAAAAAACCTAATATGCCAACTGAATCCGAGCAAACTTTCACATACGAAACCCTTTTTGAACAGCATATTCCCGACTGCATTCAGCTTGCACTCAGCAACTATGAAGAATTTAAGGATCAACCTACCCATGTTGAGCAGTGGTTTGCACAGCGTATTGTTCATAACCCCTGGCAAAAAACCTTACCGGGAATAGCCGTAGGAATTAAACACGAAGGCCGCCTGATCGCCTTTCGCGCTATGTTTGCACAGCCTTGGTGGCTCAACGGGCTATCGACGACCGTTGCATTTGCTGCCAATACCACAGTTGACCACCAATATCGCGGAAAAGGGCTGGGCACACAGCTAATCGGCGACAGCAAAAAATTTGCTATCGTCACAGGAAGTACGAGTGCCGGATTTATCACCCAGAAAGTTTATAAAAAACTTGGTTTTTCTGAGGTGGGAGGAGCCAATAATGATTTCTTTCGATTACGTGTAAGCTTTCAAGGCTCCCTAATAAAACGGTTTGGCAAAATACTAGGATCCCGATTAGGACGGCTATTGGATTTCTCGCTACAATTTCGAGATGCTAAACTCCAGGCGCATCAAGGCTTTTATCTTAAGCAAACATTCCATTGCGATACCCAATTTGACCAGTTGTGGGAACAAGCAAAACACGGTTACAGTTCGTGTCTTGAACGCAGTAGCGCCTATTTAAACTGGCGGCTTTTTGATGCGCCTACCTGCCAGCTGCATTTAAGCGCCTTGTACGATGCCTCATCGACACTGCGCGGATTTGCTGTCTGGCACATCCAGAAAGCTTCAGATTCCGTCAGCATAGCGGTGTTAAGAGATATTTTTTATCCTCAAGACGATGAAGCCTGCTTGCGAACGCTGCTGGCGCTTTTGATTAGCCATTGGCGGGATCAAGGCATTTCCTGGGCTAACCTGGAAGTGGCGTCACCGCAACTCACGGCATTATTTACAAAATTAGGTTATGAGCCTCTGTCCTCTCGCGGTAACCGCTATCAGATTTTCAGCGAGCAGCCATTGGCCGACACGGTGTTACAGAACTGGTTTAGAAGCGCTCTTGATGGTGATTATTTCGACCACTCCTTATAATTCCAGCTATCTACTCGGTAACGTTGACCCGTTCAGGACTCGTGTTTTAAGCTTACTACGGCTACGTCGGTGACTTTTTAATTGATGTACAATTTGGAGATAAATAAGAATGCAGACTGAAACCATTGCGATAATTTCCACGGTTTTAAACGAACGTAATAGTATAAAAAACTTGCTGGATGCATTTTTATCCCAGACGCGCAAAGCTGATGAAATAATCATCGTAGATGGGGGCTCGACAGATGGAACCCTGGACCTTTTACAAGATTACGCGCGGAATAATCCGAGCCTGCAATACATCGTTGCTAAAGGCGTAAATATCGCACAGGGCCGTAATATTGCTATCGCTCGCGCGAATGCCGACATTATTGCGGCAACCGACGGGGGTTGCCACCCGGAACCGACTTGGCTTGAAGAGCTGGTAAAACCCTTGCTCGACAACCCCGATTTTGCGGCGGTTTCCGGGGTTCGTAAAATCGAGTCTGCTAACCGGTTTGAGCTTTTCGCCGGCGCTTTATCGACATCAGGCAATTCCGCCAATGAGCATGACCGCGTATTTCACGGCAGAAATTCGGCGTTTAGAAAAAGCATCTGGACGGCAGCGGGAGGTTATCCTGAATGGCTTTATACTGCCGAAGACACTCTGTTTGCCCAAAAAGCCAAGGCACTAGGCTGTAGAGTGGCTTTGGCCTCAAACGCTATCGTATCCTGGCGCCCCAGGCCCAACTTAAAGAAACTGGCCAAACAGTATTTTTTATATGGTAGAGGCACAGGCCGAATAGCTCAGGCTGATTTAACGGCGGCATTTTATCATTTACGTAACCATGCCATTTGGATAGGCACATTTTTACTGGGCTTCTACTCTTATTGGTTTTGGTTGGTGAGTTTGGCTACGCTGATTTTTATGTATCTAACTTTAGTCCGTCCTGTTTTGAACAAACTAAAAAAGCAGGGCTATGATCGCCTTGGACTTTATGCCTATGTGCCGATAATCGTGATGACGCGTAGCCTTTATAATAATATCGGTCAACTCTATGGCTATTGGGAATATAACAAAGTGGAGCCTTTCAAAAAAAACCATGACCTGTATTGTTCCGGTCACTGGAAAATGGCGCATTTTAATAGTTAGTGCCTGAACGAAAAAGCCACTTTTCAAAAAAAACCGCTCAAAATCAGGAATCTTTATTTTTGAAAATTTTTTCTGCACAGGAAAAAAACGATTCATTTCCTGATTTACTAGCCACCATTCGGAATTATTCCTATAAATTACAAATTGTAGGCACACCTTCCCTGTGGATAATCTTTCGGCTCTTGTCAAAAAAGCGTCAGGCAGCCCGTTTTTGTTTTTCGGCCAACACCCGCTGCTCTGCGCCCTGTCGCGTATGATTACACCCAATTTTTGAATGTTACGTGACAATACGGCTAATGCAACATAACGCTCAAAGGCTTCAATACCGTGATCAAGTAACCGTTACTTTCGTCGAAAAATACGCAGCCAGAATATGCCTTCCAGTAGTAATCCTGAGATCAGGAATACGACGACGCCGGAAGACGCGCCGATAATGTATGAGGCAATAGCCGCAACTAAAGTCAACAAGGTAACAACATACTTCATCCAATCGACGCCTATTAATTAACCGGCACCGGCAGAAACTGCGACCATTTGACCTCGCCACCTGCTTGATCTCTCGTCGGCAACGCCGCCGTGTTCCAGCCGCCGCCCAGGGCTTTGACCAGCAGCACCGCAGCAACTAAACGTTGCCCTTGCAGATTGACCGCCGTCACA
>Ga0182019_10000156_pt1 | contig 33825 bp, 33 predicted proteins | sample 812E2MmetaG_FD_120483 | JGI IMG/M metagenome (GOLD analysis project Ga0182019, IMG submission 120483) | Permafrost microbial communities from Stordalen Mire, Sweden - 812E2M metaG | ecosystem: Environmental > Terrestrial > Soil > Wetlands > Permafrost | place: Sweden: Stordalen | collected...
GCCCGCCGCGCGCGACGACGCGGCGTGTGGCGAGGTCCGGGCTCAGACCGTGGCTTCGTGGAGCGCGACAATGCCGAAGCTCAGCCCGGTCGCAGTCACAGAGGAGAATCCGGCGGCGCGAAACTCGGCGCCCAGGCGCTCGCGACCGGGGAAATCTCCGATCGTCCGGCCGAGATATTCGTAGGCGGCGCGGTCGCCGGTGATGAGGCCCGCCAGCCGCGGCAGCATGCGCCGAAGATAAAAGAAATAAAGCGGACGGAACCAGCGCGACGGCTGGGAGAACTCCAGCACGAAAAGGCGCCCGTGCGGCGACCGGAGCACCCGGCGCATTTCCCCGATCGCCCGCGGGCGGTCGGCCATGTTGCGCAGACCGAAGGCAATCGTGACCGCATCGATGGAGGCGTCGGCCAGCGGCAGCGCCAGGCCGTCGCCGGGCCGGAAGGAAACATTGGCGTAGCCGCCCGCCCGGCGCTTCTTCGCCTCGGCTTCGTCCAACATGGGCAGGCAGAAATCCATGCCGATAATCTCAACCCCGGCGGGGAGCCCGCGGCCGAGCGCAAACGCCACGTCGCCGCTGCCCGTGGCCAGATCGAGGACCACCTGGGGATGGGCGCGGCGCACGGCGGCGACGAGCCGGCGCCGCCACCACCGGTCAATTCCGCCGCTGAGTAGCCGGTTGGCAAGGTCATAGCGGCGCGCGATGCGCGCGAACATGGTGTTGACCGCAGCGGAGTCGGGCATGGTCGGGAGGACGAAGAACGAAAATCGAAGCACGAAGGCCTGAAGGCAAAGCTAAAGGCCGGCGCTCGTCCGGGTGAATCCGCCGGTCGACCTGGGCCCGGCTCTCGCCTAACCGCTGCTGGCGCCACTCTTGAAACGGTCCACCACCCAGCGCGACAGCACCTTGTCCGGTGCGTCGACGGCCTCCCGCGAAATGGCAAACCGGCGAGGCTCGCCGTCGCCGGCGATGAGTTTCAGCCCGTGGTGGAAATCGCGGAATTTCTCCTCGCACAACGCGCGGATCGTCTTGTCCGCCGCGAGGCTCAGTTCAATGAGCCGTTCGATCGCCGTTTCATCGAAGGCGAGTTCAAAACCGTGGTCCTTTTGAAACCGCGCCGCGAAGGCGGCGACGTCGGCCGCGAGGACGTCGCGCTGCTGCGCGGCGTTTTGCCGGAGAAGGCGCTGGAGCGTCGCGGGCGGGTCCGCGATCGTGGACCGGTCGATCCTGAATGTCTTGATGGCCGTCGAAGGCAGCTCAAACTTGAAGCCGCGCAGCACCCTTTCGAGCACGGTCATGAGGCCGCGGGCGCCGGTGCGCTCGGCGTAAGCCTGGCTGGCGATCTCGTGCAGAGCCTCGGACGTGATTTCAAAGTCGATGCCGTACCCGGAAAAGTCGGCGCGGTATTGCTGCAGGATGCTGCCCTCGGAGGTCAGCAGGATCTTCTCGAGATCTTCCGTGGTGAGCGTCTTGCAGGCCACGCGCACCGGCAGGCGGCCGACGAATTCAGGCTCCATCCCGTAGTCGATGAAATCGCGGCTTTGCGCCAGGTGCAGAAGGTCGCTGTCGTCCGCTGGCCGGTCGCGGGCCGCCGAGGCAAAGCCGATCTGGCCGCTTTGCACGCGGCGCCTGATTTGCTCGGTGAGCTTGTCGAAGGCGCCGCTGACAATGAAGAGAATGTGTCGCGTGTTGATGGTCCGTTTGTGCGGCCCCGAACGGCGCTGAAAGTCCATGAGCGCCTGGATCTGACCGGCGATGTCAGTCTGGCTTTGCAGGTTGACGTCGGTCTCCTCCATCAGCTTGAGCAGATTGATCTGCACGCCGCGGCCGGAGACGTCGCGGCCGACGGAACTGCCGGAGGCGGACGCGATTTTGTCGATCTCGTCGATGTAGATGATGCCGTACTGGGCCAACTCGACGTCGCCGTCAGATCCTTTCACGAGGTCGCGCACGAGGTCCTCGACATCGCCGCCGACGTAGCCGGTCTCGGAGAACTTGGTGGCATCGGCTTTCACCAGGGGCACGCCTATAAGTTTGGCGATGCATCTCATTAGATATGTTTTGCCGACGCCCGTCGGTCCAAGCAGCAGGATGTTCTGCTTCGCGTAGTCGCGCTCTCGCAACGCTGGATCTGCGAGGCACTGGCGGACATGGTTATAGTGATCACAGATTGCGACCGAGAGCACCTGCTTTGCCTCCGCTTGCTGGATAACGAATCGATCGAGATAATCCCGAATCTCCCGAGGCTTGAGATTGAACTCGCGGATTAGCTGCAAGGTGGCCTGGTGTTTTTTATTTCTCTCGTCGTCAGTATCTTCAGAATTGGTACCAGTCCCATCCGTTGTAGGTGGCGGGAAAAATGTCTTAACATTCGACGCCTTAAAGAGTTCCTGAATTTGCTTTGGAAGCTGCTCAAAGGATTCGGGGGGATTTTTGTCACTCATTTTTTATGGAGATTGTAAGCCTTTGATGTTGACGGGATTTACTCTTCGGGTACCTTAAAGCGTTTTCAGCTTGGATTTTAGAGAAAGGATATAACATGTCGACTAACCTGACTAAACGCGAAATTGTCCTGCAAATCTACGAGAAAACCGGATTTCCGCAAAAAGAGGTCCAGACCACGGTGCAGATGACGTTGGATATCATCATGAATGCGCTGGCGGAAGGCCGCAACGTCGAGTTGCGCAACTTCGGTGTTCTGGAAGTGCAAGTTCGCAAGGCCCGTGTGGGGCGCAACCCCAACAAACCTGAAACCGAAGTCATCATCCCGCAGCGGGCCGTGGTCAAATTCAAATCCGGCAAGATCTTGAAGGCAAAGCTCAAGAAGCTGGATTTGGTCGCGCTGCAAAATAAGGGTGGCGAAGCTCCGCCTGCGCCTGCAACGCCTGCAACCTGAGTGGTTGCATGCCTTTGTTTCAGTCCCTGCCTGGATTTCGGGAGTTTCCTCCTGAGGCGCTGGCGCGGCGGAATCACATCTTCCGCCTTTGGCGCCAGGCTGCGCTGACCTTCGGCTTCGTCGAATACGACGCGCCGGTGGTGGAGTCGCTTGAGCTCTACAAGGCCAAGTCGGGCGAGGAGATCGAGCAGCAGTTGTTCAGTTTTACCGACAAGGGCGGGCGCGAGGTGGCCCTGCGGCCGGAGATGACGCCCACGGTTTGCCGCATGGTCGGGGCGAAAGCCGGCAGCCTCAAGCGCCCGATCAAGTGGTTCAGCATTGCCGAGTTTTACCGTTACGAACGCGCGCAAAAGGGGCGGGAGCGCGCGTTCTTCCAATTCAACGCCGACCTCTTTGGCGAAGCGGGTGTCGAGGCGGACATCGAGCTCATCGCGCTGCTGGTGCAATGCCTCGCGGCCTTCGGGCTGACCGAGCGGGACTTCTTCGTGCGGCTGAGCGACCGCGACCTGTGGTGCTATTACCTGGAGGCGCTGGGACTGGACGAGCCGCGGGTGCGCGTGCTGCTCACCGCGATCGACAAGCACGAGAAACTGGGCGACGGCGCGTTCCAAGTTTTCACGGATGCGTTCGGACCGCTCGATCCCGCGTTAAAGGGAAAGGTGCTGGCCTTTCTCCAGATCAAGAGCCTTGAACAGCTCGCCGCCACGCTGGCCCCAGTGGGCGGGGAAAAGCTGATGGGGCGGCTGGCCGACTGGCGCCGGCTGCTCGACGGACTGGCGGCCATGGGCCTGGCGCGGTTCGTGGAGGTTGACCTCGGGGTGGTGCGCGGGCTGGCCTACTACACGGGTTTTGTCTTTGAGGCGTTCGACCGCCAGGGCGAGCTGCGCGCCATCGCGGGCGGCGGCCGGTACAACCACCTGGTGGCGAAACTGGGCGGACCGGACCTGCCGGCGGTCGGCTTCGCAATCGGCGACGTGACCATGGGACTGTTGCTGGAGGCGCGGGGCCTGATCCCGGCCCTGGTCCAGGTGGCCGATGTTTACACCGTGCTGGGCGGCGAGGAGGAGCGGAAGGCCGCGTTCGGCGACATCCAGGCCTTGCGCGCCGCGGGCTACCGCGTGGAATATCCGCTGAGGCCCCTGGCCTTCGGCAAGCAGTTCAAGGCCGCGCTCGAGTCCGGCGCCAGGCTCGCGCTGATCTACGGCGGCGACGAACTGGCCCGCGGGGTCGTGAAACTGCGCGATCTCGCCGGGCGGTCGGAGCGGGACCTCCCGCGCGACCAGGTGCTGGCGGCGGTGCGCGACACTCTGGCCGGAGGGTGACATGCCGCGGCGACCGGCCATGGTGTGGCTCCAATTCCTCGTGGTGGCGGTCGGTGCCCTGGCATTTGCCTATGCCGCGCTCGGGTTCTATGCCTGGCAGTATTCCGACGGGCTGATCTTCCTCCCGCCACCGCCAACGTATCCGAATGACCGTGACATTCTGCACATTTCCGCGGCGGCGGGCGGGACGCTGGCGGCCCGTTATCTCCCGTGCCCGGATGCGCGCTACACGGTGGTCTATTTCCACGGCAACGCTGAGGATCTCGGGGGAGTCGAGCCGCGCCTGCAGTTGCTGCGCGATCACCTGCAGGTCTCGGTGCTGGCGTGGGACTATCCCGGCTACGGCTGGAGCGGGGGGAGCGCGGGCGAGCCGGCGACGCTGCGGGCCGCCCAGGCGGTGCTGGCGTATGTGACCGGGCCGCTCAGGGTGCCGGCGGACCGCGTGGTGCTCTATGGACGTTCGCTCGGCAGCGGTCCCGCGGTGGAACTCGCCAGCAGGCAGCCCTGCCGGGCGCTGATCCTGGAAAGCGCCTTCACGAGCACCTTTCGCGTGATGACCCAGGTCCGGCTCATGCCGTTCGACAAATTCGTCAACCTCGAGAAGATGCCGCGGCTGAAATGCCCGGTCCTGGTGATCCAGGGGACGGCGGATGAGGTGATTCCGTTCAGTCACGGACAGAAGCTCTTTGCCGCCGCGCCGGAGCCGAAGCGACGGCTGTGGGTCGAGGGCGCGGGCCACAACAACCTGCTCGAAACGGCCGGCGAAACCTACTGGCAGGCGCTCCGCGAGTTGCTCACGCCCTAGGAGCCTGGCCAGACGCCAGTCCAACCAACCCCTACCGGCTGCGAAGCGCCGCCGGGCCGAACGCGCCAGGCAACAGCTGGTCTAGCGTGGTCTCAATGGGCTCGCGGGAGCGGCACGCGCAGAGGATCACCGCCTTCGGACCGAACTCGTGGATGACCTGTCGGCAGGCGCCGCAGGGCAGGGTGGGTTTCAGCGTCAGCGTGTAGACGGCCACCGCGACAATCTTCCGCGCGCCCCCAGCCACGGCCTTGAAAACCGCCGTCCGCTCGGCGCAGCAGCTCAGACCGTACGAGGCATTCTCCACATTGCAGCCGGTAAATATCCTGCCGGAGGCAGTGAGCACGGCAGCGCCCACGGGAAATTTCGAATAGGGCGCATAGGCGGCCTCAGCGGCCTGGCGGGCGGCGGAAACAAGTCTGCGGCACCGGGGGGAGGAAAGGCTCATGATGGGAGCAGCATGGGGCATCGGCGGCGGCCTCACAATCCAAACTCCGCCTTCACCTCGGCAAACTTCGCGATGGCGAAGGCCAGGTCCTCCGGGGTGTGCACGGCCGACACCTGCGTGCGGATCCGGGCGGCGCCCTGCGGCACGACCGGGTAGAAGAACCCCACGGCGTAGACTCCCAATTCCAGCAACCGGGCGGAAACTCGCTGGGCCAGCGCGGCGTCGCCGATCATCACCGGCACGATCGGGTGGATGCCGGGCTTGATCATCAGCCCCGCGCCGGTGAGACCCTTGCGGAAAACCTGCGTGCTGGTTTCGAGCCGGTCGCGGAGTTCCGTCGAGCGCGTGAGGATTTCCAGGGCCTTGATGGACGCCGCGGCCACGACCGGCACGAGGGTGTTGGAAAACAGGTAGGGTCGCGACCGTTGCCGGAGGAGGGCGACGAGATCCCGGCGGCCGCTCACATAACCGCCGCTGGCGCCGCCCAGCGCCTTGCCGAGCGTGCCAGTGATCAGGTCGACGCGTCCCCTGACGTCGCAATGCTCGGGCGTGCCCCGGCCCTGGCGGCCGAGGAAGCCGACCGCATGGCTGTCATCGACCATCACGAGCGCGCCATGACGGTCGGCGAGATCGCAGATGCCGCGAAGATTCGCGATGGTTCCATCCATCGAGAAAACGCCGTCGGTTGCGATGAGTTTGAAACGCGCCCCGGCCGCGGCCGCCTCCTGCAGTCGGGCGGCAAGGTCGGCGAGGTCATTGTTCCGGTAGCGATAGCGTTGCGCCTTGCAGAGGCGGACCCCGTCAATGATCGAGGCATGGTTCAACTCGTCGCTGATCACGGCGTCCTCGGCGGAGAGCAGGGTTTCGAACAGGCCGCCGTTGGCGTCGAAGCAGGAGGAGAAGAGGATGGTGTCCTCGGTGCCGAGAAACGCGCTGAGACGCGCCTCCAGGTCCGTGTGGATCTCCTGCGTGCCGCAGATGAACCGCACCGAGGCGAGGCCGTAACCCCAGCGGTCGAGCGCGGCGTGCGCGGCCGCAATCACTTCGGGATGATTGGCGAGGCCGAGGTAGTTGTTGGCGCAAAGGTTGAGGACCGGCTGGCCGGTCTGGAGGGCGATCCGGGCGCGCTGGGGCGAGGCCAGAATGCGTTCCCGCTTGTGGAGCCCGGCCCGGTCGATCCCGTCGAGGGTGGAGCGAAGGTAGTCCGCATAACGTTGCTCAAGCATGCGGGCAGTATGGCAGGTGCCGGCGCAAAGCCTAAGCAAAAATGCCGCACCGGTTTTGGCCGCGGCCGGACCAGCCGATGGGCCGAGGGGTTGTCTTCTGATCGCGCGCACCAAGGCTGGACGCCGGCGGAAGTTTCTGTGATGAAGTTGGACCCCGAGTCCTCAACTCCAACCCCGGCCGACCATGAGTCTTGTCTTTCTCGTTTTCACCAATCTCGTCCTCATCACCCGGCTATGGTACCAAGTGGGATCGGGCGGGGTGAACTGGCGGCTGTGGGGCATCAAGACGGGAATCGAACTCGCCGGGCTGGCGCTCTTCGAATGGCACTCCTGGCTGCTCGCAGCGGCGGCGACGGTGGTGTTGATGAACCTCGCCGGCGTTCTCTGGGAGGCCCTGAGCTGGCGGCGCAACGCCGGCCATCTCGCGCTTGGACTGATCTACCTGCTGGCGCTCAGCGTGTGGTTCTCGCCGGCGTTTGGCCTGAGATTCTGGCCGGTGATTGAATCGGCGTTCCGGGGGCTCGGGGAGCTGACGGCGTTCGAAGCGATCTTTCAGAGCTCATTCACAACGACCGCGATGCTGGCGTTGTTCGGGCTGCTGGTGGCAATGAGCGAAATGAATCTCGCGGTCCGCGCCGTCTTTGATGTGTTGAACCTCAAGCCGCGGGCGGCAGCGGATTCTGACGAGGTGGATGTGGTCGCCTACGACCGGGGCCGGGTGATCGGTTTTCTCGAACGGGGGCTGATCTATGCGTTCGTGCTGGGCGGCCACTATGAAGCCGTGGGATTTGTGCTCGTGGCCAAGGCGTTTGCGCATATCCGGCACATCGACGACCGCGCGTCGCTGGAGTATGTGCTCATTGGCACACTGCTCTCTTCCGGTCTGGCGATCGCCGTTGGTGAGTTGGTGAACCACCTGATCGTGGGCTGAGCCGCCCCCGCCGCGCCTCAGGTGCCGTCCCAGTTGAGAATGATCTTGCCCGACTGCCCCGAGCGCATGAGCCGGAACCCTTCCTGAAAATCGGCGTAGGGAAAGCGGTGGGTAATGACCGGCGTGATGTCGAGTCCGCCCTGGATCAGCGCGGTCATCTTGTACCAGGTCTCGTACATCTCGCGGCCGTAAATTCCGCGGATGGTGAGCATGTTGAAGACGACCTTGTTCCAGTCGATTGCCGTCTTCTCCGACATGATCCCGAGCAGCGCGATGCGGCCGCCATGATACATGTTGTCGATCAAATCGTTGAGCGCCTGCGGACTGCCGGACATCTCGAGGCCGACATCGAAGCCCTCCTTCATGCCAATCTCGCGCTGGACATCGTGGAGATTTTCGCGGGATACGTCGACCACGCGGGTGGCGCCCATGCGCTGCGCCAGTGCTAGGCGCATGGGATTGACATCGGTGACCACGATCTTGCGGGCGCCGGATTTCTTGGCGATGGCCGTGGCCATGCAGCCGATGGGACCGGCCCCGGTGATGAGCACGTCTTCGCCCACGAGATCCCATTGCAGGGTGGTGTGCGTGGCGTTTCCAAGCGGATCGAAGCAGGCGAGCACGTCGGACGGAATCGCCGGGTCCACGTGCACGGCGTTGCTGGCGGGAATGCACAGGAATTCAGCGAACGCCCCGTCGCGGTTCACGCCCACCCCCTTCGCATCCTTGCAGAGGTGGCGCCGGCCCGCGAGGCAGTTGCGACACTGGCCGCACACAATATGGCCTTCGCCGTCGACGAGGTCACCGGGCTTGAAGCCCTGCACGTTGCTGCCGGCCTCGACGATCTCGCCGACGAACTCGTGGCCGATCACCATCGGCGGCCGGATGGTCTGCTGCGCCCAGGCATCCCAATTGTAGATGTGCACATCGGTGCCGCAGATCGCGGTCTTCTTGACCTTGATGAGCACGTCGTTGATGCCGGGCTGCGGCACGGGCACCTCCGTGAGTTCGAGGCCGGGGCCGGGCCGGAGTTTGGCGATGGCGCGCATGGTTCTATTTGCCATGAGAAAAAAGGTTCTGCCCGGAACCCTAACCAGCTCCCGCGCGGAAACAACCTCCAAGCCGGTCGTCACGTCCGGCGGCGGCGGACCCGCGACCGACCCGGGCGGACGGGATACGGCGCCTATTCCGCCAGGAGCTGGGCACCCTCGATGGCCAGCAGTCGCGCCTTGGTGCGAACCCCGCCGGCGGCCGAGAAGCCGGTGAGCCGGCCCTTGGCGCCGACGATGCGGTGACAGGGCACGATCAGTGGCCACGGATTGGCCCCGAGGAGTGCGCCGATCGCCCGGCTGGCGCCGGGCGGCTCCCCCAGCATTCCGGCCAGCTCGCCGTAGGTGCAGGTTCGGCCCGCCGGCACTTTCCGCGTCGCCTCGTAGACCCGCCGGGCGAAGGGCGCCACCGTGCTGTAATCAAGCGTCACACCAGTGAAGTCCTGAGGTTCGCCCCCCAGATGCCGCTCCACCCGGGCCACCAGCTCGCGAACCCAGTCGGGGGTTGCCGCGGGCAGTCCGGCCGGTTCGGCGGTGCTGGCTTGGTCACTCGCTGGCAGGGCAAAGGCCGTTAGGTCCGCGCCGTTCCAGGCAAGGCTGCAGGGGCCGATGGCGGTGGGGAAAAGGACGCACGGCATGGGATTGGGCTCCAGTCCAGAAGCGGCCGCGCGGCCGCACAAGCGCAAATTCGTTTGCGCCGCCCGCCGGGCCCGCCTACGCCCTCCGCAATGCAGAACACGTTTTACACGGCTTTCGACGACGAGACGCTGAGCGGCCGGCGCAAACCCGACTACCGCAGCGCGTTCCAGGTCGACCGTGACCGCGTCATTCATTCACACGCTTTCCGCAAGCTCCAGTCGAAGACGCAGGTTTTTCTGTCGGGCGAGTACGACTTCTACCGCACGCGCCTCACGCATTCGATGGAGGTGGCGCAGATCGGCCGCTCGATTTGCCAGTACCTGCTCAGCCGCGGCCGGCCGATGCGCGATAATTTCCATATCGACTCCGACCTGGTGGAGGCGGCCTGCCTCGCGCACGACCTGGGGCATCCGCCGTTCGGCCATTCCGGCGAGCGCACCCTCCAGGAGCTGATGCGGCCCTATGGCGGCTTCGAGGGCAACGCCCAGACACTGCACCTCCTGGCGGAGACGATCTACCAGAACGAGAGCGGCGTCCGCGGGATGCAACCGACCCGCGCGCTGCTGGACGGGGTGCTCAAATACAAGAAGCTTCACGGCGAGTTTTCCCTGCCACCGGCCCAGCATTTCCTCTACGATCCCCAGCGGGTCTACCGTGATTTCGTTTTCGCCGGAGCGGAGATTCCGGCCGGGTTGCGCGGCGGCGACGCGCTCAACGCCTTCAAGAGCGTCGAGTGCCAGATCATGGACTGGGCGGACGACGCGGCCTATTCGCTCAACGACATCGTCGACGGGGTGAAGGTCGGCTTCCTGAGCATCGAACGCATCGAGCGATGGGCGGCGGGCGAGGCCATCGACGCGCCCCAGCAGCGGTTGCTGGAGACCCTGTTTGACGCCATCCGCGGCGACCGGCTGGAGAGCGTGTTTTCGATGAAGATCGGCCGGTTCCTTCAGGCGTGCCGGCTGCGCGAGCGCGACAATTTCATGGCGGCCAAAACCAACCGCTACCGTTTCGAGCTGGTGGTGGCCCCCGAGGTCGAGCGCGAAGCGCTCTTTTTCAAGAAGCTCGCCAACGACATCATCTTCGAGAGCTCGCAGCTCCAGCAGATGGAGCACAAGGCGCGGCTGGTGCTCTCGAGCCTGTGGGACTCATGCTGGCGCAATTACGTCGAGACCGGGCCGCGGGTGATCCACATCCTGCCGCCTAACGTGGGCGCGCTCATCGCCGCCGAGGCGACCACGGCCGGCAAAGCCCGGCGGATCTGCGACTGGCTGGCCGGGCTCACGGACGGCCTGATTGTCCGCACCTACCGGCGGCTGTTTGATCCGGAGTTCGGCTCGATCAGGGATCTGAGTTGAATGGCTAGGTGGTGCAGAACTCGATCGTCTGTGGGTTGACGAGCTGCGCGAAGTCCTCATAGGCCATTTTAATGACGTCGGTATGCGTGCCGGCGTTGAAGGCGATTTCCGGCTCCGCGGCCAGGCTCGCCGCCACATACACGGGCATCCCGTACAAATTGCCGAACGGGGGCATCGCGCCGATTTCGCAATCGGGGAAGGCCCCTTTGAACTCCTCCTCAGAGGCGAGTCTGATTCGGTCGGATTCGAGCAACTCGTGGAGGTCGGCGAGCACCAGCTTGCGGTTGGCCGGCAGCACGACCATGGCCATGGCGCCGCCGATTTTGACGATGACTGTCTTGGCGAAGTCGCGGCCCGAGACGTGGGCCGACGCCGCGATTTCCGGGGCAGTGTACGCCGGGGAATGCTGGAGGCTGACGTATTTGACGCCCCGGCTGTTCAGGAATTCTTTCAGCTTGGTTGCTGGCATGGGCGCTCCTGTTGGTTTGGTTCTTCTCACTCAGACACCCCGCCGAGGAGCGGCCCGCCGCACGTCCCGTGCCGCGGGGCGCAACTCGACGCCGATGGCGAGCATGATAAGCGTGATTTCACCGGTGTAAACAGAGATAGGAATCAGCTCAGGCGCACCGACTGGCGGTGCGCGCCCTCGCTTCCTGGCCAGCACTCGAACCGGCCGGCGATTTCGCATCCGCAGGCCTTGCAGCGGCTGCCGTCCAACTGGTACCCGTTCAGTTCATACCCGTCGCGCCCAATGAGCAGCGCGCCGCACGACGGGCACCACGTGCTCCCGCCTTCCCGGTCGCGGACATTGCCGGTGTAGACATGCTTCAGCCCTTTGGCGCGCGCGATCGCCCGTGCCCGTGCGAGGGTGGCGGGCGGTGTCCGGGGGGTTGCGAGCATCTTGAAGTCGGGATGGAATGCGGTGAAATGCCACGGCACCTCCGGCCCCAGGTTGGCGGCAAACCAGTCGGAGGCCCGGTCGAGCTCCTCTGGGGTGTCGTTCTCGCCGGGAATCAGCAGCGTCGTGACCTCGAGCCAGACGTTGGTTTCCATGCGCAGGTAGCGGAGGGTGTCGAGCACGGGCTGGAGTTCGGCGAAGCAAAGGCGGTGATAGAAATCCTCCGTGAACGCCTTCAAATCCACGTTGGCGGCGTCCATGGCCCGGAAAAACTCGGGCCGCGCCTCGGCGGTGATGTAGCCGGCCGTCACGGCAACGGTCATGATGCCCTGCTCGCGGCAGGCCTGGGCGACGTCGATCGCATATTCGGCGAAGACGACTGGATCGTTGTAGGTGAACGCCACCGACCGGCAGCCGAGACGTTTCGCGGTGGCGGCGATACTGTCCGGCGAAGCGGCCTCGCTCAACCGGTCAAACCGCCGGGCCTTGCTGATGTCCCAGTTCTGGCAGAACCGGCAGCCGAGATTGCATCCGGCCGTGCCGAAGGACAGCACGCTCGTGCCCGGCAGAAAATGGTTCAGCGGTTTCTTCTCGATCGGATCGATGCAGAAGCCGCTGCTCCGCCCGTAGGTTGTCAGCACCATTTCGGGGCCGTCCCGTTGCCGGACAAAACAGAAGCCGTGCTGTCCCTCCTGCAGCTTGCAGAAACGTGGGCACAGCCGGCACTCCATCCGGCCGTCGGGCAGGATGATCCACCACCGGGCGGGATGGTCGGATGGGCGCGGATTCCCAACCATGATGCTAACCTCCTTCCTCCACGAAGTTCGGTTCCCGGAAGCATCTAGCCCGGAATCGCTGGATGCCGATCCACTCGTCGGGCGCAATGCCCGCCTTGCGCCGCGCAACCGCCAGTTGCTGTTCTACCGAGTCGATTCCCGCGATGGCCGGCAGCAGCCCGCCCTTCCGTCCGTCGGCGGCCGACACCAGAACGCCGTAGATCGCGGGGTCCAGCGCTTCCGGCGAGGCCACCGGCTCCAGCTCTTCGAGCACGGACACGCTGCATCGCAAGTGGGGCAGATCTGCCGCCCGCACCGGCGGGAAACGGTGGTCATGGAACGCGGTCGCCACGGCATTGCGCCAGGTCTCCTGCACCAGGTCGCTCTCCACCGGCTGCATCGTACCCCGGCACCCGCGCAACGCGCCCTCGTCCGTTCGCAGAGTCACAAAAACGCCGTGTCGCTCGGTCAGATCCCCGGCCGCCCGGGGCCGCGGCATCTTCGAGCCGTCGCGGAACTGGGCTTCGACCGCGCATCTCGCGACGGCCGGCAGCTCCGTGAAGCGGGTGAGGGTTCTGCCGGCCTTCTCCACGGTCGACCCACGGCGGTCGGAATGTTCCGGCTCAAACAGAATCGCCACGCCGTAGCCGACTCCGAAAGGCCCTTCATAGCTCAGCATGGCATGGCCATCTGTCCTGTAGCCAGTCGCGGCCAGGGCCACCGTGGTGGAATCGGTGACGTCCTGCGCCGCCAGCTCCTGCAGACTGGCGTCGATCCGGATGATCTCACGGAACGCGCCTGTTTGCAGCAGCGCGATAAACGTCTCGTCGAACCGGTGCGCATCGGGGTGGTAGCCGCAGGGCGCCGATGTAGTGAGCCGGTGGCTCATGTCCCCGCTCGCGATGATGGCCGTCCGCCGGTTCAGTTCCCGCGCCGTGGCGGCGATGGCCTCGCCCAGTTCGTCGCAGCCGCCATCGCCGGTGTAATTCAGCCCCAGGATCAATGTCGGTCCCTTCCAACCCGCCGACACAAGATAGCAGAGCGGCACCATCGCGCCGTGATCAAGGGGCTCGCCGGTGATACTCCACGTCCGCAGTCCGCGATGGGCGGCGGCTGTTTCCAGCCGCTCGGCAAAGGCGCGGTCGAGCGGCAGCTCCACGCGACTCTCCGGCGATCCGAACCTTGCCAGCGAGCCGCGCAGCTTCCGGGTTTGCCAGAGGCCGAACGCACCTGGCTGCCGGGGCGAGTGGGGGGAGATGAGCACGAGGGTATCGGCCTGCGCGGCCATGGCGTGACTGGACACCGTCGCCATGGACTGCACCGTGGCCGCGACCTCCGCCAGGCGTTCCCGCCCCACGCCCGGCACCAGGATCGGCGCGTGCGGCATCAAACCAGCAAAGACTATCGGGCCATCCACCATTTGCTCACCTCCGGTTTGAATTCTAGCCGGCCGGCGGGTGTTCGCCAAGCAGAAGTTTGGCACCCGAGGCCGAAATTCCCCGGGACCAATCGGGCAGATTAGTCGGCCGCTGGAACGATGTTGGCCTGCGGCACGTGCTGATCGATGACCGCACGAGTCAGGTTGAACCATTGTTGGCACCGGTCCAAGACGACGCTGTCGGCGGTCACAATGATCTCTGCAGTTGCGGCCAGGACTTCATCCGGATTCTGAACCAGCTCGACCTGCCACGACCAGCCGCGCTCCGCTGCCAAGTCCGCCATGATTCTCTTCAAGCGGCCGCTGTTCGATACCGGACGATCGAGGTACCAAATCCACGTGGCGACGCCGTAGACGGTCGTCATCCGACCGAGCAATTCCAGGGCCGGCCGGGTTTCGGCCACCTTGCGATAGGTGCCATGCATGCTGGCGATGTCGCGATAAGTGCGGTCGCAGGCGCTCAAGATCACGCCGCCGCCCAGGGCGACCTCAACGGTCGTGAGCACGTTGTAGCCGTCCAGCCAAAGCGCCTGTCCCGTCAAGCGTTCGGCGCCCACCTCGTGGGCCTCCCGCCGCGCCCGGGACGCATCGGAGCAGGCGCATCGCGCAATCGCGGCGCGCTGCCGGACCGCCAGTTGATAACGGTCGCCAACCAGTTTTAGCGCCGCTGGCGCCGTATAGTCGCGGCTCAACAGCCAGCAGAGATCAGCCGCTGCCTGGCGCAACAGGGGCCACGCGGATGGGGCAAACAGCCTCGCATCCTCTGGGTGCGGCCCTCGATGTGTGCGCGAATCAGGCAAAGCTCACCTCGCATTGGCTCCGCTCACTTCGCCCGCTCGTAGGTTCCCATCAGCTGAGTTTCGGCCAGAATGTGGCCTGACATCGCGAGCAGCAGGTCCCGCTTGGTCGCCCGGGGCTTCAGCGGGAGCTCGGTGTCCAGCGCGTAAAGTCTGAAGAAATAGCGATGCGGGCCTCCCGGCGGCGGACACGGTCCGCCGTAGCCCACGCGCCGGAAACCGTTCAGGCCCTGTTTCGCGCCGTTCGGCAGCACCTCGATCGTCGCCACCCTCTCGGGCAGCTCCCTCATCGTCGCGGGAAGCCCATAGATCACCCAATGCACCCAGTTGCCCATGGGTGCGTCCGGATCGTCGCAGACCAGCGCGAAGCTCTTCGTGCCCGCCGGCGCCTCGCTCCATCGCAGCAACGGCGACACGTCGGCGCCATCGCAGGAGTATTTCCTTGGAATCGGCTGTCCTTCCATGAATGCGGGGCTCGTGATTTGCATAACAGTTTCCTCCCTTCTTGCCGGGAGTGGCTCGGCGCCCGGCGCGTGGCCGGCCGTCCAACCGGCCGCAGCCATCGCCAGCAGCAGCCACCGGCGCCAGTCTGGCGAACAATGCAGGCGACGGACCGTCAGACGATTCAGCTTCCGCAACCTCGAGCACTGCGCGGTCCGGCAGAACGCGGCTGCAACTGCCTGCTTCTGGCCGAACATCCTCACAGTTTGTAGCCGATCTGTCGCAGGAAATGCTTGCGCCATGCGATGTCCTGATCGCCTTCCACGCCCTTGGGCGGGAAGCCGTCGACCACCCCGACGATGCCACGACCTTGGTCCGTCACGGCCACGATCACTTCCGTCGGATTGGCCGTGGCGCAAAAGATGCGGCAGACTTCCGGCACCGTTTTCAGCGCGTTCAGCACGTTGACGGGGAAAAACCCCTCGCCGAGGAACACGAGAAATGCGTGGCCGGCGCCAATGGCCAGTGCATTTTTCTGGGCCAGCTCGATCATGGCCGCGTCCGTCCCCGTCCAGCGCACGAGGCACTTGCCCGAGGCCTCGCAGAACGCCAGCCCGAACTTGATGCCCGGCACCGCGTTCACCAGCGCTTCATGGGCGTCCTCGACCGTCTTGATGAAGTGGGTTTGTCCGAGGATGAAATTGATGGCCTCCGGCTTGTCGATTCTGACCGTCGTCAGTTGCATCGTTCATTCCTCCCTTCGTTGCTTCATTGGTGGTCGTTCGTTCCGCCCGCGGTGTTCCCGGACGGCATTGCCAACCCATCGATCCTCCGCCTTGTCGCACGCCCGCCGCGCGGCGTCAAGGCCACGGGCGCCGGCCGCCTGCCCGGCACCTCAATCCGGCAGAGGCGCGCGGTTGGCCGCGGCGGCCATGAAATAATCCTGGGCCGAGAACGAGGGCTCGCCGTCGCGGCGGGCCACGGGCAGGTAGGCGCCGTTGGCGTGAAGTTCGCGGGCGTTCTCGTTGTCCTGAAACTCCCTGGGGAAAAGGTCGTCCAGCACGCGGCGGCGGAGCTCCGGCGCCTCGATCGGAAAGAGCACCTCGGCGCGCCGGAAGAAATTGCGGGACATCCAGTCGGCGCTGCCGGCCAGGACCAGCGAGTCGCCGCCGTGGTTCTCGAAATAGAAGGCGCGCGCGTGCTCGAGATAGCGGCCGACGGTGCCGCGCACCCGGATGTTTTCGCTGAGGCCATGGATGCCGGGCACAAGGCAGCAGGTGCCGCGCACGATCAGGTCGATACGCACGCCGGCCCGGGAGGCGGCGTAGAGGTTCTCGATCGTGGAGCCATCGACCAGGTTGTTCATCTTGGCGAGAATCCGGGCCGGCTGGCCGGCGCGGGCATGCTCCGCCTCGCGCCCGATGAGCTCCTGGATGCGGGTGTGCAGGTTGTAGGGCGCGACCAGCAGGTGCTGGAAACTGGGGGAGCGGCTGAAGCCGGTCAGCGAGTTGAACAGGCTGGCGACCTCGCCGGTGATATGGTCGCGGCAGGTGAAGAAGCTGAGGTCGGTGTAGCTTCGCGCGGTCCGGGGATTGTAGTTGCCGGTGCCGAGGTGGACGTAATGCCGCAGGCCCTTCGCCTCGCGGCGCACCACGAGGCTGCACTTGCAGTGGATCTTGAGCCCCACCACCCCGTAGACCACGTGAACGCCGGCCTCTTCGAGCTGCCGGGCCCACTGGATGTTGTTGGCCTCGTCGAAGCGGGCCTTGAGCTCAACGAGCGCCGTGACCTGCTTGCCATTCTGGGAGGCCTCGATCAGGGCGCGCACGATCGGCGAGTCGCCGCTGGTCCGGTAGAGCGTTTGCTTGAGGGCGAACACCTGCGGGTCGCGCGCCGCCTGCTCGACGAAATCGATGACGGGGGTGAACGAATCGTACGGATGATGCAGCAGGAGGTCCTGCTCCCGGATGACGTCGAAAATCCGCTCGGGCGCCTGCAGGACGGGCGGCAGCGCGGGCGTGAAGGCCGGGAATTTCAGGTCGGGGCGGTCGATGAGATCGTAAAGACTCATCAGCCGCATGAGATTGAGCGGGCCGGGCAGACGGAAAACGTATTCGTGGGAAAGGCCGAGGTGATCGCACAGCGCCGCAAACGTCCGGTCGTCCACGCCTTCCTCGATTTCAAGGCGCACGGCGGCACCCCGCCGAAGATTCCGCAGTTCCTCCTCGATCTTCTTGAGCAGGTTTTCGGCCTCCTCCTCGTCGATGTAGAGGTCGCTGTTGCGGGTGACGCGGAAGGCATGGGCTCCATGGATGCGATAGCCCGGGAAAAGCTCGCTGGCGCAGAGCTTGATGATCTCGCTTAGGAAGATGTAACGCTGCGGCCCGTGCCGGGAGGGCTCAATGCCGACCAGCCGCGGCAGGATGCGCGGCACCGGCAGGATGGCCATGAAGCCCACCAAGTCGGGAATGTCCGGGTTATCGAGCGAGACCACGACGTTCAGGGTCTTGTTGCCGAGCTGGGGGAAAGGATGCGACTGGTCGACGGCGAGCGGCGTGAGCACGGGGTAAACCTGCTCGCGGAAATAGGTCTTCACCCAGTTGAGCTCGGACTGGCTGAGCTGGTCGGCGGTCTTGAAATGGATGTCCGCCGCCGCCAGCGCCGGCATCAGCTGGCCGTGCCAGCAGCGATGCTGGTCATCAAGGAGTGAGGCCACGACGGAGTGGATGCGGCGAAGCTGCTCGCGCGGACCCAGGCCGTCGATGCTTGGCTCGGTGACATTGCTGTCGACCTGCTCGATCAGGCCGGCCACGCGAATCTCGAAGAACTCGTCGAGGTTCGAGCTGAAAATCGCGAGAAACTTCACCCGTTCGAGCAGGGGATTGCCCTCGTTTTGCGCCTGTTCAAGCACCCGGCGGTCGAAGGCAAGCCACGACAACTCGCGGTTGAAATAGGCCATGCGCGCGGACTGCGAAGTCGGCTCCGGCGGTGGCAAGGGAGGATTCTCCACCACCAGAGGGGGAATCGGGGCGATCTTCTTGGGTCTGGAGGAACGCTTGGGCATGAATGGAGAGGGCCGGGCGGCAGGAAAGAGGTTAATCGTATCCTTCGCACACTGCAAAACGAGAAAGAAGTGAATCGTTACGGATAGGTAACATCTTCAGACACTCGCGCTCTCGCGAATGTCCGTCCTGACGCTTGATCCGGGTGGCGGCGTCCAAGTCAATTGATTCCCTATAGCCCTCCTCGTGGGAGTTTGGATTTCTTTGGTCCAAAGCCTGATGGCCTTGGCAACGACAGTTGTAGGAAGCGCGCTTGCGCGCGTTAGGAGGGCGAAATCGCGCGCAAGCGCGCTTCCTACACTCCAGGCAGTCATCCCGCAGGGCGCGGTGCTGCTCGCGGGAAATCCAGGGCTCAGCTGATGGTTTCCATCAGCTTGTAGATCCGGGCGACCATCTTCTGCGGATCGTCCAGGAGGCCGGCCGCGATGAGGGCGTTGTCGAGGATCTGCTCGGCCATGAGTTTCGCCACATCCGGCTTTGCCGTCCGGGCGGCGTCGAGATGCTTGATGACGGCGTGGCGCGGATTGAGCTGCAGTTCCACGCGGGGCGGGGTGTCGCCGGCGCCCTCGGTCTTCATGGCCTTCATCAGGCGGCGCATGTGCGGCGACATGAACTTGTCGGCGTTGAGCGCGAGGGCGGGGGAGTCGACCAGCCGGTCGCTGGTCTTCACCTCGGCCACCCGGTCGCCGAGCGTCTCCTTGACCCAGGCGACCAGTGTCTTGGTCTGTTCCTCGGTGAGGGCGCCCTCGGCGGGCGGCTTCGGCAGGTCGTCCAGCTTCACATCGGCGTGGTCGGCGGCGAGCAGGCGCTTGCCGTCGAACTCGTGCACGTTCGTCATCACGTACTCGTCGACGTTCTCGTAGCAGAAGAGCACTTCGAGATTGCGGGCGCGGAAACCCTCGAGATAGGGCCCGGCCTCGATGGCCGCACGGTTCGGGCCAACCAGGTAATAGACCTCCTTCTGCCCGTCCTTCATCCGCGAGATGTAGTCGGTGAAACTGGTGGTTTCCCCCGGCTTGGTCAGCGACGACTCGTAGCGCAGCAGCTTCATCAGCTCGTCCTTGTACGTCGCGTCGAGGGCGGCGCCTTCCTTCAGGTAGACCCCGAAGCGGCTGTAGAAATCCTTGTAGCTGTCGGCGCGGTCCTTCGCCTCCTCTTCCAGGCATTTGATAAAGCGGCGGGTGAGCACGCGGCTGAGCTTGGCGATCAGGCTCCGGTCCTGCGTCATTTCCCGCGAAATGTTCAGCGGCAGGTCCTCGCTGTCGACGACCCCCTTGAGAAAGCGCAGCCATTCGGGCAGCAGGTCCTTCGGATGGGGATCAATCAGGATCTTGCGGCAATACAGGGCGACGGCGGGCTCGGTGCGCACCAGGCCGAAGCGTTCGGGGTTCTCCTCCGGCACAAACAGTAGCGCGTTGATGGCCAGCGGGGCGTCGGCGCTGAAGTGGAGGCGCAGGCGGGGCGTGTCAAACGCGTTGGCCTGGAACTTGTAGAACTCGAGATACTCCTCGTCCTTGATCTCGTTTTTGTTGCGCAGCCAGATGGCCTGGATCGTGTTGACGCGCTTGCCGTTCAGGTTGACCGGGAACGGCACGAACGAGGAGTAGCGCTTGAGGCTGGCTTCGATCACCGAGGCGAGGCTGAACTCAGAGCATTCGTCCTTGAGTTCGACCACAATCTTGCAGCCGCGCCGCTGGCCGTCGGCCTCCTCGATGGTGTACTCGCCGGTGCCATCCGATTCCCAGAGGTGACCGGGCTCGGCGGACCGCCACGAATGGGCGTAGACCCGCACGCGCTTCGCGACCATGAAGGCGCTGTAGAAACCAACGCCGAACTGCCCGATGAGGCTGGCGCCCTTGGCGCCGCTTTCGCCGAGGGCCTTGAGAAACTCCTTCGAGCCGGAATGCGCGATGGTGCCAAGGTTCTCGATCAGCTCGGCGCGCGTCATGCCGACGCCGAAATCCTGGATCGTGAAGGTCCGGGCCTTGTCGTCCGTCGTCAGGTTGATCTCCATCGGCAGGCGGTCGTCGAAGACCTCTTTTTCAAACACCTGGAGGTGGCGTAGTTTTTCGAGCGCGTCGGCGGCGTTGGAGACCAGCTCGCGCACGAAGATCTCCTTTTCAGTGTAGAGCGAGTGGATGACGATATCGAGCAGCTGCCGGATCTCGGTTTGGAACTCGAATTTTTGCGGAGTGGACATAAGTCGAGATAAGAAGAGGCGCAAGATAACCGAGAGACGCTGGAAAAATCAAGAGAAGCCGCGCGGCCCGGGCCGCCGGCCCCGAATCTTGCGCGAATTCGGCTGGCTTTGGGATGAAGATGATCCAGATTGCGGCGCGATGAGAATCCCGGCGGTCATTCTGGCGCTGCTGGCGGGTGGACCCGCCTGCCTGGCCTCTTTGCAGTGGGAGACGACCGATTTGCAGCTCAAGGCGCGGCCGGGGCAGGAATCAATGACTCTCACCTTTCCATACCACAATACGGGTGACCAGCCGGTGCGGATCCTCTCGGTCGATCCCAGTTGCAGCTGCGTGTCGGCCGGGCCGGAGAAGGCGGTCTGCGCGCCCGGCGAATCCGGCGCGATCCGGGTCGAACTGAGCTTGGCCGGCTATATTGGCCGCGTGAGGCGCAGCCTGGCCGTGACCACGGACGATCCCGCCGGCAAATTCGCGGAACTGACCCTGAGCGTGGATATTCCGGAGGTGGTGACCATCATCCCGCGTTTCCTGTTTTGGCGGGTCGGCGACCAGCCGGACGCGAAAAGCGCGGAGATTGTCGTCACCGAGCCCGCCACGACGACCGTCGGGGAAATCGAGTGCGACAACCCGCGGTTTCGGGCGCAACTCACGCCCGGGCCGGCCGGCCGCTACCGGTTGGTGGTCAACCCGGTGGATACGCAGCAGCCCGCGGACGCCACCATCCGCGTGGCCGTGAGCATTGAAGGCCGGCCGCAGGCCAGCGTGATTTACGTCGCGGTGAAATGACCGGGACATGAACTGAAGTTTTGCCTCGGGGCGCGGAAACCCTTTGATGAAGCCGCCGGCCAAGTCCGGCGCCGCCCGCGCGAACGGCACCATCTCCCTTGAACACTCTCGACCGGCACATCGTCAGCGAATGGCTGAAGATCCTGGGCCTCGTCCTTGCGGCCACGATCGGCCTGCTGCTCATGCAGGAAATGTACGATGATTTTCGTGACCTGCTCGACGCCGGCGCGAAAGTGATCGACATCGGCGTCTACTACGCGGTGCGCATGCCCAGTTTCCTCACGGTGGTGCTCCCGCTCGCCGTGTTGATCTCGCTGCTCTACAGCCTGGGCCAGCTGCACCGGAATAACGAGTTCACCGCGATGCGCGCCGCCGGCCTCAGCATCTTCCGCCTGACGCGCGGCATCTGGTTGATCGGCGCACTGTGCTGCGGGCTCATGTTCCTGTGCAATTCGGTCGTCGTGCCCTGGTCGGTGGAAGAGTCGCGCCGCATCAAGGACAGCCTGGTGTTCCGGCACGAGGCACGCACGGACGGCGTGGAGCGCGCCGGCCTGGTCACGAGCATCGCGTTTGACAACCGGACCGATGGCCGCCTCTGGTACATCAATCGCTACAACCGTTTTGCCGAACGCGCCCACGGGGTAACGGTGTCGGTGCTGGATGCGCAGCGCCGCGAGAGCACTCGTTATCTGGCGAAGGAGGCGGAGTACGATCCGGCCACCCGCGCCTGGACCTTTTTTCACGGGAGCGAGGTGAAGTTTGACGTCGAAACCGGGGAGATGGTGCGCCCCACCGCCTTTGGCCGGCGGACCTTCCCCGATTTTCATGAGGATCCGAAGCTCATGCTGCTGATCGACCGCAATCCGCTCGATCTTTCGTTCCGCGAGTTGCGCCGGCTCATCGATTATCTGACCGCCGAGGGCAACCCAAAGGTCACCAAATACGCCATGCGATATTATACCCTCATCGCCGATACGCTGGGCTGCCTGATTGTGATCAGCATCGCCATTCCGTTCTCGGTGGCGGGTGTCCGGGTGAGCCCGGCGGTGGGAGTATCGAAGTCCATCGGGCTCTTCTTTGTCTATTACCTGCTGACGACGCTGGCGAACACGATCGGCGGGCGCGAGCTGCTCGCTCCGGAAATTGCCGCGTGGCTGCCAAATCTGGTCATGATCGGCTTGGGCGCGTGGTTCTTCGGACGGACGCGGTGACACCGGCTGGTCGCGGCGAAGCGACTGCCCCGCGGGGCCACCCGTCAGGTCAGCAAATCCGCGGCACCGGTGACGGGGATCACGGGGTGAGATGCGGCGGCCAGTGGAGGAACTCGAGTTTCTCGATGCGGTGCCAGTTGAAGAAAATAATGAGCCCCCAAACCACGGCGCAATTCAGATAGCTGAGAAACACCGCCGCACTGGCCATATCCTTGGCCCGTTTGGCCATCGGGTGCTGCTCCGTCGAGATATAGTCGATGGTCCACTCGATGGCCGAATTGAGGAGTTCGACAATGATAATGAGAAACAGCGCGGCCATCATCACGGCCGTTGAGACGGCGTTGACGGGCAGAATGATGGCGACCGGAGTCAGGATGATCGCGAAGATCAGGTCCTCGCGGAACGAGGGCTCATGCCGGCAGGCGGCGGAAAAGCCCTCCAGGGCGAACGCGACCGAGCTGAAGAAGTTCCGGAAATTCCGGCGCTTGGCGGGCGGAGGATTGGCGGACGGAGTCACAGCGGGCCAAGCTAGGCAGCCGGCGAGAGGGGAGGGAAGCCTGAAGTTGGCGGAGGATGAGGGCCCGGCATTCCACGGTTGTCATTGCGAGGAACGAAGCGACAATGCAATCCATCTAGCTGGACCGCGACGAGTGCGCCAGGCTCGGCGGCCACGCCCTCGTTCCTCGGGCTCGCGATGACAGAAGAGCCCGCGAGATCTGCGGGCCACTGCCGCCAGCCCTACGCTGCCGGAGCGGTCAGCGCCCGCTGCGGCCGACCGAGTGGCGCATGCCGATGGCGCCGCATACCGAGTCGACGATCTCCTCGCGGTAGCCGATGAATTCGAGCACCCGCGAAAGAAACCGGCGCTTGGTCGCCGTATCGATGTTCATGATCGCCCAATAGTGCGTGCCGGGAATCTGGCGGGCCTGGTTGTGACGGCACTGTTCGACGATCTCCTCGCGCGACAATCCGAGGTAGCGGCGGCCACTCGGGCTGCCAGCCAGCGAAACGATGAATTCGTTGAAATCCGAGGCGTGCTGGGCGGCGACCCAGCCGAGGATCGCGAGATATTTGTCGGCGTCGGTGAATTTCGTCCGGAAATCGGCGCCGAGCAGATAGGCGATCAGCGGTTCGGTGATTGTCGAGGGCGCGACACCGAGGTTGAGCATCGCGGAAAGGACGTCATTGGGGCTTTGATGAAAGTCCGTCGTCAGTTTTTTAAGCTCTTCGTAAACCGCATCACTGACTTCGATGTTCTTCATATAGACAGGTTAAACCGGTCTAATGAGTCTGTAAAGTCTAAGATGTTTATCATTACAGAACAAGTAGTTGTGCATCCAAGAAACAAGCGGTCAGCCACGCCAACGACCATAAAGCGGAGAGTTTTTGCTGCTTTGCAGATCATATTCGCTGAAATCGTTCTGCACATTCCGATGGCGTCGGTCCTGTTTGTAGATTTGCAGGATGCGTCCGTGCTCATAATCGGAGGTCGGGAAAATCTTGGGTGGTTCACCTGGCAGGAAGATCGCGGTGAAGCTGCCGTGACGGTCGACCATTCGGCGGATGACCAGCATGGGCGCAGCATGAACCAGGTTGCGGTTCCTGCCAATCCTGGTTGCCGCCGATCCCGACAGCGGCATATTACGGCCAGCAATTAATCATGGACACCCTGAGCAACAAAACCCCGGCCAACACCAAACCCAACTGGCCGCTGATCTTGGGCGCCATCGCCGCGGGCGTCTTGGTGCTGTCCCTGGTGGGCGGCCTCGTCGCGATGTACGTCGCGAATTTCAACCTGCTTGGCTGGCTGGAGTAATCTCGTCCAGCCGATCGGTCCTGCCAACACCCCGGAAATCGGGGCGGCCGCGATCAAGACCAGCTGTAGTTGAAGCTGACGCTGATCCGCTCGTGCGCGGTCGGGTTGGCCGCGACCTCGTGCCGCAGCCAGCTTTCGAACAGGATCACTTTTCCCGCCTCGGCAGGGTAGACGACAAATTGCCGGTTCGCGGGGCTCGCGGCGGTTCGCCGCGGCGGCGCGGCCATGAAGCGGTCGAGGCGCGGATCCTCGAACTTCAAACCGGAGCAGCCCGGCGGAGTGCGCACATAGTAGGTGCCACTGATGAACGACAATGGATGCAGATGAAGACTGTGCGCCGCCCGTTCGGGCATGATGTTCACCCAGCAGTCGGTCATAAAGATCTGGCGCCCGCGCAAGTCCAGGTCGAGCCGCCTGGCAAAGCGCCGCACATGTGTGGTGATCCTCTTCTCTAGCGTGGCGAAGGTCGAGGAAGACCGGTGCAGTTGCGCCATCGACGCGTAGCTGGTGAAACCTCCCAGGTAGTTCTTTGCGGACCACCGGCGGCCGGCGGAATCGTAATCACGGATGCGGTGGCATTCCTCCGCCAGGTCTTCGTTAAGACGGGCCAGTCCGGCCGGCTGCAGAGGCTCGGAATAGATGAAGGTGGAGAACCACGCGCGGATTGGCATGCCGCAACCGATAGGCTCGGCCGGGCGGACAGGGAAGCGGAAAACGCCCGGTCTCTTCTCGCCGGGCGCTGTAGGAAGGCTGCTTGCCCGTTCGACAGGGGCTCGGGGTCCCGAGTGAGGTCGAGGGACAGGCGATCGTCCCTTGAATGGCGCGAGACCATGACAACCCCACCCGGACTCACGACGCCAGTTGAAGGGGGAATTCCCGTTTCAGCATGTGCACCGCCCCGCCAGGCCTGAGCTCGCTCGCGCACAGTTGAAATGCCTCGACCCGGAAGGGCGCCGCCTCAAAATCGCGGTGGCGCTTGAGGAATTCCGCCGCGGCGGCCGGCGAACCGGGATCTTTCACCCGTCCCAAAGTGACGTGGGGGTGAAAGATCCTCACGTCGAGCGGGAAGCCCGTCGCAAGCAACGCGTCGTCGATCTGCTGGCGAAGTTGGTGAAGCCGCGGGTGACCGTGCCCGACTCCAACCCATAGCACCCGGGCGGTCCCGCGTGGAGGAAATGCGCCCAGGCCGGCCACCGGCAGCAGAAACGGCTCCACCTGGGCCCGGCTGAGCGCGGACTCCAGCTTCTCGCCCCATTCCGCCTCGACGTCTCCAAGAAACCGCAGCGTCAGATGAAGCTGCTCCGGTCGCGTCCAGGCGACGCTACGCATTGGCTCATACAGCGCGAAAAGCTGTTCGCGTACGGACGCGGGCAGCGGGATTGCGATGAACAGACGATCGGCTGGCATTGCAGTGCGATCGGGAAACCATCCGTTCGTCGGAGCGGAGACGACCAAAATCGACCAGAAATCGGGTTTAAATCCCCGCCCAGCCCAATTCGGGAATCCCGGACACGGTGGGGATACGGCGCGCGGCCGAATTCACGCAATCAATTGGCGGTAATCACAACCCAGCCTCATTGAATAGGTTGGTGCGGCAGACCGCAATTCTCAGCAATTCACTGCGGATTCGACGGCAAAATAGTCCGAATCAGACTCCTAATTAGCCAATTCTGCCGGACAGTGCGGCGTTCAGCCCGAGATCCGATCAGCTAGGCTCGCGGGAAAATGAAAATCGAGCAGCTCGAGCCCGCGGTGCTTGAGGAAACCCGCCGCGTTGCCGCCGAACTCTTCCCGTGGGAACATGACCATCACGCGGCGCTGGGCGCTGCGCTGTTTCCCGAGGCGCATGCCAGCTTCATGGAGATCCGGCGGCTGGACTCTGCTCGATTCTGGACCGCCCGGATTGACGGCCGCATCGCCGGCCTGGCGGGACTGTATGACTACCGTGGAATGCCGTCGGAAACTTGGCTCTCGTGGTACGGCCTGCTGCCGGTGGCGCGCGGTCGCGGTCATGGCGCCCGGCTGCTTGACTGGATCATCCGGACCTCCCGCGAGGAGGGACGGGCGGTGCTGCGATTGTGGACGACGATTGAAGACGAGTACCGGCTGGCCATCCGGCTTTACGAGAAGCACGGTTTCACGACCGAGGAGTATCCCGCGCTGCCTGGTGAGAGCTGGCGCACCGTGGTGATGTCGCTCGGTCTCAACGGCACGACCCCGATTCCATGGCTGTCGATCGCTGATCGTCCTGAACTTGGCGGTCGCTTGGCGCCGCTTTCCGCCGCCCGCGTGGCGTAAGGCCTGCGGCTAGCTTGGGCCGGTTATTGCGCCCCGGCATCGTGTGAGCGCTAGGCGGGCTAGATCGCGGCTCCCGGCCGCGGGGGCGGAACCGTCACCAGGAACGGTGCAAAGATGGCCGACTGGGCGGCGGGGAAGCGGCCCTGGATGTGGATGCCATCGTCGCGGAGTTCCTGCGCGTGGACGTGGCCCACCTCGTGCAGGCGGGCGATGATGTCGTACCGGTCGTGCGGCACGAGCAGCTCCGTCGAGCCGAACTCCCGGGCGATGCAGGCCGCGCAGTGCTCGAGGAGCCGGTCAAAGCCGGCGCCGGTCTTCGCGCTGACGAACAGCGCGCCGGGCACGAGCATCCGTGCCGACTCCAGCGCCGCGGGCGCGGCCACATCGATCTTGTTGAAAACGTTGATGATGGTCTTCTTGTCGGCGCCGAGTTCGGCCAGCACGCCGAGCGTGGTGGCGTGATGCCGGGCCACATTGGGACTGGTGACATCCAGCACGTGTATCAGAAAGTCTGCGACGACGACCTCCTCCAGCGTGGCCTTAAATGCCTCGATGAGATCGTGGGGCAGCCGGCGGATGAAGCCGACGGTGTCGGTGACGAGCAGCTTCTGGTTGTTGGGCAGCGCGAGCTGGCGCGTGGTCGGGTCGAGTGTCGCGAACAGCTTGTCCTCGACGAGCACGTGGGCGCCGGTCAGCCGGTTGAGCAGGCAGGACTTGCCGGCGTTGGTGTAGCCGACGATGGCGCAGGTCGACACGGGCACGCGCATCCGGCGCTGGCGCTGCACCCCGCGCTGCTGGCGGACGGCGCCCAGGTCGCTGCGCAGGTGGGCGATGCGGTCGCGCACCGTGCGCCGGTCCTGCTCGAGCTGCGTCTCGCCCTCGCCGCCGAGGGAGCCGCGGCCCCGCTGGCGGGAGAGATGCGTCCAGGCCCGCTTGAGCCGCGGCAGGAAATATTCCTGGCGGGCCAGCTCCACCTGGAGCTTGGCCTCGCGGGTGTGGGCCCGCTCGGCGAACACCTCGAGGATGACCTCCTGGCGGTCGATGACGGCGAGGGTGGATTCAGCCTCCCAGTTGCGCTGCTGGGCGGGGGAGAGCGATTCGTCGATGACAATGACATCGGCGCCGGCGGCCCTGGCCTGCTCGATCAGTTCGCCGACCTTGCCCCGTCCAAGGAGAAATGTGGAGGAGGGGGCCCGCAGGTGGACGAGGGTGCTGCCTTTGATGGTCAGTCCCAGGTTCTCGACGAGCTCGCGCAGTTCCGCGAGAAGCTCGGCGCCCTCGCCGGCGGGCATGCGCGGTGTCTGCACCCCGATCAGGTACGCAGCAAGGATGCGCCTATTCTTGTCGAAAAGCTCGGCCATAAAGGAGCATGGTGCGAAGGTATTTCCCGGGAGGCGAGAGTCAATCTGACCGCCGGCGGGGTGCCTTCCCGCCCTTGCAGGATATGGGATCCCATCTTGATCGTCTGACGACATCCGGTCGCCGCCCTCGCTTCCTGGTCGCGTTGGCGCCAGTCCTGCCTGACACCGGCGCCTTCGCTGGGGTCGTGCCCTGGATGACCGGTTCAACAGAACCGGCCTCCTTGAGCGCTTGGTCGGACTAATCCGGCGCGACGGTCAGGGCACGGGCAGAAACCGCTCGCAGAATGGAAATGGCACCGCGACCGGCTGACCGGTCGGAGTCAGCCGGCCGGTGGACCCGTCGACGCGGAAGACCACGGCGTTGTCGCTGTCGTGATTGGTGCAGACGATCCATTTCCCGGTCGGATCGAACGCAAAGTTGCGCGGCTTCTTGCCCCGGCTAGAGGCATGTTGGATGAGGGAAAGGCGGCCGTTTTCGGGGTCGATGGCGAAGACGGCGATGCCGTCGTGACCGCGGTTGGAGCCGTAGAGAAACCTCCCGTTGGGGTGCACCACGACCTCGGCGCAGGTGTTGGTGCCGGTGAAGTCCGCCGGAAGAGTTGGGATAGTCTGGAACTCCGCCAGCGCGCCGGTGACGCGATTCCAATTGAAGGCGGTGATCGTGCAGCCCATCTCGTTGATCAGGTAAACCCAGCGACCATTGGGATGAAATTTCACGTGCCTTGGTCCCGAGCCGGGTTTGACCGTGGCGAACGGTGGGTCGTTGGGCGTCAGCGCGCCCGTCTTCTCGTCGAAGCGGTAGACAAAGAGCTTGTCGACGCCGAGATCTGCGGTGAGGACGAAGCGGTTGGTCGGGTCGATGATGATGGAGTGGGCGTAGGCATGCGTCTGGCGCTGGGGATCCACGCTGCGGCCCGCGTGCTGGACGAACGCGGTGCGCACTCCGACGCTGCCGTCGGGATTGATCGCGAAGGCGGCGAGGTTGCCGCCGGAATAGTTGGCGACAAACACATAGCGGCTGGTCTGATCGAGGCAGACGTAGCTCGCATCATCGCCGCCGGAGGGCACCTTGTTAAGCAGGGTGAGGTGTGCCGTCTGGGGGTCGATGGCATAGGCGCTGACCCCGCCGGGGGCGCCGGAATTGCAGGTGTAGAGGTGCCGGCCGTCGGGATGGATCACAAAATACGCCGGCTCCACGGCTTCGACGTCGAACTTCGGAGTCGTGAGCACACCGGTGTCGGTATCGAAGTGCGCCACCGAGAATCCGATGCCGGGACCGGACCGGTGGGTGCCGAAAAGCACAAACATATCTGCGGCCGCGGCCACCGCCGGGGCCAGCGCGGCGGCGAGCAGAAGCAGGAGAAGGTGGAGGCGGAGTTTTTGCATAAGGGGAGGGGGAATTGCAGCGGGGCTAACAGCGTGATCTCAGCGCAACCACGGCGGAAGGTCGAAATGAAAATCCTGCGCCACCTCCGACGGCAGGTCACGGCTGACACCGGCCCGCTGAAAAGGCCGATGGCAGTTGCTTCGATCGCGCGACCAGATACCTAGCCTTTATGCCCAAACGAATCTGGCTGGCGTTGCTTTTCCTCGCGGCCCTGCGCGCGGCGGCCGCGAACTATCCCGCACCCGTCGAAGGGGATTTCGTGCTGCCTGACTTCAAGTTCCGGTCCGGCCCGATCATGCCGGCGCTTCGCATCCACTTCCGCACACTTGGCCGGCCGCAGCGCGACGGGCAGGGGGTGGTGCGCAATGCCGTCCTGATCCTTCACGGCACCACGGGCAGCGGCGCGCAGTTCCTCCGGCCGGAATTTGCCGGGGAGCTGTTCGGCGCCGGGCAGCCGCTGGATGCCGCCCGCTTCTTCCTCATCCTGCCGGACGGAATCGGCCACGGCCAGTCGGGCCGGCCGAGCGACGGCCTGCACGCCGGCTTTCCCCAGTACGGCTACCTCGACATGGTTGAGGCGGAGTATCAGCTGTTAAAGCAAGGGCTGGGCGTAAATCACGCGCGGCTCATCATGGGCACGTCCATGGGCGGAATGCACACCTGGTTGTGGGGGGAGCGGCATCCGGACTTCATGGATGCGCTGATGCCGCTGGCCAGCCTGCCGACCGAGATTGCCGGCCGCAACCGGGTGTGGCGCCGGCTGATCAGCGACGCGATCCGCCACGATCCGGCGTGGCAGGGCGGCGCCTACAACACCCAGCCGCCCTCGCTGCGGACCGCCGCCGAGATGCTTTTTTTCATGAGCAGCAACCCCGTGCTGCGGCAGCGGGAGGCTCCGACGCTCGCCCGGGCTGATGCCGGGTTGGACGCCTTTGTGGCCGCCGTCCTGAAGACCGGGGATGCGAACGATTTCCTCTACGCGCTCGAGGCGTCATCCGATTACGACCCAGGACCTAACCTGGAGAAGATCCAAGTTCCCTTGGTCGCGGTGAATTCCGCTGACGACCTGATCAATCCGCCGGAACTTGGAATTCTGGAGCGCGAGATCCGGCGCGTTCCGCACGGCCGGGCGGTCGTCCTGCCGCTGAGCGATCAGACCCGCGGTCACGGGACTCACACCCTGGCGGCGCTGTGGAAAGACCAGCTCGAGGCGCTGCTGAAGGAAACGGCGCATTAACTTTGAGGCGGCAAGTACTCGCGATCGCTTGACGCAATGGAGCGGCCATTAACTGCCAAGGCAATCTCGTCACAGAGACCACTGAGAGCCAACCAGAGGTCACAGATGGCGGGAATTGCTGATGATGCCCAAACTCCGTGAACTCTGTGGCCCAGTTCAGCAACCTGCCCCGGCCCGGCCCGTCACCGCAACCGCGCGAAGGTGGACTGCAGCAGCTGCAGATCTGATTTTCCGGCGGTCTGTTCCTTCGCCCGGGCGATCAGATCCGCCTCGAGCCGGTTTTTCGTCGGGCGGTCCGTTTCATAGAACACGCCGAAGACCCCGGGCCAGGGCCGCGTCGCCAGATGAAAGGCTGCGACCTCGTCGGTGGGATCGTGGCGCGCCGCATCGGCGGGTGAGCCGTCGTGTTTTTTTTCCTCGATCAGCGTGAAAGCCCCGTTCTTGCGCGGATTGGCGGCGTCGAAGGCCCCGGGGAAGAACTCCACGCATTCGGAGAGGATCTCGACCACCGAAAAACCGTCGTGCCGCGCGGCGCGTTCCATCATCTCGGTCATGTGGCCCACCTGCGCGGCATGGCTGCGCGCGACGAAGGAGGCGCCGCTGCTGATGAGCGCGCGCATCGGGTTGATGGGCTGGTCAAGTGCGCCGGTGGGATCGGTCTTGGTCTTGAAGCCAAAGGGCGAGGTGGGCGAGGTCTGTTTCTTCGTCAATCCATAGACGAAGTTGTCCATGATGATATAGGTGATCCGGACGTTCTTGCGGGCGGTGTGCACCAGGTGATTGCCACCGATCGAAAAACCGTCGCCGTCGCCGCCGAACACGAAAACGTGCAAGTCTTCGCGGCTCAGGCTGACGCCGGCGGCGATGGGCAGTGCACGGCCATGGATGAAGTGGCCGCCGTGGGTGTTGACGAAATAGGGAAAGCGCGAGGAACAGCCGATCCCGGCGAAAAGCACGATGCTCTCCTGCGGGAACTGGAGCTTTTCGAGGGTCCGCTGGAAGGCCGCCAACACCGCGAAGTCGCCGCAACCGGGGCACCACGTCGGGTGGTCGGCGGCCAGGGCTTTCCTGGTCAGCGGCGGGCGAGCCGGGGCGGCGTTGTTCGTTGGCGGGGCGAGCGTGGGTGCGGTGGAACTCATGGTCGGATCTGGCAAGAGGCGAAGGACGAAGGGTGATAGGCGAAGGTCAGATGCAGCGAAGCAACGCCGGATGATTCACGCGGCTTAGGAGGAGAAGGGCGGAATCGTCACCTCCGAGTTCGTCGCCTCCAGATGGCGTGCGACTCCGTCGGTGATCTCGCGCACCTTGAAGGTCAGGCCGTCGGTTTTGGTGATGCTGCGGATGGTCGGACTGGCGTAGCGGGCACGCAGCAGCATCGCCAGCTGGCCGAACCCGTAGAGTCCCTCGTCGTTCATCTCGACCACGAACACGTCGCGGTAACGCGCGAAGATCTCCTGGAGCCCAGCGGGCAGCGGATGCAGGTGGCGCAAGTGGAGCTGGCCGGCCTTGACGCCATCCTGGCGAAGCCGATTGACGGCCTCGCGGACTGGTCCCCACGTCGAACCCCAGCCGATGAGCAGCACTTGGCCCGCAGGGTCGCCATGCACCTCCGGCGGGGCAAGCGATGCTCCGAGCGCCTTGATCTTCTCGCGGCGCCGGGCCGTCATTCTGGCGTGCATGGCCGGGTTGCCGGACGGGTGGCCGTCTTCGTCGTGCTCCAGGCCGGTCACATTCGGGAATTTTCCCGAGGCTGTGCGCGTGCCGGGCGGAGCGTGGCGGGTGGGTCGGTCGAGCGGGTAGGGTTTGAAATTGGCGCCGCGCTCGACGAGATCCGGCTTCGCCTCGATCATGAGGCCGGCCAGATCCGGCTCGTCGAACGCCTCGATGCGGGTGGCCAGCGATTGGTCGGTGAGGATGAGAACGGGCGTGCTGTAGCGGCGGGCGATGCGGCCGGCCTCCAGGGCGATGTAGAAGCAGTCCTCGACATTCTTCGGCGCGAGGACGACCCGAGGCGTGTCGCCGTGGCTGCCATAGACGGCCTGCAAGAGATCGCTCTGCTCGACGCTCGTGGGCAGGCCGGTGCTGGGACCGCCGCGCTGGACGTTGATGACAATGAGCGACATCTCCGCCATCACGGCCCAGCCGAGCGCCTCCATCTTGAGCGAAAGGCCGGGACCCGAGCTGCCGGTGACGGCAAGGTGGCCGGCGTAGGCGGCCCCCAGCGCGTAAGAAACGGCAGCCAGTTCATCCTCCGCCTGCACAAAGGTGCCGCCGTATTTGGGCAGTTCGGTGCGGAGCATCTCCATGATGGAAGACCATGGCGTGATCGGGTAGGCCGCCCCGTAACGCACGCCGGCGGCGATCAGGCCGAACGCGAGCGCCTGGTTGCCATCCATTGTAACTTGGGGGCGGGTGCTCGTGCGCGCGGCCGCTTCCAAGTGAAAAAAACAGTCGCGAATGTTGTCGGCGGGGTAGGCGTAGCCCGCGTCGAAAGCGAGCATGGCATTGCGCACCACGTCCTCCGGGCGGCCGCCGAAGCGTTCTTTGACAAGAGCGGTGAGCTTCGCGACGTCGAGCTGGAAGATGCGCGCGAGCAACCCGAGCACGAGGAGGTTCTTGCCCTTGTCCTTGGCGGCGCCACCGACGGCCTCGATCGTCCGGCTCGTGATGGGCATTCCCACCGCCGTGAAGCGCTTGTCGTCGGGGTTGGGCTTTACGTGATCGTTGTCGTAAAGGAGCACGCCGCCGGGCCGCAAGGCTTCGAGATGATCTTCGTAACTGTGCTGATAGAACGCCACGAGCACATCCGCCTGATCGCCGGCGGAGAGGATGTCGCCGGTGCCCATGCGCACCTGGAAGATCGACGGACCGCCCGAAATGGTGGACGGGATCGTCATGTACGTCATGACGTCCTGGTCGGAACGGCCGGCGAGGCGGGCGAGGAAGGCGCCGACCGTCTGGATGCCATCCTGTGAATTGCCGGCGAGGCGGATGACCACGTCTTTGATGGGACGAGGCTGGTCGGCGGAGGCAGCTGCTCCACCCACAGGATCGGAAGAATTGGGGCTAACCATATAGAGTGGCTTGGGATAAGGTGTTCCCAAAGCCCCCAGAGTCCAACCGGGTAGGCGATTTTGGCGGCGGTATCAGAATACGATCCGGGGTGTCGCCGCCCCAGCAGCAACGGTTATGCGGCCGCCAGCCAGTCCCAGGGTCAAGGTTGCGCCGCCACGATGGCGGGCTCGGCCCCGAGCGTGCCGCGCAACTCCGTGAGGTAGGCCGGGCTGTTGACGCGGGCGTTCTCCAAGCGCGCCGCCTCAAGCCGCGCGGGAATGCCGAGGCGCCCGGCCTCATCGGAGTAGTTTGGCTTGGCGAGGAACTTCTCCAGGTAGGCGAGGTGGCGCCGCCACTGCCGGGTGGTCAGGGCCTGCCGGGCGCGCATCCGTTCAC
>Ga0182019_10000158_pt1 | contig 33533 bp, 25 predicted proteins | sample 812E2MmetaG_FD_120483 | JGI IMG/M metagenome (GOLD analysis project Ga0182019, IMG submission 120483) | Permafrost microbial communities from Stordalen Mire, Sweden - 812E2M metaG | ecosystem: Environmental > Terrestrial > Soil > Wetlands > Permafrost | place: Sweden: Stordalen | collected...
CTAAACGGTCCGGACGTGAAACATCCTCTGGGCGATCGCGCAGGTCGTGACAAAAAAGATGGGCGATCAGAAAACGCGTTTACCCCAGAGCGGATCGTCTATCGGCGTCGCAGTCGCGCGAGGAAAACGTCGTTCTCCCGCAAGGGAAACTCGTGCTGGAATCGCCCGTCGGCCCCGATTGTCACGGTGGTCTGTTCGACCGGCGCGCCGTCGCTTCGGGCTTTCAGCAAGGCGACCTGCTCGCGCGTGAGTTGCGCGGGAGCGCCGAGGTCCCGGTAGACCGCATAGGCGTCGTTGACGCGATACCCGACCTGAAACACTTCAAGCGCGTAATCCCCCGCGGGCAGGCCGCTTAGGCGCAGTGTGGTTGTGCCCCTGGTTGCCGCCGGCAGATCACGCCGGTAGAATTCCTGGTTGATTACCGACGGTCCTGGGTGGGTGATCGTGAAGTCCCAAAACAACGCCTCCACGCCTCCCTCACGGTTGGTGCAAACCCACGCGGCCGGATCGCTGCAATCCAACTCGGTCTCCCCCAACCGGTGGAGGAACTGGTAGGCGAAGAATGCGGGTTTGTTGATTCCTTGGTAGTTGATCAGGCCGAACCCGCCGTGAAACGGCGTCGCGCGCGGCCCCGCTTCCTCGAAAATGTCGGTAAACGTCCAGTAGGACATCGACTGCGCGGCACTTCCCGTACCCTTGATCTTGTCGAGGATGAACGCAGCACTGTGATAGCTATCGTGGATCGGATCGGACGGCGTGTAGGAGGTGCTCCACTCGGTGTAGTGTAACTCGAGGTCCGGCCGCGCCGATGCCGCGATCTGGGCGCGGGACCGCCGGATTTCGCGGTAGACCGCCTCGCGATCGGGCGAGAGCACGGTGCCGGCTGAGCCGGTCTCGTCGAGATAGCCCGCCATCACCGCGTAGTGATGAGTGGAAATGAAATCGAGCGGCGCGGCGTTTCCGGTGCAGAATTCGATCATCTCTGGAATCCAGGCGTTGCCGGCCGTCGCCGGGCCGCCCACCCGGTACCGCGGAGACACCGCCTTCACCGCCCGCGCGGTTACGGCGTAGAGCTTGAAATACTCCACTCGGGCGATCCGCTCGAACTCGGCGTCGGTCTTGCCCTGCTTGTCGCCGATCCAGAAGCCGGCGAGGTTCGGCTCGTTCCACACCTCGAAATACCACGTTGCGATTTCTGCCTCGCCATAGCGCCCGGTCCAATGCGTTACGAGGGCGCGGATGAAGTCCGCCCATTTTTGATAGTCCTTTGGCGGCGTCACGTTGCCCTTCCACCAAAAGACCGTGTGGGTTCCGCTCGCCAGCGCGGCCGGCATGAAGCCGAGCTCGACGAAGGGCTTCACGCCGATGGCCAGCAGGGAGTCGTACAATTCGTCGATGTACTGCCAGTTGTAGATTGGGCGGCCCTCTTTGTCCTCGCGGTACACGCCCATGTCGTCGCAGAGCAATCCGTGAAAACGCAGGTAGCGAAAGCCGCACTCGCGGCGCACATAGGCCAGCTGGCGCTGCCAGTCGGCGCGCAGGCCTTCGTTCGCGCGGCCCGCTCCCAAGCAGACATTGAACATGGTGTTGAGCGGGCCCTTGACCTGGCGGACGTCGGCCACGATCACGCGGGGCGCCGGCACCGGATCGACGGCGTGTGCGACCGGTCCAGTCCAAAGCAGCGTTGCGGCGGCCAGCCGGCAGGAAAGCTGCGTTGCCGTCCGTTTCGCGTGCGCCAGCAGAGCCGGATTTCCGACTGCGGCCGCGGCGCGCCGCGTCGCCTTCCCGACGAGGCCTTCGAGGGAGAGCGCGGGATCCCGCATCGCTCTCCACGTCGTCAGCTGGCGGCGTATCTCCCTTGGAATGCACCGCACTGCCTCCTGGAGTTCCTTCGCTTTCATCAAGCACCTGTAGGTCTCCGCCAGATCCCGGTCAAGGTCTCTACTGCATACGGGATGTCCTTTCGTTTTCGGTCCAATCCGACGGGGTCATGTGTGAATTTTCAACAGAGCGGTTTGGAAGGATTGCGTCTGGGTCTCTCCCTGCAAGCGGAAGCGGCGCACGTACTGGGTCACAGCGCCGGGAACTCCCATCTGCAGCCGGTCCGCCAGCCAGGCATTGCACACCGAAGTCCTTTGGGTCATGAGCGCAGCCAGGCGCACCTTCTCCGCGGCCGATTTCTTCGCCGGCAGATGATCGAGTTGAATTCCCAGCGCCTTGGCGGCGCTGCGCAGTGCCCGCTCCCATTGCGCTGAGCGCACTTGTTGATGCGCCTGGCGGTCCGCCCCGAGCAGGTCGAAGCCGGTTTCCCTCCCTGTGGTTGTGGAGAGTTGTTCGAGCAGATCCGCCTGAAAGTCTGCCGATCCCAGCGCCCACCCTTGACTTAGCCGGCCAAATTTCGCCTCTCGGGCATCCGCACTCTCCTCCGCGCGCACCGCGAGATAGCCGAGATAGCTACGCCAGCCCGCCGGAGTATCTGCCAATCCCCCGCTCCCGGCGAGCACCGTTCCCGACACCAGCCACGCCGGGCGCGGCTTCCGGACCAGCCACGGTAAACTGCTCCAGCGATACTCCAAAAGTCGCTCGACCGGGAGCACCTTGGCCCGCACCGGGTTGAGGTGAATGTAGTGGGCGACTTCTCCCAACGCTTCTCCCGGCTCGACGTGCAACGCCCGATATCGGCCCTGAAACGGTCGCCCCGCTTCGCCTCGAAAACGATTGAAGCGCGCCGCCCCCTTACCGGCAAAGAGGTCTCGCCGGTAGTTACCGCGATTTATCACGTGGTAACAGGCTCCCGCATACTCAAGGCGCACCCGCCGGGACATTGCACTTTCTTGATTTTCTATTGCTAGGAAGTCAAGCGTGTATTGATATTTCACACATGACCCTCTAGACTGGCTCGGCGAAACGCCCACGTTGAAGCCGGCGGCGCCGCCGCGATTCCATCCCGTGCTGGCCACCAGCAGCGCCAGCGGCACCCAAGTGGCGGCAAGACTCAAATGCCGCCAGCGCCGGCGGCGCCACGCCTCGCGGAAAGTGCCGGCCACAAACGTCCGGTCATACAGGAACACCAGCAGCGGCGCGGTGGTGCCCACCTCCTTGGCGCCGACGCCGCCCAGACAGGCCAGCACCGTCAGCACGCGCCACGGCCACGGTCGCGGCGACGAAGCCGCGCGGCTGAAACAATAGAACGTGAGCAGGAAGAACAGTCCCATCAATGACTCGGTGCGCTGGATGATGTAGGTCACCGCCTCAGTCTGGAGCGGATGCAGGGTCCAAAGCAGAGCAACTGTGAAGGCCAGCAGCGTGGCGTCCGCCGGGTAGGGCGCGTTATCCTTAACGCGCCGATCTGATGGATTGGAAACCGAAAGCGGCGGGTTAGGGATAACCCGCCCTACCCATCCCAGGGTTCGCCGCACGATGCCGAACAGGTCAAGCCGGCCAGGATGTGGATCAGGAGATTGAGCGCGTGGTAGCTCCAGACGTGCGTGCCGCTCATCGCGTAGCAGAGCGCGAGCGACAAATTGAGCATGGGCCGGCCGCTAACAGTGATGCCGTATCCCTCGCCCGGCAGGAGCACCTCCTTCAGATCCCCGAGATGCCGGATCGTTGGATTGTCGAGAATGGCGGGCGTGTCATCGAAGAGGAACGGGGCCGGGAACGTGTTGTGGTAGGCGGCCAGCGCCGCGAGCACCAGGATGGCGGCACAACCCACCACAACCCAGCGCGAGAGCGCGGCGGCGGACGACGGGGACGCGGGCATCACGTCCACGCTAGCCGCAAGGGGAAATGGGGGTCAAGAAGGTGGCGGATAAATGCTCGTTGCTGAGGAATTGGCTTCTGTAGCTAGGTTACGACATCGAGACCGTGCTCTGTTTCGTCGAGCAGCTGATTTCCAACGCTGCAGATGTGGGCTGAAATCCGATTTGCCCCAGCGGCAGCGTCTTCAGGCAGCGTTCTTCCCAGAAGAATTGGAGTTTCAGGACGGGAAATTTGGAACCGCCGTAACCAATCCCATCTTCAGCATCTTAGAGAAGATCGAAGCAGGTGAATCTGAGTTGGCGTCCCCACAGGGATTCGAACCCTGGTTCTCACCGTGAAAGGGTGGTGTCCTAACCGGGCTAGACGATGGGGACCCAATGCGGAGTCGGGCACCCTACCCCCGGGGTTGACTCGCGCAAGGCTTTTCTGCTCCCCGGATTGCGTCGGGGCGGATCGCTCTTCGCCCCTTTGAGAGGGGGCGCCGCGGGAAAAACCACCGGCCGCGCAATGCGGCATTTACTTTTTCCCGCGTCCTTCGTTACTTCCTGAGCAACGCCCATGACTTTCGCCGAAATCGCCCCCGCCATTCCGCCCACGGCCGTCACGCAGATTGCAGGTCTCCCCTTCCCCAAGCTCGCCTCCGGCAAGGTGCGCGAAATCTTCGACCTGGGCGATGCGCTGCTGATCTCCGCCACCGACCGCCTGTCGGCCTTCGATGTGATCCTGCCCGACGGCATCCCCGGCAAGGGCATCGTGCTCACGCAGATCAGTCTGTGGTGGTTCGCGCAGGTGCGGAAGCTCATCCCCAACCACCTCCTGCCCGATCAGGCCGGCTTGCTCGCCACGAAATACGGACTCTCCCGCGACCTCCAGCTTCGCAGCATGGCGGTAAAGAAGCTGAAGCCTCTGCCCATCGAATGCGTCGTGCGCGGTTATCTCGTCGGCAGCGGCTGGAGCTCCTACCAAAAGAGCGGCTCCGTCTGCGGCCTCCGGCTGCCCGCCGGCCTGCGCCAGGCCGAGCGCCTGCCCCAGGCGATCTTCACGCCCACCACCAAGGCGCCGAAAGGCCAGCACGATGAGCCGATCGACGACAGCCAGGGCGCCGCCCTGATCGGCGCCGCGCTCTACGAGCAGGTGAAGTCCACGAGCCTCGCGCTCTACCAGTTTGGCCATGACCGCGCCGCCCGGGCCGGCATGATCCTCGCTGACACGAAATTCGAATTCGGCACCGACGCCCCGGGCCGGCTTTATCTGATCGACGAAATCCTCACACCCGACTCCTCGCGTTACTGGCCGAAGGAGAGCTATGCCGTCAACCAGTCGCCGCCGAGCTACGACAAGCAGTTCGTGCGCGACTATCTGCTCGGTCTCAAATGGGACCAGAAGCCGCCGGCGCCGCGCCTGCCCGCCGGCGTCATCGCCCGCACGCAGGAAAAATACCTCGCCGCGCTGCAGAGCCTGCTGGGCTAGCGATCGCGGCAGGTGCCGCGATCGCCGATGGAAGAACAAAAAGGAAAGATCCAAGATCAGAGGCGGCCGCCGCCGCTCTCCGCGTCTTTCTTCTTGTGTCTTCGTTCTTGAATCGGCGCGCGATTCTGGTTGTGCGCCCGCGCCGCCCTCACCAGCTCGCGACGCAGCCAGTCGAGCGCGACGGTGACGGCGCGCTCTTTCACCGCGGTGCGGGTGGCGGAAAAGTTCAGGTTCTTCGACCAGACGCCCTGCGGCGAATGCAACCCGAGAAAGATGGTGCCGACCGGTTTGTCCTTCGTGCCCCCGGTGGGTCCGGCATAGCCCGTGATCGCCAGGCCGTAATCCGCCTCCAGCGTCTCGGCCACACTGGTGGCTAGCGCCACCGCGCATTCTTCGCTCACCGCGCCATGCTGCGCGATCAGGCTCTCGGGGACATCGAGGATCTGCACCTTGGTTTCGTTGCTGTAGCAGACGATGGCCCCGCGGAAGAACTTGGAGGCGCCGCTGACATCGGTGAACATGTTGGCGAGCCGGCCGCCAGTGCACGATTCGGCCACGGCGAGTGTCTTCTCCTGCGCGCGGAACAGGTCCGAGACAACCTTCGCCATCGACTCGTGGCCGAAGCACACGAAGTCCTCCCGCAGCAGCGCGGCGCACTCGTCGGCGGTCGCCTGAAGTTCGAGCATCGAGAGGCCGCCGCCCGGCGAGCTGAGGCGCACATCGACCCGCCACTGGTGCGCGCAATAGGCGACCGTGAGCGCCCCGCCGAGGCGGTCGAAAATGGGCTGCAGTTTCGTCTCAAGCGCGGACTCGCCCACGCCCGCGGTGCGGAGCTGCACATAAGCCTCGCCTTCGCTGATCAGCCCGAGCTGCGCGAGGCGGGGCAGCACCTGGTCGGTGAACAGCGGCTGCAGTTCACTGGGCGGGCCGGGCAGCATCACCAGCACCCGACCCTCCTGCGCAACCCACAGGCCCGGCGCGGTGCCGTTCGGGTTGGGGAGCACCTCGCCGCGCTCAAACCGGTACGCCTGCTTGAGATTGTTGGGGGTCATCTTGCGGCCGAGGCGCACGAAGCGATCGGCGATCGCCTTCTCAATCGCCGGATCGAACACCAGTTTCTGTCCGAGCACCTCGGCCACCGCCTCGCGGGTGCGGTCGTCGCACGTCGGGCCAAGCCCGCCGGTCGTGATGACCACGTCCGCCCGCGCCCAGCTTGCCCGCACCTCCGCGACAATCGCCGCCGCTTCGTCGGTCACGGTGACGTTGCGCGCTAACTGCACGCCATGGCGCCCCAGCTGCTGGCCAATCCAGGTCAGGTGGCTGTTGGCCGTGAGCCCGAGGAGCAGTTCGTCTCCGAGCGTCAGCAGTTCAAAGCGGCGGGCGGCCGCCGGGCGGCCCTGAACTGGAGTGGAAATTGAAGCTGGAGGGTTGCTGTTTGCCATGGATGCTCTGCGCAGACGCATCATTCTATTGTATTCTCAGCAAAATGCCAGCACCCACCCCACATCCGCCGGAAGAACCCGCCGAGGCCCCGACCCTCAAGGAGAAGGTCCGCCGGCTGCCCGACGGTCCCGGGGTGTATCTCATGAAGGACCGGCTTGGGCGCATCATCTATGTCGGCAAGGCCAAGAGCCTGAAGAAGCGCGTCGCCTCGTATTTCCAGGCGTCACGGAATATCAGCCAGCAGCCCAAGATCCGGGCGCTGGTCGAGATGATCGCCAGCTTCGATATCATTGAGGTGCGGAGCGAGCCGGAGGCGCTGCTGCTGGAGGGGCGCCTCATCAAGCAGTACAAGCCGCGGTACAACACTGACTTCACCGACGACAAGCGGTTCTTGCTCGTGCGCGTGAGCCTCGAGGCCGAGCTGCCGCGCTTTGTGCTCACCCGCCTGCGCAAGGATGACCGCTCGCGCTACTTCGGGCCGTTCGCTTACAGCAACCTCGTGCGCAAGACGCTCACGGAGATGCGCCGGCAGTTCGGCATCCTGCTTGGCGACGCGCACCCGGTGAAGATCGCCGGCGAAGTCTACCGCCTTTATGACGACGTGCGCGCCGAGCTCTACGGCCACGCCAACGAGGTGACGGCGGCAGACTACCGCTGCCGGGTGGTCGCGGCCTGCGAGTTTCTGGAGGGGAAAAGCCGTGAGTGGCTCGGAACCCTGCGCGCCGAGATGCAGGCGGCAGCGACCCGCCAGGAGTTCGAGCGCGCGGCGAAATTGCGCGATATCGTGTTTGCCCTGGAGGAGACCCTGGCGAAGACGCGCCATTTCGAGCGGGCTCCCGTCCTGCTGCGTTCCGACGAGGTCGCGCTGCTGCTGCTGGCCGGCGCGTTGCGCCTGCCCGGGCCGCCCGCGCATCTGGAGTGCTTCGACATCTCCCACATCTCCGGCACGTTTGTGGTCGCCTCCATGGTGCATTTCACCGCCGGACGGCCCGACAGGGACCACTACCGGCGGTTCCAGATCAAGAGCTTCGTCGGCAACGACGACTATCGCGCCATGACCGAGGTCGTCGGCCGCCGCTACCGGCGGCTCTACGACGAAGGCCGGCCCTTCCCGGATCTCGTGGTGATCGACGGCGGGCGCGGCCAGGTGGCCGCCGCACTCAAGGCGTTCCTCGCGCTCGATCTCGTGCCGCCGCCGCTGGTCGGCCTGGCGAAGGAGCACGAGACGATCGTGTTTCCGGACGAGAGGCCGCCGCTCAACCTGCCGCTCACCCACCCGGGCCTCCAGCTCCTCCAGCGCCTGCGGGATGAGGCCCACCGCTTCGCCAACACCTACAACGCCGACCTCCGCTCAAAGAAGATCCGCGAGTCGATCCTTGACGATTTTCCCGGCCTGGGCCCGCTGCGCCGCGCCGCGCTCCTGGAACATTTCGGTTCCATCGCGAAGCTCCGGGCCGCCGCAGCCGCGGAAATCCAGGAGGTCCCGGGTGTGGGCCCGAAGCGCGCGCGCGCGCTGCACGCGTTTCTGCTCGGGGCGCGTTCGCCGACTTAAGAGGAAAACGGGAAACTCAAGATGCGCGATCGCCCCACGCTAGATGCAGAGCGGGTCGTAGTATCGAGCGCCGCGCGGTGTCCTATCCTTTCCGCAGCCGCACGATCCAGTCGAGGAGGCGGTTGGGCAGCAGCCACTTGAGAAAAAGAAACAATTTCGCGTGGGCGGGCGCGGCGTAGTGGCCGGCCGGCCGGCGCGCCGTGAGCGCCTTCGCGACCAGCCGGGCAATGTCGTCGCCCGTACCGGCCACTTGCTGCAACCGCCGGTAATCATGGCGAAACCCCGCGAAATACGGGGCATAGGGACCACCGTGGGCGAGGATCGATTCGGACGCCTGGTTGGCTGCGTCGAGAAACCCGCTGAGGATGAAACCCGGCCGGATCAGGACCACCTGGACCCCGAAGGGCGCCAGCTCGCCGCGCAGCCCGTCGGTGATCGCCTCAACCGCATGCTTGGTGGAGTCGTAGACCGACGACAACGGCCGCGCAATGCGTCCCGCCACCGAGCCGATATTGATGATCCGGCCCGACCCGCGCTCCCGGAGGTGCGGCGCCACGAGCTGCGTGAGGGCGACGAGCGCAAACACGTTGGTCTCGAAATTGCGGCGGATCAGCTCCAGCGGCACCAGCTCCACCGGACCGCGCGTACCATAGCCGGCGTTGTTCACCAGCGCGTCGATGCGCCCGAACTTCCCGAGCGCGCCGTCCACGACCCGCCGCCGGCCGGCGTCGTCCGTCACGTCGGCGGCGACCGCGAGCACGCGCTCCCCCGAAGGATCGAGCTCGCGCGCCAGCGCCTCAAGCCGGTCCGACCGCCGTGCGGAAATGACCAGTTTTGCACCGCCGCGCGCCAGCCGCCGCGCCGTCGCCTCGCCGATGCCCGATGATGCCCCGGTGACAATGATGACTTGATCAGCCAGAGAACGCATGACTGCCGATGGTATCGGTCCGAGGAACCGCGTCGAAGCGAAACCACGCGGGCTCGCCGCCAAACGGCGCCGCTGCTTCGCAGCCAGCCCGCAAGAGATTGGATTTCCCTATGGATGGATTTTGTCCAAGCTTTCACCGATCCGGCCACGCCGGCTTCCTAAGAAAACCGTTGGCCGGCCGTCTTATCCCCCATCAGGGTTCAATCCCATTTTCATGAAAACCATCCGACTGTCCGGCCTCGTACTGCTCGCCTCCACCAATCTCCTGCATGCCGCACCCGTGGAATCCCATATTTCCGCCGCGACGGTTTATCTCGACCGCGCGATCGTCACCCGCATGGCCACGATCGAACTTGTCCGTGGCGAGCAAGCGCTCGTTTTCGAGCGCCTGCCGACCGGGCTGCTCGACCAGTCGCTGCAAGCCTCCGGCCGCGGCACGGCGGGCGTCACCATCCTCGATGTGAACGCCCAGACCGCCTACGTGGATTTCACGCCCAACGAGCGGGTCAAGGAACTGGAGGAGAAGCTCAAAGGCCTTCTGATACAGCACCGGGCGTTGGATGACCGCGGGAAGATCCTCAGCGAGGAGCGCGATTTCGTGAAACGCATGCTCCTCGCCTCCACCGGAACCGTTATTTACCCGCTTGGCGGTGATACCGCGCACGGCGGCGGCACCGCCGCGCGGCCCACGCTCGACGAATGGCAGAAGCTTTACGTTTATTCCGAGGAAACCTTCGGAAAGATCGCGGGCGAGGCACAGTCTCTCGACAACCAGCGCGAAGACCTGAAGGCGAAGCAGGAGGCGCTGCAACAGCAGCTCAACGAGCTGCGCGGGGCGCGCGGAAAGAGTTTCAAGACCGTCACCGTCCGGGTCGCGGTGAGCGATCCGGGGCGGCTTGATGTCATGCTCAAGTACGCCGTGCCCGGCGCCAGCTGGGTCCCGTCCTACGACGCCCGCCTGCACGTCGCCGACCGGGCCGTCGAGCTGTCGTATTTCGGGCTGGTGCGTAACAACACCGGCGAGGATTGGAGCGACCTCGCCCTGACGCTCTCAACCGCGCGCCCGAGCCTCGGCGGCGGCGCGCCCGAACTAAGTCCCTGGATCGTGGACGTGACGCGGCCGATAATGATGAAGGTGACGGCGATGCCTGCAGCGGAAGCAAGGATGGAAAGGGCGGGAAAAGGGACGCAGGCTTTCAACCAACTGGCGGACGCTGCATCGGCTATCAGGGAACTCGACGAAGAAAAAGACGCTGGTTTTCTCGCCGCCACGGTCGAGGCGGGCGCCACCAGCGCGACGTTCAAGATCCCCGTGGCCGTAACGGTTCCCGCGAACAACACCATGCAAAAAGTGTCGATCGCCTCGGCCAAGCTCGCCGCGAACCTGCAGTATCAGGCGACGCCGAAGTTGCTCGAGGCGGCATTTCTCAGCGCCTACGCCGTGAACAACACCGATTATCCATTCCTAGCCGGCCCGATGAACACGTTCCTGGACGAGACCTTTGTCGCCGCCAGCCGTCTCAAGACCGTGATGCCGGGCGAGAAGTTCGAGCTCGCCCTCGGCGCCGACGAGGGCATCGCCATCAAGCGCAAGCTGGTGAACCGTTTCAGCGAGGACACCGGGCTGACCAGCAAGGGCCGTCGCGTCACCTACGAATACCTCCTGACGATCACCAACAACAAGAAGACGGCCGAACGCGTGGTCTTCAAGGAGCCTGTGCCCGTTTCGCGCAACGAGAAGATCGAGGTCAACCTCCTCACTCCCGCCGAAGGGGATGTCGGCACGGCCGAGAAGCCGAAGCAGGTCATCCGTGAGGCCGACGGCAAGCTCGTCTGGCGGTTTGATCTCAAGCCCGGCGAGAAGCGCGAGGTTCCGCTGAAGTTCAGCATTGGGTATCCGGGCGACTTGAATGTGACCGGCGTGGAGTGAGCGGCCGCAGCGATGAGGGAAGTTCTGATACCAAGTTCTCTTGATAGATAAACTGTCATTGCGAGGAGCGTAGCGACGAAGCAATCCAGCTGGATCGCGACGAGTGCATCCTGCCTCGGCGGCCCCGGCGCGCTTCGCGCACCTCGCGATGACAAATGTCTATAACACAAGGGGCGCTCGTATAAGTGGCCGGATCGAAGGCAAGATGGAAGGTGCGACCGCAATCTTGAATCTTGAACCGGTCGTCCGCCGCGGCTTTCGTCTCGGCGGATGATTACGACCATCGGCTTCGATGCGGACGACACGCTCTGGCACAACGAGCCGATTTTTGAGGCCGCGCATGACCGGTACCGCGCGCTCCTGGCCCGCTGGCACGATGCCGCCACCATTGACCGCCGCCTCTTTACCACCGAGATGGGCAATCTCGAGTTGTACGGCTACGGCATCAAGGCCCACGCGCTTTCCTGCATCGAGACCGCAATCGAGCTGAGCGGCGGCGACATTTGCGCGGCGGAAATCCGGGAAATCATCGCCTCCGCAAAGGAAATGCTCGCTCATCCTGTCGAGTTGCTCGCCGGCGCCGGCGAAGCGGTCGGGCAGCTGGCCGGGTCCTTTCAGCTACTGCTGATCACCAAGGGCGACCTGCGCGACCAGGAGCGCAAGCTGGCGAAATCCGGCCTCGCGCACCATTTCGCGCACATCGAGATCGTCGCCGAGAAGAACGCCGAGACCTACGCGCGCGTCCTGCGCCGCCTGCAGATCCCGCCGGCGCATTTCCTCATGGTCGGCAACTCGCTCAAGTCCGACATCCTGCCCGCGCTCGGTCTCGGCGCCTGGGCGGTACTCATCCCGTATCACCTGCTCTGGCAGGGCGAGCAGGCCGCGGCCCCGCTGCCGTCCGCAGTGGCGGGCCGGTTCTCGCAGCTGCCCACATTGCGCGAACTGCCCGCGCTGGTGGCGCGGCTGAACGCCGTGCCGGGTACCACCACGGCGAGCGAAGACTCAAGACAGAAGAGCGAAGAGCACGGCAGACCCGGCTGCTCGTCTTGAGTCTTTATTCTGCCTTTTGAATCGCGCGCGCGGCAGCGCGCCGCGCCGCCCAACTTGCGAAACTGCGGAAGCCCGCTAGTCTCCCCTATGCGCACTGTTCTCAGTCTGTTAACCACCATGAGCTTTCTCACCATGTTCACGACTGCCCGGGCCGATCCCCTCGACGTGGGCGCCTCCGCTCCTGCGGTCACCGGGATGACCGACACCGGCGACAAGCTCGATCTGGGCGCCGTTTACTCGAAGGGCTACACCCTCGTGTATTTCTTCCCCAAGGCCGACACTCCCGGCTGCACCGCCGAAGGCTGCAGTCTCCGCGATGCTTTCCAGGATCTCTCCGACAAGGCCGTGACTGTCATCGGCGTGAGCGCCGACGACGTGGCGGCGCAGAAAGCGTTCAAGGAGAAATACCACTTCCCCTTCACGCTCATCGCTGACAAGAACCTGGTGGTCATCAAGGCCTTTGGCGTGCCGGTGCGTGAAATCCCGGTCGCGGGCACGTTCGCCTCGCGGCAGTCATTCCTGATTAACAAAGAGGGCAAGATCGTGTGGCGCGACCTGAAGGCCTCGACCAAGCAGCAGGCCGCCGACGTATTGAACGCGCTTAAGGCGCTGGGCGGATGAGCCGCGCGGCCGCGCCTGCGCGCGGCAACTCAACATCCAAGAGGGCAGACTCAAGACTGGAGCGCGGGTTCTACTCCTCGTCTTCGTCCTTCGGTCTTTCCTCCTAAATCGCCGCGGGTTCTCCGGCCCGCGGCGGAACGCGGCTGATCATCACCTTGTCAACGCGATGGCGGTCCATGTCGATCACCTCGAAGCGCCAGCCGGCCCAGTCGAAACGATCGCTTACGGCCGGGATGCGCCCGAACTGCGTCATGACCAGTCCGCCGAGCGTCTGGTAGTCGGCTTCGGCTTCCTGCGGCAGTTTCTCCAGATGGAGGATCGTCTTGAGTTCGTTGACGGCGAGGGTCGCGTCGATGAGCCAGGAGCCGTCTTCGCGCTGTTTCGACTGCGGCTGGTCACGCTGCCCCTGCGCGGGCAAGTCGCCGACGATCGCCTCCAGCACGTCGATGAGCGTGACCATGCCCTGGATGCTGCCGAATTCGTCGGCGATGAGCGCCGTGTGCCGCCCCGATTTCTTGAACGACTCGAGCAGTTGGATGCAGTTCATCGTCTCCGGCACGACGAGCGGCGGCGTGAGGAGGTTCTTGAGGCTGGTGGGGATGCCGATGGCGGAGTGGGCCCAGAGCGCCTTCACCGCGACCATGCCGAGCACCTGGTCGCGGTTGTCCTGGTAGACCGGAAAATGGGAGTGGCCGCTGGCGACCACCTTGCGCCAGTTCACCTCCTCGGTGTCGCCGATGTTGAGAAAGACGATCTTGGGCCGCGGCGTCATGATCGCGGTGACGGGCAGCTGATCGAGGCCGAGCACGCCCTCGACCATTTCCTTCTCGGCCTTGTGAAAGACGCCGGCCTGCAATCCCTGCTCGATAAGGATGTTAACCTCCGCATCGGTCACCGGCGCCTCGCGCCGGTGGCTAAGGCCAAACGGTTTGAGCACGAAGGCGGTGGCGGCGCTGAGCAGGTTGATGACCGGCGCGACCACGTGGGACATTCCTTGGAGCGGGCCGGCGACCAGCCGGGCCATGCGCTCGGGATTACTGAGCGCGATCTGCCTGGGAATGAGCTCACCGATGATCAGGGAGAAAAACGTGATGACGGCCACCACCCCGCCAAAGGCAATGGATCCGGCCCACGGCGCCAGCGAGGGGAAGCGCGCCAGCCAGACCGCGACCTGATTGGCCACGGTCGAACCACCATAAGCGCCCGCCAGGATGCCGCACAGCGTAATGCCCACCTGGACGGTGGACTGAAAGCGCGCCGGCTCGGCCCCGAGTTCGAGCGCCGCCTGGGCTCCCTCATCGCCTTCGCCCGCGAGCTGCTTCAGCCGAGCCCTCCGGGCGGAAACCACCGCAATCTCCGCCATGGCTAAAAGCCCATTGGCCACCAGCAAGAAGCAGAGGATAAACAGCTCGGTGGAGATTCCCGACATGGATGAGAGGCACAGCCTATGCCAGATCGGCCGGCAGGGGCAACCCCTTTCCCCGGCGGCACGGAGTAGAGACCTCGGAGCCAGCCCCGAGGCATTCGGACAAGACACTTAATGCCCCGCTCCATACATCGTCAGTTTCGTGGCATGGGTCGGGAGACCCGTGCCACTTCCCGACCAAGCCGAAGCGAGCTTTGAGGCACAAGAAGTCAGTTGCGGACGATTCAAGGTGTCTCTACCACTGGAATTCACGGGCCTATAGCTCAATTGGTTAGAGCAGAGGACTCATAATCCTTTGGTTCAGGGTTCAAGTCCCTGTGGGCCCATTTCTTAAAACGTTCGGCGCTATCCCCTGCCGAGTGACACAGAATATGTCGGGGGTGCCAGCCCCGAAAAAGACGCGATTCGCAGCCATCAGGAACCCCCGCGATGCAGAAGCCTGTAATCGAAGTCATCCGTCGACGATTCTCCTGCCGGACGTATCTTGATGAACCGATCGACGATCAACGGCAGCGCCGGCTGACGGAATTTCTGTCCGCCAACTCGGTCGGACCACTGGGGACGCGAGCGCGATTCGCGCTGATCGCCGCCACCTCTGGCGACCACGAAGCGCTGCGTGGTCTGGGAACTTACGGATTCATCAAGGGCGCCACCGGGTTTGTCATCGGCGCCGCGGAGCGCTCACCAAAGGACTTGGAAGACTTCGGCTACCTGATGGAGCATGCCATCCTGTTTGCGACCGATCTGGGCCTGGGGACCTGCTGGCTGGGCGGCACGTTCTCGAGGAGCCGGTTTGCCGAGAAGATCAAGTTGCGCCGCGAGGAGATCGCGCCCGCCGTGACCGCAGTCGGTCGCATCGCTCAGGGTCCGCAAACCCGGGATTGGATCCGCGAACGGGCGAGGGGAACCGACCGGTTGCCGGCCGAGCAGCTTTTCTTTGAACAGCAGTTCGGCGGACCGTTGCCGGCGGCAGCAGCCGGCGCTTATGCCTCGCCGCTCGAAGCAGTGCGGTGGGCCCCCTCGGCTTCAAATAAACAGCCGTGGCGGATCGTCCGAATCGAGAATGCCTTCCATTTCCACCTGGCGCGGACTCCGGGCTATGGAAAAGGAAGTGTGTTGTTTTACCTGATGCAGTTCGCCGATCTCCAACGCGTCGACCTGGGGATTGCGATGTGCCATTTCGAGCTGACCGCCCGCGAATCGGGTTTGGCCGGCCGGTGGGTCGTCCAGGACCCGAATATCGCGAAGCCCGATGACCGCACCGAGTACATCGTCAGTTGGATCGGCTGATCAGTCGGATCCACCCCGGATCGGAGCGACGCCCGCACACGCAATTTGTGAAATCGCTGAGATCGGCTTTAATCCTTGTCATGCGATCATCCGCGCGGGAGCTCGTTCCCACCCTCCTTCTTCTTGCCGTGCTCGGCCCCGCAGCCAAGGCGGCCGACCAGGCTCCGCCGGCTGGAAACCCCGACCGGGGAGAGATCCTTTTCAAGGAAAGCTGTGCGCTGTGCCATGCCACGGGAAAGGGCGCGCGGCGGCTGGCTGGACAGGGGCCGGGGCTCGCAGGCGTCGTGGGTCGGCCGGCGGCGTCCTTGCCCAATTTCGGATACTCCAAGGCCCTGGCGACGTCGCATCTTCTTTGGGACGCCGTCGCGCTGGACCGGTTTCTGGCAAGCCCCGGCGCGTTGATACCGGGGACGGTCATGGTCATCGCCGTGGCCGACCCGACGGACCGCAGCGATTTGATCGCTTTCCTGGCGACGCTGCGTCCTCCCGCACTGCCGGCCGAACCTCGGAAGGCCGCCTCTGCCCGCCGCGTCCCCAGTCCGGGCGACTGGCTGAACGATGCCCCTGGTGCGCGCCATCGGATTCGGTTGGAGGATCTGCCGGCGCCCTACGCCACCGAATCTGCCGGCAATTCCCCGCATATCGTGGATCGGCCGGCCGGCGCCTCCCTGGCGGTTCCCGCGGGATTCCGGGTCCAGCTGTTTGCCTCCGGCCTCTCCGGACCGCGGTTGCTGCGCACGGCGCCCAATGGGGACATCTTCATCGCCGAGACCCGCGAGGGGCGGATCCGCGTGCTGCGGGCGGCGGACGGAGCGGAGACCCCGTCTGAAAACACGGTGTTCGCGGACCGCCTGACGGGTCCCTTCGGAATCGCCTTCTACCCGCTGGACGGAAACCCGCGCTGGGTGTACGTCGCCAATCTCAACTCCGTCGTGCGCTTTCCGTATCGGAGCGGCGACCTGACGGCGCGCGGGCCGGCAGAGGTGGTCGTGCCCCACCTGGCCGACAGCACGGGCGGGCATACCACCCGGGACGTCGCCTTTTCGCGCGACGGGCGGCGGATATTCATTTCAGTCGGCTCCGGCTCGAACGTCGCGGAGGAAATGCCGCTGAAGTCCCCCGCCGAGATCCGCGATTGGGCGGCCCGGCACGCCCGGGGAGCCACCTGGGGCTACGAGAGTGGGCGTGCCGACATTCTGGAAACCGACCCGGAGGGGCGCCAGCCCCTGCGGATCTTCGCCACGGGCATCCGCAACGCGGTCGGGCTGGCCGTGCAGCCGGCCACCGGGGAATTATGGGCTTCGACCAACGAGCGCGACGCCTTGGGCGACGACCTGGTGCCGGATTACATCACGCATGTGCGCGAGGGCGGCTTCTACGGGTGGCCCTGGTACTACCTGGGCAATCACGAAGACCCCCGCCACGCCGGCGAGCGGCCGGACCTGGCGGGCCAGGCGACTGTGCCGGACGTGCCGGTGCAGTCGCATTCAGCGACCCTGGAAATGGTGTTTTATCCGGCCAACGCTTCCGGATTGTCCGCGTTTCCGGTTGAGTATCGCGGGGACATCTTCGCGGCGTTTCACGGATCATGGAACCGGACGGGGCGCACCGGGAGCAAGGTGGTTCGCGTGCGACTGCAGAACGGCGTGCCGACGGGAGAATATGAGGATTTCCTGATCGGATTCGTCATCGACGACGGTCGCGTTTGGGGCCGACCCGTCGGCGTGGCGGTCGCCCGTGACGGCGCTCTCCTTGTGACGGACGACGCCAACGGCACTCTCTGGCGCGTCGCTTATGGCGGGCACTAGCCCGGAGGCCTTTCTCGGACTCATGCAGTCTAGAGCGGTTTCACGAAAACTGTAGCCGTCGGCTGCGACTAAATGGAGGGCGAGGCTCCCGCCGAGCCGCGGCGGCGACGAGTGCGATCGCCTCGGCGGACACGGAGGTCCGCCCTCCACCCAAGCGCGGCTACAAGTCTATCTAAACTGCTCTAGAGCCGAGCGAGGAGTGGCGGGCGGAAGTTTTCGGCCTCCGCAGATTAAAGGATTCCCAGCGGGCGTCGCCCGCTCTACCCTCCGTGAAGCTGTGAAGTTCCTAATCCGTCTAGCCTGCTTCGTTCTTCTCGCCTCTGGACTCGCCTGCGCGCAATCGGCCGCGCCCTACCAGGCGCCGCCAAGCCTTATCGACGCCATCAAGAAGTTTCAGGCGATTCACGTCCAGAAAGCGGACGACGGACTTTGGGCCGAGGTCGAGGATGGCTACAACCGCCTGCCCGCCGAGGTTCGCCAGCCAGCATTCGAGTCCCTCAGCAAGATTGGTCCGCGGCGGATGGACCTGACGGAAACCGCCGCCATCATCGACCGCGGGCTCGCCCGGCCCGGCAGCTCTGCCAATTACGCCGGCCTGCTCACCGTGCTGGTCAGCTATATGGAGCGCCTGAAGAGCTTGCAGGCGGCCTATGCGTCCGTGCACGAGAAACTCGCCCCGCCGATTCACCAATCCACAGGAGCCTCCCTGGAGAAATTCGACCGGACCTGGGAGGAATGGGACCGGACCAGCTTCGAAGCAGAGATGGCGACGAGAACCCTCGCCCATGAATTGGGCCTGGCGATCGTCACCTCACTAATGACCCCTGAGAGATTCTAACGACTCGCGGCAGCCATCGCTGTCGCGCCAGCGTCTCTCGCGACGACAGCCACTCAAATCCCATGAATCGATCATCCTGGTCTCTGCACTTTCTCGCACTGGTGTTCCTGGCCACGGCGGCGCTGGCCGCTCCGGACCAGCCTCGGCGCATGCCGGTGATCTTGGACACGGACATCGGCACGGACATCGATGATACCTGGGCGCTGGCCTATTTGCTGCGCTGTCCGGAACTGGACCTGAAGCTTGTCGTCACGGACACCGGCGACACGCGCTACCGGGCGAAGATCGCGGCGAAGCTCCTGCAACGTGCCGGCCGCACGGATGTGCCCGTCGGCATCGGCCGCAAAGGGATAATGGGCGAGGCCGAGCGCAATCTCGATCCGTGGGTCCGCAGCTATGATCTCGGAAAATACCCCGGGCACGTCGTGGAAGACGGCGTGGGCGCGCTGATCGACACGGTCATGCGTTCACCGGATCCGGTCACAATCATCGCCATCGGGGCGGTGCCGAACCTGGCGGAGGCGTTGACCCGCGAACCCCGGATCGCCGCCAAGTGCCGTTTTGTCGGGATGCATGGGAGCTTTGACGTCGGTTACGGCGGGAGTGGTCCGGCGGCGGCCGAGGCCAATGTGCGCGGCGACCCCGCCGCCCTGCGCACCGTGCTCGCCGCGCCCTGGCGCGACATCCTGCTCACGCCGCTCGACACCTGCGGCCGGATAAGCTTGAGCGGAAATAACTATGCGCGGATTTGGGGCTCGATGGACGATCCCCTGCTGCGCGCAGTGATTGAGAGCTACTGCGTCTTCGCGCCCCGCGTAACCTGGATGGAGTGCAATTTCTTCGCTATTCGCTCGACCACGCTCTTCGACTGTGTCGCCGTTTATCTGGCGATCTCTGAGCAACTGGTGGAAGTCGAGCCGGTGACGTTCCGCGTCACCGATGACGGATTCACGGTCCGCGATCCACACGGAGCGCGGGCGCGCGTCGCCCTGCACTGGAAGGACCAACCAGCGTTTGAGAAGCTCCTGACGGAGAGGCTGCTCTCCCACTGACCGTCCCCGGTCGGCCCGCGGTCGGAAAACTCACGGTGCGACCGCCGGATGCGCGGGCACGACGAGAAGTTCAATGCCCTCGTTGCGGCCGAGATTGCGCGAATACTGGCGGTCGGCCTCGTTGTTCCAATGCTCGTGGACGCCGAGACTCTTGAGCGGTTCGCCATCGGGCGCGTAGCGGACGCCAGATGGTGGGTGGTCTGCCAGCGCGGCTTCATGCATGAAGTTGTCCGCATTCGTCATCGGCTCGAAATCAGTGAAACGGCCCAGGGGGAATTCGGCGCGGAGGAGATCGAGCCCCACCGAGTCGATCGCGATCGGATCCTGCGACAGGAAGAGGCTCGCGAGCCACTCGCCGTGAAACAGCTTTGTCCAGTGGCCGTGCTCCGCGACGAGGTCGTTGACGTCGCGCACGCCGAAGAGGCCGTCAAGGATGAAGAGCAGGGTTTTCCCGCCGAGCCCCTTTGAGCCGATCATGTCCACGAAGGGATGGTAGGTGGCCATGGCATGGGAGTGCGCGTTGACGTAGACCTCGTGGTCGCGCACGTCGACGGTGCCGTAATGGTTTTTGGCGGTCAGCGACACGCCGGTCGTCGGGTGGCCTTTCACTAGCGTCAGGTTCACCAGGTAGGTCGCCTCGATGACGCACTTCGGCAGATCCCGGCCGACCTTGGGATCCGGGACGGAATAGTGGAGCGTGTCCTTCTGGTACTCCACCGGGAGGCGGCCGTTGGCTCCGTCGCCTTTGGAATCGACGAAGCGGACGCCCGGAAAGGCGGCATGCGCCGGCTTGTAGACGCGATCGGGGACGACGCGAGTCGCCTCGTAAACCGTGATCATCTCCGGCGGCGCGCCGGCGACCGCAATGAGCTGACGCAGGAGCGCGACGAGCACCTGTGGCGACTGGTCGATCTGTCCATCGACGTCGCCATAGCCCTCGTACGCGTTGTTGCAGTTGATCTTGACGGCGATCTTCTCGCCGGCGCGGTAACCGGCGTCGCTCTGGCGGTGGGTGCGGTTGAAGTATTTGAAGATCGCATCCCACGCAACCGCGTCGGCTGTGCCACCAGCGATGGCGCGCAGTGAGCGCGCCATCATGTTGTCCACCGCGGGCTGGCTGATACCGGTGCCCTCGTCCCACCAGTTACCGGTTTTGCCGTCCCACGGCGTCGCGGCGAGATCCCGCACCCAGACGACCCGGCCGGGAAAGATGCCTTTCCCCGTGCCGATGGGATGGTTCGGGCCATCAGACGGTATCCAGATCGCGGGTGGCGGCTTCGGCGCAGCGGCGGGCGTCGCGGTTCCGTCCGCCAGCGCCCCCCCGGCCAGCAAGGTGGCGGCCAGGGTGAAGAGACTCCGTACAGCCAGTCGAAGACGTGTGTTCATGGGAGATTAATCGGACTAAAAGAGAAGATGGCGGAGAGATTTCAGCGTTCCGGCACGAAGTGCACCACGGCGCCGCCACCCGGCGCCATGCGCAGGTCGAGCGTGTCGCCGGCCGATACGATGCGGTCTTCCACTTCGAGATGTTCGGCGTTCTCGGAGCTGTCAGCGGCGTCATGCCACCAGCGCAGCTGCCACTTTCCTGCGCCAAGGAAGTCGAGTTTCACGGACCGCACCCGGGTGAAGTTGTTGTTGAGAGCGCCGAGGTACCACTCCGCCCCGGAGCGGCGGGCAATCACCAGGTGCTCGGCGACCACGCCTGACAGCACGCGGGTCTCGTCCCACACGGTGGGGACGATCTTCAGGAAATCGATTCCCGGCTGGCCGCGCAGGTTGATGGGATGATCGGAGGCGCACATCACCGGGCTGTCGTAGGCCACAAACAGGGCCAGCTGGCCGGCCCGCGTTCCCTGCACCTGCGTGGGCGCGACGCCCTTCTGGAACTTTTCCATCGGGCGGTTCACAAACCCGCCGGGCGTGAAATCGCCGGGTCCGGCCAGAAAGCGGGTGAACGGCAGTGTGACACGATGCTCCGGGGTGACCCGATTGCTCCATTTGTTGTACTCGTTGCCGAGAATGCCCTCGCGCGTGATCTGGTTCGGCCACGTGCGGATCATTCCGGTGGGTTTGTAGGCGCCGTGGAAGTTGACCATCAGGTGATGCTCAGCGGCAAATCGGGTGATCGTTTCATACCAGTTCACCATCTCCTGGTCGTCGCGATCCATGAAATCGATTTTCACGCCGGCGATCCCCCATTTTTCGTACACCTCAAACGCTTTCTTGTACGCATCGCCCTGCGCGGCGTCGGTCCAGTAGAGCCAGACCCAAAGGCGCACCTTGTTCTCGGCGGCAAAACGCAGGAGTTCGCCCATGTCCACCTCGGGAGCGGGCTTGGTGATGTCGGAACCAGGTCGGGAGATGCTCGTGTGGGTACCGACGTACCAGCCGCCGTCGACGAGTTGATAGGGCCAGCCCATCTCACCGGCGAACTGGATGAAGTCCTTCATCGTGCCGGTATCCTTGCGCCCGATGCCGGACCACCAGCTGTCCCACGCCATCATACCCGGCTTGACCCACGAGGGATCGGCGATCTGGCAGGGCGTGCTCAGGTTGAGCACGAGGTCGCTCTCGATCAACCGGCCCGCTTCCCGGCCGATCATGAGGACCCGCCACGGCGAGACGTGAGGCAGCGACGCTTTCACCAGGCCCTGTCCGTCCAGCCGCGGCGCGAGCCGGGCCCGCAAGATCACGGCGCTCGTGCCGGCCGCCTGCGGTTCGCGGGCCAGCCAGAGTCCCGCCCAGTCAATCAGATCGGCCTCAGTCACCGCCAACCACGCCGCGGGGGTCTGGGTGAGCAGGGGCAATCCGGTCACGGTCTCGGCGGGCAGGTCGGCGAGCCGCTGCTTGCGGAACTCCCATTCCTGTGAGCCGGCGAATCCGCCGCGCGAGTCGTAGGCATCGGGCGGGACCGCGATGTGGTCGCCAGCGAAGCAGGTATTGTCCGCGGTGAAAGCGAACTGGGTGAGCTCCTCGTCGAGGACGAAGTCCGCCGCGTTGCCTTCACGCGGCAGCTGGTAGCGGAAACCTACCCCGTCGTCGAAGGCGCGGAAGATCACCGAAAACGTCCGACCGGATTCGCCTTTTTCGCGCAGGGTGACGGCCAGCTCGCGGTGATGGTCGCGCACCTCGCGGCGTTTGCCGAGCGGATTAGTCCAGGTGCTGTCGTGCTCCGCGCGGGCCGCCTGCACCAACGCCACATCGCGCCCGAGCACTACGCCATCATGGAAGCGCAGCCCCAGCCGCGAGTCGTTAATGACCGGCACGCCGTCGACGGCCACGCGGTAGCTGAGGGCGCCCGCGACATTAACCGTCACCACCATGCGATCGTCGGGCGAACGCAGTTCCTGCGTTGCCGCGGCGGAGGCCGGCTCGACCGCGCGGCCGGCGCCGGCCGCGGTTCCGAGGACGAGGGCCAGCAGGCTGAATGCGCGGCCGAGACGAATTTCACAGGGCGAACCAAAACGTAGAGTATTCATAACGGAGTTCGGTTACGGGTTGATGCGGAAGCGGGTATCAGAATTTCTCGCGGACGACCGGTTCCTCCCGGCGGGTGTCGGCGAGGCCACGGCTGGCGGTGAGGGAGAAATCCCGGACCCCGCGCAGGTCGAATAACGGGGTCGCGCCCGGGCCGCGCTGGAGGTCGAGGTGGTCGAACCAGGCGTCCTGCACGTCGGCCAGCACGATGGCAGGCCGAGCCTCGGGCTTGGCGCAGTCGACCTTCACCTGGTGCATCGCGAGGCCACGGACGTGACGGAAGAAGAAGCCGTAGGACGGCATCTCCCCGAACATGCTCGGCTCGGGGTAGGACCGCTCCTCCTCGGGCGGCATGCGCTCACCCAGCTCCTTCGGGCCGCCCCCCTGCTGCACGATCCGGAGGTTGCTGAAGCGGAGGTCCTCGATCGGGTGGCCGGGGATGCCGCTGATGACGCTGCCGAGGTCCCAGTCGGCGTCGGACGCAACGAGGTTGTCAACGGTGATGCGGCGGATGGTGCCGACGGGCGGATTCCCGGGCCCGCGCAGGCGGCTGCCGAGGCGGATGAAGATCGGGGAATTGGCCACATGGCGCATGGTGATGTTGGAGATCGCCACATCCTCGATGTGCGCGCCGTCGACGCTCTCGATCGCAATGCCCCGCGAATCGTCGAAGACGCAGTTCGTGATCGCGATGTTCTTGAAGTCGCCGTTGGACTCGGTGCCGAGCTTGATCCGCCCGGTGCGGTACGATTGGTACTCCGGCGCGCTGCGCTTAAACGTGGCGTCGAGCAGGGTGCCCTCGTCAAAGTTTCCCGCGAGGTAGCAGTCGGAGATCGTGATGTTCTCGCAGTGGCGGATTTTCCCGAGCCCGTAGGACGCCTTCAGGCAGATGCCATCGTCCCAGGGCGAGTTCACGCTGCACCGCGTAATCCGGACGTTCTGGCACGCGTCGACGTCCATGCCGTCGCGGTTGGTGTCGATCTTCAGGTTGTCGATCGTGAGGTTGTCGACACCGGTGGCGAGAATGCCGAAGTGACCGCCATGCAGGATGGAGAAGTCGCGCAGGATCACATTGCGACAATCCCGCAGCGCGATCACCTTGTTGCCGCTGCCGGGCCCGCCGTCTTGATACCGTTTCTCGCCCTTCGCCTCGTCGGCGAATCGGTTGAAGCCGCAGTTCAAGCCTTTGCCATGAATCCGGCCGGGACCGAGGATGGACACATTCTCCAACCCAATGCCCCAGATGAGGCTGTTTTGCCAGTGGCTGTGGCCGTAGTCCTGGTAGTGGAACTTGTCGCCCCACTCGTTCGGCTCGGGCAGGTCGTACAGGGCCCGCGCGGCATCGACGGCTTCGATCGTGGCCCCCGCCTCGAGCCACAGCGTGATGTTGCTTTTCAGCCGGATCGACGCGGAGAGGTAGGTGCCGGGTGGAAAGAGCACGGTGCCACCACCGGTTGCGGTTGCCGCCAGGATGGTCCGGTTGATTGCGTCAGTATCAACCGTCCGGCCGTCGCCTGTGGCACCCTGGGCCCTGACGTCGAAAATGCGGGCGACAGCCGGCTCGGCCCGCGCGACAACGCCGCACGCGAGTGCAACGACTAGCAGGCCCGTTAGGCGGGGAAATGAAAGCACGGAGGGGCTCATGGGCGGGGACGGGGGAACCAAAGGACGACAATCTGATTGTCGTTTGGAATTGCCGTGTCCTTTTAACAGTAAGAGTGCGGAGCGCTGAAAGCACGTCTGAACCGCGCACGATGCGCCGAGTCGCCGGGCACTGGGGATTCAACGCTGCTCCATGCTGCTCGTGCCCAGGATGAAGGACGTGACTCCGGCGAACGGATTCACCTCCTTGGGCGAGTCGATGTAATCCCGGAAGCTGTCCTTGATTCCGATGCTGCTGCAGTCAAAGACATCGATCAATCCGTCGGCACCGGTCCGCGCTTTCTTCGTGATGCCGGCGTAGGCCTTTTTCACCACCGGGACGTATTCCGCCTGATCGATGTACCCCCGGTCCATCGATTTCTTGATCAGGTACAGGAACATGCCCGTGCCGGAGGTCTCGTTCCAGTTGCCCTGTGCATCCGGCTTGCCCACGACCTGGCACCACATGCCGGTGCGCGGGTCCTGCACCTCCTTGAGGCCGTGGCACAGATCGCGAAGTGCGGTCAGCAGTCGCTCACGATCGGGGTGATCTGCCGGGAGGTAGTCGAAGACATCGGCCAGCAGAACGGCGTACCAGCCCAGTCCCTCGCTCCAGACCTCCGGGGCCAGGCCCGTCTTCTTGTCGGCCCAGCTCGCGGTCCGCGACTCATCCCAGCCGTGCAGGAGGAGTCCATTGGGTTTCCGACAGTGCTGTAGTGCGAGCCGCATCTGCCGGCCGACTTCATCAAACGCATAATCGCGGTCGCCGATGACCTTGCCGTAGCGGGCCAGGAATATCTGTCCCATGAACACGCCGTCGACCCACATCTGATGCTTCGCCCAGTCGCCGTGCCAGAAACCGCCGTCGGAATTCCGCGGGTAATCGCGAAAGCCGTCGCGGATCCTGGTCGCCGCGATCCGGTATTTCTCCAGCCCGGTCTGCTCGTACATCAAGAGAATGGCGTAACCGGGCAGGAAGTTGTCGAGCGCGGTCGGCACGAAATCAGGAATGTTGCCATGCCCGTCGACCTGCTGGTCCACGTACCGCCTGATGTAGTTGAAATAGCGGACGTCGCCCGTCTGCCGCCACAACTTCTCCAGCGTGAACATGGCGTAGCCGGCCTGCCAGCTGAAGTGGTTCGTCTGGCCGACCCAGTGGAGGCTGTCCGGGTCCGGAAAGCGGGAGATCAAGGTGTCGGCCACGGCCGAGGACCATCTGAAATCCGGAGACGAGGCTGCGCGAATACCACTGTAATGCAGAAGCATCATGAGGCCTAGTGCGGTGATCAACGACGAGCGGTGCATATTTGAGAGTTCCCTGGACCGGCCTCGCGATGGCCGCCCCGGACTCTGACTTCTGAAATAGCAGTTCCTCCCTCAGTGGAAACTCCGGATTTCCGTTAGCAGTGACCAGCCGGGCGCGGATGTTCCACGGAGCCAAAGGCGGGCCAGCGCCAAATCCATCCCGCTTTCGGGAAACTCTCCTCCCACGTGCGAATCGGCTGAGACCTTCCTAGACTTCATTGCGAAGCACCAAACTCCATTAATATCCTATTATAAACGATTTCAAATACAGTCACACAGCTGGCACGGTGCCTGCAATAGAGGAAAGCAACCACCAACAAAAGCTCTACCATGAAATCCACCCTCACAATCCTCATGCTTGTCGTCAGCGCCGGTTACGCACTCGCGGCGTTTGCCGGACTCGTCGGAATCCTTCCGTCCTCCGTATTCCTCACTAGCGAAGTCATGTTCTTCGTTTACTCTCTGGCCGGCCTGGTCTCCATCGCACTCAGCGATTCCGGCCGGCGCACGAGCATCGTGTACGCCGTGTGATCTTCCGCTCGGCGTTGCCGACGTTCACTTCGGCAGCGCGAGGGTGAAGGAGAACGTGGCGCCCTTGCCCGATCCGCTGAGGGCCCAGATGCGGCCGCCGTGATCTTCAACGATCCGCTTGCAGATCGACAGGCCGAGACCGGTGCCCTGCGCCTTGCCGTGGGTGGCGAAAGGTTCGAAAAGCTTCTTGGCGATTCCCGGCGCGATGCCGCTGCCAGTGTCGCTGACATCCACCCGCAGCTCTCTGCCCTTGACCAGGAAATGCAGGGTGATCTTGCCGCCCGCGGGCATCGCCTCCACGGCATTGTGCACCAGATTGTAGAACACGCGCGCGAGGCGGTTGGGTTCGATGCTAACTTCGATTTCGGGCGGTGGGTTCGCCAGCTCGAGCGTCACATGATGCGCGGCGATTTCCTCCCGGAGCTCCGTGACGAGTCCTTTCAGGTAGGGCGCGAAAACCACAACACTCATCGCGGGCTGCCGGCCGGTGGGGCGGGCAAATTCGATGAGTTCGTTCAGCATGTGACTCATGCGGTCCACCTGCCGGGAAATCGAATCCCGGGCCTTCTGGCGCACGCTGGGCGGCGTGGCCGCACCGCCCGCCACCTCGGCGGCTAGGCCGATGACGATCAATGGATTCTTGAAGTCATGGACGATGGTATGCGCCGACCGGCCGACCACCGCGAGGCGTTCGCCCTGAATGATCTCGTCGAGGTACTTCTTGTTTACCGCCCGCATGCGGGCGCTGAATTCCCGGATGAGGGTGAGCGCCAGCCCGGGATGGCGTTTCAGCAATTGCAGCATTTCATCGCGGCTCAGGTAGAAGGCCTTGGTGTCGGTCTCGGCGGTGGCGGTGGCGGAGCGTGGCGCGTCGTCGAGCACGGCCATCTCGCCGAAAAAATCCCCGGGGCCGATGCTGGCCAGCGGACGCGACTCGGTGCGGTCGACCATGGCGGCAATCTGCACGCGTCCGGATTCGATGACGTAGAGGCCGTCCCCGACATCACCGGCTGCAAAAATGGTCTCGCCGGCACGGAACTGCCGGAGATGCGCGGCACATTCACGCTCCGACAACTCCTGCCTTAACACGTCCGTGAAAGATTTCTCTTCGGGTGGTGACACGGGGGCGGATGCGATCCGGAGGTTGGTCGAGGATGCCAGGGTCAGTTCGCGTTGGCGGCCACCAGCCCGCCGGCGCGGCGGCGGCGGAGTCGCGGCCAGAGGTCGGGGCTCGCTGCCGGCATTGGGGCGAAAAGTTTCATCGCTTCCTCGCTATCGCGCCACACGCAAAGAGTCCAGCTGAAGTGTTCGCCCCGGGCGCGAGGGGGTGCCGGACGGCCGTCATCACCCGACGCTTGTTGGCGACGGCGCACTTGGCTTGGCCCGCGCAGACTGTTACATCCGGCGGGACGTTCAATGAACGGCCGCCCATCAACGAACTGGTTTCCTGCCCTGGCACGTCAGCTCCCGCTGTGGTGCGGGTTCCCCCTCCTGGTCATCACCAGCCGGGCTGATGAGGCTCCGCAGACCCAGCTCGAGGCCACCGGGCTGCGGTTTGGCTCCGTGAGCATGTACTCCGAGAACGACAAATACTTCGCCGGCACGGACGAATACTACACAAACGGCTTCAAGCTCTCCTTCCTTTCGACCAACCTGCGCGATTTTATCGCTGCGCCGGTGCCGTACCCCGTGCAGCAGGTCGCCCGCCTGCTCAACCCGCTGGTTCCCGCTGACCGCGATTACAAGCTCGGTCTGTCCATTGGGCAGAACATCTACACGCCAAGCGACACGAACACGACTGCGAGCCTTCCCATGGACCGCCCTTACGCCGCCTGGCTTTACCTCGGCGCCTGCTTCCAGAGTTACCGCCCCGCCCGTGCCGCCGCCGCCGGCCCCCACCTCTTTGCGCTGCTCGACACGCTGGAACTCACCCTTGGCATGGTTGGTCCGGATGCGCTCGGGCGCCAGATCCAAAACGGCTTCCATCACTTGATCGGTGCCGCCTCCGCCAACGGCTGGAACCACCAGATCCACGATGAGCCGGGTCTGAATCTCGTTTATCAGCGCAAATTCCGCTTCGCCACCCCGCACGCCCGCGACGGCTGGGGTGCTGACTTCATTCCCCACGCCGGGATGAGCCTTGGCAACGTCTTCACTTATCTCAATGCCGGCGCCGAAATCCGCGCCGGGTGGCGTCTGGCCGCTGATTTTGGCACCGATCTCATCCACCCCAGCGGAGATTCCAACAGCCCCCGCCGTCCGCCCTTCAGCGTTTTCCTCTTCGCGGCGACAGATGGCCGGGCGGTGGCTCGGGACATCACGCTTGACGGCAATTCGTTCCGCGACAGTGCGCGGGTGGATAAGCGACCGCTCGTCGCCGATCTTTTCGGCGGCGTCGCGATCGGCACCACCAACTGGCAGCTCACCTACACCGAGAATCTCCGCACCAGGGAGTTCGATGGCCAGCAGAAGCCAGCGGTGTTCGGCTCAGTCAGCATTACCCTTTTCTACTAAGGCGTGTCCCAGTGATCTTGCCATCGCGCCTGTCGACCCGGGTGTCCGCGCTTGCGACCCTGGCGCGGTTGACTAGAATCCAACCCATGCCGAACGCGCCGTCCCGGCGGGAATTCATTCGCGCCGCCTCGCTCGCGTCCTTGACCTTTGCCGGCAGCGCCTTGCTGCGGACCCTGGCCCAGGCGGAACCTCCGCCGCCGACGGCGACTGACCGGGTGCTGGGGGTCGCCTTGCTCGGACTAGGTTCGTACAGCGCCGGCGAGCTGGCCCCCGCCCTTTTGCAGACCCGGCGATGTCGTCTCGCCGGCATCATCACCGGGTCCGCAGAAAAAGCCGCGCGCTGGGCCCGCAAGTACAACCTCCCGAAAAAGAACCTCTATCACTACAATCATCTCGAGCAGATCGCCGGCAATCCGGACATCGACATCGTCTACGTCGTGACCCCGCCCGCCCTACATCCGGAGTTCGCCATCCGGGCGGCAAAAGCGGGCAAGCACGTCATTTCAGAAAAACCCATGGCCTGCTCCGTCGCAGACTGCGACGCCATGATCGCGGCGTGCCGCGATGCCGGGGTGAAGCTCTCCATAGGCTACCGGCTGCATTTCGATCCCTATCACCAAGAACTGGTGCGGCTGGCCGGCGATTCCTCCTTCGGCCCGTTCAACCGCATGTCCGGCGACTTCGGCTTCACGATGTACGGCCAGCAGTGGCGGGTGGAGAAACGCCTGGCCGGCGGCGGGCCGATGATGGACCTCGGCATCTACGTGATTCATGCCGCTTGCATGGCGTCCGGTGGTGTGGCGCCGCTCGCCGTGACGGCGCACGAGGAGCCCAAGACGCGGCCCGAGTTCTTCCGGGAGGTGGAGGAAACGATGCGCTGGACCATGGAATTTCCCGGAGGGGCGGTCTGCACCGCCGTGTCGAGCTATTCGCATCAGAATAATTATTTTCGCGCGGAAGGCCCGCACGGCTGGATTGAATTCCCCGAAAATGCGTTCGCTTATCGGGACATCCGGTGCGCGACCAGTCGCGGGCCGGTCAGATTCAAGCCGCAGGTTAACCAGCAGGCCAGGCAGATGGATGATTTCGCCGACTGTATTCTCTCCGGCCGGGCTTCGCCGGTTCCTGGGGAGCTTGGCCGCCGGGATATTCGCATCCTGTCGGCCATCTACGAAGCTGCCGCCACCGGCAGGCGCGTGCTTGTCTAGTGGCCATCTGGAAACCCGGGAGAAATCCGAAGGGGCGCAGGCTTGCACGTTCAACGGGCTCTGGCCCCGAGCGGGTCGAGCGGCTGCACCGATTTCGGAGATTTCACCTTGCGCCGATGCCACCCGCCGGTGAGGAGCGTTGACGCGCGCCAGGAGTCCGGCAACGTTCGCGGACAATTCCACGATGAAGTCGCCGGCCAAGCCCGAAATCCCACCCCGGCAGGTTCGCCGGTGGCCGGTCGCGCTGGCGGTGGTGGTGATTGGCTTGGGGATTCTGGGCGCGTATCACCATGGATTCTCCGGGCCGTTCATCTTCGACGATGAAACCGCCGTGTTGGACAACCCGAGCATCCGGCATCTCTGGCCCATCTGGAGGTCCTTTTCCCCGCCGCCCGATCTGACGGTCACCGGCCGGCCGCTCGCCAATTTCACGCTGGCCGTCAACTATGCGCTGAGCGGGACCGATCCCTGGAGCTACCACGCATTCAACCTGCTCATCCACTTCCTCAGCAGTGTGACGCTCTTCGGCCTGGTGCGCCGCACGCTGGCGAGGCCCGTAGGGGCGCAGGCTTGCCCGTTCGACGGGCTCAAGGCCCCGAGCCTGCCGAGGGGTTGCGGCCACCTTCAAGAGCGCGGCAAGTCTGCGCCCCTACAATCGGACGCCACCTTTCTTGCTTTTGTCGTCACCCTTCTGTGGAGCCTGCACCCGCTGCAAACCGAGGCGGTGACTTACATTGTCCAGCGCGTCGAGTCGCTAATGGCGCTGTTCTTCCTGCTGACCTTCTATTGTTTTGTCCGCTCGGTCGACTCGCTGAAACCGCGGCTCTGGCAGGGATGCGCGGTCGGCGCCTGCCTGCTCGGCGCGGCCACCAAGGAGGTGATCGCCATGGCCCCAATCCTGGTGCTGCTTTATGATCGAGCGTTTGTCGCCGGGTCCTTCGCCGAAGTCTGGCGGCGGCGCCAGCGGCTGCACTTGGCCCTGGCCGCGACCTGGCTGCCGCTCGCCGCGCTGGTGGCGAGCACGGGCTGGAATCGCAATGGCACGTCGGGTTTCGACATCGGCGTCCCGCCGTGGGCCTACTGGATGACGCAGTTCGAAGCGCTGGCCCGCTACCTCTGGCTATCGGTGTGGCCTCATCCGTTGGTGTTTGAGTACGGCACGCTCTGGGTTCATCGGACCGCGGAGGTGGCGGGATATGCCCTCCTCGTCGTGCCGCTGGCGGTGGCGACGCTTGTGGCGATCTGGCGATGGCCGGTGCTGGGGTTTCTGGGCGCATGGTTCTTCGGAATCCTCGCGCCCACCAGCCTCATGCCCGGCCGTATCCAGATGATCGTCGAACACCGCATGTATCTTCCGCTGGCGGCGGTGATCGCACTGGTCGGCGGCGGCGTCGGGGCGCGGGGCGGCCGGCGCGGTCTGACGGCTTTGCTCGTGCTGGCGGCCGCCCTGGGCTGCCTCACCGAGAGGCGCAACGAGGTTTATCGCTCCGCGCTGGCATTGTGGAGCGACACGGTCGCCCACCGTCCGGACAACGATCGGGCGCAGAATAATCTCGCCAACGCCCTGCTTGACGCCGGGCGGATTCCGGAGGCGATCGCGCACTATGAGAGGGCGCTGCGCCTCAAACCGGACTACCCGGAGGCGCACAGCAACCTGGGCAACGCCCTGCTGCAGGTGGGCCGGATCCAGGAGTCCATCGCCCAGTGCCAGGCGGCATTGAAGCTCGAGCCGGATTATGCGAAGGCGCACAACAATCTCGCCAACGCCCTGCTCGACGCCGGACGGCTTCCGGAGGCGATTACCCATTACGAAACGGCGCTGCGCCTCAAGCCGGATGACCCAAAGACCCATTACAACTTCGGCAACGCCTGCTTCAAAGCGGGACGGGTTCCGGAAGCGATCGCGCAATACGAGGCGGCGTTGCGCCTCAAGCCGGACGATGCGGAGGCGCGGTATAATTTCGGCAACGCCCTGTTCCAGGCGGACCGGATTCCGGAGGCGATGGCGCAGTACGAGGCGGCGCTGCGCCTCAAGCCGGATTATTTGGAGGCGCACACGAATCTGGGCAACGCCCTGCTACAGGTGGACCGGACGCCGGAGGCGATCGTCCAGTTTACCGCGGCACTGCAGATCAACCCCGGCTACGCGGAGGGCTGCAACAACCTCGGCGCCGCGCTCTACCATGCGGGGCGAATCCAGGAGGCGATCACGCAGTTCGAGGCGGCGCTGCGCCTCAAGCCGGACTACCCTGACGCCCGCCAGAACCTGGCGCGGATGCGGGCCCTCATGCCGGCCCAGGCGGAGCATCGCTGAAGTGCGGCCCGGACCGTCTCCGGTTTGGTTTCTTTCGCTCTCCGCGGTTGATCACGATTCCGTTGAGTCGTAGCTCACCAGGAGAACAAGTGCGGAAAGGATGAAGATGATGTGGAGCATGGGCTTCGGTGGCTGGTCGCCGTTAGGAGCCTGGCGAGACGCAGGTCCGACCGACTCCGGCGGGATGAAACTCGTGGTCACCCCCCGCGATCGATGACGCGGAGATCACACGTGGTACATCGTGTTCCCGCGACAACCGCAGTCGTTCAACCCGATGAACATGATGCCAACAGCGGAATACAGGAACCGGGTGACTTCGCTAGTGAGGAACGCTGAGGCCGGGAGGAATCCGACGAGTCCGGCAAACGCGGCGCAGGAATAACCGGCGAGGAGGACGAGCATGAAAACCTTGAGTGCTGTTTTCATTGGAGTGCTTTCGTTGGATCCTCCTATTGCACGCACCGTGCCAAGCCTGCATTGGTTTCGTAAGACATTATCCAGAAGCTAATAACATAATCGGAGGCCAAATTTAGTATTTCCGAAACACCCCGGAGCACTCGCCGGCGGGAAGCGTGTTTCCCGAAATCGAGATGGAACTCCGTGAGGAGCGACGGCGTGCGCTGGGCGGGCTTCTTATTAGTAGCGACCGAATCGAAAGTCCTTTTTCGACCGGTCCCCTTCAAACGCTATTTGTCATCTGTTAAATGACAAACTCCGCAGGAGGCCGCGACGCTCATTTGTCATTTAACAGATGACATCGACGCTTCGCGCCCTGGGAGGAAATGAATTCAGCTTGCCTAAAGTCGAATACTGGACATTTGTCCAGTAGTGCTCACCGAACGGCAACAAGAGATCCTCAGCTATGTGCAGGCGCACCAGCGCGAGCACGGGGTCATCCCGTCTCAGCGGGAGATCCAGGCGCATTTCGGCTTCGCCAGCGTCAACGCGGTCGACTGCCACCTGGCCGCCCTGGAAAAGAAGGGCGCCCTGGTGCAGCAGCCGGGCAAGGCGCGCGCGCTCATCCTGCCCCGCGGGCATCCCGTCCTCGACATCCCCATCTTCGGCACCATTCCGGCCGGCCGGCCCTCGGCCAATGAGCAGCTGGCCGACGGGCACCTGGCCATTGACCCGACGCTGTTCAAGCTGCGGGCCCGCGAGGAGGTCTACAGCCTGCGGGTGCGCGGCGACTCGATGGAGGGCGCCGGCATTGAGGATGGCGACCTGGTCGTGATGGCCTGCCGGCCGCCTAAGCACCGCGACATCGTCGGCGCGCTCGTCGACGGCGAGGCCACGTTGAAACGGCTCGTGATCAACCGGGGCAAGCCCGTGCTGATGCCCGAGAATCCGAAATACCGCCCGATTGTGGCGACGGA
>Ga0182019_10000162_pt1 | contig 33030 bp, 25 predicted proteins | sample 812E2MmetaG_FD_120483 | JGI IMG/M metagenome (GOLD analysis project Ga0182019, IMG submission 120483) | Permafrost microbial communities from Stordalen Mire, Sweden - 812E2M metaG | ecosystem: Environmental > Terrestrial > Soil > Wetlands > Permafrost | place: Sweden: Stordalen | collected...
CCGGCCAACAGCCCTATTATCGATATGGTTACAAGATGTCCTGTCAATACTATATTAAGAGTTTAATAATTTATACTCTCTATACTTAATGAAATCAGAATCAAAAATAATAAAAACCTATGAAAATAAAATTTACTGCTTCACAAGTTCCACCCGGCGGTTCAGAGCCTTTCCCTCCTCTGTATCGTTAGTGGCAACGGGTGATGTTGGTCCATCGCCACAGGCTTTGAGGCTTGCAGCGTTTACAGATTGCTTGGATACAAGTGCATTGACAACAGCAGCAGCCCTGTCCATCGATAGTTTCATATTTGCATCGAATGCTCCTGTATTATCGGTATGTCCTACGACGTAGAGCTTAAGACCTGGATTTGTCTTCAGTAATTTGGCTATCTCCAGCATGGTTGGCTGAGATTCCGGCTTCAAAGTTGCTTTACCGGTATCAAAATAGATACCATAAACTGCCACCTTACCTGTCTCATTTATACTGCTGGCCATACTGCTTGCATCAGCAACAACATCCTGCTTCATTGCCTCTTTTTCTATAACGTGTATATTATATGAGCCATTATAGCTGGCATAAATGGCTGCCCACGCTTCAACCCCGTTTTTAACTACTTTAAAAACAGCATTCGGTCCTGCATCATCCCATTCATAGACAACCTGCCCACCAATTTTTTTCGCTGCATTAGTATAATTACGAACAGTTTGCAAGGGGCTTGGGGCCTGAACGTTCTCATTAAGATCATACATAATAAAAAGAGAATGGCCCTCAACTATCTGAGTTTTATTGTCACTGATCTTGAATTCAAATTTGTCGAACTGCAAATCTTCACACCTGTAAATATGATAGCCTGGCATCCTGGTAAATAGAGCCGGATCTTTGCAGCCTGCACCATCTTCCTGTGCGATAACCGGGGCAAAACCTGCCATTAATACAAAAATTGAGCAAATAAGCTTTTTCATAATTGTGGTTTTTTTGGATTAAAAGATTTTCTAATGTTGATAGTCTTTTTACAGATAATTTATCTTTATAAAATTAATATAAATAAATGAATGGGGACAAGCCGGATAGAATTTATGAAACTTCCTATAAACATATCCGGAGAATGAAGCATAATAATTGAAACATGGTCTGCAACAGAGAATAGAATTAATTAATCCAATATGTCGTTTAAAATTTTTAACTGGATTCTTACCGGTACCTGATATGGCTTCCATTTAAATAGACTAATTTTACATTTCATAAAATAAGAACTATAAAAATGAAAAAGATTTATGTGTTTATTGCATGCTTAACCCTGATATCAGGCAGCATTGCTTTGAAGGCTCAGACAGGATCTTCATTGTACAGAATAGCTAACAAGTTCCATGTTGACGGAGATGGCGGCTGGGACTATCTGAATGCAGATGAGTCAACTGGCAGGATCTTTATTTCACATAATACTGTCGTCAATGTAATCGATGAAAAGGACGGGAAGCTGATAGGTACCATTCCTGATACCAAAGGCGTTCATGGCATTGCTATTGCAACTGATCTGAATAAAGCATTTATAAGCAATGGCAGAGACTCTTCGGTAACAATTATCGATCTCACCTCACTTGCCTTCATAACTAAAGTGACTGTGACAGGCCAGAATCCTGATGCAATAATATATGATCCATTCAGTCATAATGTATTTGCTTATAATGGAAGGACAGCAAATGCAACTGTGATTGACGCCTCGGCAAACAAAGTTATTGCGACAATCAAGCTTGATGGAAAGCCTGAAAACTCTGTAACGGACGGGAAAGGCAAAGTATATGTAAATATTGAAGACAAGAGCGAGATTTCTCTTATAAATTCAAAAACCAATCAAGTCGAACAAACATGGAGCATTGCTCCCGGTGAAGAAGCCAGCGGGCTCGCTCTTGATAATGAAACCCACAGGCTTTTCGCTGTTTGCAGCAACAAGCTTATGATTGTCATGGATGCCTTGTCAGGCAAGGTTATAACTTCGCTTCCAATCGGTAACGGGCCAGATGGTGCTGCTTTCGATCCTGCACTAAAACGCGCTTACAGCTCAAATGGAGAAGGGACTTTGACTATAGTCCAGGAGGTTAGTCCTGATGAGTTCAAAGTACTCGAAAACTTTCCTACCCAGCCAGGAGCCAGGACAATAACTGTAGATAAAAAAACACATCACATATTCCTGTCAACTGCAGAATATGAAACTGCAACTCCGTCTGCAGGAAATACAAACCGCAGGCCTGCAATAAAACCCGGAACATTTACAGTTCTCGACGTGGCTCCTGTAAAATAAAATACAAGCTATTTTTGAAATGTACATTGATTATTATAAAACCTTAGGCGTCGACAAAAATGCGACTCAGAAGGATATTAAAAGCGCATATCGGAAGATGGCAAGAAAATACCATCCCGATCTGAATCCGAATAATAAGGATGCGAAAAAGAACTTCCAGCAGATAAATGAAGCCAATGAGGTTCTAAGCGATCCTGAAAAAAGAAAAAAATATGATCAATACGGTGAAGATTGGAAACATGCCGACGAATTTAAAAATGCAGGCCAGTATCAGGAACAATCGTCGGAATCCCAAAGACAAAGATATCAGGGTGCCCGGGATGAGGGAGAATTTTCTGATTTCTTTGAATCGATGTTTGGAGGGTTTGGAAGTACCGGCAGAGGCAGACAGGTAAAATACAGAGGAGAAGATTACAATGCAGAGCTTCAACTTGAACTGATTGATGCCTATGAGGCCCATCAGCAGACTCTTACGGTAAACGGTAAAAAAATAAGGATTACCATTCCTGCCGGAATTGAAAACGGACAAACAATTAAAATACCGGGACATGGAGGGCAGGGCGTAAATGGTGGGCCAAGTGGTGATCTTTATATCACTTTTCAGGTTGCCAATAACCCTGAATTCAAACGATCAGGCAATGATCTGTACACAAAGGCCAATCTGAGTTTGTACACTGCAGTACTGGGCGGCGAGATCACAGTTGATACGCTGAACGGCAAAGTAAAACTGAAAGTGAAACCTGAAACACAAACCGGAAGCGTAATAAAATTAAAAGGAAAAGGATTCCCTGTTTATAAAAGCAAAGGACAATTTGGAGATCTATACGTGACATATACGGTTAAAATTCCCACTGACCTGACTGAGAAACAAAAAGAATTATTTATTGAATTATCAAGATCCCAATCTTAAAAATCAACCCGATGAATAAGGTAAATTTGATACCTGCAAATGAATTTTGTGCCAGCCATAACATTGAGATTTCTTTTATCGAATCTCTTCAGGAGACAGGTTTGATAGAAATTACCACTATAAAAGAAACAGAATACATCCAGGAAAGCCAGCTTTATGACCTGGAGAAAATTGTACGCCTGTATTACGAGCTTGATATCAACCTTGAAGGCATTGATACTGTTATCCATTTGTTACAACGGATGAATGATATGCAGGATGAAATTACTCTTCTCAAAAACAGACTTCGCTTATATGAGCAATTTTAGTCTTTGATGAAAAATAATGATCAGCAGGATATTTACTGAATATTACTTCAATTATTCCTGTCATTAATTAACAACACTAACCGGATAGGTTAATCTTCCTCCAATCAGGTTGTTATTTTTTCCATATTTTTTCTATTTCTTCCAGAGTCTTTCCCTTAGTCTCCGGAACCAGTTTCCATACAAACAGAGCAGCCAGGATTCCCATTACACCGTAAATCCAATAAGAGAAACCATGGTTAAACAGGGAAGTCAGCCAATGATTGTCATTCATAATAGGAAATGTAAGGGAAACCAGCCAGTTTGCAATCCATTGTGCAGCAACTGCGATTGACATAGCTCCACGAACGCTGTTTGGAAATATCTCGGAAAGCAGAACCCATGTTACAGGGCCCCAACTCATAGCAAAAAAAGCTATATATGAAAGCATGAAAATCAGTGCCATTACGCCTTCATTATGAGTATAAAAGGCTAAGCCAAGCGATATCATGCTGACTGCCATTCCAAGTGCACCGATTATCATAAGCGGCTTTCTTCCGAATTTATCGACAGTCATAATAGCTACAACGGTAAAGATCAGGTTGACACTGCCGACAAGGATTGTCTGCAGCAGCGACGAATTAGTTGAAGCTCCCATATTCCTGAATATATTCCCTGCATAGTATAACACAACATTAATACCGACAAACTGTTGGAAAACAGATAGCAGAATACCAATAAAGATCACAAGAAAACCAAATGAAAGCCATGGGGCACTCGTCTCATGAAGTGTGCCTTTAATTTCTTCCAGGATAGCTGGTGCACTATTTGTACCCGAGATTTTATTAAGCACTTTAAGCGCTTTGTCCTCTTTGCCTTTCATTACCAGATAACGGGGTGTTTCCGGTACAAATAACAAAAGAATCAGGAATAATCCTGCAGGAATGGCTCCTGATAAAAACATCCAGCGCCATCCTTCGTTTACAAGCCACAGGTCGTTGCCCTGCTTTGCAATAAAATAATTGACAAAATAAATAACCTGCATCCCGAATATAATGGCAAACTGGTTAAATGAAACCAGTTTCCCCCTGCTTTCTGCCGGAGCTATTTCTGCAATGTACATTGGAGATATCATGGAAGCGATCCCTACTCCAATACCACCGATTACCCTGTAAAAGAAGAAAGAGAATACAGGCAGAGTACCGAAAATATTAAAGAACTCCGGTTTCCAGGCACCTATGGCCGATATGAAAAAAGCAACCGCTGCGATAATCAGTCCATTTTTCCTGCCAAGCGATTTTGAAATAAAACCCGCTAGTGCACCTCCAATAATACACCCTATCAATGCACTGGCAATAACAAATCCCTTTATTATATCAGCTGTGCCCTGCAAGGCCGATCCTTCAACAGGAATAGATTTCCCCAGAAAATGTATAGCCCATATCGTGACTATAAGAACGAGCCCTCCACAGAACAATCCTCCTTTTTTAAAACCAAGCAGCCTTATTATCTGACCTGAGACAACCAGTATTATCAGGTAAATACAAAGTGTCATCAGCATTTTATATTGGCTGATTAGCTTAACTGTATAATCATGGTTTGCCGGATTGAGAATTTTTGTAATAAACAGTTCAACAAGCGATTTTTCAGCACCGTTTACTACTGCTGTATCATAGCCGAACAATAATCCCCCGAGTGTAGCAACTAAAGTAAGGGCTATAATATATACGGGATTCCCTTTATTTGAGTATGTTCCGGTGGATTTAGTGAAGGTGTTGTCAGGTGTCATTATATTATTTTTTAATTATTTGATATGCAAATGTATTAAAAAACATATACGATCTTTTCGACTTTCATTTCTATTTTTCTATAATTATTATCACCTATATCCGATAAGCAATTTCATAAGATATGCCATAACTAATTGCATATTAATATCTTAATGGTATCATTGAATATCTGAATATCTTGTCTTTAGTTATTTCCATCCGGAGTAGGGTAAAATCCTTACATATTGTATTAATAGTAAGAGGTCAAAATGTATATCTTTAACATGATCTGGCGTTTGTCAAAACCGGAAAGGTTACATTACGTATTAGGATATCTTCACAATTGTTTGATCACCAGAATTAACATTTAATAAATGGAACCTATAAAACATTCATTGCCCGTAATCGCTGTAATATTTTTAGTTCTCACCGGGTGCAGTAAAGTTGATACGTCAATTTCTACATCATTAAATATCCGGGTTATAGATAAACTGGGAAACTCAATTTCAGGAGTTGCAGTGAAGCTTTATAGTGCGCTGGAAGATCTGGAGCATCAGGAGAAACAGACAGGGTCAACTCAAACTTCTGACACAACAGGAGAAGTGAGGTTTGATGATCTGCAGCCATTAAAATATTACTGGCTGGCTGAAAAAGGGTGCATGAATAACCTAAATGGAGTTACCACTACTGACATACTGGAACTTAATAAAATAAGAACAGTCACTTCAACTCTTATAGAAACAGGAACATTGGAGTTAATAAATCAATCATCAAATCAATACCAGGTATTTGTCAATGGAACCCTTCTCCTTACGGCCGACCCTCTTTATGAATGCACTTATGAATATGTTCCTGCAGGATCCTATTCAATAATTGCTTCGCAGGTAGGCGGGTCAACAAACAAGACATATAACGGTAACATTACCTGTGGCGGCAAGTTTTCGGTCACATACCCCTGAAAATCATAGATGATCAATCCGGAATGCCGAACCTTTATTAAATTCAGTATGTGAGATATTGCCTGTATTTTAAATAGTAATAATAGATTCTCCGGAACTGGAGAGGCGTTAAAATGCATTTGCATTTATCAGGCGAATCTGACATGATATTTGCTACAGAGGGAATATAGTATTTACCCATGTCGTCTCTCATTGTTCCAATATACTTACAGCTATCAATAACCTGGCCCAGAAGATCAGGATCAGCATATGTATCACATATATAATCACCGCTCTCAGCACAATTTTTCTCATTTGCCTGCTCTTTCCCTCCTGCTGTCTCATGTGTTGAAAGGAGCCCCATAAAATGCCCCAGCATTGTCGTCAGAGAATTCCCGCTCAGGTAACTCTTGTCCAGGAAAATATAATTACTGTCAGGAACATCAGGAAAATATGTAAAACCATAGCTATAAAAAGAACCCAGCTTAATTGAATCGACTATAAAAAGATTGATCCTGTTATTAACCGCATATTTGACAAGGAGTTCTTTCCTGAGATTGTTATAGGCAATATATGAATAGTTATAATCATTGACATAGTCAATTGTATCAACAAAGAAATGAATTCCAACCTCTTTGAAATAACTGTTAGTCAGAACAACGCTGTTATATATGCTTTTCTGATTCACTTCCGCATTCCCTTTTATGTTCATCACTATATGAACCTCAACCGGAATATTGACATGAGTAGTAATAGCATTCAGATCAAAGGATAATAAGTTTTCATCCTTGTAATTTTTAGTAATTTCACTCAGAAATGACTGAGTTGCTGTAACACCGTCAGGCAACTGTGCGGAGATCATATACTGGATAAATATAAGTGAAACAGCCAAAACAATAATTCTCTTCTTACTCATAACCTGATACTTTTTTCAGCATTTTATTCTCATTCATTATTGTTGAATCGGGAAATGTCGCCCACTATCTTCATTTCCGTTCTCCTGTTCAGCTGGCGTCCCTCAGGGTTGTCAGAACCATCACTGTTTTTATTCGGTGCCAAAGGCATGCTCATTCCATATCCTTTAGCGACTAACCTATCGCTTGCGATCCCTTTTGAAATGAGGTAGTTTACAACGCTTTCTGACCGATTCTGCGACAGGTCCATATTGTAAAGCTCCGTTCCGATACTGTCTGTGTGTGAACCTATCTCCACAACTCCGTTCGGAAAGATGTCAAACAGCGGCAACATCATCGAATCAATTGTCTGCTTTGCCGACTCAGTCAGATTGTACTTATCAAAATCATAATAAATGTTTACCTGTATGGTGACCTTTGGCAGATAGGGAATTAATGCCGAACTGATGGTTACAGTGTCAGCGCATTTTAAATTAAACGTATTCACAGCTACCTTCTTTTCAAAGTAGCCATAGTTTTTTACCAGTATTTTATAATTCTTATCCTTATCAAGTTCAAAATGATAGTTCCCATTCTTGTCTGTTGTAGTCTGAGCAACTAAAATTGCATCATCAGCTTTTTCATCAGGCAAATAGAGTTCCACAGGCACATCACTTAAAGGAGCATTGTTTTCCGGATATTTAAGTCCGAGATGATATTTTTCATTCAGCTCGTCATATATGTCATAATTTGTCGAATTTCTGACCGACCCATGGGAATAGACACCGACACATTCACTGATATTGAATGAATAAATATCGTCGCAGCAGGTTCCATTATTGAGAGTCATCGAACCGGGACGGTTAGAAGAAAAGAACCCTTCCTTATTGTTTTTAAATATTGAGAAAAAGTAGTCGTCAAAGGAGGAATTTATTGGTCTTGGTAAAGGAACAGCATCAGTCCATTTACTTAATGAACCTGTCGATTTATATATATCAAAGCCCCCAAACTCATTCTTTCTGCCCTTTGAGCTGAAATAGAGTGTCTGCGTCGAATTATCGTAAAATGGAGAGCATTCGTCACCAATGCTGTTTACTTTATTCGTTAAATCGACGGGATTTCTGTAGATCTTCAGCTTTTTGTCATATTCAGTATACCAGATGTCGAGTCCTCCCCTGCCTCCTGGCCTGTCTGATACAAAATAGAGAATAGTATTTCCGGTTCTCAGGTTCCTGCCGAGAGCAGGCTGAGTTGATGTAAAATTTTCACTGTTTATCGGATATGGAAGCTTTTCAGGCGCCTGCCATTGATTGTCAGCCCGTCGGCTTACAAAGATCTCGCTGATAATTTCATTTTGCCAGTTTTTACGCGACCTTGTAAAAAACAGGTTCGTGCCATCAGCCGAGATAGCTGCATTCCCGGTATTGAATTCAGGATCATTTATTACACTTTCGAGCAGGCCGGTACTTTTCCATTTTCCATTGACCCGCTCTGCCTTGTAAATCTGCCTTACAGGACCTGATTGTTTAGAATTTTCAGAATCGGCTGCCCCGTAATAAATTGTACTATCATCAACCGGGAAAGGAGAGAAGTCAATATCCGTATGATTCAGAACATTCCCCGGGTGTGTGATAGTGATTTTTCGGTCGTCAGTCAGGTTGTTCTTTGCCCATTGAGAGCTTGCCGAGTATATCGCAGCCAGCTTCCTGTAATTGAATCTGTCGCTTTTACTTCTATAGAATCTCTTAAACTTGTTGAACGACTCAATCGCATTATCGTATTTCTCGAGATTCATGCAAACCAATCCCTTGCTGTAATAAGCCAGGGGATATTTAACCGGATTGATACTAATTACTGAATCATAATACTGATCTGCCATCTTATAATCTCTTGTTTCGAAATAAAGATTTGCCTGCCTGTAGATCAGTTTAATATCCTTGTTTTTCTTATCTGCATGCTTTCCGGAATATTCATCTGAATCCTTAGATGCCATTGCAGGCATATTTGATAATTGAATAATAAAAAAGGAGAACAGCAAAATGAAATTCATTCTGAAAAAATCCAAGATTCCGTATATCATTTTATTGTTATCCATTGAACCGGAGTTTTTTAATTTATGATATAGCATGGCAGACTCGTAATATTACTGGTATGGCTTTTACCCGTATATATCAGTGACACCTCAAATGCGCCGTTGAAGTTTGTTACTTTATGCAATGGGGAAATATTAAAATCGTAAGTCAGCCCAATGTTGAACTGCTTTAGTTCTGCTCCTCCTCCTAAAATATAAGCATCTATGTCACGAACAGGATTTAACCGCAGCATCATTACTGCATATAGTTTTGTCACCGGTAGATTTGACTGTAATATCGAATAATCTCCTGCACTGCCAAGAAGAAATTCATTCGCTCCGGGTGTATAGCTGTAAAGAATATCCGGTTTCAAATCAATCCTGGCGTTGACCGGAATCAATACCTCGCTGCTAAAATTTAATTTCATTGGGAGCCGAATACCCGTTGAGGATGTCGAAAACCTCTGTACAGGCATGTTCAGATGACTGACTGAAATGCCTGCCGATGGTATAATTTTATTTATAATGGTGCGCCAGAATATTCCCGCATTAAGGTCCAGGTACCTGAGTCTGTCGTCCAGGTTGTTCTCAAGATTAGGTAATGTAGCATCGAAAAACTGACTCAGCTGGTTGAACTGTGAACTGAAGGTCAAACCTTCAAGATTAAATGATTTGAAGACGAAACCCGGTTGCAATCCAAATGTAAACTGTTGATTATTAATTATCTTGGAATAGCTGACAGAGAGCATGAATTCATCTGCCAATAAATTAAATGACGATGACTGATCATGAAGGATCAGCCCACCGATACCAAATGAATGACCTGAAATGTTCAAATTCTTATCAACCGAAGTAATGATTGTTTCATATGGGATACCGACTTTTGCCCACTGGTTCCTGTAAATATTCGCAACTCTGATATCTTTTCCTGACATTCCTGTATTTGCTGGATTTATCAGAAGCGGAGCAGCAAAAAACTGTGAGAAATGAATATCCTGTGCCTGAACGCCTGGCATCTGAGAAAACAGAATAATAATAACCAGATGCAGTAAGTGTGATCGCTTAAATACAACTTTATTTGATTTATATGTCAGGCAGGGCTGCATCAGGCTAAATTGATTTGTAATTAATCAAAAAATTCATTCGTTTCATTTTAATAGTAAGAATTCCCCCTTCCTTTCAAATGTATATCCGTGAATAGTTGTGGCCTTTACCGCATATTTATATGTATCTATATTTTGAAGATGACCATTCACATATCCGTCCCAGCCCTGCTGAACATCATTTGTTGAGAAGACAATTTCTCCCCACCGGTTGAATATTCTCATCTCAAAATCTGCAATGTTTTTTTCTTCGAACTTGAATATATCATTATTTGAATCACCGTTCGGAGTGAATGCCGAAGGTGCTTCAAGATAGAAATCAGCAATCACATTAACATTGAACTTTTCAAACAGATCGAAGCAGTCATTCTTCATTTCAACCTTATAGAGAGTCGCTTCTGTAGGATTAATCCATGGATTATTGCAGTTCAGGCATGAAATATTAAAATCAGGCGACCATGAATAACTTACATTGCCGGCAGAAGGTGAAACTACCAGTTGGATTTTTTCGCCAATGTAAATTGTAGTGTCACTTAGAGGCGATCTGCCTATATCAAATGGCTGGTTTACCAGAACCGTTTTCTTTCGGCTTGCTGAACATGCATCATTATTCGTAACCACAGCCGTATATGTTGTCGAGCTGGATGGACTGGCTGTTACTGTGAATGATGAGGTGCTGCTCAGGCCTGTCGATGGTGTCCATTTGATCTCCGAGCTGGCATCGCCACTGACACTAAGGGTCACGGAAGTTTTTCCCGGGCATATAGTTGAATCGCCTGAAATTGAAAAATCAGGTGTCGGATATACAGTAAAATCCTTTGCCAGGGTATCAGTGCAGCCGCTTCCATCCTTTGCAACGAGCTTGATATTATATTCTCCTGTTTTCCCGAATAGGATATTATTGAAATTATAATCGGTAGATGACCTGACATTATTGACATACCAATCCCAGGAACTTGAATAAACTGACTTATTCACCAGGTAAAGCTTACTTCCGAAACAAATATTCAGGGTACTGTCGCTGCTGCTGAATTTAGCCTGTACTTTTGAAACCGAGATTGTATCAAGTATAAGAATCGCATTGCAGGTACTGTTTATCAGCTGGACTGATGGGATAATTTTCCCCCGTGAAGTGTACCTGTGGGTAGTCGTATTCACGGTCGAAGTGGTCCCATCTCCAAACAGCCATTTCCACTGGGTAACATCCTTTAATGAATCGATCTTAAAAGAAACAGCATCATTATAGCATATATTAAGGGGAGCAACGCTGACATATGCCGTTGGTCCCATAATTGAAATATGCCTTGAACGGCTCGCCGAACAACCATTCAAAGTTCGTATAGTGAGCTGGGCAGTATAATTTCCCGGCTTTGTAAATGTATATTTCACATCTCCTGAGCTCCTGTCAACAAGGGTATTTGATCCGAATGTCCAGAGAAAATCAACAGCAGGACTTCCAATTGTATTGTTATGTATAAAATGCAGATTATCAGGATAACAATAAAAAATACTGTCGCCAACCGTGAAATTGGCATCTGCTTTTTCGACACTGATATAATTTGATTTTATAACCTTGCCGCTGCAGCCGTCTTTCAGTGCTGTCAGCGAAACGGTATACTTACCGGCGCTGGCATAAGTATGCTTATTTGTAGTGGCTGACGTTGTGCCGTCTCCAAAGTCCCAGTACATATTTGTGAGGGTTGTGTCCGCAGGAGTAAAGACAACAATCTCTCCGGCACAAATAGCATTGTCGTTTGCCTGAAAATCACAATTTGCATCTGTCAGCGAAGTCGGTATAGCATTATTGCTTGAACATTTATAGGTATCATATACAGTGAGAGCAGGGTAATATGTCTGTTTTTTATTACTTGTATATGTGTGTGCTATATTTATGCTGTTTGTGCTGTCAGAAGTCTGGTCCCCAAAATTCCAGATCCAGTTTACAATGGTTGTATCCGTGGATGTATTTTTGAAATTTACGGAAAGTTCCGGTATACAGCCATTCTTTTTATCGGTTGTGAAACTTCCTTCGGGTCTGAAGACATGAACCGGCTTTTTAGAAGTTACCATACATCCGTTGTCGGCCGTTACGATCAGCTTTATCGTGTCATTTCCCTTTGAAGTGTAAATATGATCGTAAGTTCTCAGGAAGGTTCTTCTTGGTGGAGAATCGTCTCCAAAATACCATAAGAAGCCTTCATTATAACAAGTATTGATATAATCAATTGATGAAGAAGCATTCAGATGCACAGTATCGCCGGCACAAAGTATCGTATCGCTGACAGTAAAAGCAGATTTTGCGCTGCGAGCCTGAATGAGCTTTGACCTTGTCAGCGTACAACCCGATGAAATATCTGAGACAGTAAGCTTTGCTGAATAATCCCCTCTCCCCGGAAAAACATATCTTAGGGAATCGACATTATATATTACTGCAGTATCAATATTCCATGTGAGTGATGAGGCAGGTGTAATGCCGTTTTTAAAATGATAGACCAGCGGAGTATCGCAACTGAAAGATCCGGTGAAATTTCCGACAGGTCCCTTAATTTTCAGGATGTTGTGCTTTATGGTATCCGAAAGACATCCGTTATAGTCGGTCTGAAGACTTATATTCTTATAACCTGCAGTGTCGGTATATACTGTAATGTCAGTATCAGGTCTGGACGTGAAATTTAAGTCAAACAGATTATTCGATTTAAATCGCCACATATTTACCACTGAATTGTTGTTGGCATCACCGGTAAGATGTATTGTTCCCCCATTGCATACTTCAGCCGGAGTTACGGTAAAATCAGGTACCAGCTTATCGCCTGCAACAACCCTTACAACCTCAGAAGTATCATAACATTTGCCGCTTTTGATAATTTCTGAGATATTGTATACTCCCGGCCTGGTAAAAGTATACTTCACCGGTGAATTGGTAAAGGCGGTGAGTGAATCTTTACCGAATTTATAAGTAAAGGCATCTATCCCGGCTACCGATTTGCTGCTGTCGGAAAAGCTTACTTGCAAAGGAACACATCCTGAGACTTTATCAGGCACAAACCGGGCTACCGGCAATGCTACAGTAACCACATTTGTAATAGAATCGAAGCAAACTCCGCCGTTGGAGGCTACCAGCTTGAAAGGCAGACTGATCTTATTAATCTCATGATTATAAATCTGTTCGTAAGTTTCAGCTGGAAGGTCTTTTTGTGTAATCGTATAAGAAGTTACCTTTTCATTCGAAATCAGCTTGCCTGACAGATACCAGTTAAACCTGTCGGCATTTAACGAAGCATTTACCAGGTCGACCTGCGACGGCACTGCACAGAACAAATTATCTTTCAGTGAGAATGCTGCTTTAATGTAGCTCTTGGCAAAGGATGCAGAAATACTATCGGTGCAATATGATTTTTTGCCATAAATCAATTTGACATCGATTTTCCCCGATCCTGTCACTTTGTATATTATTGAATTTCTTCCCGGGAAAGTCGAAGTTATATTATTATCGGTGATGATCCACGTATAATCAGGCAGATTGGCAGTGGAACAAACAATTTGGTACGTCCCATCACAAAGATAGGGTGTACTGACTATATTATTCTTAGCATCATAAACAGACAATGTTCCTTTTGCATAACCGACTATGATATATGACGGTTTAGTCAGTGAATCCGAACAGCCAAACTGATCTGTTGCCATTAATTTAACATTATAGCTGCCGGCTGAAGTATAAATAGATGAGTTGCTTAAATCGGTCGAAGTCTTACCGTTTCCAAAATCCCATTTATAGTTCATCATAGAAGAGCCTGTTGTCAAATTGGTAAAGGACACGTTCACCGGGGGTGAGCAGGCGAAGGTGTCGGTGGCGGCAAAGTTCACATTTGGCTTATTGGCAACAGTAATAAATTTATCAGATTCATAAATGCTGTAGCAGCCGTTCTTATCAGTGACCTTAAGAATTATATCATAAGTTCCGGTTTTGTCATAGGTATATTGTGCTGATTTACCATCGGCAAAATCGCCGTTTCTGAAATCCCAGGAAGTATTCATAATATCTGACCAACCTGCAGTTGATGTGCTCGTATAATTAATCAGCAATGGGGGACATCCATATGCTTTATCGGAAATGAAACTTGCAGATGGACCTCCAAAAACTGTAATTGTTGTGCTGGTGCTGTCCCAATTAACTCCGTCAGTAACTTTGAGCGTTACCTTATATTGCCCGGCTTCTGAATATAATTGTTCTTTTACCGAGTCGTCAGTAGCGGTAACAATCGCACCAAGATCAAAATCCCAGATGTAGGTAATACCGGTCCCATGTGTGGAGTTATTGGTAAATCTTACTATTGCTGGAGCACATTTGCTTAGTTGAGAATAGCTGAATTTAGCCGTAATGCCAAAGGTTGAAGTAATAATTACCTGTGAAATCAATATGACCAGACAATATTTTGATATATGCTTTATCATTGAAGTCATCAGGATTGTACTTAACGATACCAGAATTCCTTGCTACCGCACCGTACCTTAGTGGAAGCCGATTTGGCAGGGATGCGGTATTCAAGCATTACCTCATGGGTCCCGTACATGCAATATTTGGAAAGGAGGCTTTGATCATAGGCATATCCTATCCTGAAATATGGTGAGATCATTACTCCTAAAAGCAATGTCATCTCACGCGAAGTCCGGCAGGTCAATCCGATATCGAGAATTTCCTGCGGCCCTTTATTTAGCGGACCGGTAATCATTTTTGCCGGGCGTTTGACACGGATGAAGACATTACCTTCAACAACAGTAAGATTAAACCTGTTAACAACCTGCATTCCAAAACTATAGGAGAGCATCATTGGATTATCATTCCTGTAAATAGCATAGGCATAACGATGATTAGTATTGAGGAAAAGGCTATCTGATTTGCTGATCGACATCAGGTGAGTTGAAGAGATGCCGGCAATGAAGTGAGCGTTCTGAAATTCAAATCCCACGTTCACATCGGGCTGGTTAATTTTATTATAATAATTATAGAGTGAAGGATCGCCGGCAGTTTCAGCCTCAAGCTTCGATGCATCCATTGTGCGTATGAACATGCCTCCCGAAAGACCCATGGATAAAGCCCATTTGTCTTTCTTCGCAATGCGGAACGCATATGTAAGCATAGGATTGAAGGATTGTGTAGCTCCTATCTTGTCATCTACAAATGACAATCCGAATGCTGAATGGATGGCATCATAATATTCTGATACCTGTACATTCAGTACTACAGGAGCTCCATTGATGCCAACCCATTGATAGCGTGTGTTGCAAAACAGGTACAGGTAATCTGTCCGTGCAATAAAAGCCGGATTGTAATTGGCCCTGTTATTCCAGTGAGTTGAAAGGCTTATGTCAGTCTGTGCCATTACCTCCAATCCAGACATCAGACAGATAGTTGTCAATAAAAATGCATATCGCCTCCTCATTTCCATCTCTTCATCTTATTAAGGTAACATAACCCTTCCTGGTATGCATCTTTTGTTCGCTGTCCTTATAATAAACCAGGTAGAAGTAGGTGTCCGGATCGGCAGGCCGTCCGTTCTGCCTTCCGTCCCATCCGTTATTACCTTTATAAATTTGCAGCCCGTTCCTGTCAACGATCTCAAGATCAAATCCGGTCATAAATATATCATTCATTCCATCACCGTTTGGAGAGAAAACGTTAGGAATGAAAGGCACCACATCAATATATTTTGAAGAGCTGTCTGTGCAACCTTGCGAGGTTAAAACCTTAAGTTTAATCAGGTAAGCCAATGTTGTATCCGAAATGTCGTATTCATGCTGAACTGACTGACCCGTTTCAGACGAACCATCCCCCATCTTCCAGGTATACTGAGCACCTGTCTCTCCAGGCATAGTGCAGGTAAGTGTCTTATGGTTCCTGTCAAGGGCATCAGGAGAGAGAGAAAAATCTACTGGCGGAAGGGGATACCCTGTTACATTGAAAGTTACATGCTTTTCGCATCCGCGTGTATTTGTACCTGTAACGACATAAATTCCAGGCGATGACGCAACAATCGAATCATCTGTGATTGCTTTAGTCCACAAATAGCTATCGCTTCCTGATGATGATAGCAGAACTTTCCTGTTCCACCTGTATTTTACAGCTCCTGATGCAGAAAGCACAACACTCACATTCCCGCAAATAGTTGTATCACCCTTCGTTAATAAGGGCCAGTCCGCGTCCTCAAAGATGGTTTTATAAATGGTATCAGATACGCATCCCGTGCTAGAACGTCCCAGTAACCAGTAAACCCCTCCCGGAGCTGATATTTCCTGTGTCGCCGTTTTCGAACCGTTGCTCCAGGTATACTCGTATGCACCATAAGCTTTAAGAGTGGTGCTTAGTCCGTGACAGTATGTGGAATCGCCATTGATACCGACCAGCGGAGGCGAAAATGATTCAATATTTTTGGTCAGAGTGTCCGTGCATGAAGATGGCGGGTTGCTTAGTATAAGGGTCACCATATGCATTCCTGAAGAACTAAAGGTATATGGAGGGTTCTTAATGGCAGCAGTATTCCCGTCATCAAAAATCCAATTGTATAATAAAGTGCCATTGGTCTTCGTGGAGGAATTGATAAACTGAACTGTATTGGAATTACAATCAAGCATAAATGAACTAAAATCAGCTTTAGGAATATACTTTACAACCTTGGTCTGAAGAGTGACAACACATCCCGTGGCTGAGGTCAATGTACAGGTATAAGATGTTTTCTGGTCGGGGACTTTCAGGTTAATGATACGGACAGTGTCAACCAGCGTTCCGCTGCTATTCTTCCATTCGTATTTTTCAAACCCGTCGGGTGCAATAAGAACAGCTGAAGTATCGTTTTCACAAAACTTTGTAGTAATATACATTGGATGGCATTCAGCCAGAAAATAAGCATAACCATAATGGTAATGTTCCCTGCAATCTGCTGCCATAAATTCAACGGTAATAGTTTGTCCCACATATTTCAGGAGGTTCGCCCCTACCGTCGTCCAATCCCTCCATTCAACCGGGGGTTTAGAACCTGGAGGCAGGTATGTCTTAAAACCTTTTACATATTTATTAGATGCATATACATCGTAATTAGAGCAATCCGGAAGAACATTGCCATTGCTGTCGTATAGGGTAAGCTTAAAGCGGGGTTCATTAATTTCAGTGTGAGTGACGGCATATTGCAACACCAGGGCAAACTTAAGGATCAGAAGAGCATTTGAAGAGTCAATTGTCATGGTATATCTCAGGCTCTGGTTCCAGCATCTGGGACTTCCATCCGAGCTTATGATCTCATCGCCCAGCCGCGCAGAATACTTATAACCTTTGGGTATTTTTCTTAAAGCATATCCTGTATTTGCATCATAGGCAGAAGTATCGGACATAATTGTGTGTCTCCTTGAAACAAAGCCCGGCGCCGGATTAGTATTTATCCACATTGCATCTGCAGCTTCGCTATACCTCCAGGTATACCCTATCCAGTTACTAAAATTGCCAAGCTCGAAACCCAGGTTTTTACAATATGGAGTCTGTGCATACACCGAATTTCCTGTCCAGAGGCAGATAAGGCAGAAGAAGAGCAAGGTTTTATCAACTTTCATTTTACGTGGCCATTATAACCAGGTTATACCCAATAAAAATATGAAAAATGACTGGACTTTCTTTAAAATTCAACTATATTCCACAAGTCGCGGTGGTACCTTACCCTGGTAATACATATACAGATGGAATTAATTTTACCCTAAAGGAAGATCAGGAAAATAAATTCTATTATTCCATTAAAACGAATGCACCCCAATAAAACGGATTATATTCTGCCCTCATATCTTTTTGTGTCTCCACGAAAGCTTCCCGTATGTCCTTTACCTGTAACAAATTATTATAGAATTTCCCCATGAACTCAACTGTTTCCTTATCGGGGATCTCCCAGAGACTCATAATAATGTATTTTACACCTGCCATTTTGAGGGCCCGCTGCAATCCATAAACACCTTCACTTCCTTTAATATCTCCCAAACCTGTTTCGCAAGCTGATAAAACTACCAGATTGTTTTTACGCATGTCGATTTGTGTAACTTCCTGTGCCGTCAGGACCCCGTCATCTGTTTCTCCCTTTTCAGTTTTGACCCATACGTCATTAGCTCCTGCAAGCACAAGTCCCGACCGCATCAACGGATTCTCATTATTAACAAAGCTGCTGACCCCGAAACCTCTTGTTGCTCCTCGGAATGTTATCTTATCGTATTCGACATCCTGTTTTTTTTCTTCGAACCTGACTTCATTAGGATCAGCAAAAAAGAACCCATGAGTGGCCATATGCAAAATGTTATATTTCCGGGCATTTTGTTTAAAGTATGCTTCAGTTGCGCTATTGTCTGTAAGATAGGTGACATTAATATGTCCTTTCCCAAGGATACTATTGATTGTATCTCCTTCGTCTTTTGTGCCTTTGAGGTAACTCCAAACCTGTGATCCCGAATTATTCTGTCCATACTGAATACCACCAAAAACCAGGGCAGACAGATTATTATCCACTGAATAAAGGCTTGATCCAGTGCTATTCCCGGTACTCTCTTTGATCTGTATCTGATATTTATCGCACAAATAAACGTCTTTACCATTGCTTATTGCCGGGAATGAAATCTTAAAAAGCAGCCCCGAAGGTGAAATGTATACATTTTTTGCACCACTCAGATATCCTTCAATTGGCTTCCAGATAAGATTATAAAGCCTGTCATCCTGCTTGTCTGCCGTTCCATAGATATCATTAATATAGCTGACATCATTCCCTCCATTTTTGCCTATAATATCTTCCAGCTGACTTTTAGTAAAAAGCTTCACCATTTCAGGATATTCTGAATTTGACCGGACTATCAATGCACAATAAACTACTGCATCGCCGCCATCCTTTTCTCTCTTTTTAAAGTCAGTGAATTCGATTGCTGCCTCATCCGGCTTCAGGCTGTTTCTGACATCCTCCCACGTTTTTTGAATACCTTTCCTATAATCGCTGAAATCCTGTGAACTGACCACAAGTGATTTTTCGAGATCATTTGCCTTTTTTTCCAGATCAGAAAGATCCTTTGTGCGCATCTCGACGGGTGTGGAATAAAGAGCAGATATTTCCTTCTGCAGTGCAATCCATTCATCGTACTCTTTCAATAAAACAGGATCGTTGCTGCTAAGAATCGCCAACCGCATAGCTGTGTTTGACTTAAGCATCAATCCTTTGTTAAGCAGGATATTGTTATAAGCATAACGCGTGATCGCCGGATTCTTTCTTTTTCTTGTTAAAGCATACGCTATAAAAGAATCCATATCAGGCAAACGGGTCTGATAATACAATTCCTTCTCACTCTCTGAAAGGAAGGAAAAATCCTGTAAAGTTTTATGGTTGATGACATTTATATATTCAAGAGTAAGCTCTTCTTCTGCCGCAGCATCATCATTGGATGCATACGAAACAATTAACGATTTTAATGCTTCGGCATACGCCGGGTGGTATGGGCCAACTGCTTTTTTCAGATTAGTCGCTTTACCTAAGAACCATTCCAGCATTTTTTTCGTTATGCCCTCACTATCCCCGCTTCCATTATAATCGGCATTTGAGGCTAAAACCTGATCGATTAATTTAACCTTTACAGGGATCATCAACGGCTCAAGAGCAGGCTGGGCTTGCAAATCTCCGGACACAGGTATTTCTCCTGATATTCCCATTTTATTCATCATCGCAAGGATCCTGAAAGAAGTATTAGACTGGTATGTCAGGTCATATAACATCTGAACAGACTTCTTTTTATCACCTGTAAAATTATACCATAGGGCAAGATTGTTAATTATCGCAAAGCCATACGGATGAGGCATCTGGCAATTAATCCTGAAAACAGAATCGGCCTTAAACAGTATCTTCCCGGAATTAAGTAAACGTTCCCGGCTTTTTTTCTCCGGGTCTGCATAGTATTCTTCTGACAGGTATACCGATGCAAGATTATTTAGCATTACTGCAAAAGCAGGATTATTCTGTTGAGAATCATTTTCGAGTAATTTTTGTGCATCTGCAATCAACTTCATAGCGGTATTGTAATTTCCCATATCGTGATATAATGCACCTAAATTGTTAATACAAATACCTGTCTGTATGCTACCTGCTTCAGGGCTTTTCTTATAAATACCGACAGCTTCGACAAAAAACTTCTCGGCAAGCTTATAATCTCCGGTATTATAGTAAAAAACTGCAAGATTATTCAAAGCTGAAGCATAATTGGTGCTTGATGGTCCATATACATTTTTACAGGATGAAACTACTTCCTGCAGCATGGATTCTGCCATTGGTAAATTACCTATATCATTATTGTAAGCAGCCTGGTCAGCCTTATTTATAATTACTGCAATCCTCGAGTTCTCACCGTTGATTAAATAAATACTTTCTGCCTTTTTAAAATATTCCTCTCCCTGTTTAAGATATACCATATCGTTTACAGAACAGCCCATATCGTAACAAACACCGGCGTAACATGAAACTGTTCTCGCATAAGCCGGACTGTGAGCGCCATATACTCTCAGGGACTTTCTCTCAGCTTTTTTGACTTGTGTTAAAGCTTCTTCATAGTCACCTGATCTTCTGCATATTATTGAGGCATTCTCAAGGGAAGTGATATATCCCGGATCATCATTCGCATTCAGCGATTCTCTCAGCGTTACCTCTTTTAAGATGTAATATTTTGCCTTTGTAAAATTCCCGAGGTAAAAGTGAGAAACGGCCAGATTATCCAGCATACCAGCATACTCGATGTTATTCTCCCCTGAAACACCCCTCATTAATGCTGCTGCCTCATCGGTATAATAAAGAGCCGAATCATATCTGCCATGAAGCAAATACTTCATCCTCAGACTATCTGCTTTTATCCATGGTTGAGAATTACATACTGACCAGGCTATAAAAGAGAAAAAAAGGAGTGTTTGAATTTTTTTCACAAAAATCGGGATTAATAATTTCATAAAAATAACTAAAATGCCGTACTTAGATTTTACATATTCTTTATTTATTTAACATCAGCAACCACATGAGATCCCAATTATTTATTTTATTGCTCCTGCTATTCTCCGGGATAGCATCAGCTCAGGATACGATTTTTGTAAAAAGCGGTGAAGTAATTCCTGTGACAATTGTCTCGAAAGATAATATGGAAATAAAGTACAAGAAATTCGGGCAACCCGAGCCGGCAGGTATTTACTCAGTGTTTGTCAGTGATATCAAAAGCATTCATTATAAAGACGGCATAATTGCTGACTATACTGTTCCTGTTGAAAAAAGTAACATCAATAAACCACAAACTCCGTTGGAAATGGCAGGTAAAATGGGAGTGTGGAAAATAAGTGTTGGTATCAGCGGAAACTACTCTAACCGGAATGGATCTGATAACCTGCTGCTGTTCTGGCAAACCTGGAACCCGACTAATACCCCCGAAATAAAATGGAAACCTGTTTATTACTCTTTAGATCTGAAGACTTCCTTTGTAATAGGCCAGGCAGGAAGAAACATTATAGGAGATGAGCTGCAACTGATCCATACACCGAAGGATGCAATTTATTCAACAAACGCTGATGGATCAAATGAAATAAGTTTAAGATCGTTCTATTACAATATCATATTATTTTACGGTCATTCATTAAATCATAAAAAAAACCTATTCGCTATTTTTGAACCTGGCTTCGATATAAATTTTATGAGCGGATACATTAAAATTGGATCTGAAAAATATGATAACTCAGCAGATTTCGGAGCAGGGCTTCATCTTGCCGTCGGGGCCGACTGGATAATTTCAAGAAGAATACAGGCAAGCTTTCGTGTTGGACAGCGGTTCATGAAAATCAAAGAGTCACATAAAGAAAGCGATGGATGGTATACATTGTATGTAAATGACGACCCGGTAAGTGCTAAATGGAACGGACCTTATGCAAGTCTGGGATTATCCTGGTCCTTCTATGCTAAATTGAAGCTTGGCCGGCCCGAATAGCACACCTGCCTAAAATCTTAATGCAAGGCCAATACCGTCGCCCATTATGCCGAAATTAAGTTTGCAGGCGACAGGCTTGTTGATAGCGGAATTATAAATTCTTACCGAATTGCGGATTTTGTGTTTTCCTGATGAAGCCAGCACAATACCCGAAATAATTAAAGCACCGGATATGCCCAGTCCGATAAAAGCAATTGTTTTTCCTTTCGATTGATCTTTAATGCCGTTTGATACTTCGGTTGCAACAAAGCAGATCACAAGAATCCCGCCAGCACACGCGTTGCTTAAATTGCATAAAGTTGTCCCGGAGTCATATAAATCTAACGCCTCGGGGTAATCTTCCATTAAGGTTTTGACCTTTCGTACTGATTGTATCTTCCCGTTTGACAAGACATATCTTTTCTTGCACTCAAGTGTCTGAATACTATTTGATTGCAATGGCATTGCCGTTTCCTGTGTTACCTTTTCCTGAGCTCCGGCATTTTTATCCGGCACCTCTTTAGCTCCCTTTCTATATCTGATTGTGGCTATCTTGTCCTTACCGATAGAGTATAGGGGTCCTTCCGGATTTTCATATTCCCGGTATTTGACCATGTCAGTGCTCTCTTCGACGATATTGGCCTTTATTTCTTTTCCGCTTTTCAGTATCAGCATGTCCTGGGCCAGGGCTGATCCACCAAATCCGGATAATAATAACAGAAGCAATCCGATAACAACGATGATTTTCTCTTTTCCGGAAAACTTTTTACTTAATGCCATATGATGAGTTTAATTTTAAATTTTTGAATATGGTTTGGACAAAACATAAACACCTGCAGCCAAACTTACTTATAGTTGACTACCTCCTCTATTTTCTTTCTCGTCGATGCAGAAGAAACAGCATCTACATTCTTGTCTATATTTCCGATTCTTAGAACAGATATTGCCCTATAACCATCAGGAATTCCCAATGCCTGTTTTTTGGTTAAATTAATATTATTCACAGGACCTGTATAAATGTGAGCTCCAAGCCCAAGACTTTGAGCAGCTACAAACATATTTTCCGTTGCCAGGGCGCAATCAAAATCAACATTCATCCCCTGCTGTACGGGTTCCTGCCCCGATACAACTATCAGAATATTCCCTGCCGTGGAATTTGGAATGATCTCTCCGATCAAAGCATTGTCTTTAACAACAGTGAATTTCCACAATTGGCTGTTCCTGGCACTTGGCGCTTTCAGACCGCATTTCAGGATAAGGTCAATATTGCTGTCAGAAACAGGTTCCGAAGTAAACTTTCTTGCCGTATAACCTGACAATATTACATCAATTACACTATTACCGGTTGTCTGTCCCGATATCATTCCTGTTGCCAGTGAGAGGACTAAAAATACTGATATAAATGCTTTCATTTTCATCTCTTTTTATTTTAAGCCAAATATTTAAAAAACACATTATTCAAAACACTTCAACTGACAATTACGATTCAATATTTATAAACAAAACTTTAAGATTCCGAAATCGAGTTTGAAAGTTAATAATTATTAGTTACTAATCCAAGATTCCAACTTCTCTGTTCTTTTCATAGATAAGCACAGTCAGAAGCATGTATCAGTGCAAGCTAAAAGCAGAGCCACTTCTATTTAAGGTAATCGGGAGAAGATCCTTTTTATATAACCAACCGTTCAGTGTTGGGACCGCTTAAAATCCCCTGGACTATATTTGTGACACTGCGGAAATCTATCTTCCCTGTGCTCATCATGGGCAACTCTTTAATAACTATAAACTGCCTTGGAAGAGCGATAATGGGTAGCTCAGTCATCATCTTCCTGAGCATTTCTGTCTTATTTACTTCCATTGATACGGTTGCTATAATAAAGGATCCCTTTTTTTCATCCGATACCTCAACAACACAACAGGATACTCCCATTGGAAGAAACTTCTCCAATGTATTCTCTACCTTAACAAGAGAGATCATTTCCCCTCCGATCTTTGCAAATCTCTTAAACCGCCCGGCATGCCAGAGGTAGCCATCTTCATCTAAGAATCCCATATCGCCTGTATTATACCAACCGTCAGCAAGGGCCTCAGCTGTAAGCTCAGGATCATCATAATATCCTTTCATAACAGAATCTCCCTTTACAAATATCTTTCCAACTTCCCTGGTTTGACACTCTTCACCGGTTTCAAAATTCACTAACCGTACCTGAACACCCGGGATCACTTTTCCGGTACTGCCGGGTCTGTTGAATTCATGTGAGTTAACTGAAATAACAGGAGAAGTCTCGGTAGCTCCATACCCCTCAAGCAGTGTTACTCCATGCTTATTCATGAATCCTTCCCTCAGGGAATCAGGACATTTATCAGCACCTGCGACCATTAACCTGAGAGATTTGAAATCCCCAGGGTCCGATTTCAGCAGATAACCTCTGAAAAAGCTCGGAGTACCGACCATTAATGTTGGTTTTTCATCACGAGCAATGTTACTAATAGTCTGAAAATCCAGTGGGTTAGCATAGGCGACCATTGTCATACCGTAATAGAATGGAGCCCAGAGATTTACTGTTAAGCCAAAAATATGGAATAGGACGAGATTTGCAAGAATGATATCTGATTCAGTTAATTTCACATAGCCACCAAAATTTTTAATGTTTGAAGCAATATTCAGATGAGTCAGCTGAACTGCTTTCGGGTCTTTTTCACTTCCACTGGTAAATAAAACTGCAGCAGTATCATTTTCATCTCCTTTATGAATGCTTTTAAGAATTATATTAACAGGCAGTTTGGCTTCCAAGGCTGCCTTTAGCTTTTCACCCGTGGTGACACTTTCCATTATATCCTCAATCATTATCATTCCGTCTATTACCGGACAATCAATTTTTTCAAGTAGTGCTTTGGAAGCGATAATTGTTTTGAATTTACATTTCCTTTGTGCGTATTTCGCGCTCTCCTCAGCCCTTGTCGAATAGTTTATCATTACCGGAATTCTGCCACTCATTAAGGCTCCTACTATAGCCAGCGCACAACCTGCAGAAGTTGGAATCATAATGCCAATGAACCCCTTATCATACTTCTTAAATTCTGAACTAAGTATCAGTGCGCCAATTAAAGCCGTGGAATAAGTAATATTTTTCTTTGTTGTTTTGTCAATGATCGCGAACTTTTTGGAGTGTTTCTTTGCTATTCGGACAAATTGCTGATGGAGTAGCATAATTGTAAGTCTTAGTTATAAGTTTCATTAAAATATTTCAGGGGCCGAATATAATGAATTATGTTATAATGCAAATAGCATATATAATTTCATTCGAATTTTATCGAAAATTTAAAAATTATGTACCTGCCTGATTTAATGTTATTTATAAGCTATGCGGAGAATCTATCAGAAAATATTAAAGCCTCCGGTCGAGAATCTTTCATCAATTCCCTTCCTGCCGGCAGACAAGCTCTCCTCTTCAAATACAAAATCCCGCAGATCAGTGATCTCGAGGGATATGCCAGTGGCCTTGACCCGCTTTGTCAAGAGTAAACTGACCATCCTTTGCGGAGTTAAATCCATTTTATTTAGTTATATAGGTCAATTGTAATCAAACTGATCAAATGTGCTCATGATGAACGGCTATTGCACTTTTTGCTATTCCACAATATTATTACGAAGTGCAAACTTAATCATCTCAACAGTACTTTTAAAGTTGTATTTCTGCATAATATTATTCTTATGGGTTTTTACCGTAAAGACACTAAGGTTTAACCTTTCGGCAATCTCGTTATTAGTAAAACCATCAACATAAAGTTTAAGAATTTCTTTCTCCCGGGAGGTTAGCTGATGCTTTTTTACAATATCGCCTATATTGGTATTCTTTGCATTATTAATGAAATTCTTGAGTATAATTTTTGAAATTGATGGGCTATAATATTCCTCGTCATTGGCTATTGTCCTTATAGCTTCCAGTAAAATAGTAGTTGTTGAATCTTGTTTGGATAAATAGCCCTTAGCTCCAGCCTGAATTGCCATAACAATGTACTCCTCATCGCTAAACATCGAAAGGATGAGCACTTTAACTTCAGGATATAATGATACTATCTTTGCTGTTAACTCAATGCCCGACATGTTGGGCATTGAGAGGTCCGCTATAACAATATCAGGTCGAGTGCATTTGATGAAATCAAGCGCCTCTATTCCTCTACCAACGGAACCAATCAGAGCTATATCGTTCTCATCAGTCAATATCCGTTTAATCCCATCGCGTACAATCTGATGGTCATCAACGATTAATATTTTTATCTTGCTCATCATCTAGATTGATTATTCTTTTCCTGACTATGCTGCTTGGGAATTTTTAGCCTTATGGTTGTTCCTGAAAGGGGTTCAGTTTCAATATCGAGAGTTCCATTAAGTAGACGTGCCCTTTCCTTCATATTGTAAATACCATTACTAGGTGTACAGAAATTTGAATCATAAACAAATCCTTTCCCGTTATCCTCCAGTACAAGAATAATGCTATCCGTATTCCCTAACAATTGAATTTGAATTTTAGTTGCTCCAGAATGTTTAATCGCGTTATTCAATGCCTCTTGAGCAATTCTATAAATGTAAAATTTGACCTTGGGGTCATTGGTGGAGTAATCACCAAAAACTGAGAGTTCAATATCAATCTTTGTTGTGCGGTTAATTGATTCGCATAGGTTTTTTAGAGACACATCAATACCCGATTCATTAAGAATATTTGGTGCAAGATTATTGGAAATCTGCCTTACTTCATCAATGATTTTTAAAAAGTCGACCTTTACCTCGTCAATGGTTGTCTTGGTTTCATCGGCATTCTGCTTGCTAGTGCTTTCTAGTTGAAGTTTGATAGCAATCAACTTTTGGCCAAGGCCATCGTGTAACTCCCTTGAAATACGTTGACGTTCCATTTCTTGTCCATCATACAATGCTGACATACGCTTTAACCGTTCATCCTTCAGCTGCATCGTCATGGTATTAAATGCTTTGGTCAGCAGACCAATCTCATCGTTTGATTTTGGGTTAATGTTGATATTCAAATTACCCTCCCCGATCATCAAAGCTGCATTTTTCAATTTGATGATTGGATTGGTTATTGTGCGAGAGATGAATTGTGCTATAGACAAGAGAAGTACACAGATTACCAGTGAAAGGAAAACGATATCATTCCTTAAAGAAACAATTGGAATCATTGCTTCGTCATAATCGATTTCGGCAATTATTGCCCAATTCAAGCCTGAAACTGATATCCTATCGTATGAGCTTAAACATGAAACCGTTCGGTAATCATCAATCAATGATGATCCTATTTTATCTTTAAAAGCATTTATTGCACTAATGGTTTTCACTTCAATATTTAAAACTGAATTGGGAATAAACCTTGAATCGCTTCTCATCAGGAAATCATCACCAACAAGGTATACCTCTCCCGATTTTCCCAATCCATTCTCAGGGCTATCCTCAAGCATAATATTGTTGATATCCCTTATCGGAATCTGAAGGGCTAAAACCCCTATCGATTTGTCATTTTGGCTGACTATCCTTTTGCCTATAAAACATAAGGGTTCATTATCATTTACAGTTGGTTTTGAGAAATCAACAATTGATGGCTCATTTGATGTAATAGTTTTTTCCCGAAGTTTTAATAATTGAAAATTTGTTGCTGAATCAGAGGTAATATTCATAATCTCAGAACCCTGAACTTTAAATATTTTAGGATTTCCATCAGTAGGAGTTATAATTAAATAGATGCTATTATAACCTAAAAATCTATAATCCAGTTTTTCGCTAATTGCTTTGAAATATGCTTTGTCCGATTCCCGGGAGTGATTTCCAATCGTTAGATCGGATACAAGTTTTTTCAGGTAATCGTTCTCTGAAAGAAGTTTAATGTTATTGAACCGTTCATTGAAGAAGAACTCTATTTGTCCTTTCTTAATAACCCGAATCGATGTAAGCTGATCAAGTGTTCGCTTAAGCAAAGCATTTTTTGCATTGAAGTATGAATAGATGCCAATAATGGAAAGCGCCGATACTCCAACTGTAAAAAAGAGCACCATCAATTTTCTGTTTATTGATCTACTTAACAATAACATTTAATATTTAAAAATCAAAGTAATACAATTATCTGATCGCAATATAAATAATAAAGGCTCAATTATTCCTGAGCCTTTATTGAAATAAATATCAACAAAATTACTATAAAGCTCCTTCATCGTAAGCTTTCTCACCGTGAATCGCATTATCCAAGCCAGCCAATTCATCCGCTTGCGAAACTCTTACCGGAGTTATAAAGTTTATAATAATTAGCATTAAGTAGGTAAACCCAAAAGCATAAGCCGAAGCACCTGCAACAGCTACAAATTCTTTTATAAGGAATGAGCTTGAACCAAATAATAATCCATTGGCACCAGCGGCGTTCACTGCTTTTGAAGCAAATGTACCGAGAAGAATTGTTCCCAATACACCACCAACACCATGAACGCCCCATACATCAAGTGCATCATCCCATTTCATCTTATTCTTAAATTGAACAGCATAGTAACAAACTAAACCTGCTACTGTTCCAATTATCGGAGATGCCCATAATGGAACAAATCCTGCACAAGGAGTAATGGTGGCTAACCCCGCAATAGAGCCAGTCAGTAAACCAACAAATTTAGGTTTCCTCTCCTTCGACCATTCTACAATAAGCCATGCAATTGTTGCAAACGATGCAGCAATATCGGTATTTAGAAATGCTAATGAAGTTACATTATCAACCTGAACTTCGCTTCCTGCATTAAAGCCGTACCAACCAAACCATAGCAAACCACTACCAATTGCTACCAAAGGAATGCTATTGGGTGTTGAATTCTTATCAACACGCGCTCCAACGTAGAAGACTGATGCAAGCGCTGCAAAACCTGCAGTTGCATGAACAACAATACCACCAGCAAAATCAATTATTCCCCAATGAGCAAGTAGTCCGCCACCCCATATCATATGTACAAATGGGTAGTAAACCAAAATTTGCCATACGGTAAGGAAGATAAAGTAGGCTTTGAAGGAAACCCTGTTTACAAACGCACCTGTAATAAGTGCAGGGGTGATAATAGCAAACATCATCTGGTATGCGATAAAAACTAACTCAGGTATTTTTCCATTACCCGACCAAAGCGTATCCATCCTAATTCCTGATAGAAAGGCTTTATCAAAGTTTCCTATTATGCCACCATCTCCTCCGCTAAAACATAAGGAATAGCCAAAGAATACCCATAGAACTGTTGTCCACCCAAGTGAAACGAAGCTCTGAATCATAATCGCCAGAATGTTTCGCTTTGTTGCCAAACCACCATAGAACATGGCCAGTGCTGGTGTCATAAGCATAACAAGACTTGTTGCAAGCAGCATGAACCCTGTTGATCCTGTTTCAAGAACAGCTTTTGGTTGAAGTAAAATTAAATTTAACATCATTATTATTTTTAGTTGAGTAATTTAAAATATATGTTAGATAAAGATCAAGCTCTTGGTATAAGGTTTGGGAGAAAGTGTATGAACACTATGCTCCATTAAATAAAACGTGAGTAGTGTCCTTGTTTAAAACTTTATATTTTAACCAGGGTTGAATGCCTGGACTGCTACCGCCAAGATTTACTCCCCTCCAGATATAACGATTCACTAAATCTGCTCCAAACTGAATGGGTGATTCAATCTGAGAAAAAACATTAACAGTAATCGACAAAAACAAGATAAATGTTATGATTACTTTAAATAATCTGTGCATCTTAGAAAGTTTGCAGGATAATTCATAGTAAATGTATCCTTCCACTTTTTTGGTAACAATAGAACTTGGTATGAAAGACGACTAATACTTAGTTGTAGATTTTAGATATTAATTATAGCTCGAATAAGCCCTTCGGAATATGATAATATGCAATACTCACCTAACCTTCGGTTTAAATACTACCTGATACTCCCCATCCGTCTTAGGTTGCACCTTAGTCAGAGTTTCAATGCAATTAAGATTATGTAGGAGATAAATTGAGTTTATAGCTATTATCTGCTTTTATTATACCAGGATTTATTCTTCACCCGTATAGGACTATTGAAATAGATACTGAGAATTTTGACCTTAAATAGTCATTTCCAAATGTCTCATGAACTAATGGTTTACGTTACTTGAATAGACAGTTTTAATTGACAAATTCTAATTTAAAGCAACCAACAATTTGAGCATGCAATTGATTATGTGCTGGTTACAAAATCCATCACCAAATCCGTCACCCCTTAAAAAACAAGAACCCGTAAGACGTTGATCTTACGGGTTCTGCGATTAGAAGAAGTGGTGCCACCAGGAATCGAACCGGGGACACATGGATTTTCAGTCCATTGCTCTACCGACTGAGCTATGGCACCTTCTTTTCGGACTGCAAATATATATTTCAAATCTGAGTAACCAAAACTTTGAACTCAAAAAATCAATTTGGATTCATTTTACCTATATGGTACATTTGCAACCTGACTTAAAATTCATTCATGCAGTTACTTTACCATACACTCGAAAACAAAATTAGAGTTATCCATCTGCGAACAAACGGAATGGTAGCCCATTGCGGACTTATTATTAATACCGGCTCCCGCAATGAAAAGGAAAATGAACATGGGATGGTTCACTTTATTGAGCATATGCTCTTCAAAGGTACCCGGAAACGGAAAACATATCACATTCTCAGCTCTCTTGACGATGCAGGTGGTGAACTTAATGCCTATACTACTAAGGAGGAGACTGCAATACATGCTTCAGTTCTGACAGAAGAGTTTGAAAAAGCTGTTGATATAATCAGCGATGTAACGTTTAATTCAGTTTTCCCCACAAAAGAGATAGAAAAGGAGAAGGACGTGATTATAGAGGAAATAAACTCATATCTCGATAATCCGGCAGAACTTATCTTCGATGATTTTGAGGAGATGATCTATAGTGGTCAGCCTATCGGAAGAAATATCCTTGGAACACCGGTTACTGTCAAATCTTTCACACAAAAGGATCTCTTTGAATTTGTTGAAGGTAATTACAATACGAACCAGATGGTTTTCTGTTCAATCGGAAATATCGCTGATGAGAAGGTAGTGCGCTTAGTAAATAAATACCTGGGAGCAGCAGCTTTAAACATCAAATCAGGCAAAAAAGACAAACCTTCCTTTTATACCCAGACCACCTTAACAAGAAAAATGGACACCAACCAGGATCATTGCATGATCGGAAACGTAGCCTACAACATAAAGGATAAAAGGAGAATAGGCATGTTCATGCTAAATAATCTATTGGGTGGACAACCATTGAATTCAAGGCTGAACCTCTCCCTGCGGGAAAAAAACGGCTTTGCTTATAACGTCGAATCAAATTACAATGCATATCTCGACACAGGGGTGTTTTCAGTTTACTTCGGCACCGACCGGCAAAATCTTGAAAAAAGCATCGCCATTACCATTGCTGAACTAAATAAACTGCGCAATACCAGGCTCGGACCAATCCAGTTCAGCAAGGCAAAAAATCAGCTGAAGGGCTACCTGGCAAGAAGTTATGAAAACCATGAGAGCCTTATGCTCAGCCTTGGAAAAAGTCTTCTTGTTGTTAACAGGATAGATTCACTCGAGGAGATATGCAAAAAAATTGACTTACTCACTACTTCAGAATTACTGGAGATTTCCAATGAGGTTTTTGAACCTTCAAAATTATCGACTCTTATATATAAATAACTATGGATAAACTGATTGAAAAGTATATCCATGATCATTCGTCGCCGGAAGATCCGGTTCTTGAAGAACTGTTCAGGGAGACTCATATAAGATTCGTCAATCCCAATATGTCTACCGGTCATATACAAGGCAAGCTTCTTGAGCTTATCTCAAAAATGATAACTCCCGAAATTATTCTTGAAATCGGCACTTTTACAGGATATTCAGCTATTTGCCTTGCCAGGGGTTTGAAACCGGGAGGGAGGCTCATTACTATTGAAATAAATGATGAGCTAAAAGAATTCAGCAGTTCATGGTTCCGAAAAGCAGGGGTCGATAATGCGATCACACAGCTCACCGGCAGAGCCCAGGAAATTATCCCGGGACTGGATAAGCAGTTTGATCTTGTCTTTATCGATGGAGATAAGAGGGAGTACATTGACTATTATGAACTTTCAATTGATAAGGTCAGAAGTGGCGGATTTATTATTGCCGATAATGTTTTATGGGGCGATAAGGTTTTGGATGCCACCTCAAGGGATTCCCAGACAAGAGGAATAATTGAATTTAACGAGATGATAATGAGAGAGAAGGGAATTGAGAAAATAATCCTTCCCTTAAGAGACGGGCTGATGCTTATCAGGAAGAACTAATCCCTGACAGTTAGTTACCAGGAATATTTAAGATATATCATTAAGTATGGTATAGTTTTTGAGCATAATATTAAAAATATTATATGAAAAAGCTTACTATTTCAATTTTCATGATGACGCTGGCATTTTCTTTAAATGCCCAGGATAACCGTGTAAATACGTTGCAGGGTCTTGAATCCGTCCAGTCACAGAATCAGGATACTAAACTTACTGCAATTGTCAATAAGGCAACCCGCCTTTTTGGAGCAAAAGATGATCTTACCTCAGTTATAATGATAGTCCCTGCTGGCGACACTGTCGATGTTATAGGCTCAGACAGCACCTACTTTCACATTATTTACCAGGAAAGTGAGGGGTACATTTTTAAGGGTCATGCTACTATGCAGAATATTAC
>Ga0182019_10000163_pt1 | contig 32881 bp, 30 predicted proteins | sample 812E2MmetaG_FD_120483 | JGI IMG/M metagenome (GOLD analysis project Ga0182019, IMG submission 120483) | Permafrost microbial communities from Stordalen Mire, Sweden - 812E2M metaG | ecosystem: Environmental > Terrestrial > Soil > Wetlands > Permafrost | place: Sweden: Stordalen | collected...
CGTGTTACCCTTCGCCATAGCCAGCCTCCTTTCCTTGAGCCCTCGAGCTCGTCGTTGTCCTGCAGACCTTACGGTACTGCGAGGAGGCTGGCCTTCTCATCCCATCTCGCTCAGGATGACACTGTGTCGGCGCGGCCCTGCAGGATCAAGAAGCAGGGGCGAAAGAACTCTTGACTTGGTCCTAGGCAGCGCCTAGCATTTGGTGTGGCCTTACGGCCAACCCGTCCACGCGACAACCAAGGGAGAAGGTGTCACCATGGCTGAATACAACCAGGAAAAACTGAAGGCTTTGGAGACTGCCGTCGCGCAGATCGAGCGGCAGTTCGGCAAGGGCGCGATCATGCGGCTGGGCGCTCAAGAGGCGGTAAACGTCAACGTGATCCCGACGGGGTCGATCGGCCTCGATGCGGCGCTCGGCGTGGGCGGGATCCCGCGCGGAAGGGTTGTTGAGATCTACGGGCCGGAGTCCTCGGGGAAGACGACACTGGCGCTGCACATCATCGCTCAGGCTCAGAAGCTCGGCGGCCTGGCGGCGTTCATCGACGCCGAACACGCGCTCGACCCCGAGTACAGCGGCAAGCTGGGAGTGGACATCGACAACCTACTGGTGGCGCAGCCCGACAACGGCGAGCAGGCGCTCGAGATCGCCGATACGCTGATCCGCTCCGGTTCGGTGGACGTGATCGTGGTGGACTCGGTGGCGGCTCTCGTGCCGCGTGCCGAGCTTGAAGGCGAGATGGGCGACTCCTCGATGGGGTTGCAGGCCCGAATGATGTCGCAAGCGATGCGCAAGCTCACGGGAATCGTCTCCAAGTCGAAGACCAGCGTGATCTTCATCAACCAGATCCGCGAGAAGATCGGGGTGATGTTCGGCAACCCGGAGACCACCACCGGCGGGCGCGCGCTCAAGTTCTACGCCTCGGTCAGGCTCGACATCCGCCGCATCGGCGCGATCAAGTCCGGCGAGGACTCGATCGGCAACCGCACCAAGGTCAAGGTGGTCAAGAACAAGGTGGCGGCGCCCTTCCGGGTGGCCGAGTTCGACATCCTCTATGGCGAGGGGATCTCGAAGCAGGGCGAGCTTCTCGACCTCGGCATCGAGCACCGGCTGGTCTCGAAGTCGGGCACCTGGCTGTCGTACGGCGAGGCCCGCCTCGGGCAGGGACGCGAGAACGCACGGTCGTTCCTGAAGGAGCACCCCGAGATCGCGAGCGAGCTCGAGGAGAAGCTCAGGGAGATCCTGCCGACGCTGGCACGCCCGGCGGCCGCCGCGGATGAATCCTGACGACCGTGGCCGGTGGCCGGTGGCCGGTTTGAGACTCGCAGGCAACCGTCTTTACCGGCCCCTGGCCACAGGCCCCTGGCCACGCCTTGTTCGGCTTGCGAAGCGAGCCGCATGAGGGCGTGGGTCGTGCCCAAGTACGGGCCGCCCGGCATCCTGCGCTTGCAGGAGCTGCCCGACCCGCGACCGGGGCCGGGCGAGGTGCTCGTCCGGGTGCGGGCGATCGGCCTCAACTTCGCGGACTGCGCCGCGCGTCTCGGCGTCTACCCGCGCGTGCCGAAGCCGCCCTTCGTGCCCGGCATGGAGGTGAGCGGCGAGGTTGCCGCCCTGGGCGACGGCGTCGACGGCCCGCCGATCGGGACGCCTGTCGCGGCGGTGCCCATCTTCGGCGGGCACGCCGAGCTGGTCGTCGTGAAGGCGCAGTCCCTTCGCACGATGGCCGGCTCGATCGACTTCGTGACTGCAGCGGCCGTCGCGGTCACCTCCCTCACCGCGGACCACGCGCTGTTCGCGGTGGGGCGGCTGCGCGCCGGGGAGCGCATCGCCGTCACGGCCGCCGCCGGCGGGGTCGGGACGATGGCCGTGCAGATGGCCGCGGCGGCCGGCGCCCGCGTGCTGGCCGTCGCCTCGACAAGGGCCAAGCGTGAGCTGGCGCGCGCTCTGGGCGCTCACGAGACGGCAGGGTACGACGGGTACCGCGAAGCGCTTGCGGGCGGCGTGGACGTTGTGATCGATGCCGTGGGCGGGTCGCTGTTCCGCACGGGCTGGAAGGCCCTCAACCCCGACGGGCGGTACGTGCTGTACGGCTTCGCCGCGGCCGTCGGCCCCGCCCGCGTCCGCTACCTCCACGGTGCCGTGGAGCTCCTCCGCATGGGCCTGGTGGCGCCCACGGCGATGGTGCAGTCCACGAAGACGCTTGCCGGTTTCAACCTCTCGCTGGTACCGCAGCTCGCCGGGGAGCTTCAGTCCCGTTTCGCCAGGATCGAGGAGATGCTCGCTTCCGGCGCCGTGAGGCCGGTCGTGGGCGCGATCGTTCCTTTCGATCGGCTGCCCGAGGCGCACGCGCTGCTGCAGGGCCGCGGATCGACCGGCAAGGTGGTTGTACAGCTCTGAAGTTCGCACGTTCGAACGTTCGCAAGTTCGAAGGTTCAACAACAGCAGAGGGGCAGAGGAGCAGAGGGGAAAGAGCGAGACAATCCGACGTCGTGTCGTTCTCCTCTACCCCTCGGCTACTCCACCCCCTCTGCCGTCTCATGCTCCTCCGCTCCTCAGCACCTCTGCTCCTCTGCTGTTCGTTTACATTTGAACCTTCGAACGGCATCACAGTGGGGTAAACTCCGAGCCGTGGAGAGCACGGGGAAGGTCCTTGTCGTCGATGACGACGCCGCAAACCGGCTGGTCGTTCGGACGATTCTCACCGGGGCGGGGTTCGACGTGCGCGAGGCGGGCGACGCCTTCGCCGCGCTCGATACCATCGACAGCGACACCCCCCACGCCGTTCTTCTCGACATCAAGATGCCGGGGATGGACGGACTCGGGCTCCTCGAGAACCTCCGCAAGCGGGGCGTCGACGTGCCGGTGGTGGTGCTCACCGGGCACGGCGACGAGTTCACGGCTTCGTCGTGCCTGCATGCCGGAGCGGACGCGTTCCTCGGCAAACCGCCGGAGCGCGCCAAGCTGCTGCTGGCCCTTCAGGGAGCCGTCGCGCGAGGCAAGCTCGGGGAGGAGAACCGCCGGCTGAAAGGCGCTGCCGAGAATCTGCCCCCGCTGCTGGGCGACTCCGGGGAGCTGCACGCCTTGCGCGAAGAGATCGCGCGCGTGGCACCATCCCGCGCCACGGTCCTCGTGGTCGGGGAATCAGGGACCGGCAAGGAACTGGTGGCACGGAGAATCCACCACCTGTCGCCGCGAGCCCGCGAGCCGTTCGTACGCGTGAACTGCGCGGCGATCCCCGAGGAGCTCATCGAGTCGGAACTTTTCGGCCACGAAAAGGGGTCCTTCACCGGCGCCGTCCGCAAGCAGATCGGCAAATTCACGCAGGCTGACGGCGGCACGATCTTCCTGGATGAGATCGGCGACATGTCGTTGCGCACGCAGGCGAAGGTGCTGCGCGTGCTGCAGGACGGCGAGGTCGAGCCGGTGGGTGCCGGGGTGGTGCGCCACGTGGACGTCCGGGTCATCGCTGCCACCAACAAGGACCTCCCAGAGGAGGTCAAGGCCGGGCGGTTCCGAGAGGACCTCTACTTCCGGCTCTCGGTGGTGGTCCTTCGCACGCCCCCGTTGCGCTCGCACCCCGAGGACATCCCGGCGCTCGTGGAGCACTGCACCAACGAGGCGTGCGCCGAGTACAACCGGCGACCGAAGCGCTGGACCCGCGAGGCTCTCGACCAGCTGGCCTCGTATCCGTTCCCGGGGAACGTTCGGGAGCTCAAGAACATCGTGGAGCGAGCGGTGATCATGCAGCTCGAGGAGGAGATCACGGGGGTCGATCTCTTGCCCTCGGGCGGCGATGGGGGTCCCGAAGACGAAGGGCTGTTCGGCGCGCCGACGCTCGCCGAGTTCCAGGAGCGCGCGGAACGGGCATACCTCGTGCGCCAGCTCCAGCGCCACAACTGGAACGTCGCGGCGACGGCCCGGACGATCAACACGCCTCGTTCGAACCTCTACAAGAAGATCGAGGCCTACGGCCTGAAGCGGGAGGACTGATGGGCGGCATTACGCTTGACGACATGATGGCGGCCGGGGCGCTCTTGGAGGGCCACTTCAAGCTCTCGTCCGGACGGCACTCCTCGCGCTACCTGCAGTGTGCGCTGTATCTGGCCGACCCCGCGCGGGCGGAGGCGGCCGGTCGCCAGCTCGCGGCGCGCCTGAAGAACGCGGCGGCACAGCTGGTTGTTGCACCGGCGCTGGGCGGGGTGATTATCGGCCACGAGGTCGCCCGCGCCCTCGCGGACGTCCCGTTCTTCTTCACGGAGCGGGCCGATGGCGTCATGACGCTAAGGCGGGGCTTCCGCATCGAGCCCGGCTGCCGGGTGCTCGTCGTCGAGGACGTCGTCACGACCGGAGGCTCGACCCGGGAGGTGATGGACGTGGTGAGCCAGCAGGGCGGGGTCGTCGTAGGCGCCGGCGCCATCGTGAACCGCTCGGGGCAGGAGAACCCGTTTGCGCCGCTCCCGTTCACGGCGCTCCTGAGCGTGGACGTGCCGAGCTACCCGCCGGAGGCCTGCCCGCTCTGCGCCTCGGGCGTGCCGGTCGCAAAGCCCGGCTCCCGGCCCGACAAGCGGAGTTAAGAGTTCAGAGTTAAGAGTAAAGAGTTCAACGACAGGAACGGCCGTGGGGCATTGCCGTCTTGTCGTCAACTCTTCACTCTTAACTCTTAACTATCAAGAAGATCCAGTTCGCGAGCAGCAGCCCGACGATGGCCGCACGCGCCCAGCGCGGGAGCGGCGTCGGGAGATCCGGCACGGGCCAGCGCAGCGCCGCCCAGGCCGGTGCCACCAGTCCCCCGACCACGAAGGCGATGCCCGCCGCAGCGGCGGCCGGGTTGGCGGCGAAGGCGCGGCCGATCTCACCGTGAAGCAGAGCCAGTACCGCGTGGGTCGTACCGCATGTCGGGCACGGAAGCCCCGTCAGCACGCGGAACGGGCAACGGGGCGCGAACGGCGCCAGGGCGAGCCAGAAGGGGCGCAGCGCGATGGACGAGATCGCCACGACACCCCAGAGGAGCGCGACCTGGCGCTCCTCTGGGGCGGGCTTGCGGCACCTCACGTCGCGCTCAGCGGCCGAAGTGACCGAGGTGACCGACGAGGGCGACGATCGCCGCGCCGAACGCCACGCCGATGATCGCGACGCACACGCAGCAGAGCACGATCGGCAGCAGCACGGCGAGCGCCGCCTTGCCCTGCGTGGTGCGATGGACGATCGCGAGCCCGATGATATAGAGGACGAGCGCCCAGATGAACGCGAAGAAGCCGCCGCACAACGGCACCACCTGGAGGACCTGGACGGTCCCCGTGTAGCAGACGACCCTGACGGTCGACGCGAAGCCCGTCTTGGCCCCTCCGACCAGCATGAGGAAGAGGTGGAGGATCGCCGACCACACGAACACGCCGATCAGGACGAACAGCGGCGCCACGATCATGAAGCCCACACTCACGAAGATCGGGAACCCGAACATGAGCTTTGGGTTGTAGCCCGGCAGGCCGGAGAGGAAGCCCATCATGGCGCCACGCAGGGCGATGCTGTAGATCTGGTTCGCGATGATCCCGACCCATCCGAAGACGATCGCATAGACCAGCGGTTTGCCGAGCGTTCCGGTCAGCGACATGCGCGCGAACGCCTGGCTCGGCGCCGTAATGATCAGCTTGGCGGTCTCGTAAAGCCCTTCGAGCGCCGGGTACCCGAGCTGCTCCCACGGCAGCGGCTGCGCCGGCGGTTCGGGGGGAACTCCTCCCGGCGGTGGCGGCGGCATCGTGCCCGGTGGCTGCATGCTCGGAGGTTCGGGTGGCACGGGCGGGATCGGTGGGGGGTTGGTCGCTGCCATCGTTGCCTCCTTCGTGACGGACGTCCGGCACGTAGTCTACCGCACCGACGGGCACCGTTCCCACGTTCGCAGGATCAACAACGGCAGGGGAGCAGAGGGGCAGAGGGGCAGGGGAGCAGGAGACCGTTCGCGGTTTCACTGGTTCGAAGGTCCGGAAGTTCAGAGAGACAAGAACCAAGAAGGCTGGGAATGGGCCGGGAGTCCAGTCGTTGTTTTTCCCCAGGTGGACTCCCTCTGCCCCTCTGCCCCTCTGCCCCTCTGCCCCTCTGCCCCTCTGCCCCTCTGCCCCTCTGCCCCTCTGCCCCTCTGCTGTCCATGAACCTCTAGGACTGGGAACGGTCTTCTCAACTCGGGCGGTTTGCGCGCCTGCTCGGCCGCAGTGTATGATCCGGGCCTCCACCTTGGACCTCGGTCCGGGCAGGGGATCAGCAGGCCTTCCCCGTTTTGCTTCGCAAAGAAGTCGCCTGCGTTCGGGAGGTTGGCGGTGGCTGCCACGGTCGGAATTCGTCGCGAGGACAAGAGCCGGTGGGAGCGACGGGTTCCCATCACACCGCAGATGGCGCGCAAGCTGCACGACGAGCACGGCATCGAGTTCATCGCTCAGCCTTCGCCCGTGCGGATCTTCAGGGAAGAGGAGTTCGAGCGGGCCGGGGCGAAGGTCCAGGAGGACCTCTCCAGGGCCGGCGTCGTCTTCGGGGTCAAGGAAATCCCCATGCAGCACTTCCAGCCCCGCAAGACCTACGTCTTCTTCGCGCACGTGATCAAGGGCCAGCCTTACAACATGGCCATGCTCAGGCGGATGATGGAATTGGGGTGCAACCTCATCGATTACGAGAAGGTGACCGACGAGACCGGCCACCGGTTGATCTTCTTCGGGTGGCACGCAGGGGTCGTGAGCATGGTCGAGAGCCTGTGGGCGCTCGGCAGGCGGCTCCAGCACGAAGGGATCGCCAACCCCTTCTCGGCGATCCGGAGCACGCTCACCTACGGCAGCCTCGCGGAGGTCCGCGAGGAGGTTCGGCGGGTCGGCGAGCGGATCAAGACCGAGGGATTGCCGCAGGCGATCACGCCGCTGATCGTCGGAGTGGCCGGCTACGGCAACGTCGGCCGCGGCATCCAGGAAATCCTGTCGGACCTCCCTACGATCGAGATCGAGCCGGCCGATGTCGCCCGCATTGGGAACGACCCCCGGGCCTCCAACCGCGCCATCTACCGGGTCCTTTTCAAGGAGGAACACGCCGTTGCTCCGAACGACCCCGGGGCGCACTTCGACCTCCAGGACTACTATCTGCACCCGCAGAAGTACCACTCGATCTTCGACCAGTATGTCCCTCATCTGACCGTGCTGATGAACTCCAACTACTGGGACGCCCGATATCCGCGCCTCCTGACGAATTCGCTCCTCCGCAGCCTGTTCGCCGGTGGCCGTCAGCCGCGCCTGCGGGTGGTGGGCGATGCGAGTTGCGACATCGGCGGCTCGATCGAGTGCACGCTCAAGGCCACCGAACCCGACGATCCGGTGTACGTCTACGACCCACACGCGGAGCAAGTACGGATGGGCGTGGAGGGGTATGGCCCGGTCGTTCTCGCCGTAGACATCCTGCCGAGCGAGATTCCGAGGGAAGCCTCGGAGTATTTCAGCGAGATCCTGGAGCCGTTCATCCCGGCGATCGCGAACGCGGACTACTCCGTGCCGTTCGAAGAGCTCGCGCTGCCTTCCGAGATCGCGCGGGCGATGATCCTGTACCACGGAAAGCTGACCCCCGATTACAGGTACATCGCGGAGCACATGAAGAACTAGGTCGGACCGGATTTGGGAGGATGTGAACGCCGACGTGTGAAAAAGGTCGCACGAGACAAGGGAGGACGCCGTGAAGAAGGTCGTCGTATTCGGAGCCGGGTTGGTTGCGGGTGCCCACGTCAGGTATCTCCTTGACCATGGCTACCAGGTAACTGTGGCAAGCCGGACAGTGGCGAAAGCCAAGGAGTTGGTAGGCAACCACCCCAACGGGCGGCCGATCGCCTTCGACATCGAGAAGGAGGGGGACCAGCGGCTCGACGAGATCGTGCGAGAGCACGACCTGGCGGTCAGCCTGCTGCCCTACGTCTTCCACACCCGGGTGGCGAAATCGTGCCTGCGGAACCGGAAACACATGGCGACTACTTCGTACGTCAAGCCGGAAATGCAGGCGCTCGACGCCGAGGCGAAGAGGCTCGACCTGGTGCTGCTCAACGAGAGCGGCGTCGACCCGGGCATCGACCACATGACGGCGATGAAGGTGATCCACCGCGTCAAGGCGGAAGGCGGCACGATCACGAGCTTCATGTCGTTCTGCGGCGGCCTCCCGGCGCCCGAGGCCAACGACAACCCGTTCGGTTACAAGTTCTCCTGGAGCCCGCGCGGGGTCCTCATGGCCGGCCGCAACAACGCCCGCTTCCGGAGAGACGGCGACGTGGTCGAGATCCCCGGCCCGGACCTGTTCCTCAACTACTGGTGCGTGCCGGTCGAGGTCGAGGGCAAGGTCATCCCGTTCGAGGGGTACCCGAACCGCGACAGCCTGCCGTACGCCGAGACGTACGGGATCACCAAGGCGCGGACGATGTTCCGCGGCACCCTGCGCAACCAGGGGTGGTGCGCCACGCTCAAGAAGGTCGCCGACATGGGCCTGCTGGCCGAGACCGAGAGCGACCTGACTGGCCTGACGTACGCCCAGTTCATGGCGAAGCTGATCGGCAAGAAGAGCCCCCGAGGGATCAAGCAGGCGGTCGCCCGCAAGATCGGCCTGGCGCCGATCAACTTCATCGTCGCCGCCTTGGACTGGCTGGGCCTCTTCAGCAGCGCGCCGCTGCCGGCCGGCTGCAAGTCGCCGCTCGACGTGCTGACCGCGACGATGCTGGCGAAGATGCCCCTGGCGCCGGGCGAGCGCGACCTGCTGATCCTCCAGCACCAGTTCGTGGCCGAGTTCCCGGACCACAAGGAGAAGATCACCTCGACCATGATCGACTTCGGGATCCCGAACGGCGACTCGAGCATGAACCGCACCGTCGGCCTGCCTGCCGCGGTCGGAGTCCGGCTCATCCTGGAGGGCAAGATCGCCTCGCGCGGCGTGCTGGTTCCGGTCATCCCGGAGATCTACGAGCCCGCGCTGGTCGAACTCCAACGGCTCGGCATCCACTTCACCGAGACGACCGTGAAGGTGTAGGTCTCGAGGGCGGATTTAGACGAACCCCCGGGAGCCGCGGCACCGCCCGCAAAGAGCGCCTGCCTGGCTATGAGAGAAAGGTAGTCTCCGGCAGGTCGACGCAGTCGGCGCGGCCTTTCCCTGTCGAGGAGCGACACGAAGTCGCCAACCCTCACGGGTCCCGGCACGGTCTGAGCGAAGCGGGAGAGGTTACGCGGTCTTGCGGCCCGGGGCAAGGACCATCGTGAGGTCGCGCCCCTCAAGCGGCCCGGCGTCGCGCTCGAGGCGGATCAGGTCGGAAAGCTCTTCCTTGATGCGCTCAAGCACCTCGTAGCCGTTTTCCGGCCGACGCATCTCGCGGCGGCGGAACATGATCGTGACCTTGACGTGCTTTCCCTGTTCGAGAAACCTACGCACGAGGCCAAGCTTGGTGTGGAAGTCGTGGTCCGCGACGCCCGGCCGGAACTTGATCTCCTTGACCTCGATCTGGTGCTCCTTGCGACGCGCCAGTCGGGCTTTCTTCTCCTGCTCGTAGCGGTACTTCCCCCAGTCCATGATCTTGCAGACGATCGGGCGGGCGGTGGGGGCGACCTCGACGAGATCGAGGCCGCGCGTACGGGCGAGCGCCAGGGCTTCTTCCACGGGAACGATGCCGACCTGGGAGCCGTCGGCGTCCACGAGACGTACCGGCGAGAGCCGGATCATCTCATTGATGCGTGTGCGATCACGTTCGTCGGCGATGAGAGCCTCCTCCTCGGGCGGGTCGCTGATCCGCCCCTGTCTTAGCACTGAAGCTAGACCGCGTGAGTATATCAAAGGGCCGCACCGCCCCGCGCATCGGGCCTGCTCAGGAGAGGGGGACCGCTCGCAGCTTCCCCCGTCCGAGGGTTCAGGGTGTGACCGACGAAGTGAAGAGTTAAGAGTGAAGAGTGAAGAGTTGAGAGACAGGGCCTACCGCACCGTCTCCGAGCGGCGAGTGTAAGGCATCTCGTTGTCGCTGTTAGCTCTTAACTCTTCACTCTCAACTCTTAACTGTCTTTCTGACTTCCTGCCGCGAGCCAGCGGGCGTGCTCGGCCTGCATACAGCGGTCCATTACCACGGCGACTCCGGCGGCGCGAGCCTTGTCGGCCGCGGCGTTGTGGACGATGCCGAGCTGCATCCACACCGCTCGGGCGCCGCGGGCGATCGAAGCGTCGACGACAGCCGGGACGAACTTGGGCTTGCGGAAGATGTCCACGATTTCGATCGCTACGTTGGCTGGGATGGAGGCCAGGTCTGGGTAGCTGGTCTCCCCCAGGATCTCTCTGGCCGTCGGGTTCACCGGAATGATCCGGTAGCCGTTTCGTTGCAGATAGGCGGCGACACGATACGAATCCCGGTCGGGCTTGTCGGAGAGCCCGACCACGGCGATCGTCCTCGCCGCCGCCAGGATGCCGTCGATCTCGCGGTCGCTGGTGTTGGACAGCGGAAGTTCACAACTCTGGTCAGCCATGACAACCTCCCTTGGTCAACGTCCGTGCGACGTCATCTCGATGGCTAGCCGCCGCTGGCCCGGCGAGCCGGGCGCCACACGAATCCGACATGGAATCCCACGTCGGGGCTGTTGTCGAAGATGAAGAGGTTTTCGAGGACCGAGGCCTCGATCAGCCAAGAGGGCGAGAGGATGTGCTTGAACCCGACCGTGATCTCGTACGTGTTTTTCGAGAAATCGCCGAACTGCTCGGCACCCGGGGACGTTATGAGCGTTTGGAGCAACCAGGATGTCCGCGAGGAGAGTCGGTACTCCACGCCGTTGAACAGCGAGAGCTGGTTCGGCTTGAGCCTCACGCCGACCAACTCGGTCGTGGCGTAATGCATGACGACCAGCGAGCCGTACAGGTTGAAACGGCCGAGGCGCTGGCCGGCTGAGAGGCCGGCTGCGACGTCGTAGCCTCCGCTTGAGAAAAGGGCGGTCTGGCGGCCTGCGGGGAACTTGAGCGTGAACGAGGCGGTCACGGCGGGCGTGGTTTCAGTGCCCCGAGCGAGCTGGTAGCGCACGCCCGCGGTGGCGTCCTCGATCCCCCATCCCGCGTCGTCTCCACTGCGTTCGAAGGTCTGGCCGCCGCTTCCGCGAATGAGGATTAGATAGCGGTTGCGCGGCGCTTGTTTCCGCTGCTGGTTCGGCACCTTGAGGAGTCCCTCGAAGTCCTGGATGAAGCGGTCGAGAATGCCGCCCCCGCGGTACGAAACCGGAAGCGAGGCGGATAACTCCAGGCGTGTGGTGAGCCCGTACGCGCCGTCCAGAGTGAGCCGTAGGGTTTCGGCGTCGATGGTATACCGTTCCGGATCGACGTCGAAGTAGTTGTTCCAGCTGGTGAGAAACCCGAGCCCCCACTGCCCCTGGGCGAGCGTGGCCGGGGTTTCCGGCGTCGGGGTCAGGCGCAGGATCGCGAGCGGGGACTGCGCTCGGAGCCGCAACGGGCCCAGTCCCACGGCCGGGCTGTTGTTCCAGTCCGGGTCGGTCTGTGCGATCGCGGCGGGCGCGATCAGCAGCGCGGCGCAGGCAAGCAACCTCGCCATTAACATCGCTCCTCTTCGAAGAGGGCCTTTCAAATCGATCCTCCTTGATGGTGGCACCGGTCAGCCTCCCTGGGCGGCCCCACGCCCTCGTCGCAGGACCATCCCGGCCCCCACGGCAGCCGCTACGGTTAACACCGCGGCGCCGAGGGGCGGCGCCGCAACTCCCCAGGCGCCGACGGCCAGCTCGGCCGTAAAAGGTCCGATCACCCGTGCGAGCGAGCCGATGCCCTGGAAGGCACCGAGCGCAGCGCCCTGCTCGTCGGCGCGGGCGCTGCGCGAGACCAGCGACGACAGCGAGGGCGTCACGAAGCCGGTGCCGAGCGCGATCAGCGGCAGAATGGTCAGCACGCCGGCCAGGCGATGGGCTGTTGCAAGAAGCAGGAGGCCGGCAGCCGTTCCCACCAGCCCGGCGAAGAGCAACGAGCGCTCGCCAAACCGCCTCGTGGCGCGGCCGACCAGCCCGCCCTGCACCGCGACCGCCAGAACACCGACGTAAACGAACAGGAAGCCCACGCCTGAGTGTGGAAGCTGCAGGCGCTCGTGCAGGAACTGAGCGAACGTCACCTCGAATGCGGCGAAGCCGGTGACGACGAGGAAGCCGATCGCCAGCAGCGGCGCAAGTTCGGCGTGGGAGAACGCGAACGCCACCCGGGCAAACCCCGACGCAGGGGCTGCGGTGCCGCCGGCTGCACCGGTTGGCCGCGTCTCCGGCAGATAGAGCAGCGTCATCGTCCAAGCCACTAGCGAAAACACCGCCGCACCCCATCCCGGGGCGGCCATACTGATCGGTGCGAGCACCCCGGCCAGCGCCGGGCCGGCGATGAAGCCGAGGCCGAACGCCGCCCCGATCATTCCCATCCCGTGTGCCCGTTTCTCGGGCGGGGTGGTGTCCGCTATCACCGCTTGGGCGGTGGCGATGTTCCCGCCGCAGATTCCGGCCAGCAACCGCGACGCAAAGAGCCATGCCAGCGAGTGGGCCAGGGCGAATAGTACGAACCCGGTCACCGAGCCGGCGAGGGAGATCAGAAGCACCGGACGTCGGCCGACCCGATCCGAGAGCCGGCCGAGAATAGGGGAGAACACGAACTGCATCGCCGAGTACGCAGCCATTAGGAGCCCGAAGACCCAGGGCGCAGGGTGAAAGTGCTCGGCGTAAAGCGGCAGGAGGGGGATGACAATTCCGAACCCCACCAGGTCGGTGAACACGATGAGGAATAGCGTTGTCAGGGTGCGTCGGGGGGACGGCATCACACCTCCAGCGTCGACAACGAGTCTACCTGCCCCGCCATTTCCACCGAGGGGAGCGGTCTCCGTCGAGGGGTCAGAAGGGCAGTTCAGAGTGAAGAGTGAAGAGTTGACTACAAGACCCCCAGTTGCACAGGCGCTTCCCGGCGATGTTGCCTAGACGCCATGCATTTCAACTCTTCACTCTTAACTTGATCCAGAACCTTCGAACCTTCGGACTGTTTCTCTCCCCTCTGCTCCTCTGCCCCTCCGCTCCTCCGCACGCGGTAGGCTAGAATCCGTGGCGTGAGACTCGTTTTCTTCGGAACGCCGGAGTTTGCGACCCCGACATTGGAGGCGGTCGTGGAGGCCGGACACGAGGTCCTGCTCGTCGTCACGCGGCCCGACCAACCGGCCGGCAGGCACATGCACATGGCCGCGCCGCCTGTCGTCGACGTTACGAGGCGTCTTGGCCTGTCCCTGGCGCAGCCCGAAAAGCTCGGTGTGGACGAGTTTGTGTCCCGCCTTCGCGCCCTCGCTCCCGAAGTCGCGGTCGTCGTCGCGTTCGGCCGAATGATCTCTCCGCGCGTGCTGCGAGTCCCCCGGCTTGGGTTCGTGAACCTCCACCCGTCGTTGCTTCCGCGCTATCGGGGTCCCTCCCCGATTGAGTCGGCGATTCTGGCCGGCGACGCCGTGACCGGAGTGACCACGATGCTCCTCGACGAGGGGATGGACACCGGCCCGATCCTGTTGCAGCGGGAGACCCGGATCAATCCGCGCGAGCACTCGCCGGAGGTCGAGGCGCGTCTGGCCCACCTCGGCGCCCACCTGGTGGTGGAGACGCTCGCGGGTCTGGCCTCCGGCACCGTGATTGCGACGCCGCAGGACAACAGCACGGCCACCGTCACCGTCAAGCTCGAGCGCCGGATGGGCCGGGTCGACTGGCAGCTCACCGCCCAAGAGTTGTCCAACCGTTGTCGTGCCTTCGACCCCTGGCCAGGCGTCTTCACGAGCTTCCGGGGGGGGCGGCTGAAGATCCACGGCCTCGAGGTGGGCGAGTCGATTCTGGGCGACGAGGCCCCCGGAACCGTGCTCGGAGTTTCGCCGGCGGGGATCGCGGTGCGCGCGGGCAAAGGGACGGTGGCGGTCGTCACAGAGGTTCAGCGGGAGGGCAAGCGGCGGATGCCCGCGGACGCTTTCATAATCGGAGAACGGGTTGCGCCCGGAGAACACATCCACTGACCCCCGCTTGCAGGCGGTGACGGTTCTGGCACGGGTCGAGGCGAATTCGGCGCACGCCGCCCGGCTGCTTGGCGGCGCGACACCCGCGGAGCGCGAACTTGTCATGGGCACACTGCGCTGGCAGCTCACGCTTGATCGCCTGCTCGAGCGCCACCTACGAACCCCGATCGCCGCGCTTGACATCCGCGTGCGGGCAGTGCTGCGGGTCGGCCTCTACGAGGCACGCCGCATGCGCACACCGGCGCCGGTCGCCGTCGCCGAGGCGGTCCGGCTGGCCAAGGCCGTCGCCCCCCGGGCCACAGGGCTCGTTAACGCCGTGCTGAGGCGGGCGGTAGGCGAAACCTGGCCTGGTGCGAGCGATGCGGCGGTGCCTCTCTCGGTCAGGTACTCCCACCCGGCTTGGCTCGTGGAGCGCTGGCGCGGCCTCCTCGGCGAGCAGGTCACGGAGGATGCGCTCGCGGCGGACCAGGAGGCCGCACCGCTCTACCTGCTTTCGGCCGTCAGCGCGCTCGACGAGCTCACCGCCGCGGGCTGCATACTGCGGCCGCACCCGACGGTTTCCGGAGTCGTCGCCGTGGAGGCGGGCGTCGAGGCAGCGGTAGCGGCTCTGCGGGCAGGGCGGGCCTACGCCATGGACCCGACGGCAGTGGCCGTAGCGCGAGTGCTGCCGGAAGTGGACGGGACGGTCATGGATCTGGCGGCCGCGCCCGGCGGCAAGAGCCTCGTGCTCGCGAGCGAGCGCCCGGGCGGACGCTTCCTGGCTTCCGACCGTCACTTTGGGCGGACCGTGCTCATGCGACGGAACCTCGCGCTCGCAGGGCGCCCGCTCGCCCTGATGGTCGCCGATGCCGCCGCATCCCCGCTCCGTCCCGCAAGCTGCCAGTTGGTGGTGCTCGATGCACCGTGCTCTGGCACCGGCACGCTGCGACGTCATCCGGAGATCCGTTGGCGGCTGCGTCCGGGCGACCTGGCAGAGCTGTCCGCGACGCAGCGAACGCTGGCGGCTGCGGCGAGTGAGTTACTGGCGCCGGGGGGGGTGCTGCTCTACGCTACATGTTCGCTCGAACCGGAGGAGAACTCCGAGGTCGTGGCTCCGCTCCCCTTCGAGGCTCTTCCGCTGACGGCGCGGCTGCCGGACAAGCTGTCCTGGATCGAACTGCCGAGCGGCGGAGCCGTGATCCCGCCCAGCGCCAACGGCGATGGCTTCACCGTGCATTTGCTGCGAAAGCGGACGTGACCGGCGCCCCGGGTTACACTTACACCGACAGGTTTTTCGCGCCGGTTGGTTGACGGGCCGCGACGACTGCGCATGGGAAGGTGTCAGCAGTGCCGGCCCCGGCCAATGGAGGAGACGCATGGCGGGCAAGACGGAATTGGTCGAGCGCATCGCGTTCGAGACCGGGCTGCCGAAGGCGCACGCGGCGCGTGCCATCGAAGTCATGATCGATGCGATGGCGGAGTGGCTCGGCACAGGCGAGCGTGTGGCGATCCCCGGCCTGGGCAGCTTCTATACCTCCGAGCGCCCCGCGCGGGAGGTCCGCAACCCCCGCACCGGGGATCTCGTGCATGTGAGCGCATCTCGTACGGTCCGCTTCCGTCCCGGCAAGGAGCTCAAGGGCGTCGTCAATACCAAGCGGTGACCGCGAGCTGACAGCCAACAGCTCACAGCTCACAGCTCACAGCTCACAGCTCACAGCTCACAGCTCACAGCTCACAGCTCACAGCTCACAGCTCACAGCTCACAGCTCCCTCCCCCCAGGTGATGTCGTTTTGGGCGGGAGGGTGGACTGTCAGCTGTGAGCTGGTTGGAGGGGTGGGGGAGAGCTGTCGGCTGTGTGGGTGGGAAGCGGAGAGCTGTCAGCTGCTTCTAGTCCTCGAACGCCGATCCTCCGATGAACTCGCGGAGAATTGAGGTATGGGGCACCTCGTCGGGGAACACCGGCACGAACCAGCCGAGAAACTTGAGGAGCCTGTAAGCCTCGGTGTACGCGGGGTGCTCGCGAGGCACCTCGAGCAGGAAGCGCTCGGCGAATACACGCAGAACCGCGGGCTCGTAGACGAGCGCCGAGTTGAAGATAACGTCGGCTTCCTCCTGGAACGGGAAGATCCCCCGCGCCTCGCCGCGACGGACGGCACTCCACATCTCCAGCGTGCGGGTCGCCGGATGGCCCCGGAAGAGTCGGTCGCGCACGATCCGACGCAACAGACGGGTGTCGGACGTGAAGATACGGTTGTGGTCGTCGAGGATGAGCTGCGTGAGAGCCGAGATGAAGACCCGGTACTTGGCTTGCTCGGGCACGGCCTCGGTGAGGCGGTGGTTGAGCGCATGGATCCCCTCTACGAGCAGGACCTGGTTTGGCAGCAGGCGCTGCCGGGCCCAGCGGTCGCGGTCGGCACGCTTGCCGCGGACGAAGTCGTACCGTGGCATCTCCGCCTCGTCCCCGCGCTGCAGCGCTGCGAGGTGGGCGTTGAACAGCTCCAGGTCGAGAGCCTCCAGAGCCTCGTAGTCGGGCTTGCCGTCGGCGCCTACCGGTGTGCGGTCGCGGTCGAGGAAGTAGTTGTCGAGGGAGAGGCCGACCGGCTGAATGCCGTTGACACGAAGCTGCACGGCGAGGCGGCGGATGAATGTCGTCTTGCCCGAGGACGACGGCCCGGCCACCAGCACGAACCGGACACGCCTGGACTCCTGCGCGACGAGGTCCGCGATGCCCGCGATCTTCTTCTCGTGGAAGCCCTCGGCGATGCGGATCTGTTCCGAGATCTCTCCCGAGAGGCACATCCGGTTCAGGGAGCCGACGTTGGCGAGGCCGAGCAGCTCGTTCCACCGGCGCGTTTCGCGGTAAGCGGCGAACAGCTTGGGTTGGGGCGCGAGCGGAGGCAGGTGCGCGGCGTCTCCGTTGCGTGGGAAGCGCAACAGGAGGCCGTTCTCGTAGGGAACCACGGCGAACCCGCGCACTCGGCCGGTCGAAGAGGCGGTGACGTTGTGCGAGATGTCGACGAACGAGCCGCAGCTTACGAGCGCCACGGTCGACGAGCGGTGTGTCGCAAGCAGGGCGAGCTTGGAATCGTCGCCACTGGCGCGGAAGATTGCCTCCGCCTCCTCGGTGGTCGCGCGCCGCCTCTCGAAGCGGCGGTTCTCGGAGCAGATCTCGTGCATGCGCCGCTCAATGGACGCGACGGTCTGGGGTGTCAACTGCGTCCGCGACTGCCACGAGTAGAAGTACCCGCCGCCGAGCGACTGACCCACGACGAGTCGCGCCTCAGGGTAGAGTTCGCGAACCGCCTCGATCAGGACGATGCTGGCGCTCTGGCGCGCCACGGCCTCCCCTTCGCGGGAGGACGTGCGGACCGTCTCCAGGTCGACCTGGAATCCGAGGATGGGGAAGTCGAGCATCACAAGGCGTCGGTTGACCAGCGCTGCCACGACATCACGCGGGACGGTGCCGAGGGCCTGGATGAGGAACTGCTCCACCGTGGTTCCGCTCGCCACCTGACGGCGCTCGCCTTCGAAGTTCACCACCACGGCGTCGTGAGTCACGACCACCTCCGGTCCGAAATTGTAGGTTATTCGCCGCCGGGAGCGGAATGTAGAATCAATGCATAGCCCGCTGTGCCTCCCCCCGGGTCGGCGGCGAGGAGCTGAAGTGGCGAAGAGTGCTTTCACGGCGAGGATCCTCCGCGCCATCGAGACGATCACGCGGCGTGTCGAAGAGCGCGGGGAGCCCCTGTTCCACGGCGGCGAGGAGCCTCTGCCCCAGAAGCGCGAGGTCATCTCGATCCTCCGCGGGCTGCAGGAGGTGATCTATCCGGGCTACTTCGGGGATCAGTCCCTCTACCGCGAGTACCTCCACGGCCACTTGGGCGACCAGCTCTTCGCCCTCTCGAGGAAGCTGGAGGCCGAGGTGTGCCGGTCGCTCGCGGCCAACTGCGGCCGGCCTGGCGCCGGCGCCGGGCCGGGGCTCAAGGCCGGCGAAGTGGTCACCGCCTTTCTCGAGCGGCTGCCGGACGTGATGGACTTGATAGCCGCCGATGTCGAGGCAGCGTATGAGGGCGATCCGGCCGCGACGTGCCTCGAGGAGGTGGTACTCGCCTATCCCGGGGTCAAGGCGGTGTTCACCTACCGCATCGCGCACCTGCTGCACGACCTCGGCGTGCCGTTGATCCCGCGGATCATGACGGAGTTCGCCCACAACGAGACGGGGGTGGACATCCACCCCGGGGCCACGATCGGCCGGGAGTTCTTCATCGACCACGGGACCGGCGTCGTGATAGGAGAAACCACGGTGATCGGCGACCGCGTCAAGCTGTATCAAGGAGTCACGCTGGGGGCGCTCTCCTTCCCGCGAGACGTCCGCGGAGGCCTTGTGCGCGGGACCAAACGCCATCCAACCCTCGAGGACGAAGTGGTGGTCTACGCCGGTGCCACGATCCTGGGTGGCGGAACCGTAGTCGGGCGTGGCTCAGTGATCGGCGGCAACGTCTGGCTCACGACCTCCTTGCCGCCCGGTTCGAAGGTGACACTGGCGCGCGATCAGATCGGCTATGAGATCACCTCCCGCGATCCAGAGGGCGGGCGTTGACCCTGTGCGACGGCTTTTGCTACGGTGGCGGCGCATGATCCGCCTTCCGCTCGTTGTCGCCGCCTTTCTCGCGTGTTCGTCGGCCCTCGCCCAGGAACCGCTGCCGCCCGGGTTACACGGTGCTGATAGGCTCGCCGCCCTGGTTCAGCGTGTCAGCCAGGTCCAGGCGGGCCTTACGACGTTGACGGCGAACTTCGAGCAGCGGCGCACCAGCAGGTTGCTGGCCGAACCGAGCGTCTCGCGTGGCACGTTCTACTTCAAGGCCCCGGACAGCATTCGATGGGAGTACGAATCGCCGCGGCCGATGACCGTGCTGCTCTCCGGCGGCGTTGCGCTCACCTACCGGCCGCTGGAGAAGCGTGCCGAGAGAGTCGAGGTGGGGCGCGCCCAGCGCCGCGTCCTCAGGTTCCTTTCCGCCGCAGAGCCGCTCGACAAGCTGAAGTCCTATTTTTCGTTCACCTTCCGGGACGCCGGCGGTACCTCCAACTACCAGCTCGAGCTGCGGCCCACCGCGCACCAGATCAAGAAGCGGCTCAAGATGCTCGAGATCGAGATCGACCGGCAGTCGCTGGTGCCGGTGGCGGTCGCCTACACCGAGACGGACGGCGACAGCACGGCGTACTCGTTCTCCAATATCGAAATGAACAAGGCTCAGGGCCCGGACCTCTACGATCTCTCGTTGCCTCCCGACGTCAAGATCGTGCAACTCAAGGTGGGGGGCGGGGATTAGCAGGGCACCGGGCGCCGGGGAGACCGCAAGACGGGGATGAGCACAAGAGACTTCCGGTTGGGTCTTGCCCGGGTCCTGCATGCCTCGCCGCCCTTCCCCCCATCGGCCTGACTGGCGGAGCGGTGAGGTGATCGGTACTTTCAGCGTGACGGCCCGCGATGACAGCACCGGCGCTCGTGCCGGCGAGCTCGTCACCGCGCACGGTGTCGTCCGCAGCCCGGCTTTCATGCCGGTCGGAACCGCGGCGAGCGTGAAGGGAATCGCGCCCTGGGAGCTCGAGCGCCTCGCGCCCGAGATGGTGCTCGCCAACACCTACCACCTCCTGCTGCGTCCCGGCGTGGACGTCGTCGAGAAGCTCGGGGGGCTGCACCGCTTCATGGGCTGGAACGGCCCGATTCTCACGGACTCGGGAGGGTTCCAGGTGTTCTCCCTCGCCGAGCGGCGCCGGTACGACGACGACGGGGTCACCTTCCGCTCGCACATCGACGGGTCCGAGTTGCGCCTCACCCCCGAGGTTTGCGTGGGGGCACAAAAGCGCTTCGGCGTGGACGTGGCCATGGCGCTCGACGTGTGTCCGGCGCTCCCGGCCAGCCATGAGGACCTTGAGCAGGCGGTGGCGATGACATTGCGCTGGGCGGCCCGCTGCCGCGCGGCCCTGCCGTCCGGCGGGCCGACATTGCTCTTCGGGATCGCGCAGGGCGGACTCGAGGGCGACCTCCGGCGCCGGTCGGCCGAGGAACTCGCGGGAATCGGGTTCGACGGGTATGCGCTCGGAGGTTTTTCGGTGGGGGAGCCCCCGGAGGCGATGTGGGGTGCGGTCGCGTCTGCGGCGCCGCTCTTTCCGGCCGAACGGCCGAGGTACCTCATGGGCGTCGGAACGCCGCGCGACATCGTGCATGCGGTGTCCGCCGGCTGCGATCTGTTCGACTGCGTCATCCCGACGCGCAACGCCCGCAATGGGCTGCTCCACACCTCGCGCGGGCCGGTCGTGCTCAAGAACGCCCGCTGGAGGTGGTCGGAGGAGCCGCCCGACCCCGCCTGCGACTGTCCGACCTGCAGGTGGTGCTCGCTCGCGTACCTGCGGCATCTGTACCTTGCTCGGGAGGCTGCCGTCGTGGTCCTCGCGACCGTCCACAACCTGCACTTCTACCTATCCTTGATGAGAAGGGTCCGTTGGGCTATCATGACCGGCCGCTTTGCCGGGCTACGCGCGGAGCTTCTCGCGACCGGCTCTGCAGAGGGCTGAGGACGAGGGAAGGCCATGGACCCAAAGAACCCGCTCATTCAGTTTCTGCCGTTCCTGGTCATATTCGGGATCTTCTACCTGCTGCTCATCATGCCGATGAGGAAGCGGCAGAAGAAACACCAGGAGCTGCTATCCAAGCTCACGAAGGGCGACCGCGTGATCACGAACGGAGGGATCTTCGGCACCGTCGTGGAGGTGGATGCCGACGTGCTCACCCTCCGCATCGGCGAGCCGAAGGTCGACATCAAGGTAGCTCGTTCCGCCGTGGCCGGTCTCGCCAAGGACGCTGCGACCGTTGACCTCAGCGCCAGCGAGCCGAAGTAGGAGGATGCGATGAAGGGCAAGCTCGCGTGGCGCTGGGGGCTCATCTGTGTGGTGACGGTGTTCGCCGTCTATTTCATGCTGCCGCTCGACAAGCGGATCCACCTCGGGCTCGACCTCAAGGGCGGCATCCACCTCGTGCTCCAGGTGAACACCCAGGACGCGGTACGGGCCGAGGTCGATGACGCCATGGAGCGCGTCCGCGGCGATTTGACCGAGAAGGGTTTCGCGCCGACCGCGCTCCAGAGGGTCCCTGACGGCAACGGGTTCCAGTTCAAGCCCACGGTCAATACGACCGGAAAGGTGCTTGACAAGGTCATCGACGACCGGCTCGCGGAGTTCAAGGTGTCGCGCGGCGTCGAGATCACGGCGATCCTCAAGCCCGAAGTGGTCCGGTCCATCAAGGACATGGCGGTGCGCCAGGGGCTCGAAACGATCCGCAACCGCGTGGACCAGTTCGGCGTGTCCGAGCCGGTCATCCAGCGCCAGGGCCTCGAAGGCGACCGCATCGTGGTGCAGCTGCCCGGCGTCGACGACCCGGCGCGAGTCAAGGACCTTATCCGCTCGACCGCGTTCCTCGAGATCAAGCCGGTCGTGCGCGTCGCCCCGACGGAGGAAGCGCTGCTGGCAACGTCGAGCGGGCAGGTCCCCGAGGACTCCGAGGTCGTCTCTGGCGACATCGAGGACCTCGAGGGGAGGGTTTCCGGCAAGGAGTACTACCTCCTCAAGAAGGCATCGGTCATTTCGGGGCGCGACCTCCGCAACGCGCGCCGGTCGCAGGATTCATACGGCCAGCCGGCGGTGAGCTTCACGCTCAACCCCGAAGGAGCCAACAAGTTCGGGTCGTACACCTCCGCCCACATCGGCGACCGCATGGCGATCGTACTTGATAGCAAGGTGCGCTCCGCACCGGTCATCCGGGGCCACATCTCGGACTCCGGGATCATTGAAGGGAACTTCACGGTCCAGGGGTCCGAGGACCTCGCGCTGGTGCTGCGGGCCGGTGCGCTCCCTGCGTCCATCACCTACCTGGAGGAACGGACGGTCGGCCCGAGTCTCGGGCGCGACTCGGTCAACCGCGGTTTGACGGCCGGCCTCGTTGGCCTGGTCTTGGTCGCGGTGTTCATGCTGGTTTACTACAAGGGCGCGGGCATCAACGCCAACGTGGCGCTCGTGCTCAACGCGATCCTGCTGCTGGGCGCCATCGGCGCGCTCAACGCGACCCTGACGCTCCCGGGCATCGCGGGCGTGATCCTCACGATCGGCATGGCGGTCGACTCGAACGTGCTGGTGTTCGAACGTATCCGGGAGGAACTCGAGCTCGGCAAGACGGTCCGGAACGCGGTGGCGCTCGGGTTCTCGCGGGCGTTCGCGACGATCATCGACACCCACGTGACCACGATCGTCTCGGCGCTGTTCCTGTTCCAGTTCGGCACCGGTCCGATCAAGGGGTTCGCGGTCACGCTGACCGTCGGCCTTGCGATCTCCATGTTCACTGCCGTGTTCGTGTCCAGGACGATCTTTGAGACCGAGCTGTCTCGACGGGCTCAGACCAAGACGCTGTCGATCTAGGGGGATGCGATGCGCTTCTTTCACAACACCAAGATCCGCTTCATGGAGTACCGCTGGCACTGGATCATCGCGTCCACGGTTCTGAACCTCGTCGCGATCGGGCTGATCTTCATCGGTCCCGGCTTCAAGTACGGCGTGGACTTCGCGGGCGGCACCCAGCTCACCCTCAAGTTCAGGACGGACCCTGATCTCGGCCGTGTCCGCACGGCGCTCGAGGCCCTCAACCTGGGCGATGTGTCGATCCAGCGCTTCGACGAGGCCGCGCTGCACCAGATCCTCGTGCACATGCAGAACCCAAAGGGCCAGGAGGGCGACTTCACCGCCCGCATGCTGCAGGCTCTGCAGAAGGAGTTCGGCGGCGGCACGGGCCAGCTCGAGATCAACCTCCAGGGTTCCGACGCGTTGCGTGACGGGCTCGCCCAGGCCGACCCGGACAAGGTCGGCGGCTCGTTCGACGAGCGCCGCGCGCACTACAAGCCGATGTCGGACGAGATCATGGGCTTGCGCAAGCGGGTTGGGATCATCGGCGGCGCGGACGACCTGCGCTCCCTTGCCCCGCTCTCGCCGGCCGTGAAGAGCTACCTGTCCGCGAGCGCCCACTTCGGGGAGTTCGCGCTTCTCGCGGCGGAGAACGTCGGCCCTGTGGTCGGGAAGGACCTGCGCGAGAAGGCGATCTATGCGGTGTCTTTCTCGCTCCTCGGGATGCTCGTCTACATCTGGGTCCGCTTCAAGCTCCAGTACGGCATCGGAGCGATCGTGGCGAACTTCCACGACACGCTGATCACGCTGGGCGCCCTCATCATCACCAAGCGGCCGATCAACCTCCCCACTATTGCGGCCCTGCTCACGCTCGTCGGCTACTCGACCAACGACACGGTCGTGATCTTCGACCGGATCCGGGAGCGGTTGAGGCTGGAGCGCGGCAAGCCGCTCATCACCGTCATGGACGAAGCGATCAACGCCACGCTCTCGAGGACGATCATCACCTCGGGCCTGACATGGGCCGTGGTGATGGCTCTGTTTATCTTCGGCGGCGACGTGATCAACACGTTCGCCTTCGTCCTCGTCATCGGCATCGTCGTGGGCACGTACTCGTCGATCTACATCGCGTCCCCGATCGCGCTCGGAATGTCGAACTGGCTCGACAAGCGCCGCGTAGCTCGTCGTCGTCGGTAGAACGGGGCTTCGGCCACCGGGAACAACAGGAAGATTCACGGGGCTGGCTCTGCCGGCCCCGTTTCCTTTCGCCCCGATCCCCAGCCGCGTCCTGGGGTTTCTGTGTCTCTCTGCTGTGTGGGGGCGCGGGAAGACTGTCAACTGTCAACTGTGAACTGTCAACTGTTGCCAGGGGGGGTGGGGGAAGACTGTCAACTGTCGACTGTCAACCGGGTGGGCGGGCGGGGATGCCTTGACCTGCCATTAGAATAGAAGGGTGACGGAGACCCTGCTTCGCTTTGAGGACATCCTCGAGTTCGTCTCGGCGTACAACCCGGACTCCGATGAGGATCTGCTGCGGCGCGCCTACGTCTACTCCGCCATGGCGCACCGCGGCCAGGTGCGCGTGTCCGGCGAGCCCTACCTCGTGCACCCTCTCGAAGTGGCCCGCATCCTTGCCGAGATGCACCTTGACGAGGTGGCGATCGCGACGGGACTCCTGCACGACCTGCTGGAGGACACCTGGGTCACCGAGGAGGAGCTCGAGGAGCAGTTCGGCGAGCACATCACCGGCCTCGTGAAGGCTCTCACCAAGATCACGACGATGGAGCAGTCGTACGCGGCCCGCGAGGCGGCCCAGGCCGAGAACGTCCGGCGCATGCTGCTTGCCTCGATCGTCGACGTACGGGTAATCCTGGTCAAGCTCGCCGACCGGTTACACAACATGCGCACACTGGGCTACCTCCCCGAGAACCGAAGAAAGCGGATTGCTGCCGAGACGATGGAGATCTACGCGCCGATCGCGCACCGCCTCGGGATGGGCCGGATCAAGGCCGAGCTGGAGGACCTGGCCCTCGCGTACCAGCACCCCGAGGAACACCGGAGGCTGACCGAGCAGCTTGGCCAGCGCGAGGAAGTGGCGAGCTCGATGATCGCGGAGATCCGAGGGGCGATCACGCAGGTCCTGGAGGAGAACTCGATCAAGGCAGATGTCCGCGGCCGGATCAAGCACCTCCACTCGATCTGGACGAAGCTCCGGCGGCAGGGCATCGGCCTCGACCGGGTCTACGATTTCCTCGCGTTCCGTCTGATCGTCGATACGGTACCGCACTGCTACGCCGCGCTCGGTTTGATTCACCAGCTCTGGCGTCCGGTGCCCGGACGCATCAAAGACTACATCGCGATGCCGAAACCGAACGCCTACCAGTCGCTGCACACGTCGGTGATCGGCCCGGAAGGCCAGCCGTTCGAGGTGCAGATCCGCACCCTCGACATGGACGAGATCGCCGAGCGCGGGATCGCTGCACACTGGCTATACAAAGAGGGGCGCGAACTGAGTCATGACGCGGAGCGGGTTTCCTGGCTGCGAAGCCTCGTCGAGGGGCAGCAGGAAAACCCGCGCGACTTCCTGAACTCGCTCAAGCTCAACCTCTACCCAGAGGAGGTCTACACCTTCACCCCCAAGGGCGAGGTATTCGCGTTCGCCCGCGGAGCCACACCGATCGATTTCGCGTACCACGTCCACACCGAGGTGGGGCACCACTGCGTTGGCGCGCGGATCAATGGGAAGCTCGTCCCATTGAGAACGCCTCTGCAAAACGGAGATATTGTCGAGATCCTGACCTCGTCGAATCAAGTGCCGAGCCGCGACTGGCTCGAGATCGCGGTGAGCGGGCGGGCGCAGAACAAGATCCGGGGGTGGCTCAACCGGGGCGAAAAGGAGCAGGCGGTCGAAGCCGGGCGCCGGCTGCTGGAGCGCGAGTGCCGCAGGCTCGGGATCTCGCTCAAGCACCTCCGGGAGGAAGGCAAGCTCGCGCAGATGGCCTCGGACCACGGCTTCGGCCGGGAAGAAGACCTCGCAGCGGCCGTCGGCTTCGGGCGTCTCTCGCTGAAAGACGTGCTCGCGCCGTTCGCGCGGACCCGCGCCACGGCGCCCGTGGTCGCGCCGGCGCCGGGCAAGGTGCGGGTTGGCGCCGCCGACGGCTCCGTCATCATGGTCCGTGGCCAGCGCGACCTGCTCACCTATCGCGCGCAGTGCTGCAACCCGCTCCCAGGCGACCAAATTGTGGGCTACGTCACACGAGGACGCGGTGTGGCCGTCCATGCGGCCCAGTGCCCGAACGTGAGGAAGCTGCTCTTCACCGCCGAGCGGGAGGTCGAGGTCGAGTGGGCAGGGGTGGAGGGTGCCTTCGCCGTGCCGCTGAACGTCGGTTTCGAAGACCGCCCGGGCATGCTCGCGTCGATCTCGCAGGCTGCCAACGGGGAGAACGCCAACATCCGAAGCTGCCACCTCTCCACCAACGAGGACAGGCTGGGTACTGCGGAGCTCGTCGTCGACGTGCAGGGACGGGAGCACCTGGAGAAGGTGCTGGTCGCGCTCCGCCACATTCCGGGTGTAACGAGCGTGGAGACTTCCGTGACGGCGCCTGGGCGCCGCTTGCGAGTGCTCTGAGACGGGATTCTACGGGAGCAGGCGCGCTTGCCGCAGCAACGCGAGGGACTGGCTAGTGCGCTGGCTTTACGACCTTGCCCGACCGCAGACAGCGGGTACACACCTTGATGCGCATGGGCCGACCGTCGACGATTGCGCGCATGGCGTGAAGATTGGGGCGCCACTCCCTGCGGGACACGTTGTGGGCGTGACTTATCCGGTTGCCGATCTGACTTCCTTTGCCGCACACCTCGCAAATCCGAGCCATCGATCCTCCCTCCCTCGCGTCAGGGCAGGAGATTCTAGCACTCGACTCCGGTTTTGCCAAGGTGGCAGGCCGCTGGACTCTCCTTGACATTGCCGTTTACCGTGGTTACATTAGTCACAAAAGGATGAGAGGCATGCATCCACCCTGGTGGGGACGAGCAGAAACGTACAGAGGGGGCTACGAACCGTGCGGCTAGGAAAGAAAAAGGGCATCGTCGGGCTCGACATAGGTTCCTCAGCTATCAAACTCGTGGAACTGAAGGCCAGCAAAGGCGGCCGGTTCAATCTACTTCACGCTGCCCATGCGCCGTTGTCCCCGGAGGCAATTGTCGAAGGTACCGTCATGGATTCGTCGCTGGTCGTGGAAGCGGCTCAGCGAATGATCCAGGAGCAGAGCGTCAAGAACCCAGCCTTCGGGATTTCTCTGTCGGGAATCTCCGTGGCCATCCGCAAGATCCAGGTGCCGGCGATGTCGGACGCCGAGCTTGCCGAGTCGATCCACTGGGAGGCAGAGCAGTATCTGCCGTTCGACGTCAACGAGGTCAAGCTCGACTACGTCGTCCTCGGAGGCGACTCGGACACGGTCGACGTCCTCCTGGTGGCCGCCAAGAAGGACCGGATCGCCGATTACACCGGCATCATCACCCAGCTGGGCAAGATTCCGGCGCTCGTCGACGTCGACGTCTTCGCACTTCAGAACGCCTACGAGCACAACTACGGGCTGCCGCAGGACAAGGTCCTGGCGCTCGTCAACGTCGGCGCGCACATCATGAACGTGAACATCTTGGCGCGCGGGCAGTCGGTGTTCTGGCGCGACATCGTGTTCGGCGGCAACGCGTACACCGAGGCGATCCAGCGCGAGCTCAACCTGACGCGCGACCAGGCCGAGGCGGTCAAGACCGGTGAACAGCTCGGCGACCACACGCCGCAGACGATTCTCGGAGTGCTCAACGGTGTGAGCGAGGACCTCGCAGCCGAGCTCCAGAAGACGTTCGAGTTCTTCTACACGACGTCCAGCCACGATCACGTCGAGGAAATCGCTCTGGCCGGGGGGGCATGCCAGGTGCTCAACCTCGATGGCGTGCTGCGTGAGCGTCTCGGGGCTCGCGTGGAGGTGATGAACCCCTTCCGCGAGATCGCGTACTCCGAAAGCCAGTTCCCGCCCGAGTGGCTCAACCGCCACGCGCCCGCCATGGCCGTAGCGGTGGGCATGGCGTTGCGGACCGCCGGAGACTAATGCCCATGATAAAGATCAACCTCCTCGTCGAAGCACGCGCCGAAAAAGTCGCGCGAGCGCCGTTGATCGCCTTCGGGGCCGCGAGCCTCAACAACTTCATCCTCATCGGTCTGATCATCGCGGGACTCGCCGTCGTCGGCATCCGCTACTGGAAGCTCTCCACGAAGCTCTCGGGGCTCAAGGCGGAAATCGCGACGAACCAGCGCGAGTACGACCGGTTGAAGCCGATCATCGCCGAGGTCGAGAACTTCAAGAAGAAGAACGCCGAGCTCAAGCACAAGATCGAGGTGATCGAGCAGCTCAAGCAGAACCAGTACGGGCCCGTGCGCATCATGGACGAGGTGAGCAAGGCCCTCCCCGACCTGTTGTGGCTCACCAGCATGAGCCTCACGGGGAACGTGGTCGCGCTGCAGGGCCAGGCGCTTAACGAGAACGCGATCGCCAACTTCATCTCGAACCTCACGGCGAGCCCGTTCTTCCATGAGCCGAGCCTGAGGATCATGTCGCAGGACGAGAAGGGCGTCTTCTCGTTCGATCTCTCCTTCGTGTTCGAACACACCCCGCGCGAGGCGGCTGCCGTGCCGCCCCGGCGGAGTTAGGGGGCTTTGCGTCATGGCAGGCCTCGATCTCGAAAACCGGCCCTGGTACATCGCGCTGATCGTCGGCATAGTGGTTTCGGGTTTGCTCGTGTTCGCCTTCGAGAACTACCTTTTCAAGGACATCGACAAGGAGATCGTTGCGCGCACGAGTGACCTCGAAGCCCTGAAGAAGAAGGTGCAGGAAGGCAAGATCGCGGAGAGCCGTCTCACACAGTTCCGCGAGGAGGCGGAGCGCCTCGAGACGGAGCTGCAGCGCCTGCTCCGCATCCTCCCGACCGCCAAGCAGACGGACGAGCTGATCAAGAAAGTCAAGTCGCTGACGGAGCGCGGGAACTTCCGCCTCGTGACCTTCCAGCCTCAGGGCTTCATCAAGAAGGAGTTCTACTCGGAGTGGCCGATCACCGTGCAGCTCGAGGCGAGCTACCACGAACTCGCGCTCTTCTTCGACCGGCTCTCTCGGTTCTCGAGGATCATCAACGTCGAGAGCTTGCAGGCGGGAGCCAACAATCGCAAGGGCTCGGCCTACACCATCAGCGTTTCGTTCACCATGAAGACGTTCATCTACGGTGACGTCATGCAGGAAGGAGCGCGGTGATGAGCAAGCGAGCGCTGGCGTTCTTGCCGACGCTTCTGGCTCTGGCCGCCATGGCGCAGGGGCCTCCGCGGCCGAGCGCGACGCCGGTCCCGACCGAGAATCCGATCGACGTCTCCACGGTCGAGCGGATTCTCAGCGGCGACGAGGCCGTCGATGCCGGCCAGGGGTTCACCTACGACCCGGCGGGGAGGCGCGATCCTTTCCGGTCGCTGCTCGCCCGTCAGGCCAAGGAGGAACTGGGCCAGCGGCCCCCCGGGCTTCGCGGCATGGGGGTCGAGGAGATCAAGCTGCAGGGCATCCTCAAGCTGCCTGAGGGCTACGTGGCGATGATCCAGGGCACCGACAACACGAGTTACCTGATACGCCCGGGCACGGTCCTCTACGACGGCAACGTCGAGCACATCGAGCCAGGCAAGGTGGTCTTCCGGATGCAAGTGGCCGATCCTAAGAGCCTCAAGCCGTATCGCGAAGTGACTCGGACACTCCAGTGATCATGTGGGGGTTGCGATGATGGCGACAGCTACTCGCTCGTTGATAGCGGTGGTGGCCGTGGGAGTCCTGGCGGGTCTCCTTCTTCCCGGTGTCGTTGCCGGGCAGGAGGCGGTCTCGATCCTCGGGATGGCATGGACTCCCAAGCCCGCGCCGGCGCTGGTGATCAGCGCCTCCGGACCGCTGACGTTCACGAAGGCGCAGCCCGAGCCCGGTGTCTTGATCGTTGAGTTCCCGGAAGCGACTCTGGCGAAGCCCCTGCCGACCGTCGAGGAGCAGGGGTCGGGGCTGCGGCGCGCCTCGGTGTCGGCGGTGGATGAGGGCGGCAAGCGGTGGACGCGCCTCCGCGTCGAGATTGATGTGAACGCCAACGTCTCGGTGAGCGCGCTGCCTTCCGGCATCGAAGTCCGGATCGCTCAGGCTCAGGAACTCTCGCGCGCCCCGAGGGCCCGCGAGCTCGGGGACGTGCTCGCCGTCGCCGACGCCACGGGCGTCTCCGTGCACCTTGCCGGGCAGGGGCGGTTCGAGAGCAAGGCGTTCACCCTCGAGAACCCGCCGCGCATCGTCGTCGACCTCAAGGGCGTCGTGAGTCGGGTGACGCGGCGCGTGCAGCCCGTCGGCGCGGCCGGCGTGGCCCGCGTGAGGGTGGCGCAGTTCGCGACGGCGCCGGAGCCGGTCGTCCGCGTCGTCGTGGACCTTGAGAAGCCCATGCCGTACCACATCGAGCCGAGCGCCGACGGCGCCCTCCTGCGGGTGGGCGGCGAGCAGGCGCAGGTGGCTGAGGCCCCTGCGGCCGCCCCCGCGGCGGTCCAGGTCGCCGAGGCGCCAGCCGTCGCGAAGCCAGAGCCTGTGGCGGCGAAGGCTGAGCCCGAGGCCCAGGCGGCTGCTCCTGTGACCGCCACGACCGAAGCGCCGGCGGCTCCGGTGGCCCCGCCTCCGGAGAAGGCCGCAGAAGTCCCGCAGACGCCGGTCAAGATCGTGGACGAGCCGCCGCCGGCCGCGCAGCCGCAGCCGAAGGCCGCCCCAGCCGAGGTGCCACCAAGCGCCTCGCTGACCACGCCCCCGGCGCCGCCGGCCGAGCCCGTCCGCAAGACCTCGCCGGCCGACTCGCCGTGGACGACGAATCCGGCCGCGATGGCCGAGCAGGCCGCCCCGCCGACGACGGTGATGACCGGGAGCCACGAGGTCGAGAGCCAGGAGAAGCGGTTCACCGGCGAGCCGATCTCTCTCGAGCTGAAGGATGCGGACATTAAGGACGTCCTTCGCACCTTCGCGAAAATCACCGGGCTCAACGTGGTCGTGGACCCGGGCGTCTCCGGATCCGTGACCGTGAACCTCGAGAACGTGCCGTGGGACCAGTGCCTCGACATCATCCTGCGCGTCAACGGCCTCGACTACGTGGTCGAGAACAACGTCCTGCGCGTGGCGAGGATCCAGCAGTTGACCGCCGAGAAGTCCCAGCAGGCGATGCTGCGCAAGGAGTCCGAGAACGCGAAGCCGATGCGGACGGTGGCCAAGACCCTGTCGTATGCGAAGGCAGGCGCGGTGAAGGGTGTGCTCACCTCCCAGGGATTCATCCTGTCGGACCGCGGCTCGGTCGTCGTCGACGAGCGCACCAACCAGCTCATCATCCGGGACGCCACGGACAAGATCGATGGCATCCTGAGCCTGATCGACAGCCTCGACCAGCCCAACCCTCAGGTGATCATCGAGGCGCGGGTTGTCGAGACCACCCGGACGTTCTCCTATGCGCTCGGCATGGTGTGGGGCTACAGCCAGTACGGCGACGCAGCCCACGGTACGACGACGGGGTTGAAGTTCCCGAACAGCGTCACGAGCACCGGCAACGTCAACCTGGGCGTGCCCGCCAACGGCACGATCGGGATCACGATGGGGGACATCCTCAACTCGTTCAACCTGGACTTCACGCTGAGCGCGGCCGAGTCGGACGGCCTCGTGAAGGTCGTGTCCTCGCCCAAGGTGACGGCGCAGAACAACGAGAAAGCCCACATCCAGAGCGGCATCCTGCTCCCGATCCAGACCGTCGCCAACAACACCGTGACGGTGCAGTACGTCGATGCGACCCTGAGCCTGGACGTGACGCCCCAGATCACCGCCGAGGGCACCGTTCTCCTCGACATCGATCTGAAGAAGCGCGAGCCGCTCTCCGGCATCAACCTGCAGAGCGGGCAGAACGCCCCGATCTCGACCCGTGACGCGAAGACCCGCGTCATGGTCCGCGACGGCGGCACGACGGTGATCGGGGGCATCTACCAGTTCACCGACAACGACCAGAAGAACGGGATCCCGGGCCTCAGCAGCCTGCCCATCATCGGCGCGCTGTTCCGCAACAGGAACCAGAGCACGCAACACGACGAGCTGCTCATCTTCATCACGCCGCGGATCGTCAAGTACTAGGGGGAAGCCATGAAACCGAATCGCTTCGCACTCTTCGCGCTCCTCATGGTGGCGCTGGTGGGCCTCGTCGGCTGCGGCAGCAACAGCTCGAGCAAGACGGAGGCCGAGATCTACCTCTCGCAGAACATCCCAACGGGAGTGGCGGACGTGGACATCTCCGTCCCGGTGGATGTCGCCATTCCCAACATGACGATCAACTCGCACGCCAAGAGCGCGGCCACGGTGCTCTCCCAGCAGGACGACGCGATCCTCACCGAGTGGGTCGTGACGTGCACCCGCAGCGACGGCGGCACGATAGCCTCTCCGCAGTGGTTCAACTTCGAGCAGGTATACGTGCCGGCGGGAGGAAGCACGACCTTGACGAACTACCGGATCTTCCCGTCCGACTACTTCAGACAGCCGCCGCTCAACCAGCTCCTGCCCGAGAACGGGAACGTGGACAAGGAAACCGGCAAACACAACATCCGGGAGCGGCTGCACATCGCGATCTACGGGAAGACCGTGGCGGGGAAGAGCGTCAGCCTTGAGTTCGACCAGAACATCAACTTCTTCTACGTGACGTTCTGAGGTAGCAAATGCGGGAGACCACCATGAAGCGAAACCCAATCTTCGTCGGCTTGGCGGTGGCTGGTGCTTTGGCGCTCGTTGGCTGCTCGCAGAGCAGCCCCACGGCGCCGAAACAACCCACCCCGACGGCGTACGCCATCGCCCTCTCGGCCAACCCCAACGTCGCCGGGATCAACGAGAGCATCCTGCTGGTCGCCCTGCTCAGCGGCACCGTTCCCGACGGCACCTCGGTCACGTTCACCACCACCATCGGTGTTTTCGAGAACGGGAAGCAGGAGGAGACGCGCACGACCACCGGCGGAAGGGCCACCGCGACGCTTGTCTCGCTGTCGGGGGGCGACGGCCTGGTGACGGCCCGCGTGCCGAACAAGTCGGACTCGATCGCCGTGCACTTCCGCGGCGGCAGCGCTGCCCAGCTCGCCATCAACTCGGTGCAGCCCAACCGCGGGAAGCCCGCGGGCGGGGACCAGGTCGTCATCCACGGCCAGGGGTTCATCGCGCCGCTCGACGTCAATTTCATCGTGGCCGGCGTTCCGTACCCCGCGATTATCGTGTCCGTGGCCGCCGACGGCAGCTCGATCACCGTCCTCACGCCGCAAATCTCGGGCTCGTCATCGATCGACCGTCTCGCGGACGTCCAG